>Ga0302311_10000025_pt1 | contig 182579 bp, 158 predicted proteins | sample III_Palsa_N1_3_FD_200449 | JGI IMG/M metagenome (GOLD analysis project Ga0302311, IMG submission 200449) | Peat permafrost microbial communities from Stordalen Mire near Abisko, Sweden - III_Palsa_N1_3 | ecosystem: Environmental > Terrestrial > Soil > Palsa > Peat permafrost | place: Sweden...
ACGGGAGCAAGGCTTTACCATCTGACATCGGAACGGTGGCTCTGGTTTATGTTTGGTCGCACAAACATCTTTACCTGAAGTCACCGTTCTTTTTTATCGGGGTGACCCGGACTTCCGTGAAGAACCTATTTTTTGCGGGTGGTTCTACCTAGCCTCGAGGCGCCCCCTCCCCTGCTCGCAGGGGAGGGTTGGGGTGGGGTCGCTCTTGGGTCCGTAGATCAAAAGCCACCCCTCCCAACCTCCCCCGGCAAGCAGGGGGAGGGGCAACGTCAGAGCTCAATCGCCGCTGGAGGTCCCCGATGCCGCGGCAGGAGCCGCCGGCGCTGCAGCTGGCGCGACAGGCTTGTCTGCTGACGGGGCCTTGGCATCGCCACTCCCGCCGCCGTCCCCGGCCAGGTTGCGCTTCTTGTCGCCGTCCTTCTTGAAATCGGTCTCGTACCAGCCGCTGCCGGCCAGCCGGAACGACGGCGCGCTGACCATCCGCCGCAAGTGCGGCGCATCACAGGCCGGGCAGACCGTGGGATCAGTGTCGGACAGTTTTTGCAGACGGTCGAAGCGGTGACCGCAACCACTGCATTCGAATTCGTAAATGGGCATGAAGACTCCAGACTGTCCAGCCAACGTCAGGTCGGCAACCGGCCATTATCGGCGTGTTTGTGGGGATTTCAACGGATGACCGGCGAATGCCGCGGTCGCAGCCGCGGCATTCGCCCGGAACCTCGCATCTCTGCGGTGGATCAGTGCTGGCTAAACACCAGATGCCCACCTGCCGCCGCCACCCGGATCACCGCACCGGGCGCATAGCGACCTTCGAGGATCTCCTTCGCCAGCGGGTTCTCCAATTGTTGCTGGATCGCCCGCTTCAGCGGACGCGCGCCATACACCGGATCGAACCCGGCATTGCCCAGCAAAGCCAGCGCTTCGTCGCTGACTTCCAGCTTGAGTTGCCGCTCGGCCAGACGCTTTTCCAGGTACTTCAGCTGGATCCTCGCGATCGAACGGATCTGTTTCTTGTCCAGTGGACGGAACACCACCAGCTCATCGAGCCGGTTGATGAACTCGGGACGGAAGTGCCCCTGCACCACGGCCAGTACCGAGGCCTTCATCTGCATGTAATCCGCCTCGGAGTCACCGCCGCCGCTCTCGCCGGCCTGTCCCTGGATCAGGTTGGAGCCGAGGTTGGACGTCATCACGATGACGGTGTTGCGGAAGTCCACCGTGCGACCCTGACCATCGGTGAGACGTCCGTCGTCGAGCACCTGCAGCAGGATATTGAACACGTCCGGATGGGCCTTCTCCACCTCGTCCAGCAGGATCACGCTGTACGGCCGACGGCGCACGGCCTCGGTGAGGTAACCACCTTCCTCGTAACCAACGTAACCCGGCGGCGCGCCAATCAGCCGGCTCACCGAATGCTTCTCCATGAACTCGCTCATGTCGATGCGCACCATCGCATCGGTGGTGTCGAACATGAACTCGGCCAACGCCTTGCACAGCTCGGTCTTGCCGACGCCGGTGGGCCCGAGGAACAGGAACGAACCACTGGGCCGGTTCGGATCGGACAGCCCGGCACGGGCACGGCGGATCGCATCGGATACCGCGCGCACGGCCTCGTCCTGGCCGACCACGCGACGATGCAGATCGTCCTCCATGTGCAGCAGCTTCTCGCGCTCGCCCTCAAGCATCTTGGCAACCGGGATACCGGTCCAGCGCGCCACCACCTCGGCGATTTCCTCTTCGGTGACTTTGTCCTGCAGCAGTTTGAAATCCTGCGTCTCGGCGGCCTGCGCCGCGGCGAGCTGCTTCTCCAGTTCTGGCAGACGGCCGTACTGGATCTCGCTCATCTTCGCGTAGTCCTGGCCGCGCTGCGCTGCCTCCAGCTCCTGCCGCGCCTGCTCGATCTGCTCCTTCACCTTGGTCGCACCCTGCAGTGCGGCCTTCTCCGACTTCCAGATCTCGTTGAGGTCGGAGAACTCGCGCCCGAGTTTTTCGATATCGGTTTCCAGATCGGCGAGACGCTGTTTGCTTGCTTCGTCCTTCTCCTTTTTCAGCATTTCGCGCTGGATTTTCAGCTGGATCAGCCGGCGTTCCAGGCGATCCAATTCTTCCGGCTTGGAATCGATCTCCATGCGGATGCGGCTCGCGGCCTCATCCATCAGATCAATCGCCTTGTCCGGCAGCTGGCGATCACTGATGTAGCGATTCGACAGCGTGGCCGCGGCGACAATCGCCGGATCGGTGATCTCGACGCCGTGGTGCACGGCATAGCGTTCCTTCAATCCACGCAGGATCGCGATGGTGTCCTCGACGCTCGGCTCGCCAACGAAAACCTTCTGGAAGCGACGCTCCAGTGCCGCATCCTTCTCAATGTACTTGCGGTATTCGTCCAGCGTGGTGGCGCCGATGCAATGCAGTTCGCCGCGCGCCAACGCAGGCTTGAGCATGTTGCCCGCATCCATCGCACCGTCGGCCTTGCCGGCGCCGACCATGGTGTGCAGTTCGTCGATGAACAAGATTACGCGACCCTCCTGCTTGGACAGGTCGCTGAGTACGGCCTTGAGGCGCTCCTCGAACTCACCGCGAAACTTCGCGCCGGCGATCAGCGCGCCCATGTCCAGCGCAAGCACGCGGCGGTCGCGCAAGCCCTCGGGCACTTCGCCCTTGATAATGCGCTGGGCCAGCCCCTCGACGATCGCGGTCTTGCCTACGCCGGGCTCGCCGATCAGCACCGGGTTGTTCTTGGTGCGCCGCTGCAGCACCTGGATGGTGCGGCGAATTTCTTCGTCGCGGCCAATCACCGGATCGAGCTTGCCGCTCTCCGCGCGTGCGGTCAGGTCGATGCAGTATTTCTCCAGCGCCTGGCGTTGCTCCTCGGCATTTTCACTCTGCACTTTCTCGCCGCCGCGCAGTTTCTCGATCGCCGCTTCAAGATGCGGCTTCGTTGCGCCCGCCGCTTTCAGCGCCGCGCTCAACTCACCCTTGTCCTCCAATGCCGCCAGCACAAACAGTTCGCTGGCAATGAACTGATCGCCACGCTGCTGCGCCAACTTGTCAGTGAGGTTGAGCAAGCGGGTCAGCTCGTTGCCGGCGTGGATGTTGCCTTCTTGTCCGCTGACCTTCGGCAGCCGCTCGAGCAAGCCGTTGATGCGCTGACGCAGCGCCGGCACATTGACCTGAGCCTGGGTCAGCAGTGGCGCCGTGGAACCGCCCTGCTGATCGAGCAGTGCCGCCATGACGTGCACCGGTTCAAGCATGTTGTTATCGCGCCCCACGGCAAGCGACTGCGCGTCGGCCAACGCCTGCTGGAAACGCGAAGTAAGTTTGTCCATTCGCATGAATGATCCCCCGCGAGAGATGAAAGGATTTCGATCAAAGGATTTCGGCGAATACCCCGCCACTGCCCGCAGAGATGCGGACATTGGGTAGACGATTCAAGCAAGTGAGGCCGCTACGGCGATTACCGCTGGCCACGTCTTTGGAGCAAGTAGGTTGGGGTGAGCGCAGCGATGCCCAACAAGTGCCTCAGGCGTCCCCACAGACACGTTGGGCATCGCTGCGCTCACCCCAACCTACGATGGCCTGCTCCGGACTCGATCCGGGCATGCGCTCCTGCCGCGTCTAGCTATCGGCAAGCCAGATCAGACTGGCAAAACGGCCGCTGCGTGCGCCTTCGCGGCGATAGGAATAGAAGCGCGGGTCGGTCAGAGTGTCCAGGCCGCAACCATGGATACGGTTGATGCCCGCGGCAGTCAGGCGTAGCCGTGCCAGCGCGACAAGATCGCAATGCCAGTGACCCGGCCGCGTCGGTACGAAGCAGCCGGCGGCCGCCGCGTCACGGTCGACAAAAGCCGTCCTTACCTCTTCGCCCACTTCGTAGGAAGCCGCGCCGATGCATGGCCCCAACCATGCCAGCAGCCGTTCCCGCGGCGAATGCAACTGGCCCAGCGTCGCCTCCAGCACGCCGCCGGCAAGCCCGCGCCAGCCCGCATGGGCGGCACCAATCTCGCTGCCATCTGCGGCGCAGAACAGCACCGGCAGACAATCAGCCGTGAGAATCGCCAGCACCGTACCCGGCAGATGCGACACCGCAGCGTCCGCCTGCGGTTCTTCCGGGCTCGGCAGCGGCCCCAGATCGGCCACGGTCGTACCGTGTACCTGGCGTAGCCAACGCGGCGCGGTCGGCAGCGCCAGTGCCTGCTGCAGTGCACCGCGATTGGCCACGACCATATCGACCGCATCGCCGCTGCGCAGACCGAGGTTGAAACGCTCGAACGGTGGCGCCGAGACACCCGGTCCGTGACGGGTAGTCACGGCCGCATGCACCCGTGGCACAGCCGGCCAGTCCGGGAAAATCCAGCTGTCGGTCAGGCGGGACGCATCAAACATGGGCGGCGGCTTCGATGGGGAACGTCAATAGTCGTCGGCGCCATGAGCGGCCAGATCGGCGCGCAACGCGACGATCAGCTGCTCCTGATCGGCCGGCCGCTCAGCACTGAACGACAGTGCCTCGCCACTGATCGGATGCACAAACGACAACCGCTCCGCATGCAGTGCCTGCCGCCGGAACCCGCGCAGCTCGGCGATCAGTTCGGGCGAGGCGCCCCTGGGCAATTTCAGGCCGCCGCCATACATCGGGTCACCGAGGAGCGGATGGTTGATGTGCGCCATATGGACACGGATCTGGTGGGTCCGGCCGGTCTCCAGCTGGCACTGCAACAGGCTGTGCGCCCGAAAGCGCTCACGCAGCCGGTAATGGGTCACCGCGCGCTTGCCATCTTCCTCGTCACGCACCGCCTGGCGCAGGCGGTCGCCCATGCTACGGCCGATCGGCGCATCCACCGTGCCGCCGGACACCATCGTGCCCAGCACTACCGCCTCGTACTGGCGCTCCACCTCATGCCGCGACAGCAGATCGACCAGCGCGGTATACGCCGGCAGGGTCCTGGCCACCACCATCAGGCCGGAGGTTTCCTTGTCCAGCCGGTGCACGATGCCGGCGCGAGGCAACTCGGCCAGCCTCGGGTCGTGGTGCAGCAGCGCGTTCAGCAAGGTGCCGGCCGGGTTGCCGGCGCCCGGGTGCACGACCAGCCCAGCGGGTTTGTTCAGCACCAGCAGGTGCTCGTCCTCATGCACGATGTCCAGTGCAATCGCCTCGGGCGTGCTGGTGACCTCGTTTTCAAGCTCCACCTGCAGCAGCACCTGCTCACCGCCACGCAACAGCTGGCGGGGCGGCGCCTGTGCGCCATCCAGCGTCACCGCGCCGGATTTGATCCATCCGCTGAGCCGCGAACGTGAATAATCCGGGAACATCTCGGCCAAAGCCTGGTCGAACCTGCGTCCTGCGGCTGTCAGCGGCACCGCCGCCTCGTGCCGGATCGTGGTCATGCCTGGCTCCGCGGGCCGTGACCGGTTTCGGCTATCATGTCTTTTCGATCAAACATCTGAATTCTTCCCTATGCGCCTATCTATGGGCTTGCCCAAGTTGCCGATGTCCAAACTGCCCGCCTTTAAAGTGCTTGCCGTACTCGTGCTCGTCATGTCGATGAGTGCCTGCTCGATGTTCGGCCACAAACGCGACACCCTCGACACCTTGCCGGTGGACGCGCTTTACACCAAGGCGCATGACTCGCTGGAGAACTCCGACTACGCCGGTGCCACCAAGGCTTACCAGCGCCTCATCGCACGTTTCCCGTCAGGTCCGTACAACGAACAGGCCCAGCTTGACATGGCCTACTCGCAGTACAAGGACAACCAGCTGGACGAGGCGTATTCGACCGTCAACCGCTTCATCAAGACGTATCCGGCCAACAAACACGTTGATTATGCCTTTTACCTGCGCGGCCTGATCAATTTTGATCGCACCAGCGGCATGCTCGAACGCTACGTCTATCGTGAAACCGCACAGGATCGCCGCGACCAAGGTTACAACCTGCAGTCGTTTGATGATTTCTCGGAACTGGCGCGCCGCTTCCCCGACAGCGCGTATACCGCTGATGGGCGGCAGCGCATGATCTTCCTGCGCAACACTTTGGCGCAGTACGAGATCAACGTCGCCGAGTTCTATCTGCGCAACAAGGCCTACGTAGCCTCCGCCGACCGCGCACAGTACGTGATCGAGCACTACCAGCAGGCGCCGCAGACTGGCGACGCACTGGCCCTGCTCGTGCGCAACTATCTGTTGCTGGGTCACAAGGAACTGTCCGACCAGGCCCGCCAGGTGCTGGCGCTGAACTACCCGAACCATCCCTACCTGACCGACCCCAATTGGCCACATGCGCCGTCCACGCTGCGCAAGATGGTGCCGTTCTCTGGTCACTATTGAGCGATCAGACAGGTTGAAACCAAAAAAGCCGGCGAGCGATCGCCGGCTTTTTCTTTGGCGACAATTCGCGTTGTCGGTGAGCAAAGCGTCGAAGCCTCTCGCCAGACTGCCCTTCGACTTCGCCGCTACGCGGCTACGCTCAGGGCGAACGGTGGATGGGGCACGAAGGATGGAGGGAGGGGCTTTGCGGCAGCGCGTAGGTTGGGGTGAGCGTAGCGATGCCCAACATGCACTCCAACCTCCGGAAAAACGTTGGGCATCGCTGCGCTCACCCCAACCTACGCTCATCATGCATAACAGCGGGCTCTTGTGGGAGCGAGGGTCAGCGCCAGCCGGAAGTTATCGGGTAACGCCGCTCGCGCCCGAACGCGCGGGTTGTCACGCGCGGCCCGGGTGCCGACTGCCTACGTTTGAACTCGTTCAGCAGCACCAACCGCACCACGCGGCGCACGGTGTCGGCGTGGAATCCCTGCGCGGCGATCTCCGCCTGTGACTGTTCACCCTCGATGAAGCGCGAGAGGATTGCGTCCAGCTCGTCATAGGGCGGCAACGAATCCTGATCGGTCTGGTTGTCGCGCAACTCGGCCGACGGTGGACGTTCGATCACCGCGACCGGAATCACTTCGCCCTCGCCGACCTGCGCGGCATGTGCGTTGCGCCAGCGCGACAGCTTGTAAACCACAGTCTTGTAGACGTCCTTCAACGGCGCATAGGCGCCGCACATATCGCCATACAGCGTGGCGTAGCCGACGGCCATCTCGCTCTTGTTGCCGGTCGCCAGCAGCAGCCGGCCATGTTTATTCGAGAGTGCCATCAACATCACGCCGCGCGTGCGTGACTGCAGGTTTTCCTCGGTGGTATCGGCGCCCTTGCCAGCGAACGCCGGGGTCAGTGCCGCGATGAATGACTCGTAGGTCTGTTCAATGGAAATCACGTGGTAGTCCACGCCAAGCTTCTTCGCCTGCGCACGCGCACCATCCAGCGACAACTGCGAGGTGTAGCGCGTCGGCATCATCACCGCGGTGACTCGCCCGGCGCCCAGCGCATCAACCGCCAGCGCCAGCGTCAGCGCGGAATCGATACCGCCGGACAGACCCAGCAGCACGCCATCGAAACCGTTCTTGTCGATGTAGTCGCGAGTGCCGCGTACCAGTGCAGCGTAAAGCGTCGCCTCGATCGAGGAATCGGCAGCAACCGGCCAATTTTCCGCATGCAGCGTGCGCGTGACGGGATTGAATTCGGCCCACAGCAGCGCATCGACAAAAGCCGGTGCGCGCGCGGCGATCGAACCATCGCCGTTGACCAGCAGCGAGGCGCCGTCGTAAACCACTTCGTCCTGACCGCCGACGAGATTCAGATAAATAATCGCGCAACCGCTTTCGCGGGCGCGCGCACTAAGCACCGCTTCGCGTTCGATGTGCTTGGCCGAGTCCCAGGGTGAGGCATTGATCACCACGATCAGCTCGGCGCCAGCTGCGGCGGCCTGTGCCGCCGGTTCGGGCTGCCATACGTCTTCGCAGATGAGCAGGCCGACGCGCACGCCCTCGATCATCGCGGTAACCGTCTCGTGGCCCGCGCGAAAATAGCGCTTGTCGTCGAACACACCGTAATTCGGCAGCGCCTGTTTATGCGCGGTCGCCTCGAGGCGACCGTCGCGCAAAAGGCTGGCAGCGTTGTATACCTCGCCCTCGCTGTGCGGATGGCCGACCAGTGCGGCCACTCCATCGGTAACCGCCGCGAGCGCGGCCAGTTCGCTCTCGCAGGCAGCAAGGAAGCTCGGCCGCAGCAGCAGATCCTCCGGCGGATAGCCGCTCAGGGTCAGCTCCGGAAACACCACCAGGTCGGCGCCACCAGTGCAGGCCTGCGCGATCAGATCGCCGACCCTGGCAGCATTCGCCGCCACCGCACCCACCGCGAAATCGAACTGGGCTAGTGCCAGACGCAGATTTGCCATGAACTGAAGCTCCAGATACAGCGAAGGCCGCGACGAATCGCGGCCTTCGTATTTTAGCGCCTACCAGCTGGGTTACTTCATCAGCCTGGCGAGCGTCTTGCCCAGATCGGCCGGCGACTTCACCGTGGTGACGCCGGCTTTCTCGAGCGCGGCGAACTTCGCCGCCGCGGTGCCCTTGCCGCCGGAGATGATCGCACCGGCATGACCCATGCGCTTGCCAGCCGGAGCGGAGGCACCGGCAATGAACGACACCACCGGCTTCTTGACGTATTCGCCGATGAACTCGGCAGCGTCTTCCTCGGCACTCCCGCCGATCTCGCCGACCATGATGATGCCTTCGGTCTGCGGATCGTCCTGGAACATCTTCAGGCAGTCGATGAAGTTCAGGCCGTTGATCGGATCACCGCCGATGCCGATGCAGGTGGACTGGCCCAGGCCTTCGTTGGTGGTCTGGAACACGGCCTCATAGGTCAGCGTGCCGGAACGCGACACGATACCGACCTTGCCCGGCATGTGGATGTGGCCCGGCATGATGCCGATCTTGCATTCGCCCGGGGTGATGATGCCGGGGCAGTTCGGCCCGATCAGCACGGTTTCCGGATGCTGCTGCAGCACGTTCTTCACGCGCAGCATGTCGAGCACCGGGATGCCCTCGGTGATCGCCACAATGATGCGGATGCCCGCATCGATTGCCTCGAGGATCGAGTCGGCCGCGAACGGCGGCGGCACGAAGATCACCGACGCATCGGCGCCGGTTTCATCGACGGCTTCGGACACGCTGTTGAAGACCGGCAGACCGATATGCTGAGTACCGCCCTTGCCCGGGGTTACGCCACCAACCATCTTGGTGCCGTAAGCGATGGCCTGTTCGGCGTGGAAGGTACCCTGCTGGCCGGTGAAGCCCTGCACGATGACCTTGGTGTTTTTGTTGACGAGAACGCTCATTCGATTGCTCCTTAAACCTTGGCCGCAGCCACGGCTTTCTGCGCCGCGTCGTTGAGATCATCAGCCGGCGTGATCGCCAGACCGGAGTTGGCCAGCAATTCGCGGCCCTTCTCGACATTGGTGCCCTGCAGGCGCACCACCACGGGGATCTTCAGGCCCACTTCCTTGACCGCGGCGATGATGCCCTCGGCGATCAGGTCGCAGCGCACGATGCCGCCAAAAATGTTGACCAGAATGCAGCGCACCTTGTCCGAGGACAGGATCAGCTTGAACGCCTCGGTCACGCGCTCCTTGGTGGCGCCGCCGCCGACGTCGAGGAAGTTGGCCGGCTCGCCGCCTGCCAGCTTGATCACGTCCATCGTGGCCATCGCCAGGCCGGCACCGTTGACCATGCAGCCGATGGTGCCGTCCATCGTCACGTAGTTGAGGTTGTTCTGCACGGCGGCCGCTTCGGCGGCGTCTTCCTGGGTCAGGTCGCGCATGGCGGCCAGGTTCGGATGACGGAATTCGGCGTTGTCGTCGGAGTCCACCTTGCCGTCGAGCGCGGCCAGGTTGCCGTCTTCGAGCACGGCCAGCGGATTCAACTCCACCAGCGCCAGATCCTGCTCGTTGAACAGCTTGTACAGGCCCAGCATGATCTTGGTCAGCTGGCCGACCTGCTTCGCGTTGAGGTCCATCGCGAAACCGAGTTGGCGGCACTGATACGGCTGCAACCCTTCGATGAAGTCGACCACGATGGTGTGGATGTCTTCGGGCGTTTCTTTGGCCACCTGCTCAATGTCGACGCCGCCGTGCTTGGAGGCGATGAACGAGATCGCCTTGCTGTCGCGGTCGACCAGGATCGACAGGTACAGCTCGCGGGCGATATTGGTGGCGTCGGTAACCAGCACCAGGTTCACCGGCAGCGCACGGCCGGCGGTCTGGTAGGTCGCCATGTGGGTGCCGAGCATGGCCTTGGCGGCAGCGCGGACGTCGTCGAAGCTCTTGCAGAACTTCACGCCGCCGGCCTTGCCGCGACCACCGGCATGGATCTGGGCTTTGACCATCCACTGCGAGCCACCCAGATGCTTGGCAGCATCCACGGCAGCATCGGGGGAACTGGCAACTTTGCCCGGCGGTACGGCGATGCCGTACTGCGCGAACAGTTCTTTGGCCTGGTATTCGTGGAAATTCATTCGATACCTCGAGCGAACGGAAAACGTGGCGGCCGCACGCATTCACTGCGTGGGTCAAGAAGTCGGACGGCGGAGTGACGCGCTGCCGGGATGCAGTGCGCATGCCACACCAGCTGGCAAAAACCGCGCAATACGGCCGCCTATTTTCGCGGAAGCGGGCGGCAATGGAAAGGGCGGCGTGCTTTTAACCGCCTCGAGGGCCGGTTTTCATGCGCCGCGGGACGCCGCTGCCGCAGCGGCGGGCCGCCGTCTATACTCGCGCGGAACCGCCTCGGAGTGCCCGCCACGTGTCCAGCACGCCACTTTTGTCCACACCCGTTGCACGGACCGCGACGATTCGCCACGAACTGACGTTTCTCAATGTGTTCCGGCTGGTGCAGGCGCTGGTGTATGTCGGCCTGGCGTTCAGTCCGGAAGGGCTGGGCTGGCCCACCCTGGGCACACCGGACTTCGCCCGCAGCGTCACTTCGATCTACCTGATGTTTGCGCTGATCTCGCTGCTGCTCAATCGCCGCAGCATGGAATACGTCAACCTGGCGGTCTCCGCGGCCCTGATCGTGGACATTGCGGCCGCTGTGCTGGCGATTGCCGCGATGCCCGATGCGCACATCGGCATCGCGATGATGCTGGCGGTGAACCTGAGCGCCGGGGCGCTGATCCTGCCGTTGCGGCTGTCGAGCTTTTTTGCCGCGTTGGCCACGCTGGGCATCCTCGGGCATACCTTTTTCGAGAAGTCACGGGGCGGTCCGGGTGATCGTGACCTGCTGGAGGCGGCCCTGTTCGGACTGGCCTATTTCGCCAGCACCACGTTATGCCACGTGCTGGGCCGGCAGCTGCGCGCCACCGAGGCACTGGCCGAGCAGCGCAGCACCGACCTGGCGAACCTGTCCCAGGTCAACGAGCTGATCATCCGCCGCATGAAGACCGGCGTGCTGCTGGTCGACGACGCCAACCGCATCCACCAGATCAACGAATCGGCCTGGATGCTGCTGGGCAACCCCGGCGCCGATCAGCGCGATCTGGGTCAGCTGGCGCCGGAATTGTCACGCCGGCTGTACCATTGGATGACCTCCGGAAAGCTGGACGAGACCGCCACCCAGCTCGCCGATGGCGTGCCCGAAGTCGTGCCGCGCTTCACCCGGCTGGCGCCGAATGACGACTCGCACGTGCTGATCTTTCTCGACGATACGTCGCTGCTGTCGCGCCGCGCCGAGGAGCTCACGCTCACCTCGCTTGGCCGCCTCTCTGCCTCGATCGCCCACGAGATCCGCAACCCGCTGGCGGCGATCCGCTATTCGGCGCAGCTGCTGGCCGAGTCGAAAAGCATGGACAGCACCGACCAGCGCATGGTCGAGATCATCAACAACCACTGCATCCGGCTCAACGAGATCATCGAAAATATCCTGCAGCTGTCGCGGCGCGAGCGCTCGCGGCCGGAAACGCTCGACCTCGCCAAATGGGCACAGGGTTTCGTCGAGGAATACAGCCAGGGCAACGACCTGGGCGCCGATTCGCTGCGGGTCATCGCCAGCAACGGCCCCCCGGTGGCAGCGGTGGCCGACCCGCAGCAACTGCAGCAGGTCGTATGGAACCTGGTGCAGAACGCGCTGCGCTACGGCCGCATGCCAGGCGAACCGGCACGGGTAATGGTGGTGACCCGGCAGGGTGAGCATGGCGTACCCATCCTGGAAGTGATCGATCGCGGCCCGGGTATCGCGCCGAAGGTGGCCGCACAAATTTTCGAGCCGTTCTATACCACGCACGAATACGGCACCGGCCTGGGCCTGTACCTGGCCCGGCAGATGAGCGAGTCCAATCAGGCGGCGCTGGAATACGTGCGGGTAGCCGGCGGCGGCAGCTGTTTCCGGCTGGTGCTGACACCACCGGCACGCAGCCCCGCCGACCCGGTGGAAACCGCCCAGGCCGGCACTCGTTGACCTTTTTGCCCGCCCTAGTAACCTGCATCCATTCTCAGGCCCGCCAAAGAAGCCCATGACTTCACAGACCGTTCTGGTCATCGACGATGAACGCGACATCCGGGAACTGCTGACCATCACGCTCGGTCGGATGGATCTGCAGGTTGACGCAGTGGGCACCGTGGCCGATGCGCGTCGCGCCTTGGCCGAGCGCACCTACGACTTGTGTTTCACCGACATGCGGCTACCCGACGGCAGTGGCCAGGAGATCATCGAACTGATCTCCAGCACCAGCCCGGATACTCCCGTCGCGATGATCACCGCCTACGGCAATGTCGATGCCGCGGTGAATGCACTGAAGGCCGGTGCGTTCGATTTCGTCTCCAAGCCGGTGGACATCCAGATGCTGCGCGGGCTGGTGCGCACCGCCCTTCGGCTGGCCGAAGAGAAGCGCAACGGCGGCGCGACGGCGAAAACCGGCGACTCCAGCGAACGCCTCATCGGCGACTCTCCGGCCATGCAGCAGGTCCGCACCACCATCGCCAAACTCGCGCGCAATCAGGCGCCGGTGTACATCGCCGGCGAATCGGGCGTGGGCAAGGAACTGGTCGCCCGGCTGATTCACGAACAAGGCCCCCGTGCGAGCGGCCCGTTTGTGCCGGTCAACTGCGGCGCTATCCCTTCGGAGCTGATGGAAAGCGAATTCTTCGGCCATCGCAAAGGCAGCTTCACCGGCGCCGGCGCCGACAAGGAAGGCTTGTTTCAGGTCGCCCAGGGCGGCACGCTTTTCCTCGATGAAGTCGCCGAACTGCCGCTGCACATGCAGGTGAAACTGCTGCGCGCGATCCAGGAAAAGGCGGTGCGGCCGATCGGTGGCCGCGACGAGATTCCGGTGGACGTGCGGATTCTCTCCGCCACCCACAAGAACCTCGGCCAGCTGGTCGAACAGGGTCAGTTCCGGCAGGATCTGTTCTATCGCATCAACGTGATCGAACTGCGCGTGCCGCCGTTGCGCGAACGCCGCGGCGACGTGCCACAGCTCGCGGCATTCATCCTGCAGGCGCTTTCCAGCAAGAGCGGCGACGGCATCGGCCAGTTGCTGCCAGAAGCACGCCAGGCGCTGGAGACATACGACTTTCCCGGCAACGTGCGCGAACTGGAAAACATCCTCGAGCGCGCGATGGCGATGTGCGACGGCGCCAGCATCGATGCCTCCGACCTGATGCTGCCGCAACGCAGCTCGCGCCAGAGTCAAGACGCGGCGCCCGCCATCGAGCACCCGCAAAGTGCCGCCCCGGCGCCTGCGGCCACGGCCGATGCGAATGGCGGCCTGGACGACTACATCAGCAATCTCGAGCGCACCGCCATCGTCAAGGCGCTGGAAGAGTCCCGCTACAACAAGACCGCCGCCGCCCGAAAACTCGGCATCACGTTTCGCGCGCTGCGCTACAAGTTGAAGAAGCTCGGCATCGACTGAGGTGGAAACGCTGCTGCACGGCTCGCCCTGAAGCCACCGAGCCTGTCCCTTACAGCGATCGTGTCGCCTCCACCGGCGGCACGCCAGCGGCGCGGCGCGCCGGGCCGAGTACCGCCAGTTGGCCGAGCAGCCATAGCAGCACGGCGCCAAGCAACAGCACGCCCAGCGGCATCCGCGGCAATTCCCAGTACGTCATCAGCGTCAGGTTGGCCGCTACGCCAAGCAACGCGCCGAGCGCAATGCCGCCGCTGACGATCAGGAAATTCTCCGTCTGGAAATAGCCGAGGATGTCACGCCGCGTCGCACCCAGCGCCCGTCGGATGCCGATTTGCCGGCGCCGCTGGCTGACCCAGAAACTGCTCAAGCCGACAATGCCGCCAGCGGTCGCGAGCAGCAGCATGAGGCAGACCACAGCCATCATGATCGCCACGCCACGATCGCCTGCATAGCTTTGGACGCGAGCCTGGGTCAGCGCGATCATGCCGCCATCCGGGTTGATCACCCGCGAACGATTCAGTGCCAGCAGCGCCTTGGGCGCCGCACGCATCACTGCCTCCAGCTGGCCCGGCTGTGCGCGCACCAGATAGTCGCAACGGGCTGGATCATCCAGGTACGCGGGCACCAGGATCTGATCGTCGTCGATTGAGCGCGTGGTGCTGCCCGCATACGGCCCCTGCAAACGATCGACGATGCCGATGATGGTGGTGGGGCCGCCCGTCAGGTAGACCCTCCGGCCCAGCGCCGAGCCGTCCGGAAAAAGCTTCTGTGCCAGATCACGCGTGATGATGACCACGGCCGGGGCCGCGGTGTCGTAGAGGCCGATGCGGCCGATCTCGTCCGCGTGAAAGTTGCGACCTGCCATCAGCGTGGTGCCGAAGGTCGCCACGGCGTGCTCATCGGCGAAATAGATGACCGCCAACTGATGGCGTTGTTCCTCGGGCTGCCACTTGATGGATTCCAGCCAGCCCCAGCCGCCGCCCAGCGGATAAGCCTCGCTGGCAAATGCGTCGCGTACACCCGGCAAGTTGCGCAGCGTGGCCAGGTCGGCGCGCATCTGCGCATCGACCTGCGCTGCATCCAGCTTGCCCACCCACTCATTCTTGATGACGAAAAGATGCGCCTCGTCCACCCCGGTCGGGCGCGACAGATGCACGATCCGGGTTTGCACGATGAACAGCGCGTTGCTGACGATCGCCAGCGTCAGCGCGATCTGCAGCACGATGAGTATCGTGGCCGCCTTGTGCCGGCGCAGCGCCGCGAGGATCGGCCGGATCTGCATCATGTCGCCGCGCCAGTTCAATGCAGGGTCATCCGTTGGATTTCAGTTGCCACGCGGGCTGCACTTGCGCCGCTCGCCATGTGGGATAGAAGGCGGCGATCACCGTGGCAGCGATCGCGACCAGCAAGGTCGCCAGCATCAGTGATCCGTCCACATGCGCCAGCTCGGCGATCTGCGGCTCAAACACCAGACCGACGCCTTGCATGCCTGCGCACGTCAGTGCCAATCCCAGCGCGCCACCGGCCACGCCGATCGTCGCCGCCTCGATCAGAAATTGCTGATAGATCGCCTGGCGAGACGCGCCCAACGCACGCCGCACGCCAATCTCCGGTGCGCGGCGCATGAATCGCGCCAACAGCAAGCCGACCGCGTTGACCAGGCAGATGAGCAGAAAACTGAAGGAGATAATCAACGAAAGCTTCGATGCCTTCGGCACCACGCGCTCGGCATCGAGCCACTGGACGACATTGCGCAGGCGCACGTTGGGAGCCCATGCAAAACGACCCAGGCGCTGCTGTTCGGCGGCGTAATTGCTCAGGTACTGACGATAGTGTTCGGCGTCCGCTGGCGTGGTCAGCTCCACCCAGGCGTCGATCCATCCGCATTCGCCACGCAGGAAGGCATCCCAGCCCGCCGTCACGGGATTGCTTCCATCGCCGCTGCAAACCGTGCTGCCGCTGGTACTTTTCTGCAGATCGACTGCACGACTGAACGGAATATAGATCTGTCCCGGATTGCTGAAGGGATAGCCGGAGCTGCTCACATCGAAGAATCGCGGGCTCGGATTCCACTCCGCAAGCACGCCGACAACACGATAACGGTGTGTATCCAGGGTGATCTCGCGACCCACGCTGTTGGCGCCACCAAAAAGTTGCTGGTTGAGCGCGCTGCTGATCACCACCACGGAGGTGCGCCGGTCGTCATCGGCCGCGCTCCAGCCACTGCCGTAACGAAACGGCACATCGAACATCGCGAAGAAATCGCTGCTGACGGCATCGCCCGGCAGCGAAAACGGCTGCCGCTGCTGCTCGTCAGGCACGACCGACCATCGGGTCGCGTAGAGCAGCGACTGCCGACGTGCCTGATGCGCTTGCAGCAGCGTCACGGCGTCCGTGTAGTTGAGCAGATCAGGTGGCTTGCCCTGATAATTGTGCGCCGGACCAAAGTTATCGATCTGCGGCACGTACAACTGACTCGACTTCCACGGTATCGGATCAGCCGCCGTGGCCCTGAAAACCGCCCAGGTGACCATGCAGGTGGCGACGCCGCAACCCATCAGCACGACGATCAGGGCGGTCAATGCCTTGCTTGCGCGAAAGCTGCGCACGGCCAGACCGAAGTGGTAACCCAGCATGCTTCGCGCCGTGAATCGTCCTGCCTGCACCCGTTGTCCAGCGACGGGATTACCCGCCATTGCCGGCCACCCCCAGCGCCTTGCGCAAGGTGCGCAACAGCACCGGGGCGGAAACCGGCTTGTCCACCACGTAGAGGTGCTCCAGCGGCGGCAATTCGTGCAAGTCCGGCGGGGCATCGGGGCGAGCCAGCAGAATCACGGCGCCGGTGTAACCACGATCCAGCAGCGCGGCCACCGTGCGCACACCGGTGAGCAGGTTCATGTCCGCATCCAGCACCACCAGTTCCGGCAAGCCGCAGGCTTCGATCCACTGCAGTGCGGCGGTACCACTTTGGCTGGCGTGGGCCTGATATCCGTAAGCCCCCAGCGTGTCGGCCAGCAAGGACAGCTGGGCTGCCTCCTCCACCACGACCAGGACCACCTCGGCCATGCCCTCAAGGCGACTCAGGTCATCGGCGGCTTGCTCGCTGTCGGCAATCAGTTCCTCCAGCGGGAAATAGAGATCGAAGCGGGTACCGCGACCCGGTCCGCTGTCCACGCGCATCACGCCACCATGGCTGCCGACGATGCGTTTGCACGACAGCAGACCCAGCCCGGTGCCGGTCTCCTTGGTGGTGAAGAATGGCTCGAACAAGCGCTCAAGTACGGCCTGATCCATGCCGGGGCCGGTGTCGATCACACTCATGCGCAGATAGCGACATTGCCGCTGTTGCTCCTCCGGCAAGAAGAAATCCTCTGACAGCTCGGTCTGCGTGGCCTCGATGCGCAACTGTCCGCCATCGGGCATCGCCTGGATCGCATTCAGGCACAGATTGAGCAGGCACTGCTGCAGTTCGGTGTGGTTGCCTTCGAACCACAGCTCAGGATCATCGATGGCCAGTTCCATCGCGACCGTGCGTGGAATGCTGCCCTGCATGAGCAGTCCGAGTGCGTTGAGCAGCGCCCCAAGACGAACCTGTTCCGCGCGCCGCGCACCACGCGCGAACGACAGCATCGACTGCACCATGTCCAGTCCACGCTTGCCGCAATCGCGCACCAGTTTGCCCAGCCGCGCCAGGCGCGGGTCGTCCTGGTAATCCTGCAGACTGTCGCCGGCCAGCAGCAGGGGCTGCAGCAGGTTGCGCAGGTCATGACTCAGGCCGCCCGCGAGCATCGCGAGACTCTCGAAGCGTTGTGCGCGGATCAGCTCGCCCTCCGCACGGCGACGGGCACGGCGCGCCTCGGTTTCGGCCAGCGCACGACGTACGGCGCTGGCCAGCCGGGCCGGATTCTGCTTGAGGATGTAATCGGTGGCACCGTTGCGCAGCGCGTCGATCGCCGCGTCTTCGCCAAGCGTGGCGGAGACGAAGATAAACGGCAGGTCCTCATCGTGCTGACGCAGCAACTCGAGCGCACGCTGGCCGGAAAAACCGGGCATGCTGAGATCGGACAACACGATGTGCGGCTTGAACTCGCTAAGCGCGGTGACAAAACTAGCCTCATCGTCGACCCGCTGCACCTCGTAATCGATGCCGTCGCTCTCGAGCTCGGTCAGCACCAGCTCGGCATCGAGTTCGCTGTCCTCGACCTGCAGTACACGTATGGTTGATGTTGGCTGAAACTGCCGGTTAGGCATGTTGGCTCCCCTGCGGCTCTTGCTTTCCCCTGCGTTTGTGCACGTGTTGCCCACCGTGCAAAACGATCCCCCCTGAAACTCCGCGCCTGATCATCCCTACTCAGGCGCTTGGTTGAGCACCGCCCAGAACTGTCCCAGCGTACGCACTGCATCGAAAAACTGGTCCACATCGACCGGCTTGATCACATAGGCATTTGCACCCAGGTCCCAGCTGCGCGCCAGATCGCTCTCTTCGCGAGAAGACGACAGGATCACCACGGGAATCCGTCGCAACCGCTCATCGGCGCGCATCTTGGTCAATACCTCGAACCCGTTCATGCGTGGCATCTTGATGTCCAGCAGCACCACCGCCGGATCGCCCGGGTCGCGTCCCTCCCACGCGCCGCGCGAATAAAGATAGTCCAGACAATCCACGCCGTCTTCTACATGAACCACGGGATTCGCCAGATGGGCGCCGTTCAATGCGTCAATCGCCATCTCGGCATCTGCCGGGCTGTCTTCGGCCAGCAGGATGGTGCGCAACTCTCGCTTGTTCATGCTCTAACCCTGATTGCGTGCTCCGGCCAGGTCGGTGGCCGGCAGCGAAAAATGGAAACGGGCACCCTGCCCCAGCACAGCGTCGGCCCATACGCGACCACCGTGGCGCACCACGATTCGCCGCACATTGGCCAGCCCGATGCCGTTGCCGGGAAACTCCGACGGCCGATGCAGCCGCTGGAATACCCCGAACAACTTGTCGGCGTATTGCATGTCGAAGCCGGCACCGTTGTCGGCCACGGTGAACTCGAAATCACCATTGCGCTCCCGTTGCATGCTCACATCGATGCGCGCCACTTCACAATGACCGGTGTACTTGACCGCATTGCCGAGCAGGTTCTGCCACACCGTACGCAACATGTTTTCGTCCCCGATCACGATTGGCAGCGGCGCTATGCTCCATACGATACGCCGATCCCCGATACCTGATTCGGCCAATGCCCGCGCCTCGTCAACCATCGATTGCATGTCCACTGCCTGCAAGCGCAGCGCACCGCGGCCCAGCCGCGAAAATACCAGCAAGTCGTCGATCAGCAAGGCCATGCGCTGCGCCGAGCTGTCGATCACCTGAATGTAGTGGCCGGCCTTGTCGTCGATGCGGTCGCCAAGGTGATGCTCCAGCTTGCGCGCAAACCCGGCGATGTGACGCAATGGCGCGCGCAGATCGTGCGACACCGAATAGCTGAATGCCTCCAGCTCGCGGTTGACGTCAGAGATCTGGGTCACCTTCCCCTCAAGCTGGCGGTTGAGCTCGTTCACCTGCTGCTCGACCAGCGCACGTGCGGTGACATCGCTCACCGTCAGCAACAGGGCCGGCATGCTGGCATCCGCTTGCTGTAGCCGACGCGCATTGATCACCACATGTCGATCGACCCCATCGACGGTGCGCTGGATCATGTCGTAGTCCCACAGCTCGCGATCGCGCAGCAGCACGTCGGTAAGCCGCTGCAGCAAAACGCTGTCGCTCCAGGCACCATCGCCCATCTGTGCAAGGGGCTGCGAACGTTGCGGGTCCAGCCCATACAGCTCGCAGAAAGCGGTATTCGCCACCAGGCTGTGAAGGTTCTCGTCGAACAAGGCGATCGGTTCGCGCACGGCCTGCAAGATCAACTGCGAACGCAGCTCCGCTCGATTCTCACGTGTCTCTGCCACCTGGCGGCGTCCGATCTGCCGCTCGGAAGTGACCACGATGATGATCAGCAGCACGAGCTGCGCCAGCGCAGTGGTGGCAAGTACGGTGGTGGTGTTGAACGATTCTCGCCCGGCAGCCGCCTGGCGATCCCGCAACAGTTTGTCCTCGTTTTGCACGATGCTGGAAATCGGCGCGTTGATCTTGAACAGGTCACCGGCATCGCGCATGGACTGCCTGGCGCCCACCGTATCCGACTGCTGCAGACGCGACAGTGCCTGGTCCATCAACGTGATATGGCCATTGACATTGCTTTCCAGCGCGCCGATCTGAAGTTGCTGGTCAGCGTTGTCAACGGTCATGGCGCGCAACTGCTCCAGCAATGCTGGGGCTCCCTCTTTGGCACGCTGAGCGCGCTGCCGGGTCAGTTCATTGCCATCACCAGCCAGCAGTCGATAAGCCGCCGCGTCGCTGTCGCGAACCAGATAGGCGATCTGAAAGGTCAGCGCCTTTATCGCATTCGAGTGAATCACCCACCCGACGGCCTGCTGCGTGCTGTGGGTATTGGATCGCGTGACCGCATATGGCAGCCCGACGATGACCAGCACCGCCAGCACCAGGCCGGCTATTCGCCAGCGAATCACGTCTCTGACTTTCATATGGCTCGCAGCATCGGCAACCCCGGGATGGGAAATACCCGGGGCATTCTGGCATCTTTTCGCCGGTTGCCGACCGGCCTTTCCAGGTCGACTACCGGTTCATCCGGTTCAGATCAGCCGCCCCGATGCGAACGGCCGATAACGAATACTCATTCGCCGTAGCGGCTCGTCGCGGTTGGCCTCGCCGTAGCAGCCTGTCCCCATTGCTGGTTCGGCGTGGCCTGCATGGTGAAGTGCAGCTCGCCGCCGGCAAGGATCTCGGCGTGACGCAGATAAACCCGCTCCAGCGGTTTGCCGTTGAGCGTGACGGCGCCGACGTAGGGATGCGCATCGTCCAGGTGATCGGCAACCACGGTGAAGGTATGACCATTGGGAAGATGGATCGCCGCCTTCGGCACGAAGGGTCGACCCATCGCGTACTCGTCGCTGGCCGGCGTCACCGGATAGAAACCGAGCGCGCTGAACACGTACCACGCCGACATCTGGCCGAGGTCATCATTGCCGGCGAGACCATCGGGACGCGTGGCGTACTGGCTGTCCATGATCTGCTTGAGCCGCTGCTGTGTCTTCCACGCGGCGCCGGCGTAATCGTACAGATAGGCAATATGGTGGCTCGGCTCGTTGCCGTGCGCGTACCAGCCGATCAGGCCGGTGATGTCCTCCACGTCCTTGAACTGCGCCGGGTCGACCTTGGCATCGAACAACTGGTCCAGCTTGGCGACGAACTTCGCATCACCGCCCATCGCACCAATCAGTCCGGCGACATCCTGCGGCACGTACCAGGAGTACTGCCACGCATTTGCCTCGGTGTAGTCGCTGCCGTATCCGGCAAAAGTCGGATCGAACGGCTCGTGCCACTGGCCGTTGCTCAGTTTCGCGCGCATGAAACCCGTGCCCGGATCCCAGACATTGCGCCAGTTGGTGGCGCGCTTCGCGAACGTGGCGGCGATGTCCTGCTTGCCCGTTGCCTTGGCCATCTGCGCGATCGCCCAATCGTCGTAGGCGTATTCCTGTGTCTTGGATGCGGCCTCCACTTCCTTATCGATCGGCACGTAGCCCAGCTTCATGTAATCGGCGAGGTCGCCGTAGTCGCCATAGGTGGCCGTGGATACCATCCCCTGCAATGCCTTGTCAGCGTCGAAGCCGCGAATGCCCTTGACGTAGGCATCGGCAATGATCGCCACTGCGTGATAACCGGTCATGCACCAGGTCTCCAGCCCCTGGTAAGCCCACACCGGCAACATGCCGAACGGACTGGCTTGCTGCGCGGCGATCAGCGAGCGGATGAAGTGCGTGCTGAGATCAGGACGCAGCAGCACCATCAGCGGCTCCTCCGCCCGATAGACGTCCCACATCGACCAGCTCGAATAGAAATCGAAGCCATCAGCGTGATGCACGGCATGATCCGGTCCGCGGTATTCGCCGTTGACGTCCATGCTCAGCGTCGGCGCCAGCATCGCGTGGTACAGCGAGGTATAGAAACCGATGCGCTGATCCGGCGAGCCCTCGACGTCGATCGCCGACAGCGCCTTGTTCCATGCGGCCGTCGCCTCGGCGCGGCGGGCATCGAAGTCCCAGCCCTTGCCGTCCTGGTCAAGATTGGCGATCGCATTCGCCCCGCTGACAGAGGAGATCGCCACTTTCACCAGCAACGGCTGCTTCAGCTGGCCGAAATCGAACACGCCGACCAAGGCTCGGCCGTTTTGCGCATCATGGTCTTGAGGCTGGTTGCCCGGTCCGCTGAAGCCCTTGTAGACGAGATCTTTCTCGCGGTTGTAGAGCTCGCGCGACGTCATCGGCTGCGAGAAGCGCATCGCGAAGCACAGCTCGCGACCTGGCGCCCAGCCACGCGTGTCACGGCAGCCGGTGACCGTACCGTCAGCATGCACTTGCAAACTGGCCCAGAGCACCTTGCCCGGGTAGTCGTAGATGCTCGGGCGCAGGTCGAGCAGCACGTGCGCCGGCTTGCCCACCGGAAAGCCGTAGCGATGCCAGCCGATACGTCGCCCGGCGGTGAGCTCGGCGCGGATGTCATAATCGCTCAACGTCACGGCGTAGTAACCGGCCTGCTCCACTTCGCTGCTGTGACTGAAGCGCGAGCGGTAGCCGCTACCGGGTTGGGACGCGTCGCCGGGTTCCAGCTGCACGTCGCCGGCGATCGGCATCACCAGCACGTCGCCCAGGTCCGAATGCCCGGAGCCGGAAAAGTGCGTATGCGAAAAGCCCATGATGGTGGGGTCGCCATACTGGTAACCCGCGGCCCACTTGTAGGCATGCTTGAAGTCCGGCATGGCCGTGTCGGGCGATAGCTGGATCATGCCGAACGGCACCGTGGCGCCAGGGAAGGTGTGGCCGTCGCCGCCGGTGCCAATGCGCGGATCGACTTCGCCAGCATGGCCCGAGGGCGGATTCGAGGCGGCTGCAGATGCGGTAGCGGCCAAGCCTAGCGAGGCACCAAGCAACCAGGGGAGTAGGCGGCGCAACCGGACAGTCATCAGTCAACCTCGAATTTGGATCGATTCAGGTCGACAAACTAGCACCCGCCGAGAAACAACGCATGTTGCGCCGCGACGTGCGGATCTCCGCCGATAAGTTACATTTAGATCGTTCTAATTCGGCAGAGCGTGATGTCCAGCCATACCCCGATCAGCCGCAAGGTGACCTTGAACGACATAGCCGCCGGTTGCGAGTTGTCGCGTGCCACGGTATCGCTGGTGCTGCGTGGCAGCCCGCTGGTGAACAAGCATACTCGCGCCAGGGTCGAGGAAGAACTTCGCCTGCAAGGTTACGTCTATAACCGCGCCGCCGCCAACCTGCGCCGGCGCACGTCGTCCAGCATCGCGCTGGTATTGAACGATCTGGCCAATCCGTTCTTCGCCGAATTTGCGGCCGGGGTGGACCAGACGCTGGGCGAGGCCGGCTTCGTCACCCTGCTCGGCTGCACCAGTGAATCGGTCACGCGCGAACAGGCCGTGCTGAGTTCGCTACTCGAACATGGGCCCGGCGGCATCATCCTGTCGCCAGCCGAACACAGCAATGCACATGACGTGCTGGCGGCCGTCGGCGCACGCTCGCCACTGCTGCTGTTCAACCGCGAATTGGGCGGCACCCTGCCCGAGTTCGCGCATTGGGACCAGCTGATGCTGGACAACCAGCACGGTGCCCGCCTGGCCACCGAGCACCTGATTGCCCGCGGTCACCAGCGCATCGCGTTCTTCGGCGGCCATCGCGACTCCAGTTCGTGCCATCAACGCCACGCCGGTTACGTACAGGCGATGCAAGCCGCCCGGCTGCCAATCGAACCGCACTGGCGGATCGAATGTGCGCCGACCCGACTCGAAGCCGCCCATCAAACCAGTGCATTGTTTACCGGCACACCCACGCCTACGGCGGCGGTCTGCTACAACGATGCGGTTGCACTGGGGCTGATGCTCGGCCTCAACCAGCGGGGGTTGCGACCGGGCCACGATTTCGCGTTGACCGGTTTCGACGACATCGCCGAAGCCGCGCTGGGCATGCCACCGCTCACTACCTTGTCGACCGCGCCGCGCGAGCGCGGCCAGCAGGCTGCGCAACTGATTCTGCAGCGATTGCAGGAACCTCACGCGGACAGCCGCCAGACCGTCGCACCGGTACAGCTGGTGGTGCGTGAAAGCAGCTGCGCGCCACCCATCGCCTGATCCGATCCGCCCCAGGGGAAGACCGCATGACCTCAGCCATTAGCCCACACTCGTCGCCTGTCACACCGACCGCAACGGCGAGCCGTGAGCGATATACCGACTACCCGATGGCGATGGGTGTGCTCACCACGATTTTTTTCATGTGGGGCTTCCTGACCTGCCTCAACGACATTCTGATTCCGCATCTGAAACTGGTCTTCGAACTGAACTACGCCCAGGCGATGCTGGTGCAATTCACTTTCTTCGGAACCTACTTCGTGATGTCGCTTCCCGCCGGCCGGCTCGTTGCGCTGCTTGGTTACAAGAAAGGCATCGTCTACGGTCTCGCTATTGCCGCGCTTGGCGCCATCGGTTTCTGGCCCGCCGCATCGCTGCATTTGTACGGGGCGTTTCTTGTTGCGTTCTTCGTGCTGGCTACCGGCATCACCATCCTGCAGGTCGCGGCCAATCCATACGTTGCACTGCTTGGTCCCGAGCGCACCAGCTCAAGCAGACTGACTCTTGCGCAAGCGTTGAACTCGCTTGGCACGACTCTGGCACCGAAATTTGGGGGATTGTTGATCCTGACCGCAGCTGTTTCGATTATCCCCGCCGCGGTGCATGACGCACCCGCGACTCGTCAGCTGGTGACAACGATCAACCAACAGACACCCGAGCAAGCGTTGATCGCGTTGCAGAACGCTCCACCACAAATTTCGGCAGCGGCACTCACCGATACGTCCATTGCCATACTTGGCAATCTACCTACCTCGGGATTGATCACCGTACTGAATAGGCTATCGCCGCAACAACTGGGCGAAGTATTGCCGACTCTACCCATCGACAAGCTGCTCGCTGCACTGGAAGCGCAATCCGCCAACCGGATGAATGCGATCCCAGCAGACCCACTCGCAAAGGCTCTTGAGAAGCTCTCTTCATCCAATCTTGAAGACGCCCAAATGGCGCAATTGCAGCAGATCCGCAGCGGGCTGCCCGCAATCGCGCAGAGCAATCTTCATGATTTTCGCCAGCATCAAGCGGACATCGTAAAGGCTCCATACATCGGCCTGGCTGTCGTGCTCCTCCTTCTTGCTGGAGGTGTCGGACTGTTCAAGCTGCCGGCACTCAACGAAGCCACCGGCGGCAGTGAACAGGCCAGGCACACTCTGCGCGAAGCGTTGAGTCATCCGCACGTACTGTTCGGCGTGCTCGGCATTTTCTTTTACGTCGGTGCGGAAGTTGCGATTGGAAGCTTTCTGATCAGCTATCTGTCGTTGCCCGACATCGGCCAGATGAGCGAACACCAGGCTACTGACTACGTCCTGTTGTATTGGGGTGGTGCGATGATCGGGCGCATCATTGGTTCAGGCCTGATGGTCAAGATTTCGCCACGCAAATTGCTGGCAACTTTCGCCACCATCGCAGGCTTGCTGGTGCTGACGACGATGCTCAGCAAAAACTACGTTGCCGTCTACAGCATTGTCTCCATCGGACTGTTCAACTCGATCATGTTCCCGACGATTTTCTCGCTCGGTATCGAGCGCCTTGGCCCGCTTACCGGAAAAGCTTCCAGCCTGTTGATTATGGCAATCGTCGGTGGCGCGCTCATTCCATTCGCGCAGGGCGTGCTGGCCGATCACCTGGGCGTCCAGCATGCGTTCTTCCTTCCGCTTCTCTGTTACGCGTATATCGTGTTCTACGGAATCAGCGGATCGAAGATCCGCACCCAGGAATGAACTCCACTGAGCAATCCCGCTGCAACGCCTTATAACTACGCAGAAACCACGATCATGACGATGCGACCCATTCTTTGTTTTGGTGAGGCACTGATCGACTTTCATGCCGAGGGCAACGATAGCTGCGGCTTTGCGCAGCACTTCGTGCCGTTCGCCGGCGGTGCTCCGGCAAACGTGGCGGTGGCAGTGGCGAGACTGGGTGGTGCGGCACGCTTCGCCGGCATGCTGGCGCGCGATCCATTCGGTGACTTCCTGCTCGACAGCCTCAACGGTGCCGGCGTCGGTACTGATGACGTCGCCCGCACTGATGCAGCCCATACCGCGCTCGCATTTGTCACGCTGGATGCACGCGGCGAACGCAGCTTCAGTTTCTATCGTTCGTCCACGGCCGACCTGCTGTTCCGGCCCACGCACTTTCGCGCGAACACGTTTCGCGATGTAGCGATGTTCCATGTGTGCTCCAACAGCATGACCGACCCGGAGCTGGCCGCGACCACCCGCGAAGGCATGCAACGCGCGCACGATGCCGGCGCGCTGGTCAGCTTCGATGTCAATCTGCGTCCGGCACTGTGGTCAGCCGAGGTTGATCCGCGCCCGTTGCTGTGGCCAGCCTTGCATCTGGCCGACGTGGTGAAGATGTGCGCCGCGGAATTTGCATGGCTTGCCATCGATGGCGAACAGGCCGCGCTCGAGCGCCTGTGGCTCGGCAACGCGCGGCTGCTGGTGGTGACCGACGGTGCGAAACCGCTGCGCTGGTTCCACCCCGATGCGGAAGGTGAGCTGCCCTGCTATCCGGTCGATCCGGTCGATACCACGGCAGCCGGTGACGCATTCGTCGGCGGCCTGCTCTGCCGGCTGGCCGGGCTTGAGGCAGATCCCGAACGGATCGACCACCTGGTGACCGAGCTGCCGCGTCTGCACGCGATCTTGCGCTACGCCGCCGCCTGCGGTGCGCTGACCGTAACCCGCCAGGGTTCGTTCGCCGCGATGCCCAATGAAAACGAAGTGCTGGCCTTCATGGATGACCACGAGTGAACACGGTGCCGACCTTGCCTGACTTCCATTCCGAAACATTTCTGCGCGATCACATCGCGCAGACCATGGCGTTCTACCACCCACGTGCGATCGATCCGGCCGGGGGATTTTTTCATTACTTCAAGGATGACGGCACGATCTACGATGACCGTCATCGGCATCTGGTCAGCAGCACGCGCTTCATTTTCAACTATGCGATGGCGGCGATCGAGTTCGATACCGTCGAGTACCTCGATGCCGCGCGACACGGCCTGCGCTATCTGCGAAACGTGCATCGTGATCCGCGCAGCGGCGGCTACGCATGGACAATCCGCGACGGTCAGCCGGAAGATCGCACCAACCATGCCTATGGCGTGGCATTCGTGCTGCTCGCCTATGCCACGGCGCTCAAAGCCGGCATCACCGAGGCAGCCGGCTGGATGGAAGAAACCTGGCAGCTGCTGGAGCAACGCTACTGGGATGCCGCGGCCGGGCTGTACCGGGACGAAGCGGATGCCGACTGGCACTTCAGCGGCTATCGCGGCCAGAACGCGAACATGCATATGTGCGAGGCGATGCTGGCCGCCTATCAGGCCAGCGACGAACCGCGCTACCTGGAACGTGCGCTCACGCTCGCCGACCACATCACTCGACGGCAAGCCGCCAAGGCCGGCGGCCTGGTGTGGGAGCACTACGACAGCGACTGGAACGTCGACTGGGACTACCACCGCGACGATCCGAAGCACCTGTTCCGTCCCTGGGGCTTCCAGCCCGGCCACCTGACCGAATGGGCCAAACTGCTGCTGATCCTTGAACCGCTGCTGCTCGAACGCGGCCGCGAGGAAAACTGGCTGCTGCCGACGGCCATGCACTTGTTCGACACCGCACTGGCACGGGCATGGGATGCCGAGCACGGCGGCATCAGCTACGGCTTCGCCCCTGATGGCAGCGTGTGCGATGGCGATAAATATTTCTGGGTGCAAGCCGAATCGCTGGCGGCCGCCGCGTTGTTGCACGCGCGTACCGGTCTGGCCGTCTATGACGATTGGTACGAGAAATTGTGGGCCTATGCGTGGCAGCATTTTGTCGACCACAACTACGGCGCCTGGTACCGCATCCTCACCAACGACAACCGCAAGATCGACGACGAAAAGAGCCCGGCAGGCAAGACCGACTACCACACCATGGGCGCCTGCTACGAATTGCTGAATGTGTTGCCGTCGCGTTGAAGCTTCTGCCATCCCTGCTGGCGACTACCTTGCGGGCAACTACCCTGCTCGTCATCCCTGCGAAGGCAAGGATCCAGTAACCCAGGATCTTGAAGAGCTAAAGGCGCTGTGTCCCTGCCTTCGCAGGGATGACGAGCGGAGAGCGATCACGACTTCACTCCCGCAGCGTGCTGAAACTGGAGAATTGCGTGTCACGTCCGTTCCAATCCGTCGCACTTGCGGCACTGTTCGCCACCCTGCTTGCCGGCGGCGCAACCGCCCAGGACGCACCGCTGTCGCCGGCCTCTACCGTCAATCCGCTGATCGGTAGCAGCAACGGTGGCAATACTTTTCCTGGCGCGACGCTGCCGTTCGGCATGCTGCAGTGGAGCCCGGAAAATACCCGCGGCAAGCACAATCGCACGGCCGCACCGGGCGGCTATCTGTACAGTGCTCCGCGCATTCGCGGCTTCAGCCTGACCCATCTCTCCGGCACCGGTTGCGCCGGCGCAAGTGGTGACGTGCCGTTCATGCCGGTCACCACGGCGATCACCACGTCGCCGTCCATCGACGACCACGACAGTCATTATGCGAGCGATTTCCACCATGCCGACGAGCATGCCGAAGCTGGCTACTACCAGGTGAAGTTGGACAACGGCACGAACGTCGAACTGAGCGCGGCCATGCACAGCGGCATGGCAAGCTTTGATTTTCCCGATGGCAAACCGGCGAACCTGTTGATCCGTGTTTCCGACTCCGAGGTCGGTAGCAGTGCCGCCGACGTTCGTATCGACCGCGCGACCCGCACCGTCACCGGCGCGGTCACCAGCGGCAACTTCTGCGGCTATCTGGCCAAGGCTGATCAGCGCAGCTACTACGCGCTGTATTTCGTCGCCGAGTTCGACCAGCCGTTCACGCAGAGCGGGAGCTGGCACGATGCCAGCGTGCATAGTGACGGCACGACGGCCCATGGAGGCACCAGCTATGCCGATAAGGGTTTCCCGCCACTAGGCAAGGGCTCCGGCACGTGGATCGGCTTCGCTTCCGGCAGCAGTGTCAAGGTACGCGTGGGCATTTCGTATGTCAGCCTCGCCAATGCACGCGCCAACCTGCAGGCCGAGATTCCGATTGCGACCACGCTGCCACAACTGCGGCAGCGCGCGCATGACGCCTGGAATTCCGCATTGGACCGCATCGTCATCGACGGCGGCAGCGCCGATCAGCGCAGCACGTTCTACACCGCGCTGTACCACGTGATGATGCATCCCAACGTCTACAGCGACGTCAACGGGGAATACCGTGGCTTCGACCAGCAGACCCATCGGATCGACGACAAGCAGCAGGCGCAATACGCGAACTTCTCCGGCTGGGACATCTACCGCTCGCACCTGCAACTGGTGACCTGGCTGCAACCGCAAGTCGGCAGTGACATCGCGCAATCGCTCTATCACCAGGCACAGCAGAACCATGGTGAATGGGATCGCTGGACGCACAACTCCGGCGCCACCCATGTGATGAGCGGCGACCCGGCCGTCCCCGCGCTCGCAGACATCATCGCGTTCGGTGGTCGTGCGTTCGACTTGCAAGGTGCTTACGCTTCGCTGGTGAAGGCAGCGACCATCACTACCGCGAACGATCTCAGCGACGACGGTTGCAACACCGAATGCGTGGGTCAGCGACCATCACTGGATCAGTGGTTGCGCCTGCACTACATCGCCAGCAAGTCGCACGCCTGGGGCGGTGCCGGCGAAACGCTGGAAGACGCCAGTGCAGACTTCGCGCTGTCCGAACTGGCACGTCGTGTTGGCGACAACGAAGGTCAGCAGCAATTCCTAACTCGTGCGGGCTACTGGCGCAATCTGTTCAACCCGAATGCCACGCCGCAGGGCGGCTACATCCAGAACCGCAATGCCGACGGCAGCTGGCCCGCGTTTACGCCGGATACGGATGAGGGCTTCGTCGAAGGCAGTGCATCGATCTATTTGTGGATGGTGCCATTCGATGTACATGGCCTGTTCGATACGCTGGGTGGTCGCGACAAGGCCATCGCACGGCTGGATGCGTTCTTCCACCAGGCGGACGGCAGCTGGGCGCTGACCAACGCCGGTCCGCTGCATGCCGAACTCAACAACGAACCGTCGGTGGCCACGCCATGGCTATTCGACTACGCCGGCCAGCCATGGAAAACGCAGCAGGCGGTCCGCGCCGTCGTCGACACACTGTGGAAGAACGCGCCGGATGGCATCCCCGGCAACGACGACCTGGGCGAGATGTCGTCGTGGTACGTGTGGTCGGCGCTGGGCATGTATCCGGAAATTCCCGGCCGCGCCGAACTGCTGCTGGGCAGCCCGTTGTTTGCACATGCCGTGGTGCATGGCGCAGGCGGCGACGTGGTGATCGATGCACCCGCTGCATCTTCCGCTGCGCTCTACGTCAACGCGCTCAGCGTAGACGGCAAAACCTACGATCGCCCCTGGTTGCCGCCGCAGCTGGTTGAACACGGCGGCCAGTTGCACTTCACCCTGGCAGCCAAGCCGGACAAACAATGGGGTAGCGCCGACGACAACGCACCGCCATCATTCCCACCGTGGCATCCCTGATGCCACACACTCTCCCTCCCCGGAACTGATGCATGCGAATCCTGACACTCCCCTGCCTCGCCGTCTGTCTGTCGCTGCTTTGTGCAGCGGCCATGCCGTTGCATGCGGCAGCACCTGACAGCACTTCGAATTTCGATCCGCTGACGACGTTTGCCCCGTTCAACTATCCGCAGCCAGCGACGGCGTACCGTTCGGCCAGCGGCAGGCCCGGCCCGTTGTTCTGGCAGAACCGCGCGGACTACCAGATCAAGGCTACCCTCGATCCAGCCAGTCGCAAACTGAGCGGTGAGGAAGTGGTCACGTATACCAACCATAGTCCCGACGAACTCGACGTGCTGTGGTTGCAGCTCGACCAGAACCGCTATCGCAAGGACGCCCGCGGCGCATTCGCCGACGATCGCTTCCCCACCGAATTCACGGACGGCTACAACATCGCGTCGGTGCAGGTGGAGGGCGCCGACGGCAAGCTACAGAAAGTGGATTGGCTGGTCTCCGACACGCGCATGCAGGTAAGCCTGCCCACGCCGCTGAAGGCGCACGACGGTCAGCTGCGCCTGCATATCAGCTACAGCTATACCGTGCCCGGCGAATTCGGCGGCCGCACCGACGTCAACTCGAGCAAGAACGGCGACATTTTCGAGATCGCACAGTGGTTTCCGCGGATGTGCGTGTACGACGATCTGATCGGCTGGGATACCGCTCCGTATCTCAACCAGGAGTTTTATCTGGACTACGGTGACTACGATTATTCGATCACCGTGCCGTGGGACATGATCGTGGTCGGTGCCGGCGAACTGCTGAACCCGCAGGACGTACTGACCAAGACCGAGCAGCAGCGGCTGGAACAGGCGCGGCATAGCGATGCCACGGTGATGATCCGCTCATCCGTCGAAGTGAACGATCCGTCCAGCCGTCCAAAACAGAGTGGCACGCTGACCTGGCACTTCCGCATGCAGAACAGCCGCGACGTGGCGTTTGGCGCATCGAAGGCGTTTGTGTGGGATGCCGCGCGGATCAACCTGCCCGACGGCAAAGCCGCGCTGGCGATGTCCGCGTATCCCGTGGAAAGCGGCGGTAACGACGCCTGGGGCCGCGCCACCGAATACGTCAAGGCATCGGTCGAGTATTTTTCCAAACAGTGGTATCCGTATCCCTACCCGGTTGCCATCAATGAAGCCGGTACCGCTGGCGGCATGGAATACCCGAGCATCACGTTCGACGACAAGACGGCACACAGCAAAGAGCTGCAGCCGCTGATCGCGCACGAGATCGGCCACACCTGGTTCCCGATGATCGTGGGCACCAACGAGCGTCGTGATGCGTGGATGGATGAAGGCTTCAACACCTTCATCGATATTTACGAAGCCGATCATTTCAACCACGGCGAATTCGCACCCAAGCGCGACACAGAGTACGCGCCCGGCGGTGGCAATCCGGCCGATGAAATCGTGAAGGTGCTGACCGATCCCGACGCGCCCCCCGTGCTGACCATCGCCGACCAGACGAAAGAGAAGTACCGTCACCCGGTCACCTATTTCAAATCCGCCTATGGCCTGGTGCTGTTGCGCGAACAGATCATCGGCCCTGCGCGTTTCGATCCGGCGTTCCGCAAATACATCCAGACCTGGGCATACAAACACCCCAGCCCATCCGATTTCTTCCGCTTCATGGATAGCGAAACCGGCGAGGATCTCGCCTGGTTCTGGCGCGGCTGGTATCAGCACAACTGGAAGCTTGACCTGGCCGTTCAAAACGTGACGCCGGTCGATGGCGACTGGCACAAGGGCGCGCAGGTCACCGTGGCGAACCTCGACAAGCTCGTGCTACCAGCCACGCTGGAGGTGCTCTACACCGACGGCAGCAAACAGGACGTACGGGTACCGGTGGAAACCTGGATGCAGCACCACAGCTTCACCCTCCGCGTGGGTGGCAACAAGCCGGTGAAGTCCGCCACCATCGATCCTGCCCACGTCATCCCGGATGTAAATCGCAGCAACAACACGTTTACCGTGAAGTAGATGGCCGAACGATTCGGACTTAGTCGCTGAAAACATCGAGGCCCGCATGATGCGGGCCTCGACTATCAGACTCAGGCAATGGCGACGCCTAGAACGGAATCTCGTCATCCGCGAAACCGCTGTCGGCCGGCGACGGAGCCTGGCGCTGCTGGCCACCGCGATCATCGTTGTCGCGCGACTGGCCGCCGTAGCTGCCGCCACCCTGACGCTGACCACCGCTGGCACCCTGCGGGCGCTCGCGTTGACCGCCACCGCCGCCGCCACCTTCGTTGCCGCCGAGCATCTGCATCTCGCTGGCGATGATGTCGGTGCTGTAGCGTTCGACGCCGGCCTTGTCGGTGTACTTGTCGGTGCGCAACGAACCTTCGATGTAGACCTGTCGACCCTTCTTCAGGTAATCACCGGCGATCTCGGCCAGACGACCGAACAACTTCACCCGGTGCCACTCGGTTTTCTCGACCTTCTCGCCGCTCTGCTTGTCGGTCCAGCTTTCCGACGTCGCAAGATTCAGCGTGGTCACCGCCGTACCGCCACCGGTGTGGCGCATTTCCGGATCCGCGCCGAGGTTGCCAACCAGGATGACCTTGTTGATGCCGCGTGCCATGTGTCTACCTCGCTGTTCTTGGCCGATGCTGAAACATCGGCCGCTGTCGTTGGTGTGCCAGTCGCCATGGTTTCCCGGGGGCAACCGTCGGCCCCCTATCATAGCTGCCCACCGCCTATCTGGCGCCGGTTTGTGCTCGCCATGGTCTCCACCAGCCAGATTTGGCGGCCCCCTCTCCCCCAAGCCTGTGGCACCGGACCGGCGCCCCGGGTGCGATACATCCCGTTGGTTGCGGGCGACCTGCCTTGGTGACGGCGTCTCAGCCCATGTCCGGCGCCGGCGCCGGCGCCAACACTGGCATCAGCCGGACAGTGCTACCCCCGACGGGCCCACACCCTGCAAGGCAGTTCACCCCGCCCAAGGAACGGGCTTCACCGTGTGGGATATCAAAGCCTGACGACGCCAGTGGGTCGCCCCTGCACGGCCCTCTTGCTTCATGCATCACCCTGATGCGCTAGAGTCAGGCATGCTTCTGCGAGCCGCCGAACCCGATGATGCGATGAGCGTGGCGCGCGTGCACGTGCGCTCATGGCAGGTGGGCTACCGGAACCTGCTTGCGAATGATTACCTCGACCGGATGCAGCCGGAAGAACGGGCGCAGCGGTACAACTTCGCCAATCCCGACCCTCGACAGCCAAGCACGATCGTTGCGGTTGAAGCGGGCGTGATCCAGGGCTTTGCCACCACCGCACCGGCGCATGACCCGGATGCGCCGGACCACGGTGAGCTTTGTGCGCTCTACATTGATCCAGACTGGTGGGGCCACGGTGTCGGCATTGCGTTGGTGTCGGCCGCCCGCGCCCGGCTTCTGGATCTCGGATTCCGGCATGCGCTTCTGTGGGTGCTGGTTGGAAACACTCGCGCGGAGCGCTTCTATCACGCCGATCGGTGGGAGCCCGATGGCGTGCGCCGAACCGCCTCGGTGTGGGGGCTGACCATCGATGAAGTTCGCTACCGGCGCACGCTTTCGGCAGGCTAGCCGTCCAGTCACAAGCGTCGTACAGAACCACTGTTGATCCCCCAGCGTTGACATGGCGTCTCATCGCGGTGATGGTCCCGCCACGTCATGCCCCTGTCATTCCACGCTGCTTGAATCCACGGCTACCAATCAGGCACGGCTCGACCGTGTCTTTCTTTTGCCCAGGGGAAACCAGCCATGAAGAAAGCGTTGATCGTCCTGTCCATCGCAGGCTTGCTGTGCGTGTCCGCCGCGCAGGCAGCCACCTCGCGTACCAGTTGGGTGGTATCGCAGATCTACAACTACAACCATCCCTTTGCCGCGACCGACAGCGCCGACCTGGCCACCAAGATGTCGACCATGGCTGGCGACGCTTTCGATTTCTATCGCGGCACCGACCATATTTTCTACCAGGACATGGCGACCCTGCCGGCATCAAACTATGCCACCACGCAGACCGGCTACACCTGGATCGGCGGCGACGCCCATATCGGCAACTTTGGCGCCTGGCAGGACAGCGGCAGCAACAACGTGTTCTCGGTGGATGACTTCGACGAAGGCTATCTGGGCCAATACGTGTGGGACCTGCGCCGCCTGGCCACGAGCATGGTGCTGGCCGGCCGCGCCAACGGCATTGCCGACAGCGACATCACCACGGCGATCAACACCATGGTGGGCGCCTATGTCAGTGAAATGAACAACTTCAGTGGCAGCAGCGCCGAGCTGAGCTTCCAGCTCAAGAACGGCAATACCTCCGGTGCAGTACAGACCACCATCAGCGATTCAAAGAGCGATAACCGCTCCAGCCTGTTGAGCAAGTACACGCAAGTCACTGGCGGCGTGCGCAGCTTCCAGACCATCGCAAACACCCTGGTCACGGTGAACAGCACGACCTACAACAACATCGTCGCGGCGATGAACAGCTATATCAGCACCATCGCCTCGTCCAAACAGTACGCCGCCAGCTACTACCAGGTGAAGGACATCCGCCAGAAGCTGGGCTCAGGCGTCGGCAGCCTGGGCAAGCTGCGCTACTACATCCTGATCGAAGGTCCCTCCACGTCCACGTCGGATGATGTGATCCTTGAGATCAAGCAGGAGACCACCAGCGCCGTGGCCGAGGTAAACAATGGCCAATTGCCCGCTGCCGACTACAACACCAATGAAGCGAACCGCGTCGCCATGACAGCCAAGGCGCAGACCTTGAACGCCGACGTGCTGATCGGCTATGCCACGATCAACGGTCTGACCTATTTCTTCCACGAAAAATCTCCGTACGAAGAAGACTTCGACTACACCCAGCTGACCAGCGCCGGCAAATTGAACACTGCTGCTACTTATCTGGGCCAGGCGCTGGCGTCGGCCCATGCCGTTTCCGACCAGGACTACAACAGCACCATCGTGCCGTACAGCATCGACAAACAGATCAGCAATGCGGTCAGCAGCACCAGCGGGCTGGAGTCGGAAATCTCGACGTTCGCCTTCAGCTATGCCGCCCAGGTCAATCTGGACTGGCAGTCCTTTGTCAGCGCTTACAACGCAGGTACGCCGCTTTACTGAGCGTCGCTTGAAGTAATCGATACCTGCTCCGCATGATGCTGACCCGCGCTTGAGCAGGTGGGTCGGCGCTGCGGATACCCACCTGTGAATGTCCGCTCTGATGAGGAGCGGACATTTCCATGCGCCATCGGTGCCGTTGCCACGTTGCTATTTCACCAATCGGCCAGGGCCCGCTCTCTACCGCAGGCAGACGTTGCACGGCGCTGGCCGAGCTGGCACCCTGCCCCTGTTCGCCATTGAAGCGGGCAGATGTTCGAAATCTGCGCTACGCAGAGACGAAGATCGGATACCAAAAAGACGATCCCAAGCGTCGCGCTTTGCCCGCTTCGAACACGAGGTATCGGCCAAGGGGAAGGTAACCATCGATGGGACCATCAACCATTGCAGGCTGGTCGGATTTTCTGGTCGCCGCGGCGGGCTCCGCCGCTGCGTTGGCCGGGCTTCTATTCGTCGCGATTTCGATCAATCTGGCCCGCATTATCGAGCTTCCCGGTGTTTCCGGCCGCGCCGGGGAAACCATTATTCTGCTGGCCGCCACGTTGGCGTCTACGCTCACCGCGCTCATTCCGCAACTTTCGATGTCGCAGCTCGGCGCGGCACTGCTAGTGATCACCCTTCCGGCGTGGCTGATTCCCGTGGTGATCCAGATCATGTCGGTTCGCCGGCGCGCCTACTTTCGTTCAACACACGTAGCGGTACGTGCACTACTGCATCAAATCGCATCGCTACCTGGAGTATTGGCAGGCCTCGCGTTATCCGGGTTTCTACCCGTTGGCATGACGTGGCTTGCCATAGGCGTCATCGCGTCGATGCTCGTGGCCGTTTGCAACGCGTGGATTCTGCTGGTCGAAATCATCCGTTAGGCGAGTGCAAAACGTTGAGCGTCTTCTTTGAGTGCGAACTCAACATGCGCGGCGAGAATGCGAATCTGCGCCGCCAATGGTTCTCACCCTGCAACCATATCCCGGCAGGTCCAAACCTTTGCCGCTCATGGCGCATCTGATGACGAATGCAAGCGAACCATTTCGTCTTCCTCATGCAGTCAAGGAATCTCGATGAAACCTTTGCTAGCCACCCTGTTCGCTGCCGGACTTCTGGTAGCTTCCGGTTCCGCCTGGTCACAGCTCGTGCCCGGTTCCATGGATGTGCATTGGAACGAAGGTGCCGAGGATTGCACGGCGCGTCCACAACCGGCCATCCAGGTGCATCGATACAACGACAAGACCTTCATCCTGCGTGAGAACCTGTGCTCCACGTTCGAAGCACCGTTCATGTACTTGCTGGTGGGATCCACCAAGGCGCTGCTTATCGACACCGGTGACGTGGCGGATCCAAAACAGATGCCGTTGGCGCAGACCGTGACGGATCTGCTGCCCGGGACTGGTTCGTCGAAGATGCCGTTGCTCGTGGTGCACACGCATGGACACCTGGACCACCGCGCCGGCGACCCGCAGTTTCAGCGCTTGCCCCATACCCAGGTGGTTCCGGCCGACCTGGATCACGTCCGCAAGTATTTCGGCTTTACCGACTGGCCGAATGGCGTTGCCCAGGTGGACCTCGGCGATCGAACGATCGACGTGTTACCGACGCCTGGGCACTATCCATCGCACGTCTCGTTCTACGACCGTAACACCGGACTCTTTTTCTCCGGGGATTTTCTGCTGCCCGGCCGGCTACTGCTCGATGACATCAATGAGGACAAAGCGAGCGCAAAGCGCACGGCCGATTTCGTCAAGGATCGCCCGATCAGCCACGTGCTGGGTGGCCATATCGAGATGAATCTCGACGGTGAAGCATTTCCGTGGGGCTCCAACTACCACCCGCGCGAACGTCCCTTGCAGATGACGAAGGAAGACCTGCTCAAGTTGCCGGTCATCTTGAGCGGCTTCCACTTTCTGTACGCGGAACGAGACGGCTTCACGATGATCGACCAGCCACAGGAGATGTGGGTACTTGGTCTGGTGGTGATCATCGTGCTCGTTGCCCTCGGAATGTTGCTGCGTTGGTATCTTCGGCGTCGGAAAAAGGCGCGGAAGCAACCGGCCTTTGACCGACCGTGATCGATCACCCTCCACCTGCCCCATCGTTCGGGGCCCAAAGAGCGGCCTGTCTCAGTGACACGATCACTGCGAACTTACGTTGCCATCGCCGATGCCGAGACATAGGCGACCGGGCCGCAGCGAAAGCAGGGCTCGCAGCGAAAAACTGCGTTGCCGACGTTCCGGCTCGGGCGGCGGTGGTTGAACAGGCGTATCTGTCAAACGTTGGGCCAAGTCCAGATCGCTGATGTAGCCGTGCAGAAACAACATGTCAGTCCAGAGCGAGCTCATGGGAGCCTCCGGTTAAATGCGAGTGGGAGTAAGCCTTCGCGGCACGGACCACCGGTGAGCACGATGGTGAGCCCGGTTCACTTCGATCAACTGCGCCACCGTTCCCTGTGGATGATCAGGCCTTGTCAGTCGAACGTTTCCCCTGCCAGCGGTGTTGCCAGCATCGACGGGCGTTGAATGAAAGCCTGGTACCACGCAGACAGACGGGGTCGACCCGGCATGAAGTCGGGTAGCCCACGAAACTCGATCCAGCTCAGCGCCGTGCCGAGTGCGATCTGGCCGATGTCGACGTGATGTGTGTCGGGCGCCTCAGCGTTGATGTCCACTCCCTCGCGCTCGAGAAAATCGTAAGAGGCCACCAACTTTTCTATCTGGCCGTCTCGCATCGCGGGGTAACGGTAAGGCTCGGGACGTCGGTCGGTTTCGTGACGCACGACGATGCCGGCCTCGCACAAACCTTGCGCGAGTGCCTGAAGGCGCAAGCTGAAAAAGCGTGCGCGACTCTCGGACGGGATGAGCCTGGCACCCTCGTGCAGTCCATCCAGGTATTCGCAGATCACGTTCGAGTCGAACAAGACCGCGCCATCGTCGAGTACCAGCACGGGCACCTTTCCTAGTGGATTCACCCTGAAGACTTCCTCGTTGCGCACGGTTGGACTGGTCTCGTGGTGGATGACTTCAAGACGATCCGCGAGCCCCGCCTCGTGAGCCAGAACCAGCACTTTGCGTGCGTAAGGCGAATGCGTCTGATAGAAGAGTTTCATGCCCGTATTCCTTCAATGAAGTTGCCGGCTGCTTCGGTACCGATCAGCAGCACACGTGAGTTGGCGTTGAGGTCGAGTTGCTGTCGCATGGCATCGTTGGCGCATGCGGCGATCAGCCCGGCTGCACCCGCCGCGCCGCATGCAGAGAGAGGAGCGCCTTGCGCCATAAGCCGTCTTGCCGAATCGTCAGCATCGGCATCCGACACAAGCATGAAAGCGTCGGCGAGATGGGAAAGCAGATCGAACGCGAGCAGCGATGGCTCCTTGCAGTCGAGCCGTCCAAGCCGGCTTGCGGCGCCAGTGACTCGAACAGGGCAGCCCTGACGAACACTCTCCAGCAGGCAAGGTGCGGCCTCAGGCTCGACGACGACAAACTTGAATCCTTCGCCCCAGCGATCACGCAGATAGCCAACAGCCGCCGCAGCAAGGCCCCCTACGCCGGCCTGGACGAACACATGCGTTGCCGGCCCGTTCGCGGCTTCCATCGCGTCGGCGACCTCCTGCAGCATCACCGTGTAGCCACGCATCACGGCAAGCGGCATCTTCGTGTAACCCGGCCAGGAGCTGTCAGACAGCAAGTCCCAGTTCCGTCGCTCGGCTTCCGCCCTGGCGAGAGCCATGCTTTCCTCATAGGTCGCACCGCCGCGCAGCACGGTCGCACCCTGCTCGCGCAACCGGATCGCGAAACTTTCCGCCACGGCGTCGCTCAACCAGACGACAGCGCGAGCCCCAAAGGCTCGCGCTCCCGCCGCAACGGCGAGACCGTGGTTGCCGGCGCTCGCACAGGTAATCGTCATGCCACTGGCGACGGACCGAATCGGGGGAGAATTCAATTCGTCCACGCTGGCGGGCCGGCCAAGCACAGCCTCCACCCTCGCCAACACGAGCAGCGCAACAGCGTAAGCGCCACCCAGTGCCTTGAAACTCGAGAGCCCCATCCGGCTCCATTCCGCCTTGAGATACACACCCGCCAGACCGAACTCCGCTGCAAGATCGGCAAGTGGCAGCAGCGGTGTCGCGCGATATGCAGGACACAGCTCAAGGAAACGACGGGCGTCTTCGGCGTGCGAGCGCCCTATCAAGTCACGGTCTGACGGTAGGTAAGCGGAGTGGTGGGGATTGAGAAACACGCGGGTAGCCGGTCGAAGGATGCATGCATTGTGGCGATGGATGATGCGGGTGAGCCGCGTTATCGCCGCAGCAGATGTTGCTCGGCCGCATCTTTTGCCGTATTCATGCGGCATGACGGAAGACGCCTCTCTCGACGATTTCGACCGCGAAATTCTCCGCCGCGTGCAGCTCGATGCTCGCGCCACCGGCGAGGACATTGGTGCGGATGTCGGCCTTTCCGCTGCCGCGGTACAACGCCGGCTGAAGCGCCTGCGCAAGCTGGGCGTAATTGTCGCGGAGGTCGCCGTGGTCAATCCCGTTGCCGTGGGACAGGCCATGACGTTTGTCGTCGGAGTGGAACTGGAGCGCGAACGTGCCGACATGCTCGACGCATTCCGAAAGGCCGCACGAGCCGACCCCAACGTGCAGCAGTGCTACTACGTCACGGGCGAAGCGGATTTCATTCTGATCGTGGTGGCGCGCGACATGGACGACTTCGAGTCCTTCACCCGACGACTCTTGTTCGACAACGCGAACATCCGACGCTTCACCACGAATGTTGTGATGGCTCGTGACAAAGTCGGCAACGCCGTGCCCATCTAGGCTTGGACAAGCCGCCCGAAATCACGCTCACTTTAGAAATCCGATTTCGCGAAACGCGCGACACCCTGGTTTTTTCCCGGCGGATCAAGCGTAGCCAGATCAAGCTCAAGTGGTGTTCCAATCCAGCGGGCAAGGCTGGTGTGATCAGCCAGATCGTTGTCGGTAAGTGGGTGCACCAACGCTGTCAGCCCCGTCTCTTCAATGAAGCGGACAATCGATGGCAGTGCTTCCTGCGTGTAGTGAATCTCGAATTGTGGAATGGGATGCGGCCCGGCTTTTTGATCCTTTAGCTGCCCAACGAAAAGAAGCTGGGGAGTCTCGCCGGACTCCATCATGTTGCGCAGGCGAACACGCACCGCTTCGGCCAGGGCGCGTGTTTCAGGACCGTAGTAGAGATGCGCGTGATACGGAGCGTTCTTGTCGTTCAATCCATTGGCCTTAAGGGTTTGACTACTGACTGGACGGACCCACGGGTCCGTATGCAACTCATCTTTACTACATCATGCGTCCGCTACCAATTTGCCGCCTTTGGCCCAGGCTTCGCGCGGCACTTCGCTGATCAGGATATCCACACTTTCCGGCGGGCAGGCCAGGATTTCGGCAGTGACGCGAGTCACTTCACGAACAAAGGTGCGCTTCTGTTCCAGCGTGCGTCCCGGGTGCATTTCAAGGTGCAAGGTAGGCATGAGAGTTCTCCGCTAAGCGCTCACGGTAGGAGCAAGTGCGTGCATGATGCGCGCTGATGAAATGTTGATAAACATGCGATGATTTGACCCATACCAAACCTATAGGTTTTTTATCGTGAACAAGCTAGCCAGCATGGAGATGTTCGTGCGGGTCGTGGAGAGCGGGAGCTTCGTCGCCGCGGCCGAGGTCAGTCACGTTTCGGCGACCATGGTTGCCAAACACATCCGCTCCATCGAAGAACGGCTGGGAGCACGCTTGCTTCATCGCACCACGCGCCGTCAGCAGCTCTCCGATGTGGGGCGGCTCTACTACGAGCGCTGCAAACACGTGCTGGCTGAAGTGGAACTCGCTGAAGCGAGCGCTTCAGAACTCCAGGCGACCCCGAAAGGTCAACTGCGGCTGATTGCTCCGGTCAGTTTTGGCAGCCATAGCCTGGTGCCGGCGCTGAGCGACTATATGGCCCTCTATCCTGAAGTCAGCATCGAGCTGACGCTGGACAATCGCCACCCCAACCTGATCGACAAGGGCTTTGAGCTGGGCATCCATATCGGCGAGATCAACGAGCCTGGTGTGGTTGCGCGACCACTGCAGCCCTACCGCAGGGTGCTCGCCGCCGCACCCGGCTATCTGGCACGCCATGGCCAGCCCGAACAGCCCGAAGAATTGAGTTCGCACGCATGCCTGGGCCTGTCGTACTGGCGGCGATATGACTACTGGCGCCTGGTCGGGCCTGCCGGAGAAACTCGCAACGTCAACATACAAACCCGCTTCACCGCGAACCAGGGCAATGCCCTGCGTATTGCAGCCCTGAGCGGCGTAGGTATCGTTTTGCAGCCCGAAGTAGTGCTCGCCGACGATCTCGCTGCTGGTCGCCTTTTACCTGTGCTACCCGAATGGTCGCTGTTGCCATCGCCGATGTATCTGATCTATGCGCAGGACCTGCGCCCAACGGCAAAGCTGCGCAGCGTGATCGACTTCCTGTTGACTCGCTTCGGCACCGAAGCTTCGGCTGGGTCCTTGCGTAGCCCGGAGGATTTTCGTCTGGATGCGAGGCGCGCCTAACCAGCTTTGCTGCGAATCTCGGCGGCTGGATCCGCAATCCAAAGCAACCGCTTGGCTACGTTAGTCAAACCTTCTTCCGGCCATCGACCTCACGCTATTCGGATCGCTTGAGTTCTCCACAAGGTAGTCCGCGGAAACCCATGGACGCCCGGGTCGTATGCGGTCGAGGGGACGTCCCACCGAAATGGCGGGGCATTTCCATCACGCCCCGGATCATGACAAGCTTTCCCTCGCCGGCAGGGGAGCCCATCTAGATGACCGTTCTATCTTTCTATTCAACCTTCTTTGGGTTTGGCGGGAGGCTGACTCGAAGCGAGTGGTTTCTGCGCCTCGTCTTGATGGCACTGCTGTGCATTGCATTTGGCAGCTTGGCGAGCCGTTTCGTGGGAGAGCTTGGCCCGGGCATCTTTGCACTGGTCTATCTCGCTTGCGCCGTCACGCAATCGACGCGCCGCCTGCATGACGTGGGACGCGCAGGGCCAGCGTTCCTGCTTGTGCTGGTGCCAGTCTTTGGGCCGGTGTGGTTGATCATCCAGCTGTGCAAGCGCGGAGTCGCGCACGAGAACCGGTTTGGCGCGGATCCGGCCAGCCGTTCCGATTACTTCAAGGTCGATATCGCCCGATGAACTCAGCGATGCCTACGGTCAACGACGTTACCCAACTCAATCGCATCCCGGTATTTTCCACGGCCACGCCGACCACCGTCCAGGAGGTGGTGGATATCCTGGTGCAGACCCAGCTACCCGTTTCGGTGGGTGGTGGACACTTCAGCATGGGTGGGCAAACGGCGAGCTCCGGCACCTTGCACATCGATCTTCGCCAGATGAACCGCGTGCTGCGCTTCGATCCCGAGGCAGCAGTGATCCGGGTGCAGGCGGGTATCCGTTGGTGCGATATCCAGCGGTTCGTCGACCCGCACGGGCTGGCCGTGAAGATCATGCAGACCTATGCGAACTTCACGGTGGGCGGCGCGCTGTCAGTCAACGCGCATGGGCGCTACATCGGACTGGGGCCGATGGTCTTGTCGGTCCGTTCGATTGCGCTGGTACTGCCAAATGGCGAGGTGATCGAGGCCTCGCGCACCAGCAATGCACGGCTGTTCGATGCGGCGATCGGCGGTTATGGCGGCGTCGGCATCATCGTTGAAGCCGAGCTGGAGCTGGTGGCCAACACGCGGCTCGAGCGCACCCACGCAAAGATGAGTCTGGCCGACTATCTTGGCTGGTTCGACGCCAACGTGCGCGGCCATGACGACGTGGTCTTTCACAACTTCGATCTGTATCCACCGAAGTACGCGCGTGGCCGCGCCGTCATCTGGAAGATCACCGATCGGCGCGCCACCGCCCCGCGCCTGCAGCCGCTCGAGCGCGGCTTCTGGCTACCGAAATACCTGCTGTGGGCAATCACGGAAACGCCGTTGGGCAAGTTCCGGCGCGAGTTCATCTACGACCCGTTGATCTATCTGCAGAAGCCGGTGCACTGGCGCAACTACGAAGCCGGCTATGACGTGGCCGAGCTCGAACCTTTGAGCCGCTACGATCGTACCTATGTATTGCAGGAGTACTTCGTACCCGCAGCATCGGTAAGCGAGTTTGCCAAGGCGATGAGTGAGGTGCTTTCCCGGCACAAGGTCAACGTGGTCAACATCTCGATCCGGCACGCCCTTGCGGACGACCGCACGGTGATGGCATGGGCGCGGGGCGAGACCTTCGCCTTCGTGCTGTATTACAAGCAGCACACGGACAACGATGCCAAGGAGCAGGTCGCGGTATGGACGCGTGCGCTCATCGAGGCGGTACTCGACGTCGGCGGCACGTATTACCTGCCCTACCAGGTGCATGCCACCGAAGATCAGTTCCATCGCGCCTACCTGCGGGCGCGCGAGATGTTTGCGCTGAAGGCGGAGGTGGACCCGCACTACCGGTTGCGTGGTGCGCTTTGGGATCGTTACTACGTCCCCTGGCGCAATGAAGTTCGCGTTCCGGAAACGCCTGCCAGTGAATCGTTGTTTGCACGCGTGTACGGCAATCCGCGCGAGGCGGATCGCTTCTACGCGTTTCTGAAAAACATCTTCAACGTGGTGCCGGAAGATCGCCTGCATGGCCTGATCAAAGCCGAGACGGCCAAGCACGATAGCGACGAGGCGATCTACCGCGGTATTCAGGCGCGGGTGAAACACATCACGCCGGCGTTGGCCATGGTTACGCATGCGCTGCCGTCGCTTGCTTCGCAAAAGGCAGAGATGGGGCGCCAGACCGCCAAGCTTATCGGCGATGCGAACCTGCGCGACTACGTCGAGATCGGCACGACCGGCCGCTACGTGCGTGCGGTGCGCCAGCGGTTGAAGCTCTCGGGCAAGGCCACCCTGGTACACGACGTCGCGCCCGGGATGAGTCCGGTCGATATCGTAGAGCGCGGACAGCTGGGCAAGATCGCCGAGCATGTTCCGCTGAATGATTACGCACCCATCGCGCTGCCGGCTCGCAGCGCTGACCTGGTCAGCTGCTTCGTCGGCCTGCACCACATGGCACCGGTCAAGCTCACGCCGTTTCTCGAGTCCATCGCGAGCATCGTGCGTCCCGGCGGTTATTTTGTCGTGCGCGACCATGACGTATTGACGCCAGGCATGGACGATTTCGTCTCGCTGGCCCACACGGTGTTCAATGCCGTGCTCGGCGAAACCTGGGAGGCCAACCGGCGAGAGCTCCGCCATTTCGCCAGCGTGGACAACTGGATCGCCCGCATCGAAGCGGTGGGTTTTCGCCACACTGGCGCAAGGCTTCCCCAGGACGGTGATCCGTCCGACAACCTCCTGCTGGCGTTCGAGCGCGTGGAAGAGCCCGCTTGAATCGCCCGATCCTTCGCAAGCTGATTGCGCTGCTGGCCCTGCTGCTGCCCTTGGTGGCTCTGTCCTGGCCACTGGCACCGTACGAGAGCGCGGTGCCGCCGGAAGCGCGGCGCGGTGTGGAGCAGACCCTGCTGACCTTTCCGGAATGGTATCTCGTGCACAGCCCCGCCGAGTACGCGCGGATCGTGCAGACACAGCCGTCGCATGCTTTTCCATTCCTCGCGCAAACCGGCCAGCTCTGGACCAGCTACGCCGCCGTGACCGCTGAACAAATGCGGGACGGTTACCCGTTGAACGGTGGCTATCACGTCATGATCTGGGTGATCGCCTCGAGCACCACCATCGAATACGCCCTGCGCTCGGCCTACGAAAATACGATGGGACGCGCCAGCTGGGTGCTCGGGGGGCGGCAGCTCACCGACGAGGACCGCTATGAGGCAAAGGCAGCACAGGAATACGTGGACTTCATCCGGCAACAGCCGTGGTATTTGTTCGACTTCACTTCACGACTTCGCCATCTGTGGACCGACGTACCGGCCTGGGGGCCGGGGATGGCGCGCAAGTGGGAGCGCCGCTACGCGCTGACCAGCGAATATCTGGTCAAGGCCGCGTACGGCAAGCTCATCGAATGGGCCACCCACGCCGCTTACGATCCGGCGCTGATGACCACGGACGTGGTGGTCGATCACTGGGACGGTCATGCCCCGCTCCCCATCAACGTCACCTTGATCAAGCCGCTGCCCGATGGGCGAATGCTGCTGGCGCTGCCGCGCTACTTCGACTTCCGCATCGCCGCCACGACTCTCGCGACGGAAGGTATCCACATCGTCGATATCGCCGGCAACACGTCCACCATCCTCGTCTCGGTCTGGATGCCGGACGACAGGGCGGTGCCCCGCGGACACTGGAAGCAGCTGTTCGAACAATCCATAGCCATGCCCACGCACACCCGTCGCGTGGCCCTGCTTGTACCGGTGGGCGAACTGTCGGCATTTCTGCTTGGCGCACCGGCTATGGGCATGACGGTGGAGCACGTCTACGACTACTGATGTCGGCGAACGGCGCGAGGTGTACAACAACCACTGCGCCAGCGGGCACAGACATTCCAGTGCCGCACCAAGCCGTTCAACAGTGCCTTGCAGGGAGAACTCGCCATGGGGCAAGTCGTTATCGTTGGATACAAGCCGAAGCCGGGCAAGGGGAGCGAACTACTTCGCCTGGTTGGAGAGCACGTGCCCTATCTGCGAGACCTTGGGCTGGCAACTGATCGGCCACCCATCGCACTGAAGAGCAAAGACGGCACCATCGTTGAGATATTCGAGTGGTGCGACGGTGCCATCGAGAAGGCACACAGCAACCCGGCAGTCCACAAGCTATGGGCTGAGTACGCCCAGGTGTGCGACTACGTTCCGCTGAAGGGTCTTTCGGAATTCAAAGATATGTTCGCTCAGTTTGACCCGATAAATTAGCTGTGTTTCCGCAAGGTCGCGAGGCCGGCCTACAATGTGGATCGCGTCTGTTTTCGATCCGAAGTGGACCATTGCATGCCGCTTCAATGTGCGGCGATCAGATACGAGGACACCCAGATGAAGCGTACGTGGACGATCATTGGGGTAGGCAATGTGGCCGAGAGCTTCACATGGTACCAGTCGCTCCTTGGCCTGCCGCAGACGCATCCCGCCCATGACTACTTCGGACAAATCCTCGATTCGGATGGCACGGTTTTGCTCTGCCTTCACGAGTGGGGTGCCCACGAGCACCCCACCTTGACGAGTCCCGATCAGGGGAAGCCCGGCAACGGCCTCCTCCTGTTTTTCCGTGTGGACGATTTCGACATGGCCCTGCCACGGGCGCGCGCTCTCGTCACTCGGCTCGAAGAGGAGCCCCAGATGAATCCGAACACAGGGACCATGGAGTTCGCGCTGCGAGATCCTGACGGGTACTACGTCATGATCAGTGCGCTCTCCGCAGCCTGACCATTCAGCCGCGCTTCTGCCCGATCTCATCCAGTTCGGCGAGAACGTCTTCTGCAAGCACCAACTCGCCTGCCGCCAGATTTTCCTTCAGATGTTTGGGTGACGATGTGCCTGGGATGAGAAGGATGTTGGGTGCACGTGCGAGCAGCCATGCGAGGGCAACTTGCATCGACGTCGCATCGAGTCGTTGGGCGACCGAGGACAAGATCCCAGACTGGAGGGGCGTAAAGCCGCCGAGCGGAAAGAACGGAACATAGGCGATGCCCTTCTCGCCGAGTTCATCAACGAGCGCGTCGTCATCGCGATGCACGAGGTTGTAGTGGTTCTGCACACAGACCACGTTGGCGATGCGCTGCGCCTCGGCCACCTGGGTCGCGGTGATGTTGCTGAGACCAAGGTACCGTATCAGCCCCTGCTGCTGCAGTTCGGCCAACGCGGTGAACTGCTCCTCGATCGACCCTTCGCTGGGTGCGTGAACATTCCCCATCACACGCAAGTTCACGACATCCAGCACATCAACGCCGAGGTTGCGAAGATTGTCATGCACCGCTCGCGTGAGCTCGGCGGGGCTCTGTGCCGCATTCCATGACGCGTCGGCTCCGCGCGTGGCGCCGACCTTGGTCACGATCACCAGGTTCTGCGCATAGGGATGCAGCGCTTCCCGGATCAGCTGGTTGGTGATGTGAGGCCCGTAGAAGTCGCTGGTGTCGATGTGATCCACGCCAGACGCCACTGCTTCTCGAAGCACCGCAAGCGCGGCGTCGCGGTCTTTCGGCGGTCCGAATACACCGGGACCCGCTAGTTGCATGGCGCCGTAGCCCATCCGGGTCACCTTGCGGTCACCCAGTGAGAAAGTCCCCGATTTCATAAGCTTGGTCATGTTGCCTCCAGAAGAGTGCGGCCGAGTTTGGGCACTGCCAGACTATAGGCGTTGACCTATTGCGCGATAATCCGGCTAAATCGGCACGGGCTGTGCGGAAAACCGAACAATGGCGACAGATCTGCAGGATCTCTTTGCGTTCCTCGCGGTGGTGCAGGCGGGAGGCTTCCGCGAAGGTGCTCGCGCCAGCGGCACCTCCGCCTCGAGGCTGAGTGAGTCAGTGCGGCGTCTGGAAACACGACTTGGTGTCCGGCTACTTAACCGCACGACTCGCAGTGTCTTGCCGACAGAAGCGGGAGCTCGCCTGGCCGAACGACTCGTGCCCGCTCTCGGTGAAGTGGAAGCTGCACTCGACGTCGTCAACAGTTTCCGGGATCGCCCTACGGGAACGCTCCGACTCAACGTGCCCGCCGCCGTCGCCCGTCTCGTGCTTCCTTCGATCGTCATACCATTCCTCAAGGCCTACCCCGAGATCCGGCTGGATGTGGTCGTGGAGGACAGCTTCGTCGACATGCTCGCTGCGGGCTGCGATGCCGGCATTCGCTACGACGAGCGGCTTGAGCAAGACATGATCGCCGTGCCTATCGGTCCGCGCTTTCAGCGCTTCGCGACTGCCGCGTCACCGGAGTATCTCCATGCAAGAGGTCGACCCGAACATCCGCGCGACCTGCTTGCGCATGCCTGCATGCGCGGGCAGTTTGCCAGCGGCGCCATTCCCACGTGGGAGTTTGAGCGCGATGGAGAGATCGTGCGCGTTGACCCCACCGGCCCGCTGATGGTCCGCCTGGGCGCTGCGGTAGACCTGGCCGTCGAAGCGGCGGTGGGCGGCCTGGGCGTGATCTATTTGTTCGAGGAATGGTTGCGTCCCCACCTCGACAGTGGCGCGCTCGAACCGGTGCTGGAGCCGTGGTGGCAGACGTTTACCGGCCCGTTTCTCTACTATCCAGGGCGCCGCCATTTGCCTGCGCCACTGCGCGCGTTTGTCGAATTCATCAGAGCGCAGTGATCGCTGCCATTCGCGTCTGGATGCGCGCCGAACTCATGAAGTTTGCCGCGAGCCGAAAGAGATTTGCATCGAGCCACCGGCAATTCCGGCCGTAAAGACCACGGCAAGATCGTCACGCCATGAAGCGGATCTGCGTGCTGACATTCAGTGTCGCGCAGCCGCCTCCTTGCGCGCCCGCTTGGCGACGTACATCTCCGCGTCGGCCTGCGCCAGCAAGACCTCAGGGCTTCGGGAATGCGCTGCCGCTACGATCACGCCGATGCTGGGACCGGCATAGTCGATCACGTGGCCATCGAGATTGAAGCGACCCGTGGTGGCGGTTTGCAGCCTGGCTTCCAGCGCCACGGCCGTGTCGGCAGCATCGGCACGTGAGGAACTGGCAAGCACCACGAACTCGTCGCCACCCAGGCGCGCGGCGAAGTCACCCGCCCGCAACGCACGCTGCAGTCGTCCCCCGATGGCCATCAGGAGGCGGTCACCGGCGTCGTGTCCGAATTGATCGTTGATGGCCTTGAACTTGTCGAGGTCGATGAAGGCCACGATCAGCACCTGATTTTCGGCCTGTGGTGAGTCCAGGCGGCGGGCCATTTCATTCATCAGCGCGCGCCGATTCGGCAGGTGGGTCGTTGCATCCGTCAGGGCGCTGACGGCCAGTGCGTCATTGGCTTGTCGCAGCGCGTGCACCAGCCGCTCGCGATCGACCTGCTGGGCGATCAGCCGGGAAAACATGTGCAACACCTGCTCGGCCCCATCAGCCAGCGGTTTGCGTTCGTCGCTGGCGGCACACAATGTGCCGAAGAGGCTGCCGTCATCCGTACGCACAGCGGTGCTGGCATAGGTGGCAATGCCCAGTGCTCGCGCCGGCGCGGAATCGCTCCAGCAATTGGCTACATCATCGGTATAAGGGCGGCCCTCCTCCAAGGCGCGCTTGCACAGCGTGCCTTCCCACGGTACCGACAACCCCTCGGGAACCTGCAGGCGATGCGTGTTGCGTGCAAACAGGATGTGCTGAACGCCCGCGTCTTCATCAATCGTGGTCAGGTAGGTTGACTCCAGGCCGGTGACGGCCTGCAGCAACTCCAGCAGCGGGCGTACCAGTTCTTCGAGCGTGCGCGCGTGGCTTACCGAGTCGGCCAGCACGCCCATGAAATCAACCACGGGTACATCTATTTGTGAGCTAGTCATCATCGCGATAGGTATCAGCTGCAAGGGGAACGGAGGGGGCTGTGAATGGCGCTGACCGTCCTGTTTCGTCGACCTGGGGTAAAACTGCAACGTCCTTATACTGAATTCGACGCACGTCTTGCCAGATACTGCCCACGGCATGCATGAACCAGCGGTGATGTTGAGCCTTTTCGAATGAATTCGTGCCGCTTGCTGAAGAACGCGACACCCGGCACGGCCTGGAGCCGACGAGGCGTTCCAACCGAACGAGGCGTGACCCGTCGCTATTTCAACTGCCGCCGAGAAAGCGGTAGCCCACGCCGGGTTCGGTCTTCAACCAGCGGGGCGCAGCGGGATCGTCGCCGAGCTTCTGCCGCAGCTTGCCGAGCACGATGCGCAGATACTGGCTGTCGCTGGTGTGGGTTGGGCCCCACACTTCACGCAGCAATTGCTGTTGGGTGACCACGCGGCCGGGATGGCGCAGCAGCATGGCCAGTACCGCGTATTCCTTGCGGGTGAGCGCGAGCGGCGCACCTTCCAGCGTCACTTCGCGCCGCGCCAGGTCGACCGCGAGATGGCCGTCGTCGTAGCGCGGCAACAGTTCTGGTTCGTCCGGCCGGTTGCGCAGCAGAACGCGCAGGCGCGCCATCAGCTCCTGGATCCCGAACGGCTTGGTCACGTAGTCGTTGGCGCCGTGATCGAGCGCACGCACTTTTTCGATCTCGGCGTCGCGCACCGACAACATCAGCACCGGCACCTGGCTCCACTGGCGCAACTCGGCCAGCACCTCATGACCTTCCATGTCGGGCAGGCCGATATCGAGGATCACCAGGTCCGGCGTACGCGTCGCCGCCAGCGCCAGACCCTCGGTGGCCGTGGCGGCCAGCAGCACCTCGTAGCCTTCGGCCCGCAGGCCGATATCGAGGAAGCGGCGGATCTGCGCCTCGTCGTCGATCACCAGCACGCGAGGGGATGAGTTCATGGCGAAGTGATCAAGGCTGGGTATCGGGCGGCGGTGGCAGTGGCAGGGTAATACGAATCGTGGTGCCGCCGCCGTCGCGGGGCAAGGCTTCCACGCTGCCGCCATGGGCGCCAATCATGCCGCGGCAGATCGCCAGGCCCAGCCCGGTGCCCTGGGTCGCGCGGTCGCCACGCGATACCGAATAGAACATATCGAAGATCAGCGCCCGTTCCGCTTCCGGAATGCCGGGGCCGCGATCGCTGACATCGATCAGCAGCTTTCCATCCGTGCTGTGCACGACCACCTGCACGGCTTCGTCGGCAGACGTGAAGCGCGCCGCGTTCTCCAGGATATTGAACAGCGCCTGCTCGATCAGTGCCGGATGCACGAACAGCAGCACGGTGTCATGCGGCAATGACGTCTCCACCCGCAGCGAAGGGAACAATTTGCGCAGGCGGCCGACCGCGGCGGCCACGATCTCGCTCGCATCGGTCCAGTCACGATTGAGCTTGAGGGTGCCATGACCGAGCTTGGTCATGTCGAGCAGGTTCTGAATGTAGCGGTCCAGTCGCTGGCCTTCGCCGAGGATCGCTTCGAGCAATTCGCGCCGCTCGCCAGCGGGAAGCTGATCGCCGTAGCTTGCCAGGGTGCCGGCCGAGCCGATCATTGAAGCCAGTGGCGAACGCAGGTCGTGCGACACCGAGGACAGCAACGCGTTGCGCAGCCGTTCGGTTTCACCCTGGACGCGTGCGCCCTCCAGTTCGTCGCCGAGCCTGGCCCGTTCCAGCGCCTGGCCGATATCCTGCACCATCGCCAGGGCGAGGCTGCGCTGGTCAGGATCAGGTTCACTGCTGCCCTTGGGGAACCGCAAGGCGGCCACACCGCGCCGATTCTCCTCGTTACCAAACGGCAGGGTCCAGCACGGTGCGGCGTTGAGCGTGTCGGTGTAACGGCCGGCCTGTTCCGCGTGCCGCTCACACCAGTCGGCCGCCGCCAGATCCTGCGTCAGGAGGGCCATCTCACGTGGCACGGCGGCGGCAACCTGCAGGTTGCCATCGGCGGCTCGGGCGAGGATTGCCACTTCGCAGCGCAGGGCATGCGCCAGCGCATCGGCACCCACCTTGCGGATGCCGTCGGCGTCGGTGCTGGTGGCCAGACGTTGACCCAGCGCGAGCAAGGCGCGGGTATATACGTGCGCGGCACGCAGCGATTCCACCTGACTGGCCAGCCGGGTTGCCAGCCGACTACAGACCAGCGCGGCAACCAGAAACAGGCTGACCGCCAGTACGTCGTCGAAGTTCGCGATCTCCAGCGTGTAGCGTGGCGGCGCGAAGAAAAAGTTGTAGCCAAGGAAACACAGAATGGCCGTATAGACGGCCACTGCCATGCGGGTGCGAACCGCCACTACCAGCACCGCGGTGAGGAAGATCAACGACAGGTTCGCCACCGACAGGTAGCGGTCGGCGACGAACGACAGCGCGAATGCGACGAGCGTGGCAAGCGTGGCATAGATGTATTCGCCGCGACGCCCCACACCACCGGGCATGCCAACCAGACGCAACTTGCGTCGTGCCTGCGCGCGTTCGGCAGGCGTGGCGATGATGGTCAGTTCGAGATGCGCGCCGCGACGCAGCAGCAGCTGGGTCAGCGAGCGACCCAGCATGCGCGCCACAACCCGTTCGCGAGTGCGACCGAGGATGATCTGGCCAACTCCCTCACGGTCGGCATGGGCAATCAGCTCATCGGCGATCGCATGACCGCGCAGCACCACGGTGTCGCCGCCGAGGCGGCGCGCCAATCGCATGGCGCTTTCCAGTCGCTCGCGACGGCTCTTGTCCAGGGTCGAACCGGTATCGACGAAGGCGACACTCCACGGTGCACCGCGGCGCTCGGCGATACGCCGGGCCACGCGCACCAGGTATTCACTTTGCCCCTGGCCGTCGATCGCGGCCAGCACGCGTCGGCGCACCGGCATCACACCACCGCGCGCGAGCATGTGCTCGCGCAGGTCGCTGTCGACATGACCGGCAATGGTGTCGACCGCCAGTTCGCGCAACGCCGCCAGGTTGGTCGGCGAGAAGAACGCATCCAGCGCCGCCGCCGCCGTTTCCGGCACATAGACCTTGCCCTGCTTGAGTCGCGCGATCAGCTCGCGCGGCGGCAGGTCGATCAGCACGATGTCGCGCGCGCGGTCGAGGAACGCGTCGGGTACCGTCTCGCGCACCGTGACGCCAGTGATCCGTCGCACCTGGTCGTTGAGGCTCTCCAGATGCTGCACGTTGAGCGCGGTATACACCTCGATGCCGGCGTCGAGCAGCTCGGCGATGTCCTGCCAGCGCCGCTCGTGGCGGCCACCCGGCAGGTTGCGATGGGCCAGCTCGTCGACCAGCAACATGGCCGGCTTGCGCACCAGCGCGGCATCCAGATCGAATTCGCTGAAGTCGCGACCGCGATAGTTCACCGACCGACGCGGCAGTTGTTCCAGCCCATCCAGCAGTGCCGCGGTCTCCGAGCGGCCATGGGTTTCGACCAGGCCCACCACTACATCCACGCCTTGCCGCTTCAGCTCGCGCGCAGCCGACAACATCGCGTAGGTCTTGCCGACGCCGGGAGCGGCGCCGAGAAAGACCTTCAATCGATGGTTACGCTCGTCGCGCTCGGTGCTCAGCAAGGCATCGGCACGCGCTTCTCGGGAGGGTTCGCTCATGCGGGGTCGCCGATGGGGATCGCAGATGGATGGTGGCCCGCTACCTTAGCGCCAAACTCTAGCGCCTGGGCAAGGCATCCAGCGCGAGATTGAGCTGCAGCACGTTGACGCGTGGCTCGCCAAGCAAGCCCAGCTCGCGTCCCGAGGTGGCTTGAGCAACCAGCAGGCTCAGCTGTGCGTCGCTGAGGCCGCGTGCCTTCGCCACTCGTGCCAGTTGGTACTGCGCTGCGGCCGGACTGATCTCCGGATCAAGCCCGCTGCCCGACGAAGTGACCAGATCCACCGGCACCGGCGCGCGGTTGCCCGGGTCGGCCGATTGCAGCGCAGCGATGCGCTGCTTCACCGCATCGGTCAGCGCCGGGTTGGTCGGGCCGAGGTTGGAACCACCGGAGCCGGTGCCGTTGTCGGCCTGCGGCGAAGTGGCTGATGGCCGACCCCAGAAGTACTTCGGCTCGGTGAACGACTGGCCGATCAGCGCGGAGCCGATCGGTTTGCCATCGCGCATAATCAGGCTGCCGTTGGCCTGCCCTGGAAATACCAGCTGCGCCAGTCCAGTGACCAGCAGCGGGTAGGCAACACCGGTAACCAACGTCATCAGCAACAACATCATCAATGAATTGCGTATCAACCTGCTCATGGCAGCACCACCAGTTGGGAAATCAAGAAAGCTGACGGATCATCAGCACTGTCTCGCAAACGGAACCCTTCTCAGAAATGAAAGATGATGTCGCTCGACAGAATCGTCTCGCGGGACTTGTTCGGAAGAATGCCCGCGTTCGAATTTCCGTTGAACGCATCGCCGTTCAGAGAATGGTAGGTAGCGATTTCCGGTCGCACTTCGAGCTGCGGCGAGAACCAGTGTTGCCAACCAAACGCGAAGTTCACATACCGAGTTGCCACGCCCGTACGCTGACCATTCTTGTCCCAGAAGTACTCAGGCCGGAACGAAAAGTTGTTCATCGGATCCGGGCTGTAGTTGAGATACGCAACGCTGGCCAGCGTGCTGGCTCGGCACGTCAAATCCGTAGCGTTGCGGCAGATGGCCAAATCGGGGGCGTTGTACTGGATGAATCGTGACGAGAACGGCGCTCCTCCGTTCGCATAGATGGTTTGCACATCACTATTGAGTGAGTTGGGAACGCGGTTCTCGAAAAGGTCATAGGCCTCGTAAGAAACGTGCCAGTGCTCATCGAACGTATGGTAGAACGTGAAGCCATACCACTGCAGATTGTTGTAACCGTATCTTCCCGAGTTGATGGCATCCGCGCACGGCATGATGGCGGTCTTGCCATCGTCGCTGAGATAGCGAACGCATGCCGACACCGACGGCATGGAACCCGGATCCGTCTTGAAGTTCGCGTTCGGATAGAGCGGGTTGTATCCAACATCGCCGGGGCCAGTGCCTGGGACGTTCGGATACGGGTTGTTCTCCCGCTGATTCAAGTGCGTCGGAAAGGCCTCGGTACCGTCCGTCACGCCGAGCAGCACGGTCCAGTTCTTGTTGACAGCCAAGGTGCCTTCGAGGCCGGTGTTCGTGTAGTTATCGAACGAATAAGTCATCGAATGCGTGTACATGTAGTTGTTTGGCGCGAGCTGCGCTTCGATATCCGGTATGGAAATGAAGCGTCCGAAACGCAGCATCAGACCGTCGGCGACGAAGGGAATGTAGATTTCGCCATAGAGCATCGGGAAGTCGTAGCCATTGACCTTGTTTTCGTTCAGCAATTGGTAGCTGGCGAACCCATACGACGTGGTGTATCGGTAGTTTTCGCCATACAACGCCGAAATGCGCATGCCCCAATCGATGTGGTCGGTCTGAACCGTGTCGGGAAACCGGTCCAGATACAGCACGAACTGGTCAAACTCGAATGTATTGGGCGTATACGCATACGCCGCTGGCGCATTGCCACCGGGCTTCGTCGTACTCGTGCTCAGGTTGCCGCCACCATTGACCCAGCCATAGAACTGGAAATTGTTGCGAGTGAGCCAATTGCCAAAAGCCGTGTCGCCCAATGCGGTCATCAACGGACTATCGACCGAATTCGGGCGCGTCACACCGAGTGATGTGGTTCCGCCGTAGGGCCACTCGGTAAACGGCATCGGGGGCGTTGACTGTGCAGCTGGCGCCCAATCTGCCCGCCTCGATGCAGGTGCGTTCGGGTCCGTGGGTGCTGCTGGCTGACCCCACTCGAGCTTGTAGTAGTTTGTCAGGCGTTCCCAGAAACCCGTTCCCAGGTAGTCATTGAGGCAATCGAAATTCTTGTAGGGGTCGCATTTACTGCTCGCCGGCGGTGCCGGTGTCGATGCAGGGGTGGTCATCGCCGACTGTGGGGCTGCCGCCATACCCGCGCTTTCAGCGCCGGTGGTCGCTGCCATCGCGTAACTGGTGGGCATCATCGCCATCAAAATAGTGGCGGCCAGTGTTTTCTTGTACTGCATGAGTTGTCCTTGCACTCCGGCATCGCCGGACTTTCTTTGATTGAGATGGTTGATGGAAGCCGCGTGATGCGGCGTTCAAATTCCGGCGTATCCGCCAAGTACGTAATCGTCTTCAGCACTGGTGCCACGCAAAGAATCACTATCGGTGCTCGATGCCGCGCCAGGAACAGTGACGACCGCTGTCGTCCCGGCGCTGGCCTCGCTGCGCGAACGCAGCGGCAGCGCGATGACCACATCGCACGACGAATCGTTTGCCGAGAGCCGCAGCTCCATATCCGGATGGGTTTCGTCGGGCATCGATACTGAAAGCTTGAGCGTTTGCAAGGCAGTGACTCCGATTGAGGTGACGCGCTTTCTTGACTGGATCCCGACCTTCGTCGGGATGACGTTGAAGAATGGTCAGGCCAGCCCGCACAGGACCAGCAACATGTCGATCAGCTTGATGCCAAGGAACGGCACTACGACGCCACCGAGTCCGTAGACCAGCAGGTTGCGGCGCAGCAGCGCACCGGCGCCGAGCGCGCGATAAGCCACGCCCTTGAGTGCCAGCGGGATCAGGCAAATGATGATCAGTGCATTGAAGATCACCGCGGACAGGATCGCGCTCTGTGGCGTGGCCAGATGCATCACGTTGAGCGCATTGAGCGCCGGATACGTGGTCGCAAACGCCGCCGGGATGATCGCGAAATACTTGGCGATGTCGTTCGCAATCGAGAACGTGGTGAGCGAGCCGCGGGTGATCAGCATCTGCTTGCCGATCTCGACCACTTCGATCAATTTGGTCGGATTGGAATCCAGGTCGACCATGTTGCCGGCCTCCTTCGCCGCCTGGGTGCCGGTGTTCATCGCCACCGCCACGTCAGCCTGGGCCAGCGCCGGCGCGTCGTTGGTGCCGTCACCGCACATCGCGACCAGCCGGCCTTCGGCCTGGATGTCACGGATCAACTTGAGCTTGGCTTCAGGTGTGGCCTCGGCCAGGAAATCGTCCACGCCGGCCTCGGCCGCAATCGCTGCCGCGGTGAGCGGATTGTCGCCGGTGATCATCATCGTCTTGATGCCCATCCGGCGCATCTCGGCGAAGCGCTCACGGATGCCGCCCTTGACGATGTCCTTCAGCTCGATCACACCGAGCGCCGTCGTGCCCTCGGTTACGATCAGTGGAGTCGCGCCGCGTCGGGCGATCTCTTCGGCCATGCGCTTGACCAGTGGCGGCAGATGGCTGCCGACGGCATCGAGGTGTTTCTCGACCGCGTCCAGCGCACCTTTGCGGATGCTGCGACCGGTCATGTCGACGCCACTCATGCGGGTCTGCGCGGTGAACGGCACGAACTGCGCTGACGTCGCTTCCAGCTCGCGCTCGCGGATGCCGAACTTCTCCTTCGCCAGCACTACGATGCTGCGACCCTCCGGTGTTTCATCGGCCAGCGAAGCCAGCTGCGCTGCATCGGCAAGGGCGCTCTCATCGACGCCCGGCGCCGGCAAAAATGCCACCGCCTGACGATTGCCCAACGTGATCGTGCCCGTCTTGTCCAGCAGCAGCACGTCGATATCGCCAGCCGCCTCAACCGCACGACCCGAGGTGGCGATGACATTGGCGCGAATCATCCGATCCATGCCGGCAATGCCAATCGCGGAAAGCAGCGCACCGATCGTGGTGGGAATCAGACAGACCAACAGCGCGATCAGCACCGTCAGCGTGATCGGATGCCCACTGCCCGCGACCTGCACGCTGTAGATCGAATACGGCAGCAAGGTGGCGCAGGCAAGCAGGAAGATCAGGGTGAACTTCGCCAGCAGGATGGTCAGCGCGATTTCGTTCGGCGTCTTGCGCCGCGAAGCACCCTCGACCATCGCAATCATACGATCGAGAAAGCTCTCGCCGGGGTTGCTGGTGATGCGCACCACCAGCCAGTCGGAAAGCACGCGAGTGCCGCCGGTGACCGCGCTGCGATCACCACCGGATTCGCGAATCACCGGCGCAGATTCGCCGGTGATCGCACTCTCGTCCACGCTGGCTGCGCCCATCACCACTTCGCCGTCGCCGGGCAGTTGCTCATTCGCCTCGACCAGCACGAAGTTGCCGGTACGCAATTCGTTCGACGGCGTGAACGTGATGGCAGCGTCGCGGTAGGGGCCGGCAAGTTTCTTCGCCACCACGTCCTTGCGCGAGCTGCGCAAGGCGGCGGCCTGGGCCTTGCCGCGACCTTCCGCCAGTGCTTCGGCGAAATTCGCGAACAGCAAGGTAAACCACAACCACAGACTGACCCAGAAGATGAAGGCCGTCGGCGCTTCGCCGTGACCCGTCAGCGCCTGCACCCATAGCAGGGTTGTCAGCACACTGCACACCAGCACCACGAACATCACCGGGTTGCGGAACTGCATCCGCGGCGACAATTTACGGAAGGAATCGGCGAGCGCCTTGAGGATCAGTTCGCGGCTGAAGCTGCTAACCGCACCGGCACGGGGAGCCACTTGGGGGCGGTCCACTGGGGTACGCGCCACATCAGAAAGGAGAGTCATGGATCAGTGTCCTGCAGCTGACAGCAGAGATTCGACGATGGGTCCAAGCGCAAGCGCGGGCAGGAAGGTCAACGCCCCCACCACAACCACCACGCAGGCAAGCAACACCACGAACAGAGGGGTATGCGTCGGCAGCGTGCCGGCGGATTCCGGCACATGTTTTTTCGCGGCGAGCGATCCGGCCAGCGCCAACATTGCAATGGCCAGCGCATAGCGGGAGAAGAACATGCAGATGCCGAGCAGGACATTCCAGAACGGCGTGTTGACCGACAGACCGCCGAACGCGCTGCCGTTGTTGTTCGACGCCGAACTCAACGCATAGAGGATTTCGCTGAAGCCATGCGGACCGGGGTTCGCCACACCAGCCACGCCCGCCGGTACCATGACCGCGATGGCGGTGCCCACCACCACCAGCATGCAGGGGATCAATACGGCCACGCTGGCCATCTTCATCTCGTGCGCTTCGATCTTCTTGCCCAGGTATTCCGGCGTGCGTCCCACCATCAGTCCGGCGATGAACACCGCGACCACCGCGAACGCAAGCATGCCGTAGAGACCGCAGCCGACGCCGCCGAAGATCACCTCGCCCAGTTGCATCAGCCACATCGGGATCAGGCCGCCGAGCGGTGTGAACGAATCGTGCTGCGCGTTGACCGAGCCGTTCGACGCCGCCGTGGTGTAGGTCGCCCACATCGTCGAATTGACGATGCCGAAGCGGGTCTCCTTGCCTTCCATGTTGCCGCCGGCCTGCAGCGCCGTAGCGTGCTGGTCGACACCAAGTCCGGACAGGGCAGGATTGCCGGCCTGCTCCGCACTCGTGCAGGCGATCAACAGCGGCACGAAGATCAGCAGCATCGCCATCAGCAAGGCCCAGCCTTGCCGACGATCGCCGATCATCGAACCAAACGTGTAGCAAAGCGCCGCGGGAATCAACAGGATCGACAGCAACTCGAAGAAGTTGCTCAGCGGCGTCGGATTCTCGTACGGATGTGCCGAGTTGGCGCCGAAGAAACCACCACCATTGGTGCCCAGCTGCTTGATCGCGATCTGCGAGGCAGCCGGACCCATCGGCAACGTCTGTGTCGTGACCGGGCTGTCCTTCGTTTCGGGTTTTCCTACAGCATCGAGCACTGGATTGCCGGCCGCATCTTTGACGGCTTCGGTCATCGTGGTGGCCTGCACCACAGGCACGTCGAGGTAGCTCTTGAAGTTCTGCACGACGCCCTGCGATACCAGCAACAACGCCAGCACCAGCGACAGCGGGACCAGCACGTAGAGCGTGCTGCGGGTCATGTCGACCCAGAAATTGCCGACCGTCTTCGCACTGCGACGGGTAAAACCGCGGATCACCGCCAGCAGGATCGCCATGCCGGTCGCCGCCGACACAAAGTTCTGCACCGCCAGCCCCAGCATCTGGGTCAGGTAGCTCATCGTCGACTCGCCGCCGTAACCCTGCCAGTTGGTGTTGGTGGCAAAGCTGATCGCCGTGTTCATCGCCGAGTCCGGCGTGATCGTCGGGAAGTGCTGGGGGTTCAGCGGCAGCCACGGCTGCGCGCGCTGCAACAGGTAGACCACCAACAGGCCGATCAGGTTGAACGCCAGCATCGCGATCGCGTAGCGGCGCCAGCCCATGTCCTCCTGGCTGTCGATCCCGCACAGGCGATAGAGCAGCTTTTCGGTACCGTGGCCAAAACGTGTGACCTTGTTCGGCGTATCGGCAAATACCAGGGCCATGTAGCTGCCCAGCGGTTTCACCAACAGCAACAGGACGCCCAGACTTAGGGCGATCTGGATCCAGTCATTGGCATTCATTCGAACCACTCCGGCTTGAGCAGGGCCACGCACAGATAGCCGGCCAGCACCACCGCGATCACGGTGGCCAACACATAGATGATGTTCACGACAAAAGCTCCATGAGAGACGCGGGGTCCACGACAGGCGCAAGGGCGCCCACGCGCTTTACTTGCGCTGGCCCAGACGGTCGCAGAGCAGCAGGAAGCCGATCGTGGCGGCGGACAACACGATCAGCAGTAGCAGGTAGATGGCATCCATCAGATGGACTCCCTAAGCGATGACGGGCATCGTAAGAAGTCGCGCATAACAACGGGGTAGCGAATTGCGGCTACCCCGTATAGAACGCGTAAAGATTTGCGCTGAAGCGCTGTTTGACTTCGAGCCAGCGCCAAAACTGGGCCGTCGCAAAGCTGCCATTACGCTTGCCGTTCTTGGCGGTACCAAGCTTCGGAAGCGTTACCGGCAACCTATCCCCACGCTGCCTCAGATCGCTGCGTGTATCGTCGCGTCGGGGGCCGCGGCGGACGCCGACGGCAACCGCTCGATCTCATAACCGGCCGCGTCCCACGCATCCAGCCCGCCGAGCAGCGGGCGCACATTCCGGTAGCCCTGGTCCATCAGGATTTTCGCCACTTTGGCGGCGGACACCTCGTTCGGGCAGTTGCAGTAGAGCACCAGCTCCTGGTCGAACGAAATGTCATTCACGGTCCGATCGATGCTGCCCGAATTCAGCAGCAAAGCGCTGGGAATTACTCGCGTATCGAGCTGGCGCGACGCCTCCGAACGCACATCCACCACGACGGGAGGCTGTCCACTGGCGACCGCCTCGCTCAGTTCCTCCACCGTGATGCGCGCCATCCGCAGCGTCAACAGCAGGCGCCGGCGCTGCCACCACTTGCCCATGATATAGAGCGCAAGCAGGCCCAGCAGCAGCTCGAACGCGAACGTGCCGGCACTGGCAAGTGCCGCCAGCAAGACGTCGATCTGCGCAGCAAAAACGTAGCCGAGGCCGACCGCGGCACCAAGCCAGAGCAGCGAGCCCAGCCCATCGAACAGCACGAAGACAGGCAGCCGCAGCCCCATCGCACCAACCAGCGGCGGGGCCACGGTCGACAGCCCCGGCACGAATTTCGCGATCAGCAATACCTGCCCTCGCCAACGCTGGAAGCGCAGCTCGGATGTCCGCACGCATGAATCGGGCGACAGCGAGATTCGGCAGAGTGTGCGCATCACGCCGGCACCGTAATGCCGACCGGCCCAGTACCACAACAGATCACTGACCAGGCAGGCGGCAAGCGCAACAAGCAGGACATTGACGACAGCCAAATGTCCGCTGGCGGCCAGTGCACCGGCTACCACCAGGGTCGGCACGGCTGGCAGCGGCACGCCGGCCTGCTCTACCAATACGTTGAAAAAAACCAGCAGCAGCCCGTATTGGGCGATCAGCGCGATGATCTCATGGGCCATCGGATCGGTACTCGGTGCACGGTTCCACGGAGCCGTAGGCGCCCATCATTGGGCCGGCCACGATCTATTGCAATTCCCGCCTGTTGGAAATCCCTGCAGCCCACCATCGCGGCCGAAACGGAGCCCGCAACCACCGGTCGCTAGGCAATCTGCCGCACGGCCCTATAATCGCAACGATATACCGCCGCCTTGAAGTGTCCATGAATTCGATGCCAGCCGACGCCAGCCGCCCCGCCGACTTCGCCCAAGTGCGCGACCTCGCCGCTACCGACATGCAACGCGTCGACGCCTTGATCCGCCAGCGACTGTCCTCCGACGTGGTGCTGATCAATCAGATCGCCGACCACATCATCGCCAGCGGTGGCAAGCGCTTGCGCCCGATGCTGCATACGCTGGCCGCGGGAGCGACCGGCTACCGGGGCGAACAGCACATCAAGCTGGCCGCGGTAATCGAATTCATCCACACCTCCACCCTGCTGCACGACGACGTGGTGGACGAATCCGACCTGCGCCGCGGCCGCAAGACCGCGAACGCGCTGTGGGGCAACGCGGCGAGTGTGCTGGTTGGCGATTTCCTGTATTCGCGTTCGTTTCAGCTGATGGTGGAACTCGACGACATGCGCATCATGCGCATCCTCGCCGACACCACCAACACGATCGCCGAGGGCGAAGTGCTGCAACTGCTCAACATCGGCAATGCCGACGTGAGCGAAGCGTCCTATCTCGCGGTGATCGAGCGCAAGACCGCGGTGCTGTTTGCCGCCGCCACCGAACTCGGCGGCCTGCTCGGCGGCTTGCCGGAACAACAGGTGAAGGCGCTGCGCGAATACGGCATGCAGCTCGGCTACGCGTTCCAGATTGCCGACGATCTGCTCGACTACGTCAGCAACGCTGACACGCTGGGCAAGAACATCGGTGACGATCTGGCCGAGGGCAAGCCGACCTTGCCGCTGATCTATGCGCTGGAAAAATCGACGCCGGAACAGGCACAGTCATTGCGCCACGCGATCGAACATGGTGGTCTCGATTCACTCGATCACATTATCGCCGCGATCCGCGATTCAGGGGCGCTCGAACGCACCCACCAACGTGCCGTGGCGCATGCCGATGCCGCGCGCGCCGCCCTGGACAACCTGCCCGACTCGATCTACCGCGAGGCGCTGCTCACACTTGCTTCGTACGCGGTCAATCGCGCTTACTGACCGCCCCGAGCCGCGCGCCCTCGGCAGGATGCGCGGTCGACCGATCGCGAAATCGAAATCAGCGATCGCCTTGCAGCACGTACCTGCGGCAGTGCTCCAGGTAGCCGCGCTCATGCTCGCCCATCAGATCCACCACGCTTGACCACAGCCAGGACGGCGCATCCAGCGACTTCGAGCGATTGCGTTGCAACTCCTTGCGCCAGGCACGACGCGTGGCGCTGTCCATCTGCCGGCAATGCGCATGCCCCATCACCATGGCCAGAAAGTGCGCGACTTTCAGCGCCTCACTGCGACCCATCTGCTCGATCTCCAGCTTCAGGTCCTGCGGCAACAGCTCGCGGATGAAAACCGGACGATCCAGCAGAGTCGCTGCCCGCATGCGATTGCCCAGCGCCGGCGAAAGATGCCTGGCACCCTCCACTACCCGCTTGGCATGGTCACGCGGCATGACAATGCGCGGCGCATGCGGCGCAGCGGCCTGGGTGGCTTCCTTGATGTCGATCAGATACAGGTCGGCGCCTTTTTCCGCATCGCCATTCACTTCGAGCAAGACCGCATAACGCAATCGACCCAGCGAACTGCAACCCTTGCGCCAGTAGGCTGCGTCGACCACCTTGATGTGCGCATCGTCGGGGCGGCTCTTCAGCTGCGTCACCAGCTCGCTCAGGGCGGATGTGCTGAACAAGGCGTCGATCGCCTTGCGCTCGGCACCGTCCAGACGCCAGAAACGCTTGCCCAGCGGAATGGTGGGTTCGATGCCTTCGATGCGTTCCCGCGCCAGATGCTTCCAGGTTCGTTCCAGCGCCTTCTTCATCACCAGCGTGACGGCTTGCGGCTTCTTCGGTGTCGGCTCATCGGTTTCGGGAAACGCCGACTCATATCCGGCCATCAACGCCTCGATCATCCGCACGGTGGTGATCCCAGGCAGGTCTGAACCGCGCGCGGCAGTGGCCAGTGACAGTGCCAGCCGGATCAAGTCATGCGCAGGATTGCCAATCACTGTCTGGTCGAGATCGCGAATCTGCACCTCCACCCGACCCTCGTCGTCGGCCAGTGGCCCGAGGTTGCCGAGGTGGCAGTCACCACAGATCCATACGGCGGGTCCCTGCGGAATCGCCCAACCGTGCTTCGCCTCCAGCCATTCGTAGAACTGCACGGTGTTGCCGCGCACATAGGCATGGGCGGATCGCGCCATCTTCGAATTCTGCAATGCGCGCAGCAGCTCGGCCCGGTCCTGCACACGTACTGCGCCTCGTCTGATTTTCATGGTTGTCCTGAAGGTGAGACCCATGTCAGAGGGCGGCAATGGAATACGGGGCCCGGGCATCGTCAACGACGCGTTGGGAATGTCCTTATTGTGATGGCCGAATTGTGATGATGCTGCGAGCAGCTTCGCCCGACGGGTACCGCCCCCCCCCGGGGGGGGCCACCCGCACTATCCGCGATCAGGGCGTATTGGCAAACGCCGCGTGCAACCAGTCGTGCATCAGCCGGTAGCTGCGCGCCGCGGCGCGCGCGTCGTAGCGACATCCCGCCGAGTTCTCACCGACCTCGGTGAAGCAATGCACGGCGTGACCGATCACCACGAACTGCCAGTCAGCCGGACTCCCGCGCATCTCGTCCATGAACTTGTCCGCGTCCGGCATGGTGCCCTTGTCGTCGGCGCCGTTCATCGCCAGCACGCGTGCCTTGATGTTTTTCGCCAGTGCCGGGTCGTCGGTACTCAGACCGCCATGGAACGACACCACGGCGGCGACATCAGCGCCGCTTCGCGCCAGATCGAGAACCGCCGAGCCACCGAAGCAAAATCCAATCGCGGCCAGCTTGCTGCTGTCGATGGGTGCCGTCGAGGCCTGCGCCTTGAGCTGTGCCAGTGCTTCGTTCACCCGTTTACGCATGAGCGCGCGATCGCTGTACAGCGGTTTCACCGCAGCCCCGGCTTGCTCGGCATTACCCTGCTGCGGACGCACGCTAGCGCCGTACATGTCGGTGAGCAGAATGACGTAGTCCTTGCCGGCAATCATCTCGGCCTTCTGTATGGCAGCGTCGTTCACGCCATACCAGTTCGGCACCATCACCAAGCCAGGACGCTTTGCACTCGATGCATCGTCGTAAACCAGCACGCTGTGGAAGCTAGTGCCGTCCTGCGTCCACTCGACCGGACGGTGCACCATCTTCGCCTGCGTGGCGAAGGTGGAACCTGCAAGCAGCAACAAACAGCAAAGTCGGGCGAAACGCATGATGAATCCTCCGATGAGTTTGTGGACTCCCTCCCTGCATGCAGAGGAGGGCTGGGGGGTGCTCTTTGCCGAGAAAATCAAAAGCTTTAGCCCTGTGACTAACTTGCATTTAGGAAGGGCGGAAATTCAAAGCCCGGCAGCATGCTCGGCGAGGCGTCGTTTCAACGGGGCGAGGCGATCAAGCAGTCGCACACCCAAGCAGCGTGCAGCAACCCATGCCGGGGACTGGGCCGCATAGATGCGCGCCAGCGCGTCGAAGCCAAGTGCGTCGAGCGTGTCGGCACTGCGCCGACGTCGTGCGTAGCGGCGCAGCACATGCGCAGCGCCGATGTCGCGGCCCGCAGTGCGCGCGGCGAGCAGCGTGTCGCGCAACTCGGTCACGTCACGCAACCCCAGGTTGACGCCCTGCCCAGCCAGTGGATGCACGGTGTGCGCAGCATCGCCAAGCAGCACCAGGCGCTCGGCCTGGTAACGTTCGGCCAGTTGCAACTTCAATGGAAATGCCGCGCGCGATGTAGTGGCCGTGATGCGGCCCAGGCGAAAATCGCTGGCAAGGCCGAGCTCGTCGAGAAACGCTTGATCGTCCAGCGCCAGCACGCGCTGCGCCTCGGCCTCCGGCAGCGACCAGACCAGCGAGCTGCGACCGTCAGCCAGTGGCAGCAACGCCAGCGGCCCACTCGACAAGAAACGTTGCCACGCAGTGCCATCGTGCGGCCGCTCGGTATTCACGTGCGCCACGACCGCGCGCTGTGCATAGTCGCGACCGCTGGTGGCGATACCGGCCAGCTGACGCAACGGCGAAGCGGCGCCGTCGGCCGCCACCAGCAGGAGCGCGGCCCATGTTTCGCCATCCGCCAGTTCGATCTGTATGCGGTCTTCACGCGCATCGAAAGCGCGCACTTCAGCGGGACACAGCCGATGCACACCGGCCGCTTCCAGTGCCTGCCACAACGTCCATTGCACGAGGTTGTTCTCAACGATGTAGCCAAGCAGTTCGCGCCCTTCACTGGCGGCATCGAAATCAATCGCGGCACCGCTCTCGGCATCCCATACATGCATGTGCGCATACGGACCGGCTCGCGCATCGCGAATGGACGGCCATACGCCCAACTCATCCAGCAAGGCGAGCGACGACGGTGCCAGCCCAACCACACGCAGATCCACTTCGTCGTGCCGGTTCCATGCTTTCGGCGCACGCGCTTCCAGCAACGTGGTGCTGAAGCCCGCACGCGCCAGCGCCAGCGCTGCAGCCGCACCGACCATGCCGCCGCCCACGACGGCGACATCCAGCGCCGGCGGGCGGCGTCGCGCCGATGCTTCCTGTCTGGGCGCGTTCACGGCAACCTCTCCAGAACGGCCAGCGGCGGTTCGCCGCGAAACCCCATGCCGCGCCGTGCAAGAGCGCGCTGCAACGGCGGCACGCAGTCGCAGGCCAGCAACGCCAGCGAGCGCAGCGGCGCCAGCAACGGCTGCTGCAGACACGCCAGGCGTACCAGGCCATGACTCATGGCCATGGTCCCTTCGCGATCCGGAGCGCGGCGCGCGGCGTAACGCACCAGCACCTCGGCCGCGCCCGGATCGGTCGCAGCGGCCACCAGCTCGGCCAGCGTCAATGCATCGCGCAGACCCAGATTGAATCCCTGCGCACCGATCGGATGCACGGTCTGCGCGGCATTGCCGACCAGCACCGCACGCGGTCCGGTCACTTGCTGCGCGGCAACACGGTGGATCGCGTACGGATGTCGCTTCCCCGGTCGAGTCAGGCGCCCCAGACGCCAGCCGAAACGCCGCTGTGCCAGTTCAGCGAAAGCCGCATCGTCCATCGCAGCGACCGCGTCCGCTTCATCGGCGGCGACGGTAAGCACCAACCCACAGCGACGCTCAGCCAGCGGCAGCAGTGCGATCGGACCATCATCAGCGAAGCGCTCGTAGGCGCGCTGCTGGTGATCGCGTTCCGGCGTAACCGTGCAGACGAACAGGGTCTGCAGGTAGTCGTGCCGCTCGACGTCGATGCCGAGTTGCGATCGCACGAACGACTCGGTGCCGTCCGCGCCCACCAGCAGCGCTGTGTCGATCTCGCGCATGCCGTCGGCTGTCCTGATCTGCGCGCGCCAGCCCCCGGCCAGCGGCTGCAGCGCTGCAAGCGTCGCCGGCGCGAGGCGGGTCAGGCGAGTGCATTCGTCCAGCCGGCGCAGCAAGGCGACGCCGAGCTCCCGCGCTGGGAGGGTCCAGCCCAGTGCGTCGACGCCATGTTTGTCCGCGTCGATCCGTGCAGTGCCGAATTCACCGCTGCGGCTGACATGGATGTGCCGTATCGGCGTGGCACCGGCGGCAGCGTGCCGCCAGACACCGATCGCATCGAGGCCGTTGACGGTGGCGCGCGCCAGCGCCAGGTTGCGCTCGTCATAGCTGGGCTGGGCGTCAGCCCGGGGCGCGGCCGTCTCGACCAGGGTGGCGGCGATGCCGGCCGCGTCCAGTGCGATCGCCAGGCTGGCACCCACCAGGCCACCACCAATGATCAGGACGTCGTGGCTGTTCACTTCGGGAGAATCCGGGGCAGTCATCTGCCGATAATACGCGCTGACCCGGCCTGCGTCGCAGCACATTGGGCTAAACTAGCCATCTATTCGGAACATCCACACGGAGCATCCCATGGTCAAGACGCTGACCGAACGCCTCGGCATCTTTGCCGTGCTCGCCCTGCTGATGGCGGTCACCCGCGAGCATCACTCCCTGCTGCATCACTTCGATGCCCTGCCGGATGCTTCATGGGCCATCTTCTTCCTTGCCGGGTTCTGGTTGCGTGGTGCGGGCCGCTGGGCGTTTCCGCTGCTGATGGCCGAGGCGGTGCTGGTCGACTATCTGGTGATCAGTGGTCAGGGCCTTGATTTCTGGAGCCATTACTGCGTTTCGGTGGCCTACTGGTTCCTTGTTCCTTCGTATTTCAGCCTCTGGCTGGGTGGCGGCTGGCTGGCAAAACATCAGCTGGGCCTGAGCCTGAAGACCCTGGGCCTGGGTGTGGCGGCGCTGCTGGTCAGCTGGTGTGCGTGCTACCTGATCTCCAATGGCAGCTTCTACTGGCTGAGCAACAGCGTGCCCCTGCCACGCAGCTTCGCGGCGTGGACGGCCAATCTGGGCGACTGGTACCTTCCATTTCTGGAAACCACTGTCGTCTATGTCGGCATCGGCGCCGTGCTGCACGTGCTGGCCGTCCAGCTGATGCGCGCAGTGAAGCAGGCTGACCAGCCCAATTTGCCGCGCTAAAACATCGGGGTGACGACGCGATGGGCAACCGACTCTCGAAGATCTACACGCGTACCGGCGATGACGGCAGTACCGGCCTGGGCGATGGTTCGCGGGTAGCGAAGGACTCGCTGCGTGTGGCCGCCTACGGCACGGTGGACGAGCTCAACAGCACGATCGGCATGGTACTGGCGGCCGACGGTGTCGATGCCGCGGTGACCGACGTACTCGGCCAGGTGCAGCACGCCTTGTTCGATCTTGGCGGTGAACTCTGCATCCCCGGCATGGTGATGATCGAGGATGCCGACATCGATCGACTGGAACAGGTGCTGGACGGCTTCAACGATCCGTTGCCCCCCTTGAAGGATTTCATCCTGCCCGGTGGCGGCATGGCTGCGGCCTGCTGCCACCTGGCACGCACGGTTTGCCGTCGCGCCGAGCGCGAGGTCATCGCGCTGGCACGGGTTGAAGACGTGCGGCCCCAGGCACAGCGGTACCTCAACCGGCTGTCCGATCTGCTGTTCGTGATCGCACGTGTACTGGCGCGCTCAAGCGGCCATGGTGAAGTGCTGTGGCAGCACGAGCGCCGCCGCAAACCCCAGCCTGCCGAATAACCCCCGCATGCTGCAGCTGTATACCCACCCCGCCTGCCTGCAGCATGACCCTGGTCCGGGTCATGCCGAACGTCCTGCGCGGCTGAAGGCTGTGCTGCAGGCGCTGGACCACGATCGCTTCGCCGCACTCGAGCGGATCGACGCACCACTGGCCACCCACGAACAGCTGTCACGGGTGCACAGTGCCGCCCACATCGAGCACATCCTGAGCAGCGCCCCGCGCGAAAGCACGGTCCAGCTGGATCCCGACACCTTCATGTCGCCCGGCTCGGTGGAGGCAGCACTGCGCGCCGCTGGCGCGGTGGTGGCCGCGGTCGATGCCGTGCTGGCTGGCGATATCCAGCGCGCGTTCTGCGCCGTGCGACCGCCGGGCCACCACGCCACCCGCGATCAGGCGATGGGTTTCTGCCTGTTCAACAATATTGCCGTGGCCGCCGCCCATGCGCTTGCCGTGCACGGCTTGAAACGCATCGCGATCGCCGATTTCGACGTGCACCATGGCAACGGCACGCAGGCCATTTTCGAGCGCGAGCCACGCGTGCTGTTTGTTTCCAGCCATCAATCGCCGCTGTATCCGGAAAGCGGCCGCGAAGACGAGCGTGGCGTCGGCAATATCGTCAATGCCACGTTGTCGCCCGGGGCCGGCTCATACGAATTCCGCGAGCTGTGGGAAAGTGTGTTGCTGCCGCGGCTGTACGCATTCAAGCCGCAGCTGGTGCTGGTCTCGGCCGGCTTCGACGCCCATCGCAATGATCCGCTGGCGGATATCAGGCTGGGGCATGAAGACTACGCCTGGATCACCGAGCGGCTGGTCGCACTGGCCCACACCCACGCTAGCGGTCGACTGGTCTCCACGCTGGAAGGCGGCTATGAGCTGACCGCCCTGGCGGCCAGTGCGAGCGCTCATGTGAGCGCTCTTACCGATTAAATCCGCGCAAAGCGCGCTCGCTCGCCTCCTCTCCCTCCGGGAGAGGATTGAGGTGAGGGTGCCGACACTCCCTCTACCTCTCCCTCCCAACAAAGCCAGCCCTAAGTCAGCTCCCCGCGAGCCCCCGCCCCTCATCCGACCCTGCGGGCCACCGTCTCCCCAAAGGGTAGAAGAGGCGAAGGGATCGCGTACTGCCCGGGAGTCAGCAGTTCAGCACGCCAACCGACGGTGGTACTGCTCACCCCGTGATCATTCTTGCTGAATCCCCACACTGTCCGGAAAACGTTGGCCTGCCTTACGTGGGGACTTTCTGCTAGCTTAACGGGCTTCCAAAGCCGGCAGATTTTCCTTGTGATGCCTAAGCTCCCCCCGCGCCGCCTGCTGGCTGTCGCTACAGCAATTGCCCTGATCGGCGTCAACGCCCATGCCACGAGTGCCCGCAATCAACCCAAGAACGGCCCCGAGCAGGTCTGTCCGCTGGGTTCTTTCCATTGCACAACGCGTCCTTACAACTATTCGATGTGCCGGCCGAATGCACTGCTGGAGTTCTACGATCCGTTCCTGAGCAAGGACAGCACGGTTCGCGACACCAGTACGACGTTTGCGCGGGCACAGCACGTGGATAGTTCCGACCAGACGGTTTACCACCTGTCGGGTAACGTGAACATGCAGCGCGCCGACCAGGAGTTGCATTCGGACACGGCCGCTTACAACGACGACACCACCGATTACGACGCTCAAGGCAACGTCCGTTATCAGGACGCCGGGTCGTTGCTGGCCGCCGCCCACATGCGCGGCAACAACGACGCCAGTACTGGCGTTGCCGACGGCGACCTGCGCTACCAGATGCTGAAGTCACGCGGCAACGGCGTCGCCCAGCGCGGCGAAATGTTCGACTCGGACCATCGCCTGTACAGCATCGCCACCTACTCGACCTGCGATCTCGGCCACCACATCTGGGAAATCCACGCCAAGTCCATCCTGCAGGACTACGTGAAGGAACGCGGCGTGGCCCGCAACGCGACGATACGTGTCTACAACGTACCGATCCTGTACCTGCCCTACTTCAGCTTTCCGCTCGACAATGAGCGCCAGACCGGCTTTCTCACGCCGATTCTGAGCAATACCAGCCGCGCCGGTTTCCGGGCCATGGCGCCGTATTACCTGAACCTGGCACCCAACTACGACGCGACGGTTACGCCGAGCATCTACACCGACCGCGGTGCAATGCTGGGCGGTCAATTCCGCTACCTGTTTCCTGGTTACAAGGGCCAGCTCGATTTCGAGTTTCTCCCCAATGACATGAGCAACGACAGTGGCACTGCCGCCCAAACCAAGGGCGAGGATCGCTACCTGCTCAAATACATCAGCACTTCGAGTCTATGGGATGGCTGGTACCTGTCGGCCAACCTCAACCACGCCTCGGACAGGAATTACCTGTACGACTTCGGCAGCCTGCTGGACAACACCGCGATTGGCACACTGACCTCCAGCTTGTATGCCGCTGGCAATGGCTCATGGTGGAATGCCTCAGTCGGTGGCGACATCTACCAGAACGTGAACCCTTTCCTCCCCGACTACGTGAACCCTTACAACCGGTTGCCGCGCGCCACGCTCAATCTCAATATTCCGCTGACGCGCTGGCTCGAGTTCGGCATGAACAACGAAGCCGTCGCGTTCACCAAGAACGAATATTCGCTAGTCACCCAGAACGGTGTCACCAGCTATCAGCGCGATTTCGTGGACGGTAATCGTCTCGATCTCTATCCGTACCTTGCCGCTGATTTCCAGGGCTCGTACTGGTTCGTCAAGCCCAAGGTCGCGTATCGCTACACCGCTTACGACCTCGACAGCAATTATGGCAATTACGGCTACGACGGACTGCTGGGCTCCGGGCAAACCTCGCCATTCACTGAGCAATCGCCGACCCGCGCGCTGCCGATCACCAGCATCGACAGCGGGCTGATCTTCGATCGCAGCACCACGCTGTTCGGCAACAGTTATACGCAGACGCTGGAACCCCGCCTGTATTACCTCTACGTGCCCTACCGCAACCAGAACAACCTGCCGCTGTTCGATACCAGCCTGATGACGTTCGACTACTGGCAGCTGTTCTCGCCGAATCAGTATTCCGGCGCCGATCGGCAGATGAATGCGAACGACCTCACCGGGGCGCTCACCACCCGCCTGCTCGACGAAGACGGCGTCGAGCGGCTGTCGGCCAGCTTCGGCCAGATCACCTATTTCACTCCGCAAAGAGTGCAACTGCCGACCGGGCAAAATACCGTGGCGCCCTCGACGGACTGGTCCGGCTCGGACTACGTGGCCCAGCTCAACCTGCAGCTCGCTGACCAATGGCGCGTGAACACCACCTACCAGTGGAGCCCGAACACCGATCGTACCGACATGGCCACCGTAGAACTGCAGCACCGCCTGGGTACCGACGGCGTCGTCAATTTTTCCTACCACTATCTGAACGGGCTGCTGAAACAATACAGCGTTTCCGCGGTCTATCCGCTGTCCGACCAATGGCGTCTGATGGGGTCGTGGACCTACGCCCAGCCGATCAAGGGCGTTACCACATCACTCAGCGGCACGGTCGAGGCGCTGGCAGGCATCGAATACGACAATTGTTGCGTCACCCTGCGGCTGGTCGACCGTAGCTACGTGGATCAGACGTACTACGGCCAGGCCCCGGTTGTCCCTAGCAGCGGAAATAGCCTTCGAAACAACGCCATCATGTTCGAAGTGGTCTTCAAGGGGCTCGGTTCGTCGGGCGGCGAAATCGATCCACTGTTGCGCCGTGATATTCTTGGCTATCAATAATTCGCATTCGCCCCGGCGATTCAGGCATCCCCACTGATGAAGCAACCCATTGCACTCCTCCTGCTCGCGCTCGCGATCATTCTCCCTGCCCACGCCCAGCTGCTGACGCCAGCCACACCTGCACAACCGCTGGACCGCATCGACGCCGTCGTCAATGACGACGTGATCCTGCAGAGTGAACTGAATGACGCCGTGCGTTCGGTACAGCAGCAATACGCCAACCAGCCGGGGCAGCTGCCGCCGATGGACGTGCTGCAAAAGCAGGTGCTGGATCGACTGGTTCTGATGAAGCTGCAGGTCCAGCGGGCTCAGGATCAGGGCATTCATATCTCCGAGGCCGACGTCGACCAGGCGGTCAACGGCGTGGCCCAGCAGAACAAGCTCACGCCCGACCAGTTGCGCGCCGAAGTGGAACGCGAGGGCAACAGCTTTGCCGCTTTCCGCGAGCAGCTGGCTGAGCAGATCACCGTGCAGCGCCTGCATCAAAGCGTAGTGCGCGACTCGGTCGCGGTCACCGACAGCGAAATTGACAACCTGCTCGGCAGCGCGACTTACAAGGGTGGCGAGGTGCATTTGGCGCATATCCAGATCAGCACCCCCTCGGGCGCCGATGCTGCCGCCATCCAGGCGGCCCAGACCAAGGCCGAGCAGGCGCTTGCCGCGATCAAGGGCGGCATGGATTTCAATGCGGCGGCCATCCGCTACTCCGATGCCCCCGATGCACTGGATGGCGGCGACCTTGGCTGGCGCCGAATGGACGAGATCCCGCCGGCGTTCGCTGATACGGTCGGGGCGATGAAGGCCGGTGATGTCAGCGCGGCGTTGCGCGGCCCGACGGGCTTTCACATCATCAAGCTGATTGGCCAACGCCAGCCCGGTAAGCAGATGGTTACCGAGTTCCATGCCCGCCAGATCATGATCAAACCGAGCGACCTGGTCAGCCCGGCGCAGGCGGAGCAGAAGGCACAGGATCTGTACAACCGCATCGTCAACAAGCACGCCGACTTTGCCACCCTGGCGAAGGAAGATTCCAAGGACGACACCACGGCCAATGGCGGTGGTGACATGGGCTGGTTCCAGCAGCAGGCGTGGGGCACCGTGATCGCGCAGCAATTGGATCAGCTCAAGGATGGCGAAGTATCGAAACCGTTCCAGAGCGAAGCCGGCTGGCACATCGTGCAGCGGCTGGGCACCCGCCAGAGCGACCTCACGGACCAGATCGCGCGCGACCAGGCTCGTCAGGCCATCGGCAATCGCAAGGCTGACCAAGCCTATGACGACTACCTGCGCGAGATGCGTTCCAACGCCTACATCAACGTCCTGGTACCCGAACTGCGCGATACGGACACCCAGGCTGACGTTGCCACCTCGCCGTAAGCTCCCTTGAACGGCATGCCACTCCCGCGGCTCGCCGTCACGGCTGGTGAACCCGCGGGGATTGGCCCCGAGCTGCTGATCCGGCTGGCCGCCACAGCGCTGGCGGCCGATCTGGTGGCCATCGCCGATCGCGGCTTGCTGGAGCGCGCAGCGATTCGTTGCGGTGCGGCCATCGAGCTGATCGATGACGACGGCCATGCTCAGACACGGCGCCGCCCAGGCACGCTTCGCCTGCGGCACGTGCCGCTCGCGGTCGATGAAGTTCCCGGCCAGCCCGATCCGGCCAATGCCCGGCATGTGCTGGCCACGCTGGCCGAGGCTGCCGATGGCTGCATGACTGGTCACTACGATGCCGTGGTCACCGCGCCACTGCAAAAATCATCGATCAATGACGCCGGCGTCCGCTTCAGCGGGCATACCGAGTTCTTCGCCGAGCGAGCACATACCGACGTGGTGATGATGCTGGCCAGCCCGGAATTGCGGGTGGCGCTGGCGACGACGCACCTGCCGCTGGCCGCGGTGTCAGCAGCCATTACCCACGCCTCGCTGACCCGAACGCTGCGCATCGTGCACGCTGAGCTGCGCACCAAATTCGGCATTGCCGAACCACGCATCGCGGTGTTGGGTATCAACCCCCATGCCGGCGAGGGTGGTCACCTGGGCCGCGAGGAAATCGACACGGTCATCCCGGTGCTCGCGGCGTTGCGCAAGGAGGGCATGCACTTGCTCGGCCCGTTGCCGGCCGATACCGCATTCGTGCCGGCGCAGCGCCAGCACTACGATGCCGTAGTGGCGATGTATCACGACCAGGCGCTGCCGGTGCTGAAAAGCGAAGCGTTTGACCGTACGGTGAACATTACCCTGGGCCTGCCATTCATCCGCACGTCAGTCGATCACGGCACGGCGCTGGATTTGGCCGGCACCGGTCGAGCCGACCCCGCCAGCCTGATTGCCGCCGCCACGATGGCCATAGATCTGATCGCGCGCAGCGCCTCTACCACCCCTTCTCCCCCACGGGGAGAAGGTCGGGATGAGGGGCCAATCTCGCAGGAAACCCCCTACTCATGAACGCACGCCCCAAGAAAAGCTTCGGCCAGCACTTCCTGCATGACCGACGCTACATTGAGCGCATCGTCAGTGCGGTAGCGCCGAAGGCGGAAGATTTCGTGGTCGAAATCGGCCCCGGCGAAGGCGCACTGACACTGCCGTTACTGGCGGCGGCCGGCAAGCTCACCGCGATCGAGCTGGATACCGACCTGATCCCTGGACTGCAGGCACGTGCCGCCACCGCCGGTGACCTTCACATCATCCACGCCGACGTGCTGAAGGTGAATTTCACCGCCCTGGCGCACAGCCACGGCGTGGCACGTCTGCGCCTTGCCGGCAACCTCCCCTACTATATTTCCAGCCCGATCCTGTTCCACTGCGTCGAACACTCTGCAGCGATACAGGACATGCATTTCATGTTGCAGAAGGAAGTGGTCGACCGGATGGCCGCCGAGCCGGGCAGCAAGGTATACGGACGGCTATCCGTGATGCTGCAGCTGGCCTGCCGGGTCGAGCCGCTGTTCACCGTGCCGCCAGAAGCATTCCGGCCACCACCCAAGGTGGACTCTGCCGTGGTGAGGCTGCTGCCACTGTCGCCTGATGAACGACACGACGCCAATCCCGAACATGTCTATGCCGTGGTCAAGGCCGCCTTCGCCCAACGGCGCAAGACGCTTGGCAACGCGCTCAAGCAATTGCTGGACAGCGATGCGATCCGACGCGCCGACGTCGACCCCAAGGCTCGCGCCGAAACGCTCGCTCCCAACGATTTCGTGCGACTGGCCAAGATCTACAGCAATCTCTGAAGCGGGCCTGCTCCACGCAGTTCACGCTCGTGAAGTTCACGAGCGTGAAGGTCACACTCACGATAGCCGCGCCAGTGACCACCGTCTTCATGACAATCGCGGCGGCGGCGCCCCATTCACGGCGTCAGGCCTTACAATCGGAACATGACTGAAAAATCTTCCTACACGATCGATGTGCAGGTCGAAACCCGTTTCGTCCCCGATCAATCGAAGCCCGGTGACAATCGCTACGTTTTCGCCTACACCGTCACCCTGCGCAATGCCGGCGACATGCCGGCACGACTGCTGGCGCGCCACTGGATGATCACCGACTCCAACGGCAAGGTGGAGGAAGTGCGCGGCGACGGTGTGCTCGGCGAACAGCCATGGATGCGTCCGGGCGATGATTTCGAGTACACCTCCGGCGCGGTATTGGAGACGCCGGTGGGCACGATGGGCGGCAGCTATCAGATGCTGGCCGACGATGGCACCCAGTTTGAGGCACCGATCCCGACTTTCACGCTCTCCATCCCGCGCACGCTGCACTGATGGCCCTGCTCTGAGATGGCCACCTATGCGATCGGCGACGTGCAGGGTTGCTACCCCGAACTGCAACGACTGCTGGAAAAGCTGCGCTTCGATCCGGCGCGGGATCAACTGTGGTTCTGCGGCGACCTGGTCAACCGCGGCGGGCAGTCGCTGGACACGCTGCGGCTGATCCACGGCCTGCGCGAGCAAAGTGTTGTCACGCTCGGCAATCATGACCTGAGCCTGCTGGCGATAGCCCAGCGGCGCCCGGATGCGCAGGCGCGGGTGAATCCTGAACTGCGCGAAGTATTGTTTGCCGAGGACGCGCCGGTGCTGTTCGAATGGCTGCGCTCCCAAAAACTCCTGCACTATGACGAGCAACTCAACTGGACGATGGTGCATGCCGGGCTGGCACCGTCATGGACCCTGCGCCAAGCGCAGCGCGCCGCGCAGGACGTCGAGCGCGAGCTGTCCAGTCCGCGCCATCCGCGACTGCTGAGCAACCTGTTCGGCAACCGGCCGGCGCTGTGGACGAGCCGGCTGCAGGGACTGGATCGCCAACGCGCGACCATCAACACGATGACCCGGATGCGCTATTGCGACGTGAACGGCCGTATCGATTTCGAGGCCAAGGGCATGCCGGGCACACAGAAGGCCGGGCTGTATCCGTGGTTCGAAGTTCCTGGGCTGCGTCGTCGCGACACCCGGGTTGTCTGTGGCCACTGGTCAGCGCTGGGTCGCTTCGCGGGCTACGGCGTGCATGCGATCGATACCGGCTGCGTATGGGGTGGGCAACTCACTGCATTGCGACTGGACAGCGAAGAGCCGCAATACATCACCGTGAACGCCGAGCCACACCGTAAGCGGCCACCAGGCGGCGAGGATTGACCTCGGGCCTGAAGTAAATGTTCACCCATGAAAAACCCCGCCGCAGCGGGGTTTTTCATGACTGCCCAGGATCAGGCAAGTTGACCATGGCAGTGCTTGTACTTCTTCCCCGATCCGCACGGGCAAGGATCATTGCGACCGGCCTTGGGCGCATCGCTCTGGGCCCGCGGGGCGATACCTGTCGTGGCGCCTGAAGGCTCCACGGAAGCCGTGGCAAAGGCGTCCACCGGTGCACCACCGCCGGTCGCCAGCATCTGCTTCTGCAGGCGCTCGGCCATGCGCTGCTGTTCGGCTTCCATCGCGGCGACTTCCTCTTCGCTGCGAATGCGGATCCGCGCCAGCATCTGCACCACTTCAGTCTTGATCCGCTCGAGCATTTCGGAGAACAGCTTGAACGACTCGCGCTTGAAAGCCTGCTTCGGATCCTGCTGCGCATAACCGACCAGGTAGATGCCCTGGCGCAGGTAATCCATGTTGGACAGGTGATCTTTCCAGGCGTTGTCGACCACCGTCAGCATGATGTGCTTTTCGAGCTGACGCATGGTTTCGGAGCCGATCTGGGCCTCCTTCGCCTGGAACATCTCGTTCACCGCGCCGCGCGCATGCGTGAGGATCGCGCCAGCATCGACCTCGTGCTGCTGTTCGACCCACTGCTTGAGTTCCAGCGACAGGCCAAACTCGCTTTCCAGCTCGCGGTCCAGGCCAGCGAGGTCCCACTGTTCGTCGATGCTCTCGGGCGGCACATGCGCCAGCACCATCGACTGGACCACATCCTCGCGGATATCGGCAACGGTGGCAGAGACATCCTCGCCCTCGAGCAATTCGTCGCGCTGGCGATAGATCACCTTGCGCTGGTCATTCGCAACGTCATCGAATTCCAGCAGGTGTTTGCGGATGTCGAAGTTGTGCTGCTCGACCTTGCGCTGGGCCTTCTCGATCTGCCGGCTGATCATGCGATCTTCCAGCGCGTCGTCGTCCTTCATGCCGAAGCGCTTCATCCAGCGGACCAGGCCTTCGCCACCGAAGATGCGCAGCAGGTTGTCTTCCAGTGACAGATAGAAGCGCGAGGAGCCGGGATCGCCCTGACGGCCGGAACGACCGCGCAGCTGGTTGTCGATGCGTCGCGACTCGTGCCGCTCGGTACCGATGATGTGCAGGCCACCGGCCGCCAGCACCTGCTCGTGCAGCTTTTTCCACTCGGCCTTGACGCGCTGACGATCCATCTCGCTGGCGTCGGCAGGCAGCGCTGCCATGGCCGCGTCCAGACTGCCGCCAAGCACGATGTCGGTGCCGCGGCCAGCCATGTTGGTGGCGATCGTGACCTGACCCGGCGCACCGGCCTGCGCCACGATATGTGCCTCGCGCTCGTGCTGCTTCGCGTTGAGCACTTCGTGCGCCACCTTCGCCTTGGTCAGCATGCCGGACAGCAGCTCGGACACCTCGATCGAGGTGGTGCCGACCAGTACCGGCTGACCGCGCTTGTGGCAGTCCTTGATGTCTTCGATCACCGAGCGGTATTTCGGATCCTGCGCCAGGAAGATCATGTCCGAGTTGTCCTTGCGGATCATCGGCATGTGGGTGGGGATCACCACCACTTCCAGGCCATAGATGCTCTGGAACTCGAACGCCTCGGTGTCTGCCGTACCGGTCATGCCGGCCAGCTTCTTGTACATGCGGAACAGGTTCTGGAACGTCACAGTCGCCAGCGTCTGGTTCTCGCGCTGAATCGGCACGCCTTCCTTCGCTTCCACCGCCTGATGCAGGCCATCGGACCAGCGGCGACCGGCCAGCGTGCGGCCGGTGAATTCGTCGACGATGATCACTTCGCCATCGCGCACGATGTAATCGACGTCGCGCTGATAGATGCCGTTCGCGCGCAGTGCGGCGTTGAGATGGTGCACCACCGCCAGGTTCTTCGAGTCGTACAGACCGCTGTCCTGTTCGATCACCCCTGCTTCGCGCAGCAGCTCGTCGGCGTGCTGCATGCCCTCTTCGGACAGGTGCACCTGCTTCTGCTTCTCGTCGACCCAGTAGTCGCCCGCGCTTTCCTCGTCCGGCTGACGGATCATCCGCGGCACGATCTTGTTCACCGCCAGATACAGCTGCGGTGAGTCCTCGGCCGGGCCGGAAATGATCAGCGGCGTACGCGCTTCGTCGATCAGGATCGAATCCACCTCGTCGACGATCGCATAGTGCAGGCCGCGCTGATAGCGCTGCTCCTTGCTCAGTGCCATGTTGTCGCGCAGGTAGTCGAAGCCAAACTCGTTGTTGGTGCCGTAGGTGATATCGGTGGCATACGCCGCATGCTTGTCGGCGTGGTCCATGCCCGGATACACGACGCCCACACTCAGGCCGAGAAAGTTGTACAGCTTGCCCATCTGCGCGGAGTCGCGGCGCGCCAGGTAGTCATTCACGGTGACCACATGCACGCCCTTGCCGGCCAGTGCATTGAGGTACACCGGCAACGTACCGACCAGGGTCTTGCCCTCGCCGGTGCGCATCTCGGCAATCTTGCCCGAGTGCAGCACCATGCCGCCAATCAGCTGCACGTCGTAGTGGCGCATGCCGAGCGTCCGCTTGGCCGCCTCTCGCACCACCGCAAACGCTTCCGGCAAGAGCTTGTCCAGGGACTCGCCATCGGCAATACGCTGCTTGAACTCGTCGGTCTTGCCGCGCAAGGCATCGTCGCCCAGCTTCTCGAACTCGGACTCCAGTGCATTGATGCGTGTAACGGTTCTGGAAAGCTGGCGCAGTACGCGCTCGTTGCGGCTACCGAAAAGGCTCGTCAGGGCACGGTTGAACATCGATCTTCCGGATTGGGGAACAGAATGCCCGCAACAAGCACGGGCCAATCGGGCATATTACTACATGCCCAATAAGAGCACGGCCCACAAAAGCACGGCTTACCAGGGCGCAGCTTGGCAAGGCACGCCCATTACAGCGTGCCGATTCAGTGAACCGGGATGGCGTCGGCAACCGGCGGATTCAAGGGGCTGACGGCGGCAAAGCCTTTCTGTCGCTCTAGCGGTGATTGCGCACAAAGGCCAGCGGATTGACCACCCGGCCGTCGTACCAGACCTCGAAATGCACATGCGAACCCGTCGAGCGTCCGGTGGACCCGGCATCGGCGACCACGTCGCCCACCTGCACATGCTGGCCGGGACGCACTTCCAGAGCGCTGTTGTGCGCGTAGCGGGTCATGTAGCCATTGCCATGGTCGATCTCGACCACATTGCCGTAGCCACTGCGGACACCTGCAAACGTCACCATGCCCTCGGCCACCGCGTGCACCGGGGTGCCAATCGGGGTGGCGATGTCGATCCCGGTATGTCGCGCGGAACGGCCGTCGAACGGATCCGGGCGCACGCCGAAATAGGATGAGATATAGCCCGGCACCGGCATTCCGGTGGGTTTCAGATTCGATTCGATCTTGGCGTCCAGCAACAGGCTCTGCAGCGCCGACAACTGCGCCTGCTGGGTGTCGAACTGGCCGGCGAGCTGATTGATGCTGCTGTCCAGCGCCTGAGGCAGCGCGTACGCACTGCCGCCGACGTCCTCGATACCGCCAACCGGTGGCTGTTGATCGAAATTGAACTCGCCGTCGTCGAGCTTACCCACCTGGGCCAACCGCTCGCCCAAGGCGTTCAGACGGGTGGATTGCGCCTGCAGCTGACCCAGTTTGATCGCCAGCGCATCGAGTCCACGCTGGGCATCCTGGCGGACACCACCCAACTGGGCATTCTGCTGCTGGATCTGCTGCTGCAGATCATGGATTTCACCCAGCGCCCGGTCACGCGGGCTGGCTACCGTCAAGGCCAGCGCCACCCCCACACCGATGCAGCCGAGGACCGCCAGCGTGAGCATCGAAAGCAGCTTCCAGCGCAAGCGCCGATCTGCCAGATCAAGGGTTTTGGGCAATTTCCTGGTACGTGACACGAGTATGATTTGCATGTCTTTCCAAAGTCGAATTCGGCACCATGCAGCGCACCGTTCCAGCCGACCCCCATCAGGCCCGCCCTAATCAAGCGACCTCCCGCCGTATCGGCAACGGACCGAAATCCATCGTCGACTGCGGCTCCTTCGCGACACTGGCCAAAAAGGCCGGCGCGCTGGAAGCGCTGGACCGCGCACTGCGTCAGACGCTGCCGTCACCGTTACGCGAGCAGGTGAAATTCGCCAACCTGCGCAACGACCGCCTCATCTTTTTGGCGTCTTCACCGGCCTGGGCATCGCGCCTGCGCTTGATGCAGACACAGATCCTTGCCGCCGCACATGCCATCGGCACATGCGCCAGTTCAGTCACCGTGAAAGTGGTCCCCCAACCACCGGTTGCAACAGAGCCGGATCGGTCTAAACCGCTTTCGCCCGCCGCAGCCACCCATCTTCGGGCCGCTGCGGCATCAATCTCAGACCCCGAACTTCGGGTTCTGTTCCTTGAGTTGGCGTCCCTCGCCGAAACCGCTGATTCCAGAGCCGACGGAACGCACCAGGCGCCCTGAATCGACTCGCTTCTTGCCTTGGCGACCCGTGCAAACCGGTCGCAATCTGTCGCAGAAGTGCTGGTTTATACCATGCGCTACCGTGTGGGGACACCACAAAACGTATTCAGCGCGTGAAGAAAAGCCGCTCGAATGTGACGCACATCACAAAAAAAGGCCGTGTCAGCGACACGGCCTTTTTGGATAAACGGGACGGCCAACCGGCGGCCGACGAGATCAGATCGCCTGTGCGGGGTGTGCGTAGGAGATCGGCGAGGTGGCCGGATCGTCCTGATAGCTGACTTCTTCCCACGCCGTGGCGTCGGCCATCAGCGTGCGCAGCAGCTTGTTGTTGAGCTCATGCCCGGATTTGTGGGCGTGGTAGGCGCCAATCAGGCTGTGACCCAGCAGGTACAGATCGCCGATGGCGTCGAGAATCTTGTGTTTGACGAACTCGTCTTCGTAGCGGAGACCGTCTTCGTTCAATACGCGGTAGTCATCCAGCACCACGGCGTTGTCCATCGAGCCGCCCAGCGCCAGGTTCTGCTCGCGCATCGCTTCGATGTCGCGCATGAAGCCGAACGTGCGCGCCCGACTCACTTCCTTGACGAAGGACGTGGTGGAGAAGTCGATTTCCGCACGCGAGGTGCGCTTGCTGATGATCGGGTGATTGAAGTCGATCGAGAAGCCGACCTTGAAGCCCTCGAACGGATCGAAGCTGGCCCACTTGTCGCCGTCCTGCACCTTCACCGACTTCTTGATGCGAATGAAGCGCTTCGCCACATTCTGTTCTTCGATACCGGCCGACTGCAGCAGGAACACGAACGGTCCCGCGCTACCATCCATGATCGGTACTTCAGGTGCAGACAGGTCGACATAAGCATTGTCGATGCCCAGGCCAGCCATCGCGGAGAGCAGATGCTCGACTGTGGAAACGCGCGCGGCACCATTGACCAGCGTGGTCGACAGTCGCGTGTCGCCGACGTTGTCTTGGCGAGCGCGAATATCCACCGGCGGATTCAGATCCGTGCGGCGAAATATGATGCCTGTGTTCGGCGCTGCCGGACGTAGCGTCATGTACACCTTGTCGCCGGTGTGCAAGCCGACACCGGTGGCGCGGATAATATTTTTAAGCGTACGCTGCTTGATCATTTTTGTTGGTACCTGTGGAGGTAGCAGCCAATCAGGAGCGGATGCTAACACAGTTTTAACCTGTGGCAATAGCAAACCGAACCGTACAGTATGATTGGACCTTCATGTTTCTTTCATCCATGAGATGGAGGACATTCGGACCCTGCTCCCCGACAAGCGCCTGCGCATCGACGCGATGTCCGTGCCTGGGACGGGAATCCGGCACGAACATCGGACCGGCCATGGCGGGCGAACCCGTCAGGCTGTGGTCTTGCGCCATCCAGGCGCATCGTCTTGTTGCTACTCGCATGGATCGCCTGACTGACCGTCGCCTATCAACACATTCCGCCGCTACCGAAAGCCGGCCGGGACTGTTTCGTTCAAGCTGCGGACCGAAAGCCGCAACAGGCACGATGGTTGACTGACAAGCCCAACGGGCATTTGTTCAATTTTTTCGCATCTCCTTAACGTTAATTTGCGCTGTTCAGGTTGAGTCGGCCCGCCTCAGTCGGCCTGGCGGCGCAAGAACGCCGGAATATCCAGGTAATCGAAGCCCGGCTCGGCGGCTTTGGCGGGAGCGGAGCCGGTGTCCATACGGTTAGTGCTGCCGACCGCCATATCCGGTTGCGCGTAGTCGACCACTTCGTTGCCGGTGCCGGTACGTAGCACCACGGGACGTGGCCGCATCTGTACCTGCTGCGTCTCGACCATGCGGATCGACTGGCGCGAAGCCACGGCACGGTTGAGGCCGGTGGCCACCACGGTGACGCGCACGTCGTCCTTCATTTCCGGGTCGAGCGAGGTGCCGATGACCACCGTGGCGTCTTCGCTGGCGAAGTCGTGGATGATCCGGCCGATCTCGTCGAACTCGCGCATGGTCAGGTTCGGACCAGCCGTGACGTTGACCAGGATGCCGCAGGCGCCGTTGAGATTGACGTCTTCCAGCAGCGGGTTCTTGATCGCCGCCTCGGCAGCGGCCTGCGCGCGGTCGTCGCCACGGGCTGTGCCCGAGCCCATCATCGCCAGGCCCATTTCGGACATCACGGTACGCACGTCGGCGAAGTCGACGTTGATCAGGCCTGGTGCGGTGATCAGGTCGGCAATGCCCTGTACAGCACCTTGCAACACGTCATTGGCGGCCTTGAACGCATTCAGCAGGGTGACCTCGCGGCCGAGCACGCTGAGCAGCTTCTCGTTCGGTACGGTGATCAGGGAGTCGACATGCTGCGACAGATCCTCGATACCCTTCAGGGCGACCTGCATGCGCCGGCGACCCTCGAACGGGAACGGCTTGGTAACCACCGCCACGGTAAGGATGCCTTTTTCCTTGGCCAGCTGGGCCACCACCGGTGCCGCACCGGTACCGGTACCACCGCCCATGCCGGCAGTGATGAACACCATGTCGGCGCCCTCGAGCATGGCCTCGATGCGCTCACGATCTTCCAGTGCCGCCTGACGGCCGACCTCGGGGTTGGCGCCGGCACCGAGACCCTTGGTCACGTTGCCGCCGAGCTGCAAGTGGGTGCGCGAGCTGCAGCTGGTCATCGCTTGCGCATCGGTGTTGGCGACGATGAATTCGACGCCTTCGATATTGGCATTGAGCATGTGCGCCACGGCATTGCCGCCACCACCGCCTACGCCAATCACTTTGATGACTGCATTGGGTGCTAGTTTTTCGATCAGTTCAAACATTTCCCGTCCTCCGTAGAGTTGTTGTCGTTGTAACCAGGGAACACGACGCCTGTCGGTCCCTGGTGGTGGGCAAACTTTCTCTGCCCTTGGTGGCGCCTCTTGCACCACCAAAAAAATCAACCTTCCGCCATCAGAAATTCTTGGTAATCCAGCCTCGCAATTTGCCGACCAGCCCGCCGACGTTGCCGCCGACCGGCCCACTGCTGCGCGTGCCACCGGCGCGCATGCCGTGCAGCAGCAGGCCCACTCCGGTGGAGTGCAACGGGCTGGAGACGACTTCGCCGAGGCCGCTGATCTGCTGCGGCACGCCGATGCGCACCATCTTGTGGAAGATCTCCTCGGCCAGCTCCAGCGCACCTTCCATCTTCGAAGCACCGCCGGTCAGCACCACGCCAGCCGCGACCAGGCTCTCGTAGCCGGAGCGACGCAACTGGTCCTGCACCATCTCGAAGATTTCCTCGTAGCGCGCCTGTACGCTCTGCGCGAGCGACTGCCGCGCGAGCCGGCGCGGCGGACGATCGCCGACGCTGGGCACCTGGATGGTTTCCTCGGCATGCGCCAGCCCGGTCTGGGCGCAGGCGTACTTGATCTTGATTTCCTCGGCATGCGCGGTCGGCGTGTGGACGCCGTAGGCGATGTCGCTGGTGACCTGATCGCCGCCGACCGGCAGCGACGCGGTATAGCGGATCGAGCCCTGGGTGTAGATCGCGATGTCGGTGGTTCCAGCACCGATGTCGACCAGGCACACGCCGAGCTCGCGCTCGTCGTCGGTCAGCACAGCCTTCGCACTGGCCAAAGCTGACGGCACCAGTTCGTCCACTGACAGCCCGCAGCGCTGGATACATTTGCTGATGTTCTGCACCGCGGCTGCCGCACCGGTCACCAGATGGACGTTCGCCTCAAGCCGCACACCGCTCATGCCTACCGGCGAACGGATGCCGTCCTGTCCGTCGATGCGGTATTCCTGCGATTCCTTGTAGAGCACCTTGCGGTCAGCCGGGATCGCCACCGCGCTGGCCGCTTCCAGCACTTGCTCCAGATCGGCCGCCGTCACTTCACGATCGCGGATTGCTGCGTTGCCGTGGGAGTTGCGGGTTTCCAGATGGCTGCCGGAGATCGAGGCATACACCGAACGAATGTCGCAGCCGGCCATCAGCTCGGCCTCCTCCACCGCACGCTGGATCGAATGCACCGTCGATTCGATGTCGACCACCGAGCCGCGCTTCATTCCGCGGGAGACATGCGTACCGATGCCGATCACCGTGATCGGCTCGCCTGGCTCGTACTCACCGACAATCGCCACCACTTTCGAGGTGCCGATGTCGAGGCCGACCACCAATTGTTTGTCGTTGCGCGATTTCATGTGCGGGGCGAGCCTCCAGCGTGGGTGGCGACCGGCAACTGCGGCCAGCGCACAGCGAATCCATTGGTGTAGCGGAGATCGGCGTAGGTAAAACCGTCGGCATGACCGGCCATCAACTGTGGGTAGACATTGAGGAAACGGTGCAGCCGGCGACCGGCCTGATCGCGATCGCCGATCACGATCTGCGCGCCGCTGGCGGTCGTGACGCTCCAGCTGCCGCGCTCGGTCAGCGCCACGCCGGTGATCAGCAGATGAGTGCCCGCGAATGCCTTCAACGTGTCCGCGTAGAAGCTCACCACTTCGGCCAGCCGCGCATCCGGGCCACGCAGATCCGGCAACGCGTCGGTGTCGGTCGCACCAGGTGCGTCGAACACCAGGCCTTGCCGGCTGATCAGCTGCTTGTCGTTCCAGCGCGCGAACGGCTGACGTTCGTAGATGCGCAGCAGCAAGGTATCCGGCCAGCGCTTGCGTGCCTCCACCGACTCCACCCATGGCAGAGCGGCCACGGCCTTCTGCACTGAATCGAGATCCAGTGCGAAGAAGCCCTTGCCGAGGCGCGGCAACACGACACCACGAATCTCGGCCGCACTCACGTGCTTGAACTCGGCCTGCACCGTCAACTGGGTCACCGGCCAGCGATTGGCCGCAAACCATCCGCGCAGCACGCCGACGATCGGCAGCGCGATCAGCGCAACGGCCAGGCACCAGGCGACGAAGCGGACGGTTCCTCTCATGCGCCCCCCCGGAAACTGGTTTCGAGGACGCGCCAGCACAGCTCCTGGTAATCGATGCCGGCAGCCGCAGCCGCCTTCGGCACCAGTGAATGCGACGTCATGCCCGGCGCGGTATTTACTTCCAGCAGCCAGTTGCGACCGGCGGCATCGCGCATCACATCGACCCGACCCCAGCCAGCGCAGCCGAGGGCATCAAACGCGTCCATTGACAGCGCGCGTATGTCATTTTCAGCCGCACCGTCGAGGCCGGGGCAGATGTACTGGGTGTCTTCGGCGATGTACTTCGCGTTGTAGTCGTAGAACGCAGCCTTGGGCACGATATGGATGCTCGGCAACACCTCGCGACCGAGAATCGCGACGGTCAACTCGTCGCCCTCGATCAGGGTTTCCATCAGCAGGTCGCCCGGATATTTCGCCGCCAGCTTGACCGCCTCGTCCAGATCGCTTTCCGCGAACACGCGGGTCACGCCGACGCTGGAACCTTCGCTGGCAGGCTTCACGATCAGCGGAAAACCAATCTGACGCGCCGCCGCGTGCACATCCGCACCGCGCGGCAATGCGGCGAATTTCGGCGTCGGCAACCCAAGTGACTGCCATACCCGCTTGGAGCGTGTCTTGTCCATCGACAGCGCGGAACCGAGCACGCCTGAACCCGTATAGGGCACGTTGAGCGATTCCAGCGCGCCTTGCAGCACCCCGTCCTCGCCACCGCCATGCTGGCCGTGCAGGATGTTGAACACGCGGGCGAAGTGACCGGCGCGCAATGCGTCCAGCAGCGCAGGAATGCCGTCGATCGCATGCGCGTCGATACCGCGTGCCTGCAATGCGGCCAGCACATTGCGGCCGGAATCGAGCGACACCTCGCGTTCGGCCGAGCTACCGCCCATCACCACGGCGACGCGGCCGAACTGGGCGGGGTCGGCGATCCGGTTGCTGATCTTGTTGACGTTGTCGCTGTTCACTTGCCTGTCCTCAGATGGCCGGCCTGTGCCAGCTCAAGCGCCGCCGTACCGATGTCGCCGGCGCCCAGCAGCAACAGCAGATCGCCGTCGCGCAGCAGGGTCGGCAAGGTGTCTTTCAATTCACGCGGATGCTCGATCAGTACCGGGTCGACCTTGCCGCGCGCACGTACGGCACGCGCCAGCGCGCGCCCATCGGCACCGGCGATCGGCGCCTCACCCGCTGGATAGACGTCCGTAAGCACCAGCACGTCGGCCTCGGCCAGCACGTTCGCGAAGTCGTCCAGCAGGTCACGGGTGCGGCTGTAGCGATGCGGCTGGAAGCCGACGACGAGGCGGCGCTCCGGCCAGCCGCCGCGCGCAGCGGCAAACACCGCGGCGAGCTCGCGCGGATGATGGCCATAGTCGTCGATCAGCAACACGCTGCCTTGATCAAGCATGATGTCGCCGCGTCGGTGGAAGCGCCGACCGACACCCTGGAAGTGCTCCAGTGCATGCGCGATCGCCTGTGCCTCGACACCCAGCTGCCAACCGATCGCGGCGGCGGCCAGCGCGTTCAGCACATTGTGCCGACCAGGCAGGTTCAGCTTGACGGGGAGCGCTTCTGCGCGACCTGGCAGCATCAGGTTGAAATGCATTTCGAAGCCGTGCTGCGTCAGATCCACCGCACGCACGTCGGCGTCCGGCGTGTCGACACCGTAAGTCATCACGCGACGCGGGGTGGACTTCGCCAGCTCGGCAACTTCCGGATCATCCACACACAGCACCGCGAGGCCATAGAAGGGCAGCCGGTGCAGGAAGTCGGCGAACGCCTTTTTCACCTGCGCGAAGTCGCCGCCATAGTTTTCAAGATGATCGACATCGATATTGGTGACCGCAGCAATCACTGGCGACAACAGCAGGAAAGAGCCGTCGGACTCGTCAGCTTCCGCCACCAGATACTGGCCGGTGCCAAGGCGCGCGTTCGCGCCGGCCGCATTCAACTGACCGCCAATCACGAACGTCGGGTCGTAACCAGCCTCGGCCAGCACGCTGGCGGTAAGGCTGGTGGTCGTAGTCTTGCCGTGGGTACCGGCGATCGCGACGCCACGGCGGAAACGCATCAGCTCGCCAAGCATCTCCGCACGCGGTATCACCGGGATGCGTGCGGCGCGAGCGCTAACCAGCTCCGGATTGTCCTGCTTGATCGCGCTCGAGGTAACCACCACGTCGGCGTCGCCCACGTGCTCGGCGGCATGTCCGACATGCACGGTGATGCCCAACTGCTGCAGCCGCTGCGCCGTCGACGAATTCGCGCGGTCGGAACCCGACACGGCATAACCCAGGTTGTGCAGCACCTCGGCGATGCCGCTCATGCCGACACCACCGATACCGATGAAGTGCACCCGGCGGAACGTGCTCATCAGATCTTCGTGCGCATGTAGGCGACGCGGCGTCATGCGGCCACCTCCATGCAGGCGCGCGCGATGACTTCTGCCGCGTCGGGCTTGGCCAGGGTGCGGGCTGCAACGGCCATCGCGATCAATCGCGGGCGGTCCTGCAGCAGCGACGACAGTCGCTGCGCCAATTGCTGTACGTCCAGATCACGCTCCTGAATCAACTCGGCAGCGCCAACCGCCACCAGTACTTCGCCGTTGCGTGTCTGGTGGTCGTCCACGGCATGCGGAAACGGCACCAGCAGCGCGCCGAGTCCGGCGGCGGTGAGCTCGGCCAGAGTCAGCGCACCAGCACGGCAAACAGCCAGATCGGCCCAGCCATAGCTGGCCGCCATGTCGTCGATGAACGGCACTACCTGTGCCTCGACGCCGGCATTCGCATACGCCTCGCGCGCCTCGTCGAGACCGCGGCTTCCCGACTGGTGCAGCACCTCGGGACGCTCGGACGCGGTCAACTGCGACAACGCCTGTGGCACTACCTGATTCAGGGCGCGCGCCCCAAGGCTCCCACCGAGAACCAGCAGACGCGGCTTGCCATGGCGGCCAGCCATGCGCTGCGCCGGCACCGGCAACGCCGCAATCGCGCCGCGCACCGGATTGCCGACCCATTCGGCCTGCGGCAGCGCATCGGCGAAACCAGCCAGCACGCGTTTGGCAATCGTCGCCAGCTTGCGGTTGGTGAAGCCCGCTACGCGGTTCTGCTCATGCACCAGCAGCGGCCGTCGCAGCAACCACGCGGCGATACCGCCGGGGCCCGCCACGTAGCCGCCCATCGACAGTACGCTGCGCGGCTTGATCTTGCGCAATACCAGCAGCGATGCACACAATGCCCGCAGCAGCATCAACGGCGCCAGCAAGCGTGTCTTCAAACCCTTGCCACGCAGGCCGCCGACTGCAACGGTGTGCAGCTCGAGTTGATGCGCCGGCACCACACGGGTTTCCATGCCACCCACCGCGCCCAGCCAGACCACCGGCACGCCTTGCGCGCGCAGAGATTCGGCGACCGCCAGGCCGGGGAAGATGTGGCCGCCGGTGCCACCGGCCATGATCAGCACGGGTGCCGAAGCGGTCATGCGGCCACCGCCTCACGCGGTTTGACCGCGACACCCGCATCAGTCGCCACCACGGCCGCAGGCAGGCGCCTGGTGACCTCACGCGCATCCAGTGCACGGTTGATCTCGAACGTCGCGCGCAACAACACGCCGGCCATCGCGCAGGTGAGCACCATCGACGAACCGCCATAGCTGATCAGCGGCAGGGTCAGCCCCTTGGTCGGCAACGCACCCAGGTTCACGCCCACCGAAACGATCGCCTGCATCGCCAGCATCAGCGAGATGCCGAACGCGACATAGCCGGCGAAGCGTTGTCCGATTTCGACACCCTTCAGGCCTACATACAGACCGCGACCCACCGCGAGCGCGAACAAGCCCATCACCAGCACCACGCCGGCCAGTCCGAGTTCCTCGCCGATCACCGCGAAGATGAAGTCGGTGTGCGCTTCAGGCAGGTAGGAGAGCTTCAGCACGCTGGAACCCAGACCCACACCGGTCCACTCACCTCGGCCGATCGCCATCAACGACTGGGTCAACTGGAAGCCGTCATCGAACGGGTGATCCCACGGATGCAGGAAAGTCGTCAACCGCTTCATGCGATAGCTCTCGCCAGTCGCCGCTATGTACAGCAACGGCATCAGGGGCAAGCCCATGATGAACAGGAAGATCGGCCGCGCGCCGCCGAGCCAGACCATCGCGATGGTCACCGCGATCACCAGCGTGGCCGACCCGAAGTCGGGCTGCGCCAGCAGCATCAGCACGATGACGCCGGCCACCATGATCGGCTTGATCAGGCCCAGGAAGCGCGTTTCCACACTCTCGCGGTGGCGCACCAGGTAGCTGGCGAGGTACGCGACCAGAATCAGCTTCACTGCCTCGACCGGCTGAAACGTCGTCACCAGCAGATTCAGCCAGCGCCGCGCGCCATTGATCTTCATGCCGAAATGCGGGATGAACACCGCCAGCAGCATTGCGAACGCCAACAGCATCAGATGGAACGCGTACTTCTCGAACAGTTTGAGTTCGGTGCGCATCGCGATGCCGGTCGCAGCGATGCCCAGGCTCAGAAAAACCAGATGGTGAATCAGGAAGTAGAACGCACCCTTGTGCTCGCTGTCGGCCACCGCAATCGAACTGGAGGCGACCATCACCACGCCGACGCTGGCCAGTCCGATCAGCGCGACCAGCAACGGCAGGTCGAAGCTGCCGCGCGGGCCTTGTCGACGGGTTGCCTGGTTGCTGTCGAAGTCGAACATCAGCGCACCTTCAACGTGGCAAGACCGACCAGCACCAGCACCACGCTGATGATCCAGAAGCGCACGATCACCCGCGGCTCCGGCCAGCCTTTCAATTCGAAATGGTGATGGATCGGCGCCATGCGGAAGATCCGTTTGCCGGTGAGCTTGAAGCTCGCCACCTGCAGCATCACCGAGACGGTTTCCATCACGAACACGCCGCCCATCACCAGCAGCACGATTTCCTGGCGCACGATCACAGCGACGCAACCGAGTGCCGCGCCCATTGCCAGCGCGCCGACGTCGCCCATGAACACCTGCGCCGGATACGTGTTGAACCACAGAAACCCGAGCCCGGAGCCCGCTAGGGCGCCGCAGAAGATCGCCAGCTCGCCCGCGCCCGGGATCGAGGGAATCCCAAGGTATTCGGAAAACACCTTGTTGCCCGCCAGATACGCGAACATGCCGAGCGCGCCGGAAACCAGCACGGTCGGCATGATCGCCAGGCCGTCCAGACCGTCAGTGAGGTTCACCGCGTTGGAGAACCCGACGATCATGAAATAGGTCACCACCACGAAGAACAGGCCCATCGGCAACACGACGTGCTTGAACAGCGGCACGTACAACGCGGTCTCGGCTACCGGCAAATTGCCGATCGCATGCGGCGCGCTGTAGTACAGGAAAAGCGCTGCGCCGAGACCGAACACCGATTGCCAGAAATACTTCCATCGACTGGCCAGCCCACGACTGTCCTTCAGCACCAACTTGCGGTAGTCGTCGTAGAAGCCGATCGCCCCATACGCCAGCATCACCGCCAGCACCACCCACACATAACGGTTCTGCAAATCAGCCCACAGCAAGGTGGCGATGGTGACCGAGAGCAGGATCATCACGCCGCCCATGGTCGGCGTGCCGGCCTTGACCAGATGCGTCTGCGGGCCGTCGCTGCGTACTACCTGGCCAGCCTTCAGCGCACTCAATTTGCGGATCAGTGCCGGGCCCAGCAGCAACGACACGGCCAGCGCCGTGAGCGCCGCCATGATGGTGCGGAAGGTGATGTACTGGAACAGATGCAGCGCGGTGAAATGCCGTGCCATCCAGTCGGCCAGTTCAAGCAGCATGGGAAGTGCCCTCCCCTGGCTTGCGGTCCTTCGATGCACCTTGTTTCGGTACGGCCTGTTTCAATGCAGCCTGCTTCAATTCAACAACTACCTGTTCCATGCCCGCCGAGTGCGAGCCTTTGATCAGACATGTCACGCCGCTATGCAGGCGCGACTGCAAGGCAGCGATCAATGCCGCCTTGTCCTCGAAATGTTCACCCTGCGCGCCGAATGCCTCGACGGCGGCAGCACTCAACGGGCCGACCGCGAACAGGCGCTCGATGCCGCGATTGTGCGCGTGCACGCCAACTTCAGCGTGCAGCGTGGGCGCATCCGCACCCAGTTCCGCCATGTCGCCCAGCACCAGCCAACGCTCGCCGGACGCGAGCGCCAAGGTGTCGATCGCGGCGGCCATCGAACTGGGGTTGGCGTTGTAGCTGTCGTCGATCAGCGTCCAGCCGCCAGCCATGGCCTCTCGCTTGAGCCGACCTTCGACGGCACGCGCCTGCTCCAGTCCCGCGACGATCGTCGCCAGCGGCACATCCAGTGCCAGTGCGATCGCCGCAGCGGCCAGTGCATTGGCGACGTTGTGTCGCCCCGACAGCGGCAGCGCCACCTCGGCATCGCCTACCGGCGTGCTGAGCACGAAACGCGATCCGTCCACACGCTGCTCGATAATGTCCGCGCCCACATCCGCCTTGTGATCCAGGCCGAAGCTGAGCACGCGGCGCGAACCGGCCAGTCCATCGAAGAAGCGTGCGAACGCATCGTCCGCATTGATGATCGCTACGCCGTCCGCCGGTAACGCCTGATACAGCGCACCCTTGGTTTCGGCGACGCCTTCCACGCTGCCCATCCGCTCAAGATGCGCTGGCGCGATGATGTTGACGAGGCCGATATCGGGCCGCGCGATGGCAGCGAGATAGCTGATGTCACCAGGCTTGCCAGCGCCCATTTCCAGCACCGCGTATTCGGTGTCTGCAGGCATCGCCAGCAAGGTCAGCGGCAAGCCGATCTCGTTGTTGAAGCTGCCGGTGTTGACGTGGGTGCGGCCATGCAGCGAGAGGATCGAGGCCGTTAGCGTTTTCACCGTGGTCTTGCCGTTGGAGCCCGTGATGCCGATGACCCGCGCATTGCGTTGTGCGCGCACGGCGCTGGCCAGGTCGCCCAGCGCGAGCTCGACGTCGTCGACCAGCACCTGCGGCAACTTGCTGTCGATCTTGCGCGAAACCAGCGCGGCCGAAGCACCGCGCGCGGCCGCCTGGGCAAGATAGTCATGGCCGTCCACATGCTCGCCCTTGAACGCCACGAACAGGTCGCCCGGTTGAAGCTTGCGTGTATCGATGGCGACGCCGGTCACATCGACATCGGCGCCGGAGATGTCGGCCCCGCCGGCATCGGCGCGAAGCAGCCGACCGTGTGTCCACATCGCGATGGCACTCAGCCGCATCATGTGCGCGGCTCCCACGACATCTGCTCAAGCGCCGCGTGGGCTACCGCCAGATCATCGAATGGACGCCTGCCGGCAGCACCTTCCTGATAAGTCTCGTGTCCCTTGCCGGCGATCAGTACGACGTCGCCTGACTGCGCGAGTTTCAAGGCATGACCGATCGCCAGCGCGCGATCGCGCTCCACCGCCATCGACCGCGCCGAACCCATGCCGGCGACAATCTGCGCCACGATGGCGTCGCCGTCTTCGCCGCGCGGGTTGTCGTCGGTGACGATCGCGATATCCGCCATCCGCGCCGCAATCTCACCCATCAACGGGCGCTTGCCCGCGTCGCGCTCGCCGCCACAACCGAACACGCAGATCAGGCGCCCGGCGCAATGTGCGCGCAGCGCCGTGAGGGTCTGCTCCAGCGCGTCCGGTGTATGGGCGTAGTCGACCACCACCAGCGGCAGACGATGCTGACCGCCGAGACGGCTCATGCGGCCATTGACCGGCTGCAAAATCTCGATCGCGGCCACGATGCGCTCAAACGATTCGCCCAGCGCGCCGAGGCAAGCCACGACCGTGAGCAGGTTCGCGACATTGAAACGACCAAGCAGATGACTGCTCAGCGCATGCCTGCCCCACGGTGTGCGCAGCTGGAACGCAAGACCTTCGGCCGAGGTAATGATGGCGCTGGCCGCGACCTCCGCATCGGGATCATCCGACATGCTGAGCCGCAGAGGCTTCACACCAAGGGGCAATTGCGACGCAAGCTCGCGACCGAACGCATCGTCGATGTTGATCACGGCGGCCTGCAGACCTGGCCATGCGAACAGCTTCGCCTTGGCCGCGCCGTAGGCTTCCATGCTGCCGTGATAGTCGAGATGGTCGCGCGTGAGATTGGTGAATGCCGCCAGCTCGAAGTCCACCCCCGCAACACGGCCCTGCTCCAGCGCGTGCGAAGAAACTTCCATCGCCACATGACTGGCGCCGGCATCGCGAAAATCTGCCAGCAGTCCCTGCACGCTGATCGCATCGGGCGTGGTGCGTTCACCTTCGCGCAGCTGTCCATATAGGCCCGCACCAAGTGTGCCGATGGTGGCCGCGCGATGACCAAGGAAGGTCAGCGCCTGTGCCAGTAGCTGCACGCAGGACGTCTTGCCGTTGGTGCCGGTAATGCCGATCACCCGCATCGCCTCGGCGGGACGATCGTAGAAACGCGCGGCGATTTCACCGACCTGATCATGCAGGTCGTCGATCCACAACAACGGCACACTCAGCGGTTCCGTCTCGACGGCAGGCGCTTCGGCCAGCACCACCTGCGCGCCGCGCAGCACTGCGTTCGCGGCAAATTCGATACCGTGACCATTCAAGCCACGCAAGGCGAAAAATGCATCGCCACGACGCACGTGGCGCGAATCGAGCGTCAGCCCGGACACCACGATGCGGTTGGCGCCCGGCGTTTCGGCGACCTGCGCATCGGCGATCCCCAGCAGCAGTTGATCGAGGTGGCCAATGCTCATGGCGTCGCCTCGTCGACCGGTGCTTCTTCGATATTCGGCGCGACTGGTGCCTGATTGCCCGTCAGTCCATTCTGGCCCTGCAGCGGACCACCGGCATACCAGCGACCGATGTTGTCCGGTGGTATGTCGAGCAGGCGCAGCGCGCCGGCCATCACCTTGGCAAACACGGGACCGGAGACCAGGCCGCCGTAGTAACTACCTTTGCGCGGATTGTCGACCACCACTGCTGCGGCCAGTCGCGGATTTGTTGCCGGCACCATGCCCGCAAAAGCAGCGCCGTAGTTGTCTTTCGAGTAGCCGCCGGCGGTGGCCTTGTGCGCCGTGCCGGTCTTGCCAGCGACGATGTAGTTGGCGATCCATGCATACGGCGCCGCCGTGCCACCGGGCTGGGTGGTGGTCTCCAGCATGCCGACCAGTTGAGCCGCGATCTGCGGCGCAATGATGGTCTTGGGATCGTTGTCGGCGCCCTTGACGAAGGTCGGCGGATGCATGACACCGCCGTCGGCAATGGTGTTGTAGGCATTGGCCAGCTGCAGCACGGTCACGTTCAAGCCGTATCCGTAGCCAAGAATGGCTTTGTCACGCAGACCCCACCGGCTTCCTGGCCTGAGCAGGCCGGATGCTTCACCGGGAAAGCCGCTGTTGGTGCTGGTGCCGAAGCCGAATGCGCGGTAGGTGTCGTACATCAACGTGGTATCGAGGTCCGACGCGATGTGCGCGGCACCCACGTTGCTGGACTTCATGATCACGCCCGTCGGCGTCAGCACGCCCCAGTCATGCGTGTCATGGATGTCGTGGCCGAGATAAAACCAATGTCCGCCGGTGGTGTTGATCAGCGGGCTGGTCGGAGTGAATTTTCCGCTGGAGAGCGCGGCGGCCATCAGGATCGGCTTGATCGTCGAACCGGGCTCGAGCACGTCGGTCATCGCGCGATTGCGGCGGCCCGCCGGCGGCGCATCGCCCACCGCGTTCGGGTTGTAGGTCGGCAGGTTGACCATTGCCAGCACTTCGCCGGTCTGCACGTCGAGGATCACCATCGAGCCGGAGTCGGCCTGCGATTTCTCAATCGCACTCTTCAGCTCGCTGTAGGCGAGAAACTGGACGCGCCGATCGATGCTCAGCGTGATGTCGCGACCGGGCTGCGGCGCACGGATCTGCTCGACGTCCTCGACCACATGCCCCTTGCCGTCGCGGATGACCTGCTTGGAACCGGGCTTGCCGGACAACCAGTCGTCGTACGCCAGCTCGAGCCCTTCCTGGCCGTGATCGTCGATATTGGTGAAACCGAGCACGTGCGCGGTCACTTCGCCCGATGGGTAATAGCGCTTGAATTCGCGCTGACCATCGATGCCCGGAATACCCAGATCCAGCACGGCCTGCGCCGCTTCGGGGCGCATCTGACGGCGCAGATAGACGAATTCGCGATTGGAGCGCTGCTCCAGCCGGCTCTCGAGCTCGGCCGCATCCACACCGAGCGCCTTGGCCAGGTCCGGAATGCGATCCGCGTTCTCCAGCACTTCGGACGGATTCGCCCAGATCGACATCACCGGCGTCGACACCGCCAGCGGCTCGCCATTGCGGTCGAAAATGGTGCCGCGCGATACCGGGATCGGCATCTGGCGCAGGAAGCGCTCGTCACCCTGCTGCTGGTAGAACTGCTTGCGCACGATCTGCAGATCGAACGCGCGCGCCATCAGGCCGAGCGATGCCAGCCCCAGCAAACTCACCACCACCACCATGCGCCTGCGCGCGCTGGGCCCGCTACCGCGGCGACGGCCTTGTGTGTGGGAGGGTGTGATGTGCTCGCGCCAGCTCATTGGCGCAACAACCGGATGTCTTGCGGAGCCGGTTCGAGCATGCCGAGCCGTTGGCGTGCCGCGTCATCGATGTGGCGCGGCTCGGCATACGTCGCCTGCTCCAGCTCGAGCTTGCCGTATTCGATGTTCAGATCGTCGCGCTGGTTCTGCAGAGCCGTCAGACTGACGAACAGCACACGGCTTTCGTGACGCGTCCATACCACGCCGAGAGCGCTGGCCAGTACCGCGGCCAGCACCATCAGCATGAACAGGGCGCCGATCACTTTCATCCACGCCCCCCGTCCATCAATTTCTCCGCCACGCGCAGCACGGCCGAGCGCGAACGCGGGTTCGCAGCGATCTCGGCGTCGGAAGGAAATTGCGCCTTGCCGATCGCGGCCAGACGAGCAGGCGCGGCCAGCACCGGCGGCCCGCGCCGGCTGTTCTGCACACGACCGGAGTGATCGCGGATAAACAATTTCACCGCACGGTCTTCTAGCGAGTGAAAGCTGATCACCGCCAGCCGCCCGCCGACCTTGAGCCGTTCCAGCGCCGCATTCATTCCATCCTGCAACGCGTCCAGTTCGCCATTCACGCGAATCCGCAGCGCCTGGAAACTACGCGTGGCCGGATGCTTGCCCGGCTCACGCCGACCCACCACGCGTTCCAGCAACGCAGCAAGCTGGCCGGTGCGGGTGAACGGCGTAGCGTCGCGGTCCGCGACGATCGCGCGGGCGATGCGCCGGCTATGGCGCTCCTCGCCATAGTTCCACAGCACATCGGCGATTTCGCGCTCATCTGCATGCGCAAGAAAATCTGCCGCGCTCTCGCCCTGGCTGGTGTCCATGCGCATGTCCAGCGGTGCATCGGCCATGAAGCTGAAACCACGCGCGGCCTCGTCCAGCTGCGGCGAGGACACGCCCAGGTCAAGCAGCACGCCGTCCAGCCCGGCGCTGGTTTCGTCCCACTCGCCCAACGTGGAAAAATTCGCATGCCGGATCAATACCCGCGGATCTCCGGCGAATTCGGCCTGAGCCGCAGCGATCGCCGTGGGATCGCGATCCATCAACAACAATCGACCGTCAGGACCCAGGCGCGACAGCACGGCGCGGGCATGACCACCGCGACCGAACGTACCATCGAGATAACGCCCGCCTGCCTGCACGGCGAGACCCTCCACTGCTTCACCCAGCATCACCGGGATGTGCTGCAATTGCTGCTCCGTCATGCCGCACTCCCAACCCCAGCGCACGCGTCTTACAGACGCAGATCCGCCATGTCGTCACTGATTTCGTCTTCACCGATGGTCTGGCGGATCTTCGCCAGATGCGCTTGCTCGCTCCAGAGCTCGAACTTGTTACCCATGCCCAGCAGCACCGCCTTCTTTTCGATGCCGGCGGCGGACCGCTGACTCGCCGGCAGCAGGATGCGTACGGCGCTATCGGGCTCGACCATCGCCGCCGCGCCCACCAGTTTCATCTGCAGGTTGCGGTGCACCGCCTTGACGCTAGGCAAGGCATTTACCTGATCGCGCACGCGCTCCCATTCCGCTTGTGGAAACAGCCACAGGCAACCCGTTTCAAACGGGTTGTAGGTAATCACCAGACGATTGGCGCACTCGCCTATCACCGATTCGCGATACGCGGTCGGGATGGCCACACGGCCCTTGTCGTCTACGGTGATGGCGGTTTCGCCTTGGAACACGGTCACAAACTCCACTAAAACCCACGATTTCACACCGGAACCCACGATAGTCTCGCCCTATGAGACTGTCAAGGGAATTTCGCTTGTGAATCAAGGAGAAAGGCGAAGTTGTGACGGTATTTCCAGCGCTTTCTCACGAACCTTCGCAAGGTGGTTGAAAGCAAGGGATTTTTTTATTGGACAGCTACGCGATCACCGCGCCTGATGAGGCTAAATCTGGCCTTGCGGGGCCATCGCGATGAATCGGCGTTCATCCCCGCCACCCGCATGCTCACCTTTGGCGTGATTGCCGCCACGCCAAAGGTGAAACGCAAGAAAAAGAGGTGGAGTCGGCCTGTAAGCCGGGTTCTGTACGTCTTGCGACGCGACAGTCATTCCTCTCGGCCAGACGTCGCCGTCTGGCTCCAGCAACCTACCCGGGAACAACGCGGGCCGCGTTATCGTTCCCCTATTTGGTCTTGCTCCGAGTGGGGTTTACCGTGCCACGCGACGTTAGCCCCGCGTGCGGTGCGCTCTTACCGCACCCTTTCACCCTTACCACGCACATCCGAAGATGCCGTTCGGCGGTCTGCTCTCTGTTGCACTGGCCGTCAGCTCACGCTGCCCAGGAGTTACCTGGCACTCTGCCCTGTGGAGCCCGGACTTTCCTCGATGCACTTGCGTGCGACGCGACTGTCCGGCCGACTCCATCGCCCAGTCTAGTAGGAGCGCACGCTGGGCGCGATGCTTTTCGGGGGTGTGGTGTTTTCGGACATGTCGAAGGGGCGTCTCCACAGGGACCAAGCGCCGCCAAAAGCACACCCCCTCCCAACCTCCCCCTGCAAGCAGGAGGAGGAGGAGCAAAGCAGGCTGCCTCGCCGGCCACCGCTCCCTCAGTGCGCTCCCTCCCCTGCTCGCGGGGGAGGGTTGGGGTGGGGTCGCTCTTTGCTCCAATTCCGACACAGCACACCGTAGGTTGGGGTGAGCGCCAGCGATGCCCAACATTCCCGCGGCAACGGTGTTGGGCATCGCTGACGCTCACCCCAACCTACCCACTGACGGTCGCATGCATATGTCGCAAGATCATCGTGACAAGTGCACCCCTACCCCTCGTACAGCAGCTTGCGCGGGGCCCCGCTGATCGCCGCGGCGAGCTTGGCGGCCTTGGCCGGTGGCAGCTCGTCGCGCAGGATGGCGAAGATGCGCTGGCCTTCGGCCAGCTTCGCGTCGGCCTCCTCGCCGCGACCAGCAACCAGGATCACGCACTCACCGCGCTGCTGATCAGGGTCGGCGGCGACGCGCGCAGCCAGTTCGGCTAGCGGTTCGCCAAGCACAGTCTCAAACATCTTGGTCAGCTCACGCGCCAACACCGCTTCCCGCGACGCGCCGAAGATATCGCGCATATCGGCCAGGCTCTCGGCCACGCGATGCGATGACTCATAGAAGATCACGGTACGCGCGTCCCCGGCCAGCTCCTGCAGGCGGCTGCGGCGAGCAGCGGCTTTGGGCGGCAGAAAACCTTCGAAGACGAATCGGTCGCTGGGCAAGCCCGCCACCGACAATGCCGCAATCGCGGCGCAGGCCCCCGGCACTGGAATGCAGCGAACGCCGGCTGCGCGCGCGGCGCGCACCAGCCGGAAGCCAGGATCGCTGATCAGTGGCGTACCGGCGTCGGAAATCAGCGCCACCGAGTCACCCCCCAGCAGTCGCCGCACGATTGCGTCCACCGCATCGCGCTCGTTGTGTTCGTGCAACGCGATCAACGGCGTGTCGATGCCATGATGTACCAGTAGCGGGCGGCTATGCCGGGTATCTTCGGCGGCAATCACCGCGACCGTGCGCAAGGTCTCGATCGCGCGAGCGGAGAGATCTTCACGATGACCGATCGGGGTGGCGACTACCCACAGGCAGCCTGGCTGAACTGATGTCATCGGGAAACTCCTGCGCCGCGCGTCGGCAATGCAATACGATCGGCTATGATCGCGCATTGCCGCCCAAGACGATCAACGGAGTTTCCATGCGCTTCATGCGCCTCTCGCGCACTGCCGCGATCGGACTGTTGTTTTTGCTCTCGTTGACCGGTTGCATGCTGGCCAACGTGCAGCCCTCGCCAGCCGAAATCGCCGCCGCGCAAAGTGCCTCCGCGCTGGCGCAACAAGGCCAGTTCGACCAAGCCGCACAGGCGTATCTCACCCTGGCCGAGCAATCTTCCGGCCGCGGTGACCACTACCGCTTGCTGGCCGCCGAAGCATGGCGGCAGGAAGGCCAGATCCAGCTCGCCGCGCCAACCCTCGCAAAGATCAAGCGGCAGCACTTGAGCGACGACGAGCCGCTGCGTTTCGACCTGCTGCGCGCCGAGCTGGCGCTCAATGAACATGACGCAGCTACTGCTTTGCAACTCACCACCCAGCCGAATGTCACGGTACCGCCTGCGCTGCAATTGCGCCTGCTGGAGCTGCGCGCCCGCGCGATGGAAGCCAGTGGCGACAACTGGGGCGCCGCCCGCACCCGGGTACAGATGGACGCCCAACTGAGCGGTCTCGATCAGTCGCAGAATCGCAAGCAGGCGCTCAACTTGCTCGTCAAACTCGGCGCCGCCCCCCTCAAGCAGCGTGCTGCGGCGATGAACCCGGGCGACCGCATGCTGTCATGGGTGAACGAGGCGCTGAGCCGACTCGGCGTCGCCGTGGCGCAAGCCCAGCCGGAACTTCAACAGCCGGTCGGCACCCTGCTGCCAGGCGCCAATGCGAACGTGCGCGAAGGCTACAAGGTCCCCCAGAAGATCGCTCTGCTGTTGCCCAGCGATGGCAATTTCGGGGCCGCGAGTGAGTCGATACGCGAAGGTTTTTTTGCGGCCTATATCGATGCGGGACGCAACCATGCGCCACGGCCGACCGTGCGCGTATACGATAGCCGCGGCACGGCCGATGGCGCCGTCAAGGCCTATCAGCAGGCCGTGGGTGATGGGGCGCAATTGATCGTCGGCCCACTCACTCGCGCTGAAGTAGCCGCGGTATTCAGCCAGGTGAGTTTGCCGGTGCCACTGCTGGCGCTGAATCATCCCGACGACAAGCAACTGCCAGCCGGCAACACCAGTGAATTCGGTTTGTTGCCGGAAACTGAAGGTGCCCAGGCTGCCGACCACATGGTCGAACGCGGTGTGCGGCATGCCTACGTACTGATCTCCAACGACGATTTCGCCCAGCGCGCAGCCAGCGCGTTCAAGGCCGAACTGGCTGGCCGCGGCGGCCAGCTGGACGGCATGACCACGTTGACGACATTCACCGCTGCGCCGAGCGGCCTGAGCCCCACCGATGCCAGCACGGGCGCCGGCGACGCAGGCATCTTCATCAGCATGCGACCTAACCAGGCGCGTTCGCTGCTGCCACAACTGCTGGTCGCGAACATCCATCTTCCGGTGTTCGCCACCTCGCATATCTATGACGGCACCGAAGACGCCACCGCCAACCGCGATCTGGAAGGTGTGGAGTTCTGCGATGCACCGTGGCTGTTCGACGCCCAGCCGGGCCTGCCCGTCCATGCCGACATCGCCGCCCAGTTGCCGGGCGCGCAGGGCAGCGCCGCCCGACTGTTCGCGTTCGGCATGGACGCATGGAACCTGGTGCCCTATCTGGATTGGCTGCGCGCGCACCCGGGCAGTTATCTTCCCGGCGCCAGTGGCCAGCTCACCGCCGACGAGTTCGGTCGGGTGCGTCGCGTGCTGATCTGGGCCAAGTTCCAGGACGGCGTGGCGCGGCCGCTGGGCGGCAGCCTGCAGACGGATGACGTCCCCTCCGGGGCCCCGCCAGCTGACACCACCTCGCCAGCGCCGGCCAGCTCATCGTCAACCGGCGGCTTTCAGCCAGCCTCGGGCTGATGCGAGCCGCTGGCGACTCCTTCGAGCAGCGCGCCTGCGCCGAGCTCGAAGGCGCCGGCCTTCGCCTGCTCACGCGTAACTACACCACGCGTCACGGTGAACTCGACCTGGTGATGCGCGACGGCGACACGGTGGTGTTCGTCGAAGTGCGCTATCGCAAAAGTGCCAGTCACGGGGACGCCGCGACCTCGGTGACCATCAGCAAGCAAGGCAAGCTTATTTCGGCCGCGCAACACTGGCTGGCCGCGCATCCGCAGCACGCACGACGCGCCTGCCGCTTCGACGTAGTGACCTACGACGGCCCGGCGGACACCATCCGCCAGCACTGGCTGCGCGGCGCGTTCGAAGCCCACTGAAAGATCCGGCGGCGCGCATGCAAATGCAACTTTTTCGCGCATTGGGATAGGCTTCAACGATGCCATTGCCTGCCGAACTACTCGCCACCCTGCACGGAATTTTCTCCGCCGATGCACTCGCCACGGGCGAAGCGGAGCGAATTTCCTACGCCTACGACAACTCGCGCCTGCACGCGCTGCCCGACGCGGTGGCATTTCCTACCGAGCATGCGCAGGTCGAAGCGCTGGTGCAGGCCTGCCGTGCGCACAAGGTGCCGGTGATCGCGCGTGGACGCGGCAGCAACACCACCGGTGCCACGGTACCGGTGAACGGCGGGGTGGTGGTGAGCTTCGAGCGGATGAACCGGATCCTCAGGATCGACCCGGATAATCGCCTCGCCGTGGTCGAACCCGGCGTGTTGAACGGGGACCTGCAGCAAGCGCTGCTGCCCCACGGCTTCTTCTGGCCACCCGATCCCACGTCGGCACCGTGGTGCAGCATCGGCGGCAACCTGGCCTGCAACTCAGCCGGTCCGCGCACGGTGAAATATGGCAGCCCACGCGAAAACACGCTGGGCTTGCGCGCCGTCAGTGGCAGCGGTGAAGGTTTCCGGTGCGGTACGTACACCAGCAAGGGCGCCACCGGCTACGACCTGACCCGATTGCTGATCGGCTCGGAAGGCACGCTGGCACTGATCACCGAAGCCACCCTGAAACTCACCCCGAAGCCGTCCGCCGTGCGCACGCTGCGCGCGACCTATCGCGACGTCGGTGCCGCCGCTCGCGCCGTGGCGCGAATCATGGCGCAGCCGGTGACGCCGTGTGCGCTGGAGTTCATCGACGACGTTGCGTTGAAGCTGGCGCACGACCACGGCGGTGACAGTGTGCCGCTGGCCGGCGCGCTGCTAATGATCGAAGTCGATGGCGAACCGGAGACCCTGCCCTCCGCCGTGGAAGCCGTCTCGCGCGCAGCACGTGGCGAAGGACTGGAAGAACTGCGCGTCGCCGAGACAGTCGAGGAAACCCGCACATTGTGGGCTGCGCGCAAGGCGCTCTCGCCGGCACAACGCACGATCTCGCCAAACAAGATCAACGAGGACGTGGTGGTGCCGGTCAGCCGTCTTCCCGAACTGGTCGACGGCATCAAGCAGCTCTCCGCGAAGCACGATCTTCTGATCGTCACGTTCGGTCACGCCGGCAACGGCAACCTGCACGTGAACCTGCTGCCACGCGACGATGCCGAGCGCGAACGTGCGCATGCCTGCCTGGCCGACGTGTTCGCGCTGGTGATTCGGCTGGAAGGCACGCTGTCCGGCGAGCACGGCATCGGCATGGTCAAGCGCGAATTCATGCCGCTGGCACTCGCGCCCAGCACGCTGGATCTGATGCGCAACATCAAGCACGCGTTCGACCCGGACGGCATCCTCAATCCGGGCAAGCTGTTGCCTTGAGGCGCACGGACAAAGAGCACCCCACCCCAACCCTCCCCTGCCAGCAGGGGAGGGAGCACAGCGGCGAGCAGGGAGATCGCCCTCTCGATCAACTCGTTGTTGAAATTCGCGCCTGCACGATTTGCGCAGCTCATTTACCGCTCGGCCCCCGACCGGTGTTCCAGGCCTCGGGCTCGTCGCGACTGCTGATCGTCAGCCAGGCGCCGGGACGCAAGGCACACCTGAGCGGTATCCCGTTCGATGACGTTAGCGGCGATCGGCTGCGTGCATGGCTGGGGGTGGATCGCGACGTCTTTTACGACTCCCGTCGCATCGCGATTGTGCCGATGGGTTTCTGCTTTCCCGGCAGCGCTCCTGGTGGCGACCTGCCACCGCGGCCGGAATGCGCGCCAACCTGGCGCCCGCGTCTGCTGCCGTTGCTCACCCAGGTGCGTCTGACCCTGGCGATCGGCCAGTACGCACAGGCCGGCCTGATTGGTGATTGGCGCGGCCGCACGCTTACCGACACGGTGCTGGCGTGGCGCACGCATCTGGTTCGCGGCGTGTTGCCGCTACCGCACCCGAGCCCGCGCAACCGCGTTTGGGTGACGCGCAATCCATGGTTTGAGACGGAACTCGCGCCGGTATTGCGCGAGCGTGTGGCCGCCCTACTCAGCGCCGCGGCTTGAGCTTCGCCGCGGCGTACCTTGCCGGTAGCTTGGAGCATCCTCTAACCTCACCGAGCTTGGTGGCCATGGGAACGTTCCCCGGCCCGACACGGGGAACACACATGCTGGCTATCTGTTCATGAGTCTCAGGCTCCGACTCATCGCCATGAACTTCCTGCAGTTCTTCGTATGGGGGTCATGGCTGCTCACCATCGGCGCCTACTGGTTCCAGACCAAACACTGGTCAGGCTCGGAGTTCGGCGCGATCTTCTCGACGATGGGCATCGCCTCGCTGTTCATGCCCTCCATCGCGGGCGTGATTGCCGACAAATGGATCAATGCGGAAAAGCTCTACGGTCTGCTGCATATCGCCGGTGCCATCGTATTGTTCGCGGTGCCGCTGGTGAACAATCCCACCACCCTGTTCTGGGTGATGCTGATCAACATGATGTGCTACATGCCGACCATCTCGCTGTCGATCACGGTGGCGTATTCGGCGCTGAAGGACGATGGCAAGGACGTGGTGCGGGATTACCCGCCGATCCGGGTGTGGGGCACGATCGGATTCATCGCAGCCTTGTGGACGGTCAGCTTGCTGCATCTGGAGACCTCCGCCGGCCAGTTCTACGTGGCCTCTGGCGCCGCGCTGCTGCTGGGCCTGTATGCGTTCACGCTGCCGGCCTGCCCGCCGAAGCTCAAACGCACGCCTGGACTGTCTCTGCTCGACACGCTGGGGCTGACCTCGTTCGCGTTGTTTCGCAACCGGCAGATGGCGATTTTCTTCATCTTCGCCATGCTGCTGGGTGCCGCGCTGCAGCTGACGAATGCGTATGGCGACACGTTCCTGCACGACTTCGAAAACGTCGATGCGTACAAGGGTCTGGTGGCGGTCCGCTATCCGGCAATCATCATGTCGATTTCGCAGATCTCCGAGACGCTGTTCATCCTGGCGATTCCGTTTTTCCTGAAGCGGTTCGGCATCAAGACGGTGATGCTGATCAGCATGCTGGCGTGGACCTTGCGCTTCGGGCTGTTTGCGTTCGGCAACCCGGGCAGCGAGCTGTGGATGATCGTGTTGTCCTGCATCGTTTACGGGATGGCGTTCGATTTCTTCAACATCTCCGGCTCGCTGTTCGTCGAGGGACAAAGTGATCCGTCGATACGCGCCAGCGCGCAGGGGCTGTTCATGCTGATGACGAACGGCGTCGGTGCGGTGCTGGGCAGCTCGCTGAGCGGCGTCATCATCGACCGCTATTTCACCCACGCTGGCGCGAAGGATTGGCATGGCATCTGGCTGACGTTCGCACTGTATGCGTTGGTCGTCGCCATCCTGTTCGCGGTGCTGTTCAAGCATAAACACGTGCCGGCGAATCGCTGATTCGCCGGTAGCAACTTCGACTGCCGAACGATCGATCAGCTGCCCGAACCGTTGCCGCTATCGCCGGGCAGCAGGTGCTCCTGCACCCGCTCACTGCGCGATTCGATCAGTTTGCCGTGATCATCGAAACGCAGCACCACTAGCCAGTTATAGACATCCTCCGGCCATGACTTAGTGCCGAGAAGGTCCTTGGCGTTGCCACCGAACGCATCGATCAGCTTGCCAATGTGTCCGTGGTGCCAGGCAATCAGCACGACGGGTGCCTGGTTCTGTTTCCGCAGTGACTTGACCAGGTCGTCGACCTGATCGTCCGCAAAAGGTTGCTCGATCGGCAGGGACAGACGCGCCGAGAGCGGGGTCAGGGTAAGCCGCGGCCGTGCACTGGCTTTGCTGTCACTGGTGGCGATCAGGCGCTGCGGCAACAACGTTTCGCCATCCAGTTGCAGCGGATCGAAATACCTCGCGTAGGCGGCCGCACGTTGCTCGCCTGCTGCGCTGAGCCCGTTGCCATGGTCGACCTTTTCAGCATGCCGCACGATCAGGACGGTGACGTCGCGCAGCCCTTGAGCGTCCTTGTCGGCATGATGCGCCGACACCAGTACAGGCAACACCAGCAAACCCCACAAAAGCTTGCGCCACTTCATATCCGGCTCCTTCGTGATGATCCTGTTCAGGATAGCAGCCGGTCTTAGCGCAGCATGACCATTCGCGTAACGGCGTAAGGCCATCCTCCACTGCAGCTACAATGGGCAAATGCAGATCGGCCCTTACCGCATCGACCCGCCGGTGGTGCTTGCCCCCATGGCTGGCGTCACCGACAAACCGTTCCGCCTGCTGTGCAAACGGCTGGGCGCGGGTTTGGCCGTGTCGGAAATGACCAACGCCGATCCGCGCCTGTGGCACACACGCAAGTCGCTGCAGCGAATGGACCACGCCGGCGAACCCGAGCCGGTCAGCGTGCAGATCGCCGGCTATGACCCGGCGATGCTCGCTGAAGCTGCACGATTCAATGTCGCCAACGGTGCGCAGCTGATCGACATCAACATGGGCTGCCCGGCGAAAAAAGTCTGCAACGTGTGGTCCGGTTCCGCGCTGCTGCAGGATGAGCCGTTGGTGGCACGCATCGTCAAGGCGGTGGTCGATGCCGTGGACGTGCCGGTCACCCTGAAGATCCGCACCGGCTGGGACCGGCAAAACAGGAACGCGCTGAACATCGCCCGGATTGCCGAAGACAGTGGCATCGCCGCACTGGCCGTGCATGGCCGCACCCGCGCCGACAAATACGAAGGCGAAGCCGAATACGACACGATCACCGCCGTGAAAGCGGCCGTGCGCATTCCCGTATTGGCCAACGGCGACGTCAACACGCCACAGCAGGCACGACACGTACTCGATGTGACCGGTGCCGATGCACTGATGATCGGCCGTGGCGCGCAAGGCCGGCCGTGGATCTTCCGTGAGATTGCACACTATCTTGCGACCGATGAATTGTTGCCCGCGCCCGAGCCGGCCGAAGTCGCACAGATTCTGATCGGTCACCTCGAGCAGCTCTATGCGTTCTATGGTGAATTGCAGGGCGTGCGCATCGCCCGCAAGCATCTGGGCTGGTACGCCAAGGATCGGCCGGAAAATGCGGCGTTCCGCCAGGTCGTAAATCGTGCCGAAACGGCCGATGCGCAGCTGCGCCTGACCCGCGACTACTTCGCCGCACTCGCGGCCGGCGAACGTCTGGCCGCCTGAGCCGGTGAGGACGGCAACGGGCCGGCAGTCGAACAGGCATTCGCCATGCAGTCGCCAGCGCACGGCGTGCGTACCGCAACTGGAGCTGACACCGTCCAGGCCTCGAAAGAACACGCCTTTGCTCGCTCCTGCGAAGGCAGAAGGTGCTTTTCAACAGCGTAGCTGGTCAACCCGATGCCCTTGTACGTCAAGAACTCGAAGCCACCGGATGATCGGCCTCCAGCCTGGGCAGCCGTGCCTGAAATGGCTTTGATCGCTCCCTTCACGAATCAAAAAGCCGTCCAAATGGCTGAATCGGCATGAAATCGTCATGCTTCAGGGGCATGCTGAGGCTGCAAAACCGGAAGCGGGGATGTATCATGTCCGGCTTCATGTATCTCTCTATCCGCACGAAAGGATATAAACCGCGATGTCCAATTACCTGTTCACCTCCGAATCGGTCTCCGAAGGCCATCCGGACAAAGTTGCCGACCAGATCTCCGATGCCGTGCTCGACGCGATCCTCGCGCAGGACCCGCGCGCCCGCGTCGCTTGCGAGACCATGGTCAAGACCGGCGTGGCCATCGTCGCCGGCGAAGTCACCACCAATGCCTGGATCGATCTGGAAGCGCTGACCCGCAAGGTCATCGTCGACATCGGCTACAACTCCTCCGAAGTCGGCTTCGACGGCGAGACCTGCGGGGTGCTGAACCTGATCGGCAAGCAGTCGCCGGACATCAACCAGGGTGTGGACCGCAAGAACCCGGAAGACCAGGGCGCCGGCGACCAGGGCCTGATGTTCGGCTACGCCACCAATGAGACGAAGGATTTCATGCCGGCGGCGATCTACTACGCGCACCGCCTGGTCGAACAGCAGGCAAAGGTTCGCAAGAAGAAGAACTCGCCGCTGCCGTGGTTGCGTCCGGACGCGAAGAGCCAGGTCACCCTGCGCTACGAGAACGGCGTGGCGACTGCCATCGATGCCGTGGTGCTGTCGACCCAGCACGATCCGAGCGTGAAGCAGAAAGACCTGGTCGAAGCCGTGCGCGAGACCATCCTCAAGCCGGTGCTGCCTGCAAAGCTGCTGCACAAGGGCACCAAGTTCCATATCAACCCGACCGGCAAGTTCGTGATTGGCGGCCCGGTGGGCGACTGCGGCCTGACCGGCCGCAAGATCATCGTTGACACCTACGGCGGCTGGGCCCGTCACGGTGGTGGCGCGTTCTCCGGCAAGGATCCGTCCAAGGTCGACCGTTCGGCAGCCTATGCCGCGCGTTACGTGGCCAAGAACATCGTCGCCGCCGGCATCGCCGACCGCTGCGAAGTGCAGGTGAGCTACGCGATCGGCGTCGCCCACCCGACCTCGATCTCGGTCACCACGTTCGGCACCGGCAAGATCAGCGACGAGAAGATCGAGAAGCTGATCCGCAAGCATTTCGACCTGCGTCCCTACGGCATTCTGCAGATGCTCGACCTGATTCACCCGATGTATCAGCAGACCGCAAGCTACGGTCACTTCGGCCGCACCCCGCACGAGATGAAGGACGCCAACGGCAACACCTTCACCGCGTTCTCGTGGGAAAAGACCGATCGTGCCGAGGCGCTGCGCGCCGACGCCAAACTGAAGTAAGCCACGCTGCATCGGCCAACAAAAACCCCGCGGCATGCCGCGGGGTTTTTTTTAATTGGCGCATGGCTACCGAGAGGATCCGCGCTACAGAGAGTTCCCTCGCAAAGCCGGAAGTCACCCGCACGCCATCCAGCGACACGAAGGCCCGTCGTCAACGCATAGGTCGAAGGGATCGCCAGGCATCCAGACCTGGGCAGCCGGATGCTTCCCCCATAGGGGTCGCGCGCGACTCGGTGGGCCTGCACCACCCTGCTCCACGCGCAAGGCGTGGAGCGAATTACATGCTAGCCGTCGCTACCCGAAGCCTCGGCGGCCGGCTTCTTGCTGTTGCCACGCTGAGCGGCGAGTCGGGTCGCGCTGCGCCTTGGATGATGGGCGACCTCGCGACGAGGACACACGACACCCTTATGCGGAATACAGACGTTGTGCGCGACAGGTTCAGCCTTGCTGCCGCGGCGACGATGATGCTGCGGCACCGGCACTGCTTCAGCCTCGGCACTACCGATCGGCGACAGCGCAGCCAGCACCCGGTGCGCCATGCTGGGGCTACTAGCCTCAGCGACCAGGATCGCAGGCGTCTGGCGATGATCGAAACCATCGTCCAGCAGTCGAGCCATCAAGCGGTCGCGGGCAGTCGCGGTGCGGCCGCCCATGACCACGCCAAACAGCCGGTGGCCATCCCTGACGGCGGTCGAGGCGAGATTGAATCCGGACGCATCAGTGAAGCCGGTTTTCAGCCCATCCATACCTGGATAGGTGTCCATCAGATGGTTGTGCCCGCGCACCAGCTGGCCGCGGAACATGAATTCCTTGGTCGCAAAAAACTCAACGTACTGGGGAAAGTCGTGATACAGCGCCATGGCCAGTTTCACCATGTCGCGCGCCGTCGTTATGTTCTGCGGATCCGGCAGGCCCGACGCGTTGTCGAAGTGGGTACCGGTCATCCCGAGCTTGATCGCCTGAGCATTCATCAGGTCGGCGAAGTGGCTCTCGGTACCGCCGAGGCCTTCGGCCATCACGGTCGCTGCATCGTTCGCCGATTTCGTGATCATGCCGAAGATGCAATCGTTCACCGAGATCGTCTGGCCGCGACGCAGACCGAGCTTGGTCGGCGCCCTCTCTGCCGCCCAGGCCGAAACCGGAAACTCGTCATCCATCTTCAGCTGGCCGCTCTGCAGCCCCTGAAAAGTGAGATACAGCGTCATCATCTTGGCCAGCGAGGCCGGGTAGTTCTGCTCGTCGGCATTGACCTCGTTCAGCACCTGGCCGGTTGTCGCGTCGACGACAATGGCGGCGTAGCCGGCATGGGCCACACCGGCAAAGCTGCCCAGGCCGCACAGGAGCACCGCCAAGAGCGCACCCCTAAGTCGGTCCAGCAACCGCCCTGGCTTTGTGAACTCGATAGCCAACCCAGATTCCTCGCTACTCAATTACAACATCGCGGCACGTGGGCGCGACGATAATGCATCGTCGCCGCAATATCCATAGGTGATGCGCGAACTTCCCCAGCCAAATGCATGTTTTTAAATAGATTGCAAGTGTCTACCATTTCGTCACATTTCAGCCACGGAAGGGCGTGTGGCAAGGGATCGGGGTTGAATCGCCCGGGCACTCGAGGCGTCTTTCCATAAGCCAGCCGCTACAATGGGGAGATGTCTCTTATCCAACTGCAACGCGTCGACTTCAGTATCGGCGGCCCCCTCCTGCTCGAACACGTCGATTTGTCGATCGAAACGAACGAGCGTGTATGCATCGTCGGCCGCAACGGCGAAGGTAAATCCACCCTGATGAAGCTGATCGCCGGCGAGTTGCATGCCGACGACGGTGAAGTGAGGGTACAGAACGGCGTGGTGATCGCCCGCATGGCTCAGGAGGTGCCGCAGGACACCGCCGGCAATGTGTTCGATGTCGTATCCGAGGGCCTGGGTGATCTCGGCCACCTGCTCGCTCGCTACCACCACCTGCTGCATGAGCTGCACACCCAGGCCGATTTCGACGCGCTGGGCGACGTGCAGTCACAGATCGAGGCGCAGCACGGCTGGGATCTGGATCGCCGCGTCACCGAGGTACTGACCAAGCTGGAACTGCCGGCCGACACCGATTTCGCGGCGCTGTCCGGCGGCATGAAACGTCGCGTGTTGCTAGCCCAGGCGCTCGTGCGCAAGCCCGATGTGCTGCTGCTGGATGAGCCAACCAATCACCTGGACATCGAGGCGATCGGCTGGCTGGAGAATTTTCTCAAGCAGTTCGACGGCAGCATCATCTTCGTCACCCATGACCGCAGTTTTCTGCGTGCACTGGCCACGCGCATCGTCGAAATCGACCGTGGTCAACTCACCGACTGGCCCGGTGATTACGACAACTATCTACGCCGACGCGAAGAGCGCCTGCATGCCGAATCGCAGGCGAACGCGCTGTTCGACAAGAAGCTCGCGCAGGAAGAAGTGTGGATTCGCCAGGGCATCAAGGCACGGCGCACCCGCAACGAGGGTCGCGTACGCGCACTGAAAGCGCTGCGCAACGAGCGTGCCGAGCGGCGTAACCTCACGGGCAACGCGAGGATGACGCTGGCCAGCGCGCAAGCCTCGGGCAAGAAAGTGATCGACCTGAAGCACGTGCATCAAGCCTACGGCGGCCGCGTGCTGATCGATGATCTGTCCACCACCATCATGCGCGGCGACCGCATCGGCATCATCGGCCCGAACGGCGCCGGCAAGAGCACGCTGCTGAAGATCATGCTGGGCGAATTGAAGCCGCAACGCGGCGAGGCGGAGATGGGCACCAGCATCCAGGTCGCCTACTTCGATCAGCATCGCCTGCAGCTCAACAACGAGCTCAACGCGCTCGACAACGTGGCCGAAGGCCGCGAGTTCATCGAACTCAATGGCCAACGCAAACACATCGTGGGCTATCTGCAGGACTTCCTGTTTTCGCCCGAGCGCGCCCGCGCGCCGATCACCCGCTTGTCCGGCGGCGAGCGCAACCGGTTGCTACTGGCCAAGCTCTTCGCGCAGCCGTCCAACCTGCTGGTGATGGATGAACCGACCAACGACCTGGACGTCGAAACACTCGAACTGCTGGAAGAATTGCTGACTGATTACCAGGGCACCTTGCTGCTGGTCTCCCACGATCGCGCGTTTCTCGACAATGTGGTGTCCAGTACATTGGTGCTGGAAGGCAATGGCCAGATCGGCGAATACATCGGTGGTTACAGTGACTGGCTGCGTCAGCGGCCAGCAGCGGCGAGTGCAGTTGCTGCGGCAGCAGCCAAGCCGGGGCTGACCCGCGACGAACCCGCACCCGCGGCAGCCGCAACGCCGAAGCGGAAGTTGAGCTTCAAGGATCAACGCGAACTGGATCTTCTGCCTGCACGCATTGAACAACTCGAGACCGAGATCGCCGCCCGCGGCGAAGCAATGACCTCGGCGGACTTCTTCAAGCAACGGGCCGCCGACATCACGAAGGCGAACGATGCCGTGGCCAAACTGCAGTCAGAGCTGGACGCGGCTTACGCACGCTGGGCAGAACTGGGCGGTTGAATGATGTTGCCCCTCCCCTCGCTGGCAGGGGCAAAGCAGCGGTGTAGGTTGGGATGAGCGCCAGCGATGCCCAACATTCCCGCAGCAACGTTGGGCATCGCTGGCGCTCATCCCAACCTACCCGTCTGGCAGGCCAACCTCGCGAAACCACTTCACGCCCAACACCGTTGCTCCCCTGCTAGCTGGGAGGGACACGCGGGTGAGGTTCGTCTTGAATGAACCTCCGCGCGACAGTTCAACCGGTGTTCTGCAAACCCTGTGATACGCCGTTGACGCAGGCGACCAGCGCTTGCAACAGCGCATCGTCTTTTCCGTCGCCATCGCGCCAGCGCTGCAGCAGATCGACCTGCAGCAGGCTCATCGGATCAACGTAGGGGTTGCGCAGGCGGATCGAGGCGGCCAGGCGCGGGTCGCCCTGCAGCAAGGCGTCGCTGCCCTTAAGTTTGAGCAGCCAGCGCCGGGTGCGTTCAAACTCGCTGCGAATCAGGCCGAAGAATTCATCGTGCAGCGGACCGGACAATTTCGAGAACGCCTCGGCGATATCCAGGTCGCACTTGGCCAGCACCATTTCCACGTCGTCCAGCAGGTTGCTGAAGAACGGCCAGTCACGCGCCATCTCGGCCAGCGCCGCTTCGCCGAACTCGGCAACTCCCTGCTCCAGCGCCGTGCCCAATCCGTACCAACCGGTGATGATCGAGCGGCACTGGGTCCAGGCAAATACCCACGGAATCGCACGCAGATCCTGCACGCCGCGCATGCTGCGCCGGCTGGAAGGACGTGAGCCAAGCGTCATCCGCTCGATCACATCGATCGGTGTGGCATGCCGGAAATAATCGACGAAGTGTTCGCGCTCGACGAACGCGCGATAGGCCTGTCGACTGTTGGTGGACAACCAGTCCATCTGTTTGCGCCAGTGCTCCTCGCGCGGCTCGGTTTCGCGCGGGCGCAACGAAGCGCGAAGGACCGCGCCGACGGTCTGCTCGAGGTTGCGCAATGCAAGCGCGCGGATGCCGTACTTGCGATGAATCACCTCGCCCTGCTCGGTCACCCGCAGCACGCCGGCGACTGCACCGCGTGGTGAGGACATCAAAGCCGGCGTGATGCGCGCACCGCCGCGGCTGGCCGAACCACCGCGCCCGTGGAAGAACGCGAGCCGGATGCCGGCGGCATTCGCCACTTCCAGCAACTCCACTTGCGCGCGCTGCAGGCCCCAGCGCGAGGCAAGCGTGCCGCCATCCTTGCCGCTATCGGAATAGCCAAGCATCACCCACTGCTGATCGCCGCGCGCAGCCAGGTGCTGGCGATAGACCGGGTCATCGAGCAGTGCGCGCAACGTGGCTGGTGCGTTCTTCAGATCGTCGACGGTCTCGAACAGCGGTGCGATGTTGAGCGGTACAACGCTTATCGCATTGGGCTCCTCTCCCCCTTGGGGAGAGGATTGAGGTGAGGGGCGGGTGCTCGCCGAGCTGTCGATCGAAGCTCGCTCTGAAATCACTTTATCGCCAGCGTGACCCCTCACCCCAGCCCTCTCCCCGCGGGGGAGAGGGGGCAAAGGCGGCGAGGCATCCACAAAGCCGCCGTAGCGCGCCAACGCCAACACCGCCAGCACGTCGGCGGCCGAGCGCGCCATGCTGATGATGTACAGACCAATCGCGCCGGCGCCGTAGCGACCGCGCGCAACATGCAGCGCGTCGAACACCGCGCGCATGCTGACGGCATTCGCATCCTTGCTGCCGGTGAACGCCTGCTTGCCGCTGGCATACGGCTGTAGCTGGCGGACGCGCTCATCAGCCGCGCGCCCGTTCCACGCCGGATCACCCAGCAGTGCCGCCAGCGCATCGTCGTGCACGCGCGAGTCCTGCCGCACATCCAGCCGCGCCAGGTGCAAGCCAAACGTACGCACGCGACGGATCAACCGCTGTACCGCGTAGGCGCCAGCATGCAGGCCATGGTGATCGACCAAACTACGGGCGATCAGCTGCAGGTCATCGAGAAGTTCGGCAACGGACGTATAGCCTTCCACATGATTGTCGTCGTGGGTCGCTTCGAGCCGGCCGCCGATCAGGGTGAGCAGGCTGCGATACGGCATGTCGGCGTGCCGCGGTCGAACTTTTTGTGCCGCCGCGGGAAAACGCACGCGGTAGTCGTCCAGTCGTTGCTGCAGGCGCGCGTCGACAGCAACGCGGCCTTCGGTCTGGCTGAGCAAACGGGCGAGCGTTGCCACGTCGGCCACGTAGTGCTCGATCACATGGGCGCGCTGGGTGGCCAGGCTGGCAGCGATGGTGTCGGCCCCGACGTTCGGGTTGCCGTCCATGTCGCCGCCTACCCAGGTTGCGAAACCGAGCAGGCGCGGCAGCAATACGGCCACGCCATAGACCTCCTGCAATGCCGAGGCCAGCGATTCATACAGTGCCGGCACGATACGGTAGATCGGATTGACCAGGTAGAAGCCGACGTGATGGTGCTCGTCCTGCACCGTGGGTCGCACCGGCGAGGCCTCGGCGGTCTGCCAGCCCGAGGACAGCGCCATGAAGATGCGATCGTCATCCTCCTTGGATTCCTGCGGCGTGCGGTCATGGTCGAAACCATCGATCAGCGAACGCACTACCGCTTGCTCTTTTTCAAGCAGCGAGCGACGTACGGCTTCCGTCGGGTGCGCGGTGAACACCGGCTCGATCCACAGTTGCTCCAGCCAGCCCAGCAACTCGTCTGCACCGACGCCTTGCGCCTTCAGGCGACTGAGTACGTCGAGCAATGACTCCGGTTGCGGCGCACTGCCCTCGCGCTGGTAATCGCGACGGCGGCGAATGCGATGCACGCGTTCGGCGGTGTTCACCGCCTGGAAATAGGTGGCGAATGCGCGGGCCAGTGCCTCGGCATCTCCGGTGTCGAGGCCGGCCAGCGAACTGGCGAGCTCGTCCACCGAGGCGCCTTCGCGACGCCGCCGGATCGCTGCGATGCGTACCTGCTCAACCCGCCCGAAGAATGCCTTGCCACCTTGCTCGGCCAGCATTCGCCCGACCATCGCACCGAGTCGGCTGACGTCCTCGCGCAAAGGGCCGTCATGCGGCAAGAACTCGGATTCGCGGCTTTCTTCCACGTGGTGACTCCAGCGCAAGGTGAACAGCCAGACTACCCAATCCCGGCCCGGGAGGCATCCCCGCGTATCTGCAGCTATAATTGGGGGCTTGTACTGCCCGCCGAGGGGCGCTGCGACCGTTCGTGAATGCGGGTCCATCCCGACCTTCACGAGACGGCCAGGCTCGGCGCGGCACGTTCCACAACGGCGCCCGGTTGATTGACGCGAAGCGATTCGCACTAACCGGAGATATCCATGAACGCCGTTACCAAAGAACTGAGCCACGACTACAAAGTTGCCGACCTCTCGCTGGCCGATTGGGGCCGCAAGGAACTGGACATCGCCGAGCACGAGATGCCGGGCCTGATGTCGATCCGCAAGAAGCACGCCACCACGTTGCCGCTGAAGGGCGTGCGCGTGACCGGCTCGCTGCACATGACGATCCAGACCGCCGTGCTGATCGAGACGCTGAAGGACATCGGCGCCGACGTGCGCTGGGCTTCGTGCAACATCTTCTCCACCCAGGACCACGCCGCCGCCGCGATCGCCAAGACCGGCACGCCGGTGTTCGCCTGGAAGGGCGAGACGCTGGAGGAGTACTGGGACTGCACGCTCGACGCGCTGACGTTCCCCGGCAAGGGCGCCGACAAATATCTCGGCCCGGAGCTCGTCGTCGATGACGGCGGCGATGTGACGCTGCTGATCCACAAGGGTTACGAGCTCGAGAAAGGCTCCAAGTGGGTCGACGAGAAAGCCTCCTCGCATGAGGAACAGGTGATCAAGAACCTGCTCAAGCGCGTGCATACCGAGCGCCCGAACTTCTGGCACACCGTCGTGCGTGACTGGAAGGGCGTCTCCGAAGAGACCACCACCGGCGTGCATCGTTTGTACCAGCTGGCCGAAGCCGGCTCGCTGCTGATCCCCGCAATCAACGTCAACGACTCGGTCACCAAGAGCAAGTTCGACAACCTGTACGGCTGCCGCGAATCGCTGGCCGATGGCCTGAAGCGCGCGATGGACGTGATGCTGGCCGGCAAGGTTGCCGTGGTCTGCGGTTATGGCGATGTGGGCAAGGGTTGCGCCCATTCGCTGCGTGCCTACGGCTCGCGCGTCGTGGTTACCGAGATCGACCCGATCAACGCGCTGCAGGCGGCGATGGAAGGCTTCGAGGTCAACACCGTCGAAAGCACGCTGGGTCGCGGCGACATCTACGTCACCACCACCGGCAACAAGGATGTGCTGACGCTTGAGCACCTGAAGTCGATGAAGGACCAGGCGATCGTCTGCAACATCGGCCACTTCGACAATGAGATCCAGGTCGATGCGTTGAACGAGATGGCCGGCGTGGAGAAGATCAACATCAAGCCGCAGGTCGACAAGTACATCTTCCCGGACGGCCGCGCGATCTTCCTGCTGGCCGAAGGCCGTCTGGTGAACCTGGGTTGCGCGACCGGCCACCCGAGCTTCGTGATGTCCAATTCGTTCTCCAACCAGACGCTGGCGCAGATCGACCTGTGGGCGAACAAGGACACCTACGAGCCGAAGGTCTACATCCTGCCGAAGAAGCTCGACGAGGAAGTGGCGCGCCTGCACCTGGACAAGATCGGCGTGAAGCTGACCACCCTGACCAAGGAGCAGGCCGGCTATCTCGGCGTGCCAGTGGAAGGCCCGTACAAGCCGGAGCATTACCGCTACTGATCATCCGATCAGTCATGCTGCAGTTCTGAAGGGCGCGCAAGCGCCCTTCTTTTTTCCGATCGACGCCACTCCCTGAGTAACCGTTCACCCTGAGCGTAGCGCAGCGAAGTCGAAGGGCAGCCCTTCGACTTCGGCCCTGCGGGCCTACGCTCAGGAAGAACGGTTGCCGGAACGGTGACATGAGCGGTTACTGATGCGCCCCATATATCGCTTCATCGCGAGATAGAGATATATACTTGCCGGCATTGGCCCACTGGAACCTTCGCGATGCCGGCAATCAGCTTCGAATTCTTCCCGCCCAAGACCGACGAGCAACGGGCCCAGCTCGATCGCGCCGCGCACTTATTGAAGGCGCATCGGCCGGAGTACGCCTCGGTCACGTTCGGTGCCGGTGGTTCCACCCTCAGCTATACCGGCGACACGGTGGCGCGGCTACACCAGCAACATGGGCTGAATGTGGCGCCGCATCTGTCCTGCGTGGGCGGCACCCGCGCCGAGCTGGGAGCACTGCTCGATAGCTACCGCGCGGCAGGCTACCGGCGCATCGTGGCACTGCGCGGCGACCTGCCCTCGGGCATGGCCACGCCAGGTGATTTTCGCTACGCCGCCGAGCTGGTGAGTTTCATCCGCGAGCACAGCGGCGAGCATTTCCACATCGAGGTGGCGGCGTATCCGGAAATCCATCCGCAGGCGGACGATGCGATGGCCGACCTGCGCCATTTCAAGGCAAAGATCGATGCCGGCGCCAACGGCGCGATCACCCAGTATTTCTTCAATCCCGACGCCTATTTCCGTTTTGTCGATGACGTACGCAGGCTGGGCGTGAACGTGCCGATCGTGCCCGGGATCATGCCGATCGCGAATTACACCCAGCTCAAACGCTTTTCCGACATGTGCGGCGCGGAGATCCCGCGCTGGATCGCCAAGCGCATGCAGGCGCATGGCGACGATGCCGAGTCGGTGCGGGCGCTGGGTGCCGAGGTCGTGGCGCAATTGTGCCGGCGCCTGTTGCAGGGCGGCGCGCCGGGGCTGCATTTCTACACGCTCAATCGCGCCAAGGCGACCCAGTCGGTGCTGGAACTGCTGAGCTGAGCCGGCGCGCAGGTATGCTGACGTGATGCGCCTGCCATCCATCCTGTTGTGCCTGATCCTGCTTGCCTGGGCTTTGCCGGCCGCGGCGCAGAACCCGATCGAGCGTTGCGTCGGCGCGAATGGAAGTCCGGTATTCACCGACCAGCCCTGTGCAGCGTTGCAGGCCACCGCGCTCGCCCCTGCGGCCAGGTCCAAAGAGGACAGTCAACCCCTGGAGCCACCGCCGATCCTGTGCGCGGCAACGCGGGATGAATTGCGGAAGAGCGTGATTGACGCCTTTGCCAATCACGACGCCAACCGGCTGGCCGGCCTGATGTTGTGGAATGGCTATGGCCATGGCGACGCCGTGGCCGATATTCGCGCGCTGGGCGCGTTGGTGAAGCGGCCGCTGCTGGATCTCGGACCTGCGCGGGATCCGCCTCCCACAGCGGCCGACAGCAGCGCCGACTCCCTCGCTACAGCCGCATCCGCGCCCGCGCCCGCCAGCAATCAGCTGGTGCTGCAGATGGCCGGTGACGACGGCAGTGGCGATCCGCGTGAACTGCGCTTCGACATCGTGCGCCATGCGGGTTGCCTGTGGCTACGCAATACGGATTGAAGCAGCCAATCCGGGCGTAAAACGCCAGGCGAACGCGTAGCAGCTATCATGAGCGGTCCCCATTGGAGAACCGTCATGGCGCAGCAATACCCCGAGTGGATCTGGCAGAACGGCAGCATCAAGCCCTGGCAGGAAGCGACCACGCACGTCATGTCGCATGCGCTGCACTACGGTTCGTCCGTGTTCGAAGGTATCCGCAGCTATGCCACACCCGATGGCGCGGCCATTTTCAGGCTTACCGACCATCTGCATCGGCTGTATCAGTCGGCGAAAATCTACGACATGGTGCTGCCGTATTCCGCCGATGAGCTGGCCGCGGCGTGCCGCGCGGTGATCAAGAAGAACGGCCTCGGCGCGGCGTACCTGCGCCCGGTCGCCTACCGCGGGCTCGGCGGTTTCGGACTCTCTGCCGAGACGCCGATCGATGTCGCCGTGGCCGCATGGCCGATGGGCCCGTACCTGGGTGCCGAAGCACTGGAGAACGGCATCGATGCGTGTGTGTCGAGCTGGCAGCGGTTCGCGCCGAACACGATACCGGCGGGCGCGAAGGCTGGCGGCAATTACTTGTCCGGCCAGCTGATAGCGCGTGAAGCACGCCGCCTCGGCTTCGGCGAAGGCATCGCGCTGGCTTCCACCGGGCTGCTCAGCGAAGGCGCGGGCGAAAACCTGTTCCTGGTGTTCGACGGCGTGCTCCACACCACCCCCGCCAGCGCCTCGATCCTGGCCGGCATTACCCGCGACACGTTGAAGACGCTGGCCCGCGAAGATGGCATCGAAGTGGTCGAGCGCGATATTCCGCGCGAATACCTGTACCTCGCGGACGAACTGCTGATGTGCGGTACCGCCGCCGAAATTACGCCGATCCGTTCGGTCGACGGCAAGCAGGTCGGCGCAGGCAAGGCCGGCCAGGTCACCCGCCGCCTGCAGGAGTTGTTCTTCGGCCTGTTCACCGGCAAGACCAACGACCAGTGGGGCTGGCTGGAAACCGTCTGATCAGCGAGGGACGCATCGACGCGTCCCAGCGAGTAGGTTGGGGTGAGCGCAGCGATGCCCAACAGGTACGTACCTCATACCTCAAGCATCCCGCCAATACGTTGGGCATCGCTGCGCTCACCCCAACCTACGCCCTCGCCCTTTGCCTTTCTCGCCCGTGCTTAACTGAATACGATGCTGGCGATCGCACCGTTGGCATCGGTGCGCGGACGCATCGACACGTCCCAGCCGTAGAGCTCGCACAGCCGGCGCACGATCGCCAGGCCCAGACCCGCGCCGCTGCCACCGGCGCCTTCACCCCGTACGCCACGCTGGAACAATCGCTCGGCATCTTCGGGCTTGATGCCAGGGCCTGTGTCGATCACTTCGATGCGACCCTGCCCCACTTCAACCAGCACACTGCCTTCGAGCGTGTACTTGATCGCATTGCCGATCAGGTTGGTTAGTGCCACGGACAATACCGAAGCTGGCGCGTTGACATTGACCGGCGCGTTGACGATCAGGTCGATGGTCAGCGGCTTGCCGCGCATCTGCGGGCGCTGGCTTTCGATCACGTCGGCGGCAACCTTGCCAACCTCGGTGGTTTCGCCGCGCGTCGGCCCGCGCCGTTCAGCGCGCGACAACAGCAAGAGTGCTTCGATCAGTTCGGTCGCCTGCCGCGAAGCGCGTTCGATGCGTTTCAGGCGTTCGCTCAGTTTTTCCGTCAGGTCGGGCGAACCCTGCAGCAATTCCGTAGTGCTGGCGATCACCGCCAACGGCGTGCGCAATTCGTGGCTCACATCGGAGTTGAACTCGCGATCGCGCTCGACCATCTCGGTGAGCCGCGCCGAATACTCGTCCAGTGCATGCGCCAGCTCACCCACCTCATCATCCGCGAAATGCGGTGCCAGCGGCTCGGCCTTGCCGGCCCGACGAAAGTCGCGCAATCGATTGGCCAGCTCGCTGACCGGCTTGAGCACCTTGCGCGAAAGCCACAGCCCGATCGCCAGCGACAACAGGCTGAAAATAACCACCGCACCGACCAGCGAGATCACCAGCTGGCGCTTGCCCAGGTCTTCGCGACTGATGTCGTAGCGGGTAAAGCCGATGATGCCGTTCTTGCGCTGCACGGCCAGCTTGTAGTGACGGTCCCTGCCGCTGGCGTCCACCTCGTGGATGTCGTGGACACCGCTACCCAGGTTCTGCCACGCAAGCGGCATTTTGTAGAGGGTACGGTCGCTTTTGAACCAGGCCTCGAGCAGTTCGGAGTGCGCCAGCTGATCGGGATGAGCAATGATCTGGTCGACCGCCTGATCGGTATCACTCTGCAGACTGTCGTTGATCAGCTGGTTCTCGACCTTGGCGCGCACGTACAACGAAGCCACGGCAAACAACGCGCTGAGGCCAAAGCCGAACAGCGCGAAGGAGACGATCAATCGAAAGCGAAGCTTACGCCTGGACTGCATCCGGCTCGACCATCCTGTAGCCAATGCCGTGCCGCGTATGGATCAATGGCTTCTCGAACGGCTTGTCGATCGCCGCACGCAAACCGTGGATATGCACGCGCAGCGAATCGCTGTCTGGCAGCTCCTCGCCCCATACGCGCTGTTCGAGATCCTGCCGGGTGACGACCGACGGGCTGGCTTCCATCAACGCCTGCAGCAATTTCAGGCCGATCGGATTCAACTGGATCGACTTGCCCTCACGATTCACCGTGAGCGTGTCGAGGTTGAACGTGAGATCGGCCACTTTCAACACCCGGCTCTGCGGACCCTTGCCGCGGCGCGCCAGCACTTCCAGACGCGCGGCGAGTTCCTGCAGCGCGAACGGCTTGGTCATGTAGTCATCGGCGCCGGATTCGAAACCGGTCAACTTCTGCTCCAGCGCATCGCGCGCCGTCAGCATCAGGATCGGGGTCTGCTTGTGCGCCTCGTGGCGCAACTTGCGTGCGACTTCCAGACCGTCCATGCCGGGCAACGTGAGGTCCAGCACGATCACGTCGAAATCATGCACCACGGCCAGATGCAGCCCGGTGACACCGTCACCCGCAAAATCGACCACGTTGCCGCGGTCTTCCAGATAATCGCCGATGTTGGTCGCGATATCGCTGTTGTCTTCGATCACCAGAACGCGCATGTGTCACTCCTGCGCAGCCGGACATGGAGCGGCTGGGGTTACAAGCTTAACAAGCTTGATGGGGAAGCGCGCCGATCACCGCGCGAAACTGAATAGAGAAACCACACGGGCAATAAAAAGGCCCAGATGCGCGACTCGCCGTCGCCACACCTGGACCCAAGCTACAGCCCCGATACCATCATCTGCCATCCCTCGAACCTCATCGGCTGGAGTCTCAGGCAAATGGATGGTGCATGCTTTATAGGGTGTCCCGGGTTACGGTGTAGTTAACCCTTATCCGATCGACCGTTAAGCATCCCTCCACGAATCGCCTGATGTCGAAACGTGGACCGCCGTAGTTCACTGCTCGGCACCGGTCGCATGGGAATCCGTATCGCCAGGCAGGCGACAGATCAGCGTCCCGGTGGCTACCCGGCAGCCGACTCGCGCCTGAACCGCGTCGCCAGACTGCGTGCTGGACAAAGTGCCGCCCTGCGTGCCCGCATGCAACGTGAACACCAGAGTCTGGCGGTATCGCCGCTGCATCAACTCATCAGACGGCGACGCATATTTCCAGCTACGCATCGCCTGGATGGCTGCCTGATCGAACACGTCCGCAGGCTGCGCATTGATCACATGCAAGTCCCGCACACTGCCATCGATAGCCAGGCCAAACTCGACCACGACCTGCCCCTCGACGCCCCGCGCCAGCGCATTCTGCGGATAGATCGGCTGGGGCATGCGGATGGGCATCGGCATCGGCAATACCGACGTTGCGGCGGGAGTGATCGGTTCTGCGATCGGTTCTGCGACCGGCGCAACTGACACCCCATGGGTCGGCAACAAGTCGGAAACCAGCAACGGCGCCGGGTGCGGCAATGTCGCCGCGGTCGTGGCCATTGGTGAAGCGGGCAGGCTCGGCGTGGCGACCTGGGGTGGAGTGTCCGTCAGGGGGCGCGCGACCACGGTATGCGTCGGCGCTAGATCAGGCAGATGCCACGCCACATGCAACTGGGCCAACGGCAGCCATGGCGGCGCAATCATGGACTGCAGCTGCATGATCGAATCGGTCAGGTTGCGCTGCAGCTGGGCCTGTTTCCACTCCAGCCGCAGCGTGAGAGACACCAGCACAGCGCCGAGCAACACCGCGACAAAACGAGCCGGTGTGCGTGCACGGGCAGCCTCCTGCACCGGCACTACCATGTGCTGCACGCGATCAAGCAAGACGCCACCACTGGCGGCAAGCAGCAACGAACCATGCCGCTCGCGCAATTCACCCAGCTCGGCCAATGCCGCTACAAACTCGTGCCGATCGCCGCCGCTGATCGAAAGTGCCAGCTCATCGCTGCAGATTTCGCGTTCGTTGCGCACATCGCGCGAAATCCAGTGCACGACCGGATGGTAGAAATACACAGTTTCCAGCGCGACCTGGAACAAATTGGCAAGCGGATCCCAACGACGCAAATGCGCCAGCTCGTGAGCAAGGATCAACTCGACCTGCGCTACAGGGAAACTGCACGCCACGGCCATCGGCAACAGAATTACCGGCCGCATCCAGCCCACCAGGGCTGGCGTCGCGATGACCTTGCTGCACAGCACGGTCACGCGTCGATGCAGGCCAAAGCGCTCCGCCATGTCGTTGACCCGCGCCTGCCACATCGGCAACTGCTCGGCCATCCGCACCAGCGCCTTCAGTCCGCGCCATTGCCGCCATGCACGCAACGACAGCAACAGCACGCCGAATGACCACGCCAGCACCAGCCAAGGCAAGGCTGCATCGAGCCCGCTATCCCAGGTCCAGGTAGTACCCGTCCATTGGCTGCCCGTGGCGGCGCTGACGCTGGTTGCAGCCGACGTCACCATTTCACTGGCCGTCATGACGACCGACGAGGGTGCATCCAACATTCGCCACACCGTCAGCAACGGACACAGCGCGAGTGCGACCAGCATGGCCATGCCGAAGCGATAGCGCGCTTCGCCGCGCGGCAACACAGCCCGCACCGCCGCATACACCAGACCCAGCAGGACGCCCTGCCAGACAAAATGCACGAGTGCCCAGCCGATCAGGTGTGCGCTGGCGAGGATCAACGGCAGCGCGTCCATCACGGCGCGTCCTTGTCGAGTTTGTTCAACAGGCTCCGGATCGCCCGCAACTCTTCGCGGCTGGCGCGCTGGCTACCCAGCGCATGCAGCACCAGCTGCGAGGACGAACCATCGAAGACCCGCTGCACGATGTCCAGCAGGAACCGCTTCTGGGTACGCTCTTTGCTGACCGTCGCACGGTAGACATGGGCACGTTGCGTATCATCGCGTTCCACCAGTCCCTTGGCATGCATTACCTGCAACAGCTTCAACGCCGTGGTGTAACCGCTACCCTCGCCGAGACGCAACACATCGTGCACTTCCCGCACCGTGCAGGCATCGCGTGCCCAAAGTATATGCAGGATCTCGAGCTCCGCTTCGGTAGGTCTCGGTACACCAGATGCTTGTGCTTTCATGTCACTCCCACTTCGTAAAGGGGGTGGAACCTGCTTCGCCAGCCATCAAGGTTGCAAACCACCACTCAATGGCCGCCCTTGAACTGGGGTACCTGTTGAAAGGTATTCATGTAGTGCTGGCTATCGCGCTGCTCCTGCTGAATTTCGCCGTAGGTCCTGCAGACGGTCTTGGGAATGTTCGACCCAAGCGGTGCAATGTGTTCGCAGACCAGACGGTTGCTGTCGTTATGGGTCAGCATCGCGTTGACGGCTTGCTGGTCGTTGAACAGCTGAACCTTCGCGTTCGGATCCATCTGCGCGACTGTACCGTACTTGTCGAACAGCGACTGCATCTCGCTGAATTGCGTGTCGATGGCATCCCGATCCTTTTTGCTGGTGAACTCATAATGTCCACCGGGCTGCATCTGCTGGTGTACGGCGGCGACCACCGCCGTAAAGTCATCCTTGTTGTCCGCCTTGACGACCACCTCGGTCTTCGCCTGGACCATGCCCACCTGCAATACAGCGGCGCCTACGACCACGCCGACCAGCCAAGTCTTCAATTTCATGCTTAACTACCCCCGACCAAGCCGCACCCCGACGCGGGGAACCTGACGCTGGATCTTCCTGCGCTCGATCCTAAAACAGGCGCAGGAATGCTGTCAACGAAGATGTTCGTACTATCTTCTTCGTAGCTCAGCGGCCTGCCCGAAGACTGGAGCTGCCCACGGCGATGATCGCATCGAGCCCTGCTCAGTGGCCTTTGCAAGCCAAACAAACACCTCCAAAATGGTCAGGCACCTGTTTCAGGACAGTCATGTAATCAACGTCCCTGCGACGCTGCCGCTCCATTTCACCGTAGCTCTGACAGGCCGTACGGGGAATATGTGACCCCAGCGGCGCATCGTGCTCGCAGATCAGACGCTGATCGTCACGCTGGGTGAGGATCGCATTGACGGCTTCCTGATCGTTGAACAACTGAACCTTCGTTTGCATGTCCATTTGCGCAACGATGCCGTGCTTGTCGAACAGTGCCTGCATATCGCCCAGGCGCGTGTTGACGGTATCGCGCTCCTTGCTGTCGACAAATTCGAAGCGGCCGCCGGGAAGCATTCCTTGCCGCACCGTGGTCGCGACGGCGGAAAATTCAGCCGCGTTGTCCGCCTTGAGTATCACCTCCGTCTTGGACGCCTGGGCGATCTCCATCTGCAACATCGCGCCGACGGCCACAGCCATGGCGACACCGATCTGCCAAGTCTTCAGGTTCATGTCCCCTCCCCTGATCTAGCCGCATCCCGAGATAGGGTGCCCGACGCAAGATCCCGACGTAGCCGAAAGTAGAACCATTATCCGGAGTTGTCAACGAAGACTTTCGTACTATGGTCTTCGTAGATCCGTCGGCGCGCAGCCAGAGCCTGTTCAACAAGATCAACGTTTGGATGGCTATTTCTGCATGCCAGCACGACCATTCGGGATTTTCAACGAATGGTTTCGTATTATGCTTTTCGCACCGCGACGCGGCTGGCGCGCTTGTCCGCAGGCGCACCGTACGTCTGGGCCTGGGTGAAGTCGATGATGGCGCCGGCCACGTCGATCCCGGTGGCCTCCTCGATACCTTCGAGGCCGGGCGAGGCATTCACTTCGAGCAGCAACGGGCCCCGGTTGGAACGCAACAGGTCGACGCCGGCGATGCCCAGCCCCAGTGCGCCGGCCGCGCGCACGGCAATACGCTTTTCTTCCGCGCTCAAGATGGCCGCCACAGCCGTGCCGCCGCGGTGCAGGTTGGCGCGAAACTCGCCCGGGCTGGCGTCGCGTTGCATCGCTGCCACGACTTTCTTGCCGACCACGAAGCAGCGCAGATCGCTACCCTTGGCCTCGGCAATGAACTCCTGCACCAGGAAGTTCGCGTACAACCCGCGGAACGCCTCGATCACGCTTTGCGATGCGCTGCGTTTCTCGGCCAGCACGACGCCGGTACCCTGGCTGCCTTCGTTGAGCTTGATCACATGCGGCGGGTCGCCGAGCAGCGCCAGCACGTCGGCGGTGTCATCCGGGTTGTCGCCGAATACCGTGACCGGCATGTCGATCCCCTGCGCGGCGAGAATCTGCAGACAGCGCAATTTGTCACGCGCCCGCAGCACGGCGTCGGACGGATTGGGGGTGTATACACCCATCATTTCCAGCTGACGCAGCACGGCAGTGCCGTAAAACGTGCTGGAGGTACCGATGCGCGGTATCACGCAATCGATATCGCGCACTTCCTTGCCCTTGTAGCGAACCGCCACGGCGCCCGGCGCGATGCGCACGTAGCAGCGCAAGGGATCGAGCACGCGTATCACGTGGCCGCGTTCGCGCCCCGCCTCGACCAGCCGCTTGGTGGAATACAGGCGCGTATTGCGCGACAGGATCGCAATTTTCATACAGGGGTTTTCATGCAAAGGCGGTCAGGAATGATCGGCGGCGATCTACTGCGACCGTGACTGGGTATACGACAGTGCCGGATCAACCGCGAAGCGACCGGTCAGGGCGCTGCGGCCAAGCAACAGGGGAAACAGCATATGCCGACGATCGGTCAAATTGATGTCTATGCTGAAACACTGCCCGGCCAACTGCACTTCACTGCGGATAAACCAGCGCTCGGTGCGCCGACCCCCGGTATCAGTGACCGTGCGCCGATCCAGCGCCGGTACCTCGCAGCACACGTCCGCCGGCTGTCGCCGGCTGGTATGCATGGTGAAGCGCAGCCAGGTGACACCGTCACGTCGGAAACTTTCCAGCGTATCGACGTGCAATGAGCTGCTGCGGGCGCCAGTATCGAGCTTGGCCTTGAGCAGGCTGATGCCAAGCTGGGGCAGTGCCAGCCGCTCGCGCCAGCCCACCGTGATCAGATCTGCGCCAACCCGATCGGCCTTGACCAGATCGGCTTCGACCAGATCCGCTTTGATCAGATCCGCCATGTGAATTCGAGATTGCTCGGTGGGGATCGAGGGAGTGGAGCGGGTGAAGGGAATCGAACCCTCGTCAGTAGCTTGGGAAGCTACAGCTCTACCATTGAGCTACACCCGCTTGGCCGGCGGATGGTAACTCGGGACCGGCGCGCTGGGAACTGCCGAGGGCCCCAAAACTGTCGGGAGCCGCCCGCTGCCGCACCGACTCAGGCTTTCTTGCGTTGAACCCCGGCGGGAGCCCGACACGTGCCGGGGAGATCGATGGGCCCGGCCTCCTGGCAAGCAAAAGCTGACTGGTCGAGGAATGCCTTCGCGGCCCGATGGCGCGAAGGGCACGGCGCAATGCAGCTAGAATATCCGGATGTCCATCACGCTCAACGGCAGTCCGCTCGACTGCAACCCGCCCATCACAGTCGCCCAGCTGCTCGATCAAGCCGGCTACGCCGGTCGGCGTGTTGCAGTGGAAGTGAACCGGGAGATCGTCCCGCGCAGCCTGCATACCACCCGCACGCTAGTCGACGGCGATCAGATCGAAATCGTCCACGCGATCGGCGGCGGTTGATCAACCGCGTCGTATTTCTCGACAGGCAAACCCACAGCATGAATATCAAGACCTACGATTCCGCCGATCCGCTGATCATCGCTGGCAAGAGCTACGGATCGCGCCTGCTCACCGGCACCGGCAAATACAAGGATTTCGACGAAACGCGCCGCGCCTCGCTGGCCGCCGGCGCAGAGATCGTCACGGTAGCGATTCGCCGCGTGAACCTTGGCCAGGACGCGGGACAGCCCAACCTGCTCGATGCGCTGCCGCCGCAGGAATTCACCCTGTTGCCGAACACCGCCGGTTGCTACAACGCGGTCGATGCGGTGCGCACCTGCAAGCTGGCGCGCGAGCTGCTCGACGGCCACAAGCTGGTAAAACTCGAAGTGCTGGCCGACCAGCGCACGCTGTTTCCCGACGTGGTGGAAACACTGAAGGCGGCCGAGATCCTGGTCGCCGACGGTTTCGACGTGATGGTCTATACCAGCGACGACCCGGTCCTGGCCAAGCGCCTTGAAGACATCGGCTGCGTGGCGGTGATGCCACTGGCCGCGCCGATTGGCTCCGGTCTCGGCATCCAGAATCGCTACAACCTGCTGGAGATTGTCGAGAACGCGAAGGTGCCGATCATCGTCGACGCCGGCGTCGGAACCGCCTCCGATGCGGCGATCGCGATGGAGTTGGGCTGTGACGGCGTGCTGATGAACACGGCCATCGCCGGCGCGAAGGATCCGGTGCTGATGGCGCATGCGATGAAGCTGGCGATCCAGGCTGGTCGCGCTGCATTTCGCGCGGGACGGATTCCGCGCAAGCGCTATGCCTCCGCTTCATCGCCGATCGATGGCACCATCGGCTAAGTCTTTTTCCTGCTAGCAGGAGAGGGCCGAGCCCTACTTCCTGCTCCCTCCCCTGATTGCAGGTTGGGGCGGGGTAAGGCTCTTGATCTGAGACATCCGGCAGAGCACCCCCGCCCAACCTCCCCCTGCGAGCAGGGGGAGGAGCAGAGCCACCGCAGGAATGGAGCCTCATGCTCCAGGATTCCCATGACCGACACACCCGACCACGACCACGACGACACCGGTGCTCCGGAACACATGCGCCGCATCCGCAGCTTCGTGCTGCGCGAAGGGCGCATGACGCCGGCGCAGCAGCGCGCGTTCGACGAACACTGGGCGCGCTACGGGATCGACTATCGCGCCACACCGCATGACTTCGTGGCCAGCTTCGGTCGGCAGGCACCGCTGGTGCTGGAGATCGGTTTCGGCAATGGCGAGGCACTGGCCTGGGCCAGCGAACACGATCAGACCCGCGATTTCATCGGTGTCGAAGTGCACGGCCCCGGCGTCGGCCGACTGATGAACGCGCTGGCCGCGCGCGAGGCGAACAATGTGCGGCTGTACCGGCACGATGCGGTAGAGGTACTGCAACACGAAATCGCCCCTGGCACGCTGGCCGAAGCGCGTATCTGGTTTCCGGATCCGTGGCACAAGAAGCGCCACAACAAGCGCCGCCTGATCCAGCCCGAATTCGTCGCGCTGCTCGCCTCACGCATGGCACCCAACGGCCTGCTGCACCTGGCCACCGACTGGCAGGCCTACGCCGAGCACATGCTCGAGGTCATGGAAGCGGCGCCCGGCTGGCGCAATCAGCTCGGCCCGGGTCAGTACGCCGAGAAGCCCGAGTGGCGCATCGAAACCCACTTTGAACGGCGCGGCCTGAAACTAGGCCACGGTGTATGGGATCTGCTCTATCGCAAATCCTGAGCACGTCACAGGACAAATGCTCATCAGTAGGGCTCCGATTCACCAGCAGTGATGCTGGCCCGCTTATACTTGGGTGATCCAGCCAGGGACGAATCGACGCAGCGTGAAGCTTCCACTGCCCCGCCGTATCTACCGTTGCCAGCCGCCCTTCCGGGACGCGCGCTAGTGGGACTCTCGCTCACCCCCGAAATGATCATGGTACTCGGGCTGGTGGGCTTCACCATGCTGATGCTGGTGCTGGAGTGGATCCGCGCCGACATGGTGGCACTGCTGGTGGTGGTGGCCATCGGCCTGACCGGGCTTATCCCGTCCGACCGCGTGTTCAACGGCTTCGCCGGCAACGCGGTGATCGCGATAATCGCGATCATGATCATGGGCGAGGGGCTGGACCGCGCCGGTGTGCTCAACCTCACCGCGCGCTTCGTGATGCGCATGGCGCGGGGCGTGGAATCGCGCCTCGGACTGGTGATCAACCTGGTCGCCAGCCTGTTCAGCGCAGTGATTCCCAGCCAAGCGTTGGCGGCGCTGATGATACCGGTGAGCAGCCGTTTGTCCGCGCGCACCGGTGTACCGATTTCGCGATTGTTGCTGCCAATGGCGTTCTGCATCCTGACCGCGACCAACACCACGCTGATCGCGAACTCGCCGCTGATCGTGTTGAACGACCTGATCGCCAGCGCGAACGCGAACCTGCTGCCAGGTGCGCACACGATTCCGAAATTCGGCCTGTTCAGCGTGACCCCGGTGGGCCTGGCGCTGTCGCTGGTCGGCGTGCTGTATTTCTATTTCTTCGGTCGCAAGCTGTTGCCCGGCCACGAGGACGAGCGGTTGAAAGTCACTCCCGGCCGCACCGAGAGTTACTTCGCCGAGACCTATGGCATCGGCGGCGAAACCGCCGAACTCACCGTCACCGCGGAAAGCCCGTTGGTCGGCATGAGCATCGGCGAGGTGGAACAGTTGTATGACGCGCCGCTGATCCTGGCGATCAAGAGTGGCAACGATGCGCGCATGGCTCCGCCGGCCGACCACGTCATCTGGGTCGGATCCGTGCTCGGCGTGCTGGGTCCGCGCGAGCAACTGACCCGGTTCGCGAATAACCAGTTGTGCCGGCTGTCGACCCACATGCGTCAGCTCGGCGAGTTGTTCAATCCGACTCGCGCCGGCATTTCCGAAGTGGTGATTCCGCCGGTCTCGCGTTTCATCAAGCAGACCGTGGGCGAACTGCGCCTGCGCAAGCGTTTTGGCATCTCGGTGTTGGCGGTGACCCGCGGCGAGCAGGTGTTTCGCGATGACGTGCGCGCTGTCACCCTGCGCGCCGGCGATACCCTGGTGCTGCACAGCAACTGGCGCGATCTGTCACTGGCGGCGGAAGACAAGGACCTGGTCGTTGTCACCGATATCCCGAAAGAAGAGCAGCGCCCCGGCAAGATCTGGCAGGCGGTGGGCTTCTTCGTGCTGGCCAAGTGCCTGGCGCTGTTCACCCACCTCGATCTGTCCGTGGCAATGATGACCGGTGCGATCGGCATGCTGCTGACCGGCGTGCTGAACATGGACGAGGCTTACCGGGCGATCAACTGGAAGACGATCTTTGTCACCGCGTGCCTGATCCCGTTGGGCTGGTCGATGGATGCCACGGGCACCGCCGCGTGGATCGCGCAACAGGTACTTCAACACATGGGCAGCAGCTCGCACTGGTTGCTGCAAGCCTGCCTGGCGATACTCACGCTGCTGTTCTCGCAAGTGATGTCCAACGTCGGCGCCACCGTGATGATGGTACCGATCGCGATCAGCGTGGCGGTCGCCACCGGCGGCAACCCATCGGCTTATGCGTTGATCGTGGCCGTGTCCTCGTCCAACACGTTCCTGCTCAGCTCCGGTCACCCCGCCCTGATGATGGTCACCGGCCCCGGCGGCTATCGCGGCAAGGACTTCCTGCGCGTCGGCCTGCCGCTGACCCTTATCGTGCTCGTGGTCACCCTGATCGCGATCAACCTGATGTTCCGTTGATCACCCGGCGTGGCCTGCAACATCAACCGGTCAGCAACTCCACGACGGCTTCGATAGACAACCGCGACTTCGTTCACGAGGCTAGATGGATTTCGCCGTTTTCGACCTGCACCGCGACGGCGCGCAGATGCTCGCCACGGCAAGGGCCGGCGACGCAGAGGCCATCCGTCTGATTGAAAGTGGCGCCATGCACGGCGCAGATGAGCGTGTCGTTCTTGAGAAGAAACTTGCCTGGCGCATAGTCGAGCCGACGCGCTGTATGCGGACAGATATTGAGATAGGCATGCACCTGCTCACCATGCCGCAGCAGGATCACGCTCTCTTCGCCATCGGCCAGCGTCACGTCGACGGCGGTGGCGCCGCCATCGGGAATTTCTTCCAGCCGGCATAGCGCCCGTCCGGAAAGAGGGCCATCGGACGGGGAATCGGTGGAAGTCACTGTATCCATCGGCACTTGCCTCGTGGACCGGATGGCCCCATGGTTGCACGCGTAAGTCATTGATTTTACCACACGGATTTTTAACACATGTACTTTTCCATGCCCTCCATGCGTCGTTCCCGCCATCCGCTGGTTCGTGCCTTGTCGCTGCTGCTTGGCGTGGCGCTCATTGGCGTGCTGTTGGTGTTCGGGTTGGTCGTAGCGGGCGTGCTGCTGGTCGGTGGCGTGCTCCTGCTGGCCTGGCGCCAGTGGACCCGTGGTCGACAGATCAAACGGACCGTGCCGGGAGCCCATCACCAGCCGCAGGTGCTGGAAGGCGAATTTGTGGTGATCCAGCGCGGACGGCCGGTCGCGCACTAAGCGCCCGATAGCGATCACACCGCGCCTATCACATGATCCGGATAGTCTGGGTTACCGGATCGCTCTAGTCTGCTGGCATCACCCATGGATGCCGTCATGAACTCACGCAGCCAGTCCACCGAAACCGCACTCGAACGCGTACGCCTGCAACTGGAAGGCGCTGATGAAGCGCCGACGCTCAGCACGCTGGCACAGACCGCGAAACTCAGTCCCAGCCATTTGCAGCGGGCGTTTCGTCAACGCTACGGCATCAGCCCGGCCGAGTACCATCGCGCGCGCCGCTTCGGTCAACTGAAAGTCGCGCTGCGCGACGGCGCCGCGGTGACCACCGCCGTCTACGAAGCGGGCTTCGGCTCCGGCAGTCGCGTTTATGAACACAGTGATCGCCTGCTTGGCATGACCCCAGCCAGCTATCGCGCCGGAGGCGCCGGCGCAGCCATTCGTTACACCACCACCGATACATCGCTGGGACGGCTGCTGGTCGCGACCACCAGTCGCGGCATCTGCGCCGTGACGCTGGGCGATGACGATGCGGAACTGGAACAACGCCTCGCCCTCGAATTTCCGCAGGCCACGCGCGAACGCGTCGACAATGGTCGCGAGGAATGGCTTGACGCGGTGATTGCACGGATCGCGCATGAGCTTGGCTGGAGCGATGAAGACGCACCGGCGCTGCCGCCGCTGGACGTCGCCGCCACCGCGTTCCAGTGGCGGGTGTGGGACGCACTGACGCGGATTCCGCAGGGAACCACCAAGAGCTACGGCGAGCTGGCCGCGGAGCTCGGCAGTCCAAAAGCAGCGCGCGCCATCGGCCGCGCGTGTGGCAGCAACCGCCTCGCATTGATCGTGCCCTGCCATCGCATCGTGCGCGAGGACGGTACGCTCGGCGGCTGGCGCTGGGGCGTCGAACGCAAACGCGAACTGCTTGCCCGCGAACAGACTGCGCTGGCGCCCACGATTGTCAGCAACAACACTCGCCGACGCCGGCAAGCTCACGGATAATTGCGCCACCTACTCCCCGGCTCGCCCCCATGTCAGATCTCTCCGCCGATGTCGCGGCAGCAGCACCGCGTCCACTTTCAGATCATCGCGTACTGATTCCACTGGCGCTGTTCGCGCTGTACGTGATCTGGGGATCGACCTACCTGGGCATCCGCTACGCGCTGGAGAGCTATCCGCCGTTCCTGCTCGCCGGCGTCCGCTTCCTGTGTGCCGGTCTGGCGCTATACGGGTTTCTGCGTTGGCGTGGCATGGCCACACCCACGCCGCGGCAATGGCGCAACGCCGCGTTCACCGGCGTGTTGTTGCTTGGGTTTGGCAACGGCCTGGTGTGCTTCGCCGAAGAACGCGTGAGTTCGGGTATTGCCGCCGTCGCCGTGGCCAGCATGCCACTGTTCGCCGCGCTGTTCTCCGGCATGTACGGCGACTGGCCGAACCGGCGCGAGAGCATCGGGCTTTTCATCGGCTTTGTCGGCGTGATCGTGCTGAACCTCGGCACCGGCCTGTCAGGTTCGCGGCTCGGTGCGCTGGCGCTCATCGTCGCTGCGATGTGCTGGGCATTCGGATCGGCCTGGAGCCGTCGCAGGGAGATGCCGCCGGGTCCGATGAACACCGCCGCGCAGATGCTCTGCGCCAGCGTTGCACTGCTCGCCCTGGGCTTTTCCAGCGGCGAACATCTGCCGCTGCATCCGAGCACGCGCTCCACCTTGGCGCTTGTCTACCTGGCAGTGTTCGGATCGATCATCGCGTTCACCGCTTACCTCTACGTACTCAAGCATGCACGCCCCGCACTGGCGACCAGCTATGCCTACGTGAACCCGCCGGTCGCCGTGCTGTTTGGCGTACTGCTGGCCGGCGAACACGTGGGACCGTACGATCTCGCCGGCATGGCGATCATCCTGCTCGGCGTGGGCGTGATCACGCTGGCGAAACAGCGTCGAGGCTGACACTGGGTGATTTGCCCGGTGCTTGCAAGGATCTGATTTGCTCCTCCCCCTGCTTGCAGGGGGAGGTTGGGAGGGGGTAAAGCTTTTGATCTTCGTGCGAAGAGCGACCCCACCCCAGCCCTCCCCTGCACGCAGGGGAGGGAGCACAGCTCAAAGCTCGCGCAAGGTCGCGGTCACCGGCAACCGTGCGGCACGCAACGCGGGGAACAGGCCGCAGATAAAGCCGATCGTCAGCGGTGTAGGTTGGGGTGAGCGTCAGCGATGCCCAACGCCTTGTTGCGGGATTGTTGGGCATCGCTGACGCTCACCCCCAACCTACGTGACTTGATTTGCTCCTCCCCCTGTTTGCAGGGGGAGGTTGGGAGGGGGTAAAGCTTTTGATCTTCGTCGCGAAGAGCGACCCCACCCCGGCCCTCCCCTGCACGCAGGGGAGGGAGCACAGCTCAAAGCTCGCGCAATGCCGTGGTCACTGGCAACCGTGCGGCACGCAACGCGGGGAACAGGCCGCCGATAAAGCCGATCGTCAGTGCCCACAGCACGCCAACCCACAGCAGCTTCACCGTGACCTTGAGCTCGAAACTGAGCTTGCCCACCGTGCCGGCGGCAAGCGTCGACGCGCTGTAGCCGTTGAACAGCAACCATGCGAGCAGGCCGCCAAGCACACCGCCGAGCAGCGCCAGCAACATGGTTTCCAGCATCACCGCGACCACCACCGGCAAGCCGCGAAAACCAATCGCCCGCAGCGTGGCGATCTCCCGGGCACGCGACGCGACGGCCGCAAACATCGTATTCAGCGCACCGAACAACGCGCCGATCGCCATGATCAGGCCGACCGTGATGCCGATCGCGCGTATCGTCTGCGTCGTGCCCTCGGACTGTTTGCTGAAATAGTCGATCGTGGTGTCGACATCCACCTTGAGCTGCGGGTTCGATTCCAGCGCGGTCTTGAACGCTTCGAATTTCTGCGGATCGCTCAGTCGCACCGTCACCGACGCGCGACTGCCGCCACGGCGATAGGTGTCAGCGACCACGCCGGCGTCTCCCCATATCTCCGAGTCCAGCGCATCGCCCGAAGCGAATACGCCAACCACCGTCCACAGCTGGCTGCCGAGACGGATCTGATGGCCTGGCTCCAGCCCGGCGAACTGCTTCGTTGCGCCTTTGCCGGCGATCAATTCGCGCATGCCAGGCGTGAACGTGCGACCGGCAATGATCTTGACCTGCGGCCGTACGGCCCATGCCTGTTCACCAACGCCGCGCAGCTGCACGCTGCCCTCATCATCCGCGCTGCCACCCTTGATCGGCAGGTTCGCTGCTACCACCAGTTCCGGTGAGGCGATCGGCCGTCCTTTTGCATCCTGGGCAATACCCGCAGCCTCCGGGATCAGCGTCACGCTGGCGCGATCGAGCACCGACATCACCTCAGAGGCCGAGGCGCCACGCATCACGATGGCCGTATCGGCACTGCCAGTCTTGCTCAGCGTTTCGCGGTAGCCCTCGCTCATCGCCAGCAGCGCAACCAGCACGCCGACCACGCCGGCAATGCCCACCACCACCACCGCCGACATGCCGAGTCGTTGCCTGAGCGTACTGACGCCGACCGCGGTGACCGATGCAGCCTGCCTGCCCTGGCGACTCAACAGCATCCACAGCGCCAGCAACACCACCAGCAACAGCAGCACCGCGGAAAACTGCAACATCGGGGAATCCTTGAGCTGATTCAACATGGTCTTTCTCCTCAGCGTCCGGCCAGCGCATCGACGATGTTCAGGCGCATCGCACGCAGCGCGGGCAACGCTCCAACCAGCAAGCCGACGACCAACATCAACAGGAGGCCGTGTACCCAGATGTCCGCACCTACCGGTGCCATCGGTATGCCACCGCCCGTCGCGGCACGGAAACCTCCAATCACCACGACAGCGAGCAACAGCCCCAGCACACCACCAAGCAACAGCAGCAACACCGATTCAGCCAACACCATCGCCATCACTGCATGGCTGGAGAATCCGATCGTTTTCAGCACGGCCAGTTCGGACGTCCGTTCGCGTACCGCCTGCATCATCGTGTTGCCCGCCAGCAGCAGCAGGGTGAAGAACACCGCGCCCATGATCGAGCTGACGATCAGGCCGACGTCGGCCAACTGTTTCATCCATGATGCGGTGGCGGCGGCCTCGGTTTGCGTACGCGTCTCGTGGTCGGAATTATTTGACAGCGCGTCGATCGCCTTGGCCACCCGATCAGCCTGGTTCACGTCCGTGACGCGACTGACATACCAACCCACGGTGCCGCGGTTATACGGCGTGCTGTCGTCGAAGTATTTCCAGTGCAGCAGAAACATCTGGTCGAAGAAGCCGCCGGCCTTCTTGTCTTTCGAGTGCAGGATGCCGACGATGTCGAACGTCCAGTTCTTGCTGCCGTCCTGTTGCGGAAAGATCGTGGACTGCATCGGGATCTTGTCGCCGACCTTCCAGTGATATTTGGCAGCCAGCTGCTCACCCACCAGTGCGCCAGTGCGGGTGTTGTCGAACGCCTTGTGCTCGTCTGGGCTGACGTCGATCTCCGGATACTGGTCGAGGTAGTTGTCGCTGACCGCAAAGCTGAAGACCTGATTGTGCGGATCCTGGTAGGCACCGCCGAACCAGTTTGCGTAACCGACCGACTTCACGCCGGGTACTTGCGCGATCTGTGCGTCCAACGCCTGCGGCAAGGTCTGGATGAAGGACAGCTTCGAGCCGGTCTGCAGGCGCTGCGCACCGATGGCACTCTTGCCGGCATCGTCAAAGCCGGTGCGCACTGCGTCGAGCATGCCGAACAGCAGGAACGCGGCGATGATCGACACCAGCGTGAGGATGGTGCGCGTCTTGCGGCGAAACAGCGCTGCCCAGATCAGATGCAAGTATTTCATCGCGACCTCCTCAGGCGAATGCCTGCTCGACGAGCGTGCCCTTGTCCAGATGCAACGTATGGTTCGCGTACTCGGCCGCCTTCGGATCGTGGGTGACCATCACGATGGTCTTGCCGTGCTCGCGATTGAGTTGTCGCAGCAACCCGAGTACATCTTCCGCGGACTGACGATCGAGATCACCGGTCGGCTCGTCGCAAACCAGCAAGGTGGGATCGGAGACGATCGCCCGGGCGATCGCGACGCGCTGCTGTTGGCCGCCGGACAGTTCATTCGGCTTGTGCGAGCCGCGATCCTGCAACCCGACGAGTTGCAACGCTATCGCCGCGTTGTTGCGTCGCTGCGCACCCGACAACTTGGTCAGCAGCAAGGGCAACTCCACATTGCGCTGCGCCGACAGCATCGGCATCAGATTGTAAAACTGGAACACGAAGCCAACGTGCGACGCACGCCATTTCGCCAGCGCGCCGCCACCGAGCTGGTCGATGCGCTGACCGGCCACCGTGATGCTGCCGCCGCTGGGTGTGTCCAGGCCGCCGATCAGATTGAGCAGTGTGGTCTTGCCCGAACCAGATGGCCCCATCAGCGCCAGGAAATCACCCTCGGCGATATCGAGGTTGATGTGGTGCAGCACCTCGACCTTCTGCTTGCCGCGTTCATAGACTTTGGAGATGTCGCGGATTTCGATCAACGTACCCATGGCAGTACTCCTGATGAATGTTTGACTCTTTAGGTGACTTCAGTGCTGATCGCCGAAGATCATCGCGACTAAAGTCGCACCAACAAGCAACACCGGCTACGGTGTCGTGGTTTTCGTCTGGACGTCCGAACCGTCGCGCAGTGATGCAGGCGGCGACACCACCACGTTGTCACCTGCGTTCAGCGCAGCGGGAACCAACCGCAGCTCACCATATTCCTGGGTCGACGGTTGCACCGCACGCTGTTGCGCCTTGCCGTTGGCGACCACGAACACCACGCTGTGGCCGTCACGCTGCACGATCGCGTTGGCCGGCACGAGCACGCCCTTCGGCGCCTGCTCCGTAGCCTTCGGCTTCACTTCAAGAAACGATACGCGCACGCCCATATCCGGCACGATGCGGCCATCCTTGTGCTCCAGCGCCACGCGCACCTTCACGGTGGCCTTGCCGCGATCGGCGGCCGGCACGATGGCAATCACGTGCGCGGGAATCTTCCAGTCCGGGTAGGCATCGAGCACCGCTTCGGCCGGCATGTCCGGCTTGACGCGGCCGATGTACGCCTCGTTGACGTCGACGTCCACTTCCAGCGAATCCATATCGACGATGGTGCCAATGCCGGTGCGGGTGAAGCCACCACCAGCGGAGAACGGCGAGATGATCTCGCCGACTTGCGCATCCTTGGTGGTGATCACGCCATTGAACGGTGCGCGCACCACGCAGTAGTCGAAATTGACCTTTGCCTCGACGACCTGCGCGTCGGCCGATATCGCCGTCTTCTGCTGCGATGCCAATTGCGCACGCGTGCTGTCGGCGAGCGTGCGCGCCTGCTCGGCGAGTTGGGTGGAAACGAGGCCTTGCGTAGCGAGCGATTCCTCGCGCGTCGCATCACGCAGATTCTGCGCGAGCTGGGACTGATACTGCGCCACCAGTGCGTGCGCGGCGTCGGCCTGCGCCACGGCCGTGTCGAGCGCCGCCTTGTAGGCACTGTCGTCCAGCCGCGCCAGCACCTGATCCTTGTTGACGTGATCGCCTTCTTCAATCAGCACGGCGGTCAAGGTGCCGGTGATCTGCGCCGATACCGTAGCCTGCCGCCGCGCGGTGACATAGCCGGTGGCCTGCAGCACTGCACCGGCTTCGCTGTTCGTGGTTGGCGATACAGCCTGCGCCGTCTGCACCACCACCGCCGAATGGCCCAGCAGCATCCAGCCCAGGCCGCCCAGCAATATCAGCACGAGCACGACACCGATGGCCCACGGCCAGCGGCCCGAGCGGCTGCCGTGATCCTCGCGCTGATGGCGCTCGATGCGCAGTTGCTTCAACAGATCCGCGTTGTCCACCCTTACTCCCTGCCGGCATGGCCGGTTGCTCGATGAGTGCAAGATTGACTGATCAGCCGTATCGCGATCAGGGTGCAGCATCAGTCATCGTCGATGACAGGTGTCATCCGGGCGAGCTCCAACTTCCCCGTTGCCCGGGCATCGCTGGAGAGAGGGTAACCTTTTGCCTGCTTCAGATGCCATTCGGCCTTGGCTTCCTGTCGGACACGCCGTCGCGGCAATGCAGCAAGCGGGCACGTGATACGCGGCGTTCTCCGAACGTATGGCGACCCGAGGGGCCGGCTGAGACTGTGCCCTCCCGGGTTTGCTACGCTTGTGACATGACCTACATCATTGATCCCCCCGTCGTTCCCAGCCTGCCGGTCATCGGCAGCGACAAGCGTTTCCCGATCCGCAGGGTGTTCTGCATTGGCCGGAACTATGCCGAGCATGCGCGCGAAATGGGCGCCACCGTGGACAAGGCTGCACCGATGTTTTTCTGCAAACCGGCCGACGCGGTGGTCAGCGACGGTACCGATGTGCGCTACCCACAAGCCACCAGTGATCTGCACCACGAAGTGGAGATGGTGGTGGCACTGGGCGGCGGTGGCCACGACCTCACACCGGAACAGGCGTCCTCGCTGGTCTGGGGCTATGGCGTGGGGCTGGATCTGACTCGCCGCGACCTGCAGGCTCAGGCCAAGGCCAAGGGACATCCTTGGGATGTCGCCAAGGCATTTGATGATTCTGCGCCCGTTTCCGCGCTGCGCGCGGCAACCGAGGTGTCGCTCGATGCGGACAGTGTGCTGCGGTTGAGCGTCAATGGCGAGCTGCGCCAGCAGACCACGCTGGGCGAGATGGTGCATGACGTACCGCAGATCATCGCGGCGCTGTCCACTCTGTTCGAGCTCAAGGCCGGCGACCTGATCTTCACCGGCACGCCAGCCGGTGTTGCTGCACTGCAGCGCGGCGATCGCTTCCACGCCGAGTTGGTCGGCGTCGCCGAACTGAACGGCCGGATTGTCTGACCCAGGACTCCGCTCCACTGTCCGGATTCACGGCACCGCGCTACAGTCCTTCAGGCCAATCGGCCAATCTAGGAGAGAAGCATGAGCATGCTGCAGGAATTCAAGGCTTTCGCCATGCGCGGCAGTGTTGTCGACCTGGCAGTCGGTGTCGTCATCGGTGCTGCATTCGGCAAGATCGTCAGTTCGCTGGTTGAGCAGATCATCATGCCGCCGATCGGCATGCTGACCGGCGGCGTCGATTTTTCTTCCATGAAATGGGTGCTCAAACCAGGCGACGACAGCGATCCAAAACACAAGATCGCCGAAGTGGCGATCGGCTATGGCGCCTTCATCAACACGGTTATCACCTTCCTCATCATTGCGGCAGCGATCTTCCTGGTGGTCAAGGCGATCAACAGCATGCAGAAGAAGCCCGAAGAAACACCGTCCACACCAGCCGATGTAGCTCTGCTTACGGAGATCCGCGACCTGCTGAAAGCCCGGCCGCTGGACCGCACGTAAGCGTCGGGCAGCACGCCATCGCGAGTTGTCCCGAGGCCGGGCATTCCACGAATGTCCGGCCTCTTTGCGTCCATGCCCGGTGCATCCGATCCATGACTTGTGGCCCAAGCAGCATTCGCCGACCACGCCATAATCGGCGTTTGCTGCCGAGGATCTCCCGATGCATCGACTTCCGCTCACCCTGCTCGCCGCCAGTCTGTTGATGGCTGTCGGGACGGCCAGTGCCGCCGACCACGACACCACCATCCCTGACGCCGCCGTGCACAGCGCCGAACAGTTGCGTGACCGGGCGCTGCAGGACAACACCGGCTATCAGATCGTCACCGCATTGACCACCGAGATTGGCCCGCGCCTTGCCGGCGGCGTGAACGACCAGCACGCGCGCGACTGGGTCATCGCGAAGTTCAAAGCGCTAGGTTTCGACAAGGTCTACACCGAGCCGGTGACGTACCCGTTGTGGCAGCGTCGCAGCGAGAGCGGCGCCATCGTCGCGCCGTTTCCGCAACATCTCGTGCTGACGGCACTGGGCTATTCGCCTGGCACACCGAAGGGCGGCCTCAGTGCACAAGTGGTGCAATTCGCCAGTCTCGACGCGTTGAAGGCTGCCGCCCCGGCCAGTGTGAAAGGCAAGATCGTCTACATCGGTTACCGCATGCAGCGCACCAAGGATGGTCACGATTACGGCATGGGCTCGGCCATTCGCACCACCGGGCCAGCCCTCGCCGCGACCAAGGGCGCGGCCGGCTACTTGCTGCGCTCGGCCGGCACCGATGCGAACGAACGCATCACCCATACCGGCGTCACCCTCTTCCCCGACCCGCCCAAGGCGATCCCCGCCGCGGCGCTGTCCAACCCGGATGCCGACCAGCTGGAGCGCGAGCTGGCCTATGGCAAGCCGGTCACCGTGAAGCTCGATCTCGATTGCGGCATCGTCGGCCAATACACCGGCGCGAACGTGATCGGCGAGATTACCGGCAGCAAATATCCCGACCAGGTGGTCGCGATTGGCGGACATCTCGATTCGTGGGACCCGGGCACCGGCGCCATCGATGACGGCGCCGGCGTAGCGATCGCGATGGCTGCCGCCAAGCTGATCCACGACCTGCCGCAACGCCCCGATCGCACGATCCGGGTGATCGCGTTCGCGAACGAAGAGATGGGCCTGTGGGGCGGCAAGGCCTATGCCGCAAAACACGCGGCCGAGGTCGGCAAATTCCAGCTCGGCACCGAGTCCGACCTGGGTGCCGCACCGGTCTGGCGGATGAGCGCCAGCGTCAAGCCGCAGGCACGCGGCGCAATCGAACAGATCGCCAAGGTACTGGCACCGATCGGCGTGACCTATGACGCCAATCGTGCTGGTGGCGGCGGTTCGGACTTGTCGCAGATGCATGGCAAGGGCATGGCCGCGCTCACGCTTAATCAGGATGCCACCGACTATTTCGACTGGCACCACACCGCCAATGACACGCTCGACAAGATCGATCCGAAGCAACTGGCGCAGAACATCGCCGTCTATGCGACGTTCTCGTACATGGCGGCACAGGCGGATGGTGACTTTGGCTCCGCGCCGGATGCATTCGCCGCCGACGGTACGAAGGAATAGGAGCGCGACCCTGTGGGAGCGACTTCAGTCGCGATTGCTCTTCGACCATTTCGCGAAAAGCATCGCGACTGAAGTCGCTCCCACAAACGACCTGTGCGTCTCCGCGGAAGTGTATTCAGGGCCGATGTTCTGCTTTGGATTTGTTGCTTGGTTGTGCAGAGCGTTTCGTCCTACTGCGTAGGGCGAATTACTTCTCTTCTGCAACCTCAAGCCCAAACCACAAGATTGATCCGGTGCGCATAGAGCCTCCCGAATGTCCTTCGACTTCGCTGCGCTACGCTCAGGACGAACGGTTCTTACGTAGCGCTTATGGGCTGCGCCAGCGGCGGTGCTTTTGCTTTGCTTTTGCCTTCGTAGCCGCGCAGCGGCTGCGCACCGAGTGCGCGTAGGACGCGCGCCGCTCTACCCGGGCCCCTGTGCGGCGGTGAGGCGGGGACGACAGGCCCGCAGGGGAATCGACAGGACGTCGATTCCTTTTCGTCAGGACAGGAGTCCTGTCGAAAAGCCCGGCCCTGCCTCACGGACTTGCCGGGCAGGGATGCCCGGCAAGCGCCAAGTGGGGTGTCTTTTTCTCTTGGTTACTTCTCTTTTGGACAATCAAAAGAGAAGTAACTCGCCCTCCGAAGGAGGACGAAACGCTCTAAAAGCACGAGCAGCAAATGCAGCAACAGCTGCCGTGCAAGGCGCTGAGCCCCTGTCTTCGCAGGGGTGACGGGAGTGGTTAGTTCCGCGAGCAGCCACCCCTCACCCCGGCCCTTTCTCCAAGGGTCAACGGGGGAAGAGCGACTTGCGCTTCGCGGGTGAGCGAAACGTTTTGAAGCTCTGGGGGGCAAACAAGCCAAACAGCAGAGCAAGAGCATCGCGACTGAAGTCGCTCCCACATACCCGCGCTTTTCAAATATACGAGGGACCTGAAACCGAAGCCTACGGGGCAACCTCGTTAGACCCCTGATCCAGCGCCAGCAGGTTTTCCTTGATCCGGTTGATCACCGCCAGTGCCTGCTCCAGTTCGTCGTAGTCGATGCCGACGGTGGCATCCTTGCGCAAGTCGCGCGCGATCAGCTCCATGTCATCGACAATCACACGCGCCTGTTCGGTGGTGTGCAAGCGCCACGCACGGCGGTCCTTCGGATCATGCCTGCGCTCGACAAAGCCGGCCGCCTGCAGCCGGTCGATCACCCGGCCCACCGCGATCGGTTCCATTTCCAGAAATTCGGCCAACTCGGTTTGCCGCAGCCCTTCGCGGTGGTACAACACCTTGGTGGCGCGCCACTGTGCACGAGTCAGCCCGAATTTCACCGCGCGCCGATCGAAGTGCTTGCGAAACAGCAAGGTCACGTCGCTGAGCAGATAGCCGAAGGAAATGTCTTCCGTTTTTGCCATGATCCGTTGAAACCTCGTCGCGCCCCGTCACCTTTATGAAGCATACGTTGCAGTCATCTGCGAAGCCATGCCCATCAACGTCATCACCGCCGACATCACCCAACTTCGCGTGGACGCCATCGTCAACGCGGCCAACCCCACCCTGCTCGGTGGCGGCGGTGTGGATGGCGCGATCCATCGGGCGGCCGGACCCTCTTTGCTGGAAGCATGCCGCGCGCTGCACGAAAGCTCACCGGGAGTGCGCTGCCCGACCGGCGAAGCGCGCATCACGTCCGGCTTTGCCCTGCCGGCGCGTTACGTGATCCATACGGTCGGGCCGATCTGGAACGGTGGCAGTCATGGTGAAGCCCGCCTGCTCGAGCACTGTTATCGCAATGCCCTGAAACTGTTGCGCGAGCAGCGATTGCATACGATGGTGTTTCCGGCGATCAGCTGCGGCGTCTACGGCTATCCCGCCGCACTGGCGGCAGGCGTGGCCGTGGCAACGCTGCGCGACGAACTCGCCAAAGATTCATCCATCGACGTCTGTCTGTGCTGCTTCAGCGACAGCATGCGCGCTACCTATCAACATGCTCTCAACATGGCTTGAACTCAGTGCAGCTTGAACGGATATAGCGGCGGTAAATCCGCATTGTCGTCGCGCCCATCGACAGTGCGCCAGACGAAGCCGCTCTTGAATACCTGCGCCAGCGCCGCACCGGCATCCTGTACCGGCGCACCGGCATAGTGGCGTTGCTGCAAGGTGGCGATCGCCCTGCGCTGCTGGGCATCACCCAGCGCCTGTGCCAACTCGCCCAGATGTTGAATCGTCGGCCGTTCTGCGCGCGCCCACGCCAGCAAACCATGCACTTGTGCGGCCGTATCGCTGCCACGGGCGGCATCGAGAAACACCTGCTGGCACTGGCGCGCCGAGGATTGCGCCGGAATCGGCGGCGTCATCGACGGTGAGCGCCGATGACGCCGCCACAGCAGCCATGCCAACGCGCTGAGCAGCCACAGACCGAGGCTGCCAAGTGCGATCCAGCGCCACGGTGTGGTGTGCGCGGTTGTCGATTCGGCCGCAGCCGGCGTAACCGCCGCGACGGTCGTTGGCGCCACTGCTGGCGTGGCGGGATGAGAGGCCCCAACGCCACCAGCCGCCGGCAACACCGTCACGCTGTGCGCTGGAATCTGCGCCACTTCCATGCGGTCAGTCAGCACGTTCCACCACTTCAAGGTGGTCGCTGGAATGGTCAGCGTGCCGGCGCGTTCGGGCACGATCGCAAATGCCTGTTGCCGCCAGCCGGCGATCCATTGGCCATCATTGCGATTACCGGTAACCGGTTTGTCCGGATAGACCGTGGCGCCATCCAGTGGTGGCAGGCTGAGCTCGGGCAATGCGTCAAACGGCAGGCCGGTCGCCTGCAGATTCATCGTGAGGTTGAGTGGCTGGCCGACGCGCAATTGATCCTGGGCACCCGGCCAGCCGTCCAGCGTCAGGCTCAACTGGCGCGCCGGCAGCCAGGCGGTCTTACCCCAGTCGGCAGGTGCGGCCTGGATGTCAGCCGTTACCGCCGGCGCGCTGGCCGCGACCGGTGTGCTGGCACCGAAGAAACTGTTGGGATCGTTTGGATCAACCGATTCACCCTGGGAGTGCAGCGCGGGGATCTCCAGATGTCCGGCATGCTGCGGGACCAGCGCATAACGACGTTCGAGAACATGGTATTGACGCCCATCGCGCTCTGCATCGTAGTTCAGATCATCACCAATCCGGCCCACCTCACCGCCATTGAGCTGTGGCACGTCCAGCGATTCAATGTTGATGTTGGGGACGAAATACAGGCGCACGACATAACTCAATTGCTGTCCCACGTAGCCGTGACCCGGCTCGATCTGCGCCTCCATGAACAGATCCTTGTGCGCTACCGTCGCCGTATCCGGATCGGGGGCATTCACCTGCAATTGCAAGGGTGTCGTCTGGCTGCCGGCCAGATTCAGTGCAGGAATCTGCAAAACGCCCTCATGCCTGGGCCTCAGCGCCACGCCCACCACCACCTCGGGCGTCGCCGTGCCATTGACAATGCCGAGGTCGAAGTTTGGCGATACGTTGAGAACCTCGAAATCCTTACTCAGCGGGTCGAAATCAGTCGGGCTGAGGTTGACGGCATTGCCGCTGATTCGCAGATTCAGTGTCACGGTCTGACCCAGTTGCACGATGCTGCGATCCAGCGTGGCCTGCACAGCGGCGGCATGGCCAAGCACAGGAACCAGCAACAGTGCCAGCAGCCAACAGCTCATGATTCGTCGAAGCATCACGGTTGCCCTTCCTCGTTCGCTGCGCCGCCATGACGCTGCTGATATTCCAGCGCGAATTTACGCCGCAGCAACGCGCCCGGATCATCCGGAACACGCTGCAAGGCCTGCCTTATGTCCTTGGGCAGTTTTGATTGTGGATCGTCCTTCGGCATCGCACCGAGTTGGTGGGTTGTTGGCGGCTGGTCCTTTTGCTGCCCTCCCAACGCCTGATCCATCTGTTGCTGCAAGGCCTTTTGCGCCTGTTCGGTGCGTGCCTTCTGCTCGGCCTGTTCATGCGGGGTCAGCGGCTTGGGTTGATTCGCAGCCTGATCCTGGCCAGCCCGATCCTGCTTGCTCTGGTCCTGCCCGTCCTGATCCTGCTTCTGGGGCTGTCCATCCTGTCCCGGTTTGCCGGCTGTGTCCTGCGCGGACTTTTCATCCTGCGCCTGCTGCGCGTCCGGCTTTTCATCCCTGCCTTGTTCGCCGGACGACGGCTGACCGTTCTCACCGTTCTTGCCCTGCTGTTTCTGCTCGTTGGACTGTTGCTGATCCTGTGGCTGCTTTTGTTGCTGCTGTCGCAACCAGTCTTCGACCGCCTTGCGATTGGCCTTCGCATCGGCGTTCGCCGGATCGAGTTTCAACGCATGATCGTAAGCGCCGATCGCCTGCTGATATTGGCCTTGCCTGGCCAGCGCATTGCCGAGGTTGTACGCCGCATCGCCCCCGGGAGCTTGCTGCAGCGCCCGCGCCGCACCCGTATAGTTGCCCGCGCGATACGCAGCCGCGCCGCGCCAGGCAGGGTCGCGCGCGAGCTGTTGCGCCTGCTTTGGCTGCCCTTGTTGCAACGCCTGCGCGGCCTGTTGGTCGGGTCGCTGCCACAGGTCCCGCCAGCTCGTGGCATGGGCGTTGGCGGGCAGCAGCGGCATCACGACCAGCGGCAGCAAGAGCAGCCAACCACGCCGGAACGCCATCGCCACGACGAGCAGCAGCGGTAGCAGCAACCAGGGGCCACGATCCTGCCACTCATCACCCACCGGGCCCGCCACCGCCTTCACCGGACCGGAGCGCAACTGCGCATGCAATGCGTCGATATCGCTGCGGTCGGCACTCATCGGCACATAGCGACCGCCGCCGGCGGCCGCCAGCGCGGTGAGTGCCGCATCATCACGACCGGCCAGCGCCATGTGGTCCTGCGCGTCATGCAGAAAGCCGCCACCAGCCAGCGGTACCGGGCCACCTTGCGGCGTACCCACGCCGAGCACCGACACCTGCACGCCGGCGGCGTTCGCCTTGCGCGCGGCCGCGTCGGCAGCCGCATCGGCCTGATCGGTGATCAGCACCAGCGAACCACCCGCTGCCTTGGCGTCCTCGATCAGCGCCACACCGCGCTGGATCGCCAGCGCCGCGTTATCGCCGTCCACCGGCATGGTGTCAGGCGCCATTGCATCCAGCAGATCGCTGAGGCTATTCGCATCGGACGTCAGCGGCGCCACCACGAAAGCTTCTCCGGCATAGGCGATCAGCGCATTCAGGCCATCGCGATTGCTGGCCAGCAGATCGTGCGCTTTGTAACGCACGCGATCGAGCCGGCTCGGCGCCACGTCGCGCGCAAGCATGCGCTGCGACAGTGAGATCGCTACTACTTGTGCGGCGCGACTCGCATACAGCGGTTGCTGTATCCGACTCCAGCTTGGACCGGCCAGCGCCAGCGCGCATAGCGACCAGCCGATGGCAAACAGCCACACTGGCACATGCCGGTTCGCAGCGCGCCCCCGCAACAGATACGGCAGCAGTTCGGGATCCACCAGTCGGGACAGCTCAAGCTGTGCCGAACTACGCCGCACGCCGAGCCACAGCAGCAGGGGCAGCAGGGCCAGCGCGGCCAACCACCAGGGCTGCAGGAAGTGGAACTGTTGCAGCGTTGCGTTCATGCCGCCGGCTCCGGCAACCGTGCAAAACGACGCGACACGATCACCAGCAACAACAGCAGGATCGCGGCAGCCATTGGCCAGCGAAACAGTTCATGGCGTGGCCGCAACGTGGGCCCCTGCTGTGGCATCGGCTCCAGCGCGTCGATCGCGCGATACGCATTGGCCAACTCGCCACCATCGGTGGCGCGGAAGAATTGACCGCCGGTTTCCTTCGCGATCGTGGTCAGCATGTCCTCGTCCAGATCTGCCGATGGATTGATCAGCTGGCTGCCGAAAAATCCTGGCACCCTCATCCGCGTTGCGCCCACACCAATGGTATAGATGCGAATTCCGGCGGCCTTGGCCGCGCGCGCCGCCTCGCGTGGTGCGATGTTGCCGGCGTCATTGACACCATCGGTGAGCAGCACCAGCACGCGGGCTTGCTCGGGCAGCGCCGACAGCCGCTTTACGGCCACCGCGATCGCATCACCAATGGCCGTCTCGGTGCCGGCCAGGCCCACGACGGCGCCCTGCAGTTGTGCACGCACGGCCGACAGGTCGTAGGTGAGCGGCGTCACCAGGAAAGCCTGAGTGCCAAACAGGATCAGTCCCATCTCATCGCCGCTGCGGCGATGGATGAAGTCCCCGGCAATCGCCTCGACCGCTTCAAAGCGACTGACCGGCTGACCAGCCAGATCCATGTCTTCGGTGCCCATGCTGCCGGACAGATCCACCGCCAGCATCAGTGCGCGCCCGCTGCGCTGCTGGGCCTGCGGCGGTCCCACCCATTGCGGCCGAGCCGCAGCCGTCAGCAGACACAGCCATGCCAGTGCCAGCAGCCATGGAACGACGCCATGCGCGACGTTGCCAGCTACCTTGGTCAACTGCAGGCCGGGCTGTGGCAGATGCAAGGCTTGCCCCGGTGCCGCCGGCTGCAGCAAGCGACGCAGCAGCCACGGCAATGGCAACGCCACGACTATCCACGGCCACGCAAACTCAAACATGTCCACGCTCCAACGGCGCCGGCTTCCACGAGCCGGGCTTCAACGCCAACTGCAACCACTGCCGCACGGCTGCTGCTGCAGCTGCGTGATCGAACAACAACTGCGGGCGATAGATCACCTGATCCAGCGCGAGCAGACGATCCAGCGTGGTCGCATCGACCTGCACGCGTGCCAGGGTCTGTCGCCAGGCCTCGCCGCGTTGTTGTGTAGCCAATGCGTCATGCCGACGCGCCACCCGTCGCAGCAGTTGATGCAACCCACTCGCCAGCGCGGCCTGATCGCCGTCGTGTTGATGCTGGAGCATGAGTCGGTCGAGTTCAGCCAGCACCTTTGCGCGCTGCCGAATCCTGAGCTGCTGTCTGCGCCATAACCAGACACCTGCCAGCAACAACGCCAGCACCAGTGCAGCGAGCACCCACCACCCTGGCGCCGGTGGCCACCACGACGGATTCGGTGGCAGATGGATGTCGCGCAGCTGCGGTCCCTGGGCTGCGGGCGTTGCCGGCGGCTGGGAGATCGACGCGATCATCGGGCCAGCCTCGTGGCACCGAACAGGGTCGCCACCGGCGTGAAAGGATCGCTCGAATTATCGATGCTGCAGTGGCGCAACCCCAACGACTGCGCAAGTTCGCCGAGCCGGGTTGGACCTGCGCCGAGGACGCGCTGGAATTCGCGGCGCTGGCGTTCGGATTGCAGCAGCACTTCGCTGCGCTCGCCCGCATGTTCCATCGGATAACGTCCCGGCGGCGCCAATGCCTGCTCCAGTGCATCGGCGACCACCAGCACGCTGACGCCCGCATGCCGGGTGAGATCGAGCAGGCGCAGCCGCGCCGGCGTATCGCAGCTGAAACCATCGCTGATCAACAGCACGCGGCTGGCTCCGTGCAGCACGCGTCCGGCACGTGTCAGCGCGTCGGCCAGTGGCTCCTCTCTGTCTGACGATGGCAACGCGTCCCAACTGGCCAGCGCGCCGCACACGGCCAGCGCGCCGCGCGAGCCCGCTTGAGGACGCAGTAACTGATCGGCATGACCGAACGCCATGACGCCGACCCGCTCGCCCGCGTGGACCGCGTACCAGGCGGCGCATGCCGCAGCGCGCGCCGCCTGCACCGACTTGAACCGCACGCGCGTGCCAAAACGCATGCTGGCATGGGTATCCAGCAAGATCAGCAGACAGCCTTCGCGATCCTCCTGGAACAATTTGGTATGCAGCTTTCCGCTGCGCGCGGTGAGCCGCCAGTCGAGTCGACGCACATCGTCACCGGCTTGATAGACGCGCGACTCGGCGTAGTCCATGCCACGGCCGTATAGACGGCTGGACTGCTGACCGCTACGTGCGGCACGACTGGGCAAGGGCGCCATGCGTGCACGCGTCACGCGCGCGCGCAACGCCAGCAATTCGGCCAGAGAAACCTGACTGCGTCCATCGCCATCTACCCGATTGCGTGCGGAAGTATTCATACTTGTGCTCATGGCCATGCTTAAGGCAGCGGCACGAGATCCAGCAGGCGATCGATCACCTGATCCGGCCGCACACCTCCGGCTTCCGCTTCGTAGCTGAGCAGCACCCGATGGCGCAGTACTTCGTGCGCGATGCCGTGCACGTCTTCCGGCAATACGTAGTCACGCCCGGCCAACCACGCCCGCGCACGCGAACAGCGATCCAGCGCGATGGTGGCCCGTGGGCTGCCACCCCAGGCGATCCAGCGCTTCAGCTCGGGTCCGTAACGGCCCGCATCGCGCGTGGCCAGCACCAACTGGGTCAGGTATTCCTCCAGCGCCGGCGCCATGTGCACCTCCATCGCCGCGTCACGCGCGGCGAATACGTCGGCCTGGCTCAGTAACGCCTGCACGGGCGGTGCGGGATGTGCACGACGACGGGCCTGCTCGCGTGCCAGTTTGAGTATCGCCAGCTCTGCGGCGGCGTCCGGATAACCGATGGTCACGTGCATCAGGAAGCGGTCGAGCTGAGCTTCCGGCAAGGTGAACGTGCCTTCCTGCTCGATCGGATTCTGGGTTGCCATCACCATGAACAGCTCGGGCAGATGCCAGGTGCTGCGGCCCACGGTGATCTGTTGTTCGGCCATGGCCTCAAGCAGCGCCGACTGCACCTTGGCCGGAGCGCGATTGATCTCGTCGGCCAGCACGATGTTGTGGAACAGAGGCCCCCGTTCGAACTCGAAACTGCCGGTCTGCGGTCGGAACACGTCGGTGCCGGTGAGATCGGCTGGCAGCAGGTCGGGAGTGAACTGCACCCGATGAAAATCCGCCTTGATCCGCGCCGCCAGCGCCTTTACCGCCGTGGTCTTGGCCAGACCTGGCGCCCCTTCGACCAGCAGGTGACCATCGGCCAGCAACGCGACCAGCAGACAATCGATCAGATGCGGCTGGCCAATGATGCAGCGCTGCAAATCCTCGCGCAGTTGCGCGAAGGCCTGCTGCAGGACACTCAAGGGCCGGGTTTCAGGCCGGATTTCAGGTAATTCCATGTTCGGTTTCCGTTCTCGACAGTACACAAGAAGGCTGTCCGGCACGGTGCGATGGGGAAGGTTCCGGCAGCGTGCTACAGACCATGGCGGTCGCCAGAAGTTTAATCGGACTGCGCGCGTCCTCACCGGCCGCACAACGAAAAGAGGCGGCCGAAGCCGCCTCTCTTGTTTGCTTGATGCGGAACTTACTGCAGGGTGGCGCTGAGGATACGCGGCGTCACGAAGATCAGCAGTTCGGCCTTGTTGACGATGCGCGAGGTCTGCCTGAACAGCGCACCGAGTACCGGGATGTCACCCAGACCTGGCACCTTGACGATCGTATTGGACTTGTCGATTTCGTAGATGCCACCGAGCACCACGGTCTGTCCGTTGTCCACCAGCACCGAAGTATTGATCGAGCGGGTGTCGATGGTCGGCACCTGACCGCTGCCCGGCACGCTGACGTAACCGGCCAGTGCATCCTTGGTGACGTTGATCTGCAGATAGATGCGGTCGTCGGCGGTAATCGTCGGAGTGACCTTCAGCTCCAGCACGGCGTCCTTGAACTGTACCGTGGCGGTGCCGCTGCCGGCCGCACCTGTGGAGCTGTTCTGGAACGTGACGTAGCCGATCTCCTGGCCCTGGCGGATGTCCGCCTGCTCATGATTCGCAGTGATCACCCGTGGGCTGGAAATCGTTTCGCTGAGACCTTCGGTCTGTGCGGCGGAGAGTTCCAGATCGAGCGAGTAGTTCCTGCCGAGGATCGCCAGGCCAATGCTGCCGGCCTGTGTCGTGGAAGGCAGATTGAAGTTCAGGCCGCCGGCACCGATGGGGCTTGCCGTGGTCCCCGTCGTGGTCGTCCCGCCGTTGTTGCCGGGGGTACCGCCAAGCACGCCACCGGTCTGGATCACCTGCCCGCTGGGATTGGTCTTCGTGGCGTTGGCACCAAACTTGGCACCCAGGTCGCGTTCGAAGTCATCCGTGGCGATCACGATGCGCGACTCGATAAGCACCTGCTGCACCGGCGTATCCAGCACCGCGATCAGATCGCGCAGCTGCTTGATCTTCTCCGGCGTGTCGTTGAGCAACAGTGTATTGGTGCGCACGTCGAACGAAGCACTGCCGCGCGACGACAGGAAGCCATGTGCGTTGTTGGCGCCACCGCCACCGCCGCCCTGTGCCTGCAGGCTGCCCGTGGTCAGCAGCTTGGCGATGTCCGACGCCTTGCCGTAGCTGATCGGTACATAGTCGGTGACCAGTTCGGCGGTGTCCTGCGCTTTCAGCTTGGCATCGGCAAGGTCTTGCTCGTACTTGGCCAGTTCGGCCTGCGGCGCAACCCAGATCACGTTGCCGTTGCGGCGCTTGTCCAGGCTCTTGGCACGCAGGATCACGTCCAGCGCCTGATCCCACGGCACATTGACCAGCCGCAGGGTAACGCTGCCGCCGACGCTGTCCGAGGCGACCAGGTTCAGCCCGGAGATATCGGCGATCAACTGCAGCGCCGAGCGGACCGGAATATCCTGGAAGTTGAAGGTGACGCGCTTGCCGTTGTAGCTCGGATCCTGGCCAAGCCGGGCCAGCGTGTCCGCCTTCGCATCGGCGTGCTTCGGTGTCACTTCGACCACGTATTGGTCGCCGGTCTGGTAGGCCGAGGTATCGACATTGCCGGCGATCGCGATTTCCATATGGGCGCCACCGCCACCGATGCCGGCGCGGGTAACGATGGACTGCACCGGTGTGGCGAAGTCCAGCGTATCGAGGCGTTGCGCAAGATTGGCCGGCAGATTCGCGTGATCGATATCGACCAGCAATTTGTCGCCCTTGCGGTTCATCTGGGCGTTCGCGCCATTGCCGCTGAAGCTGATGAGGACGCGGCCCTCGCCATTCGGGCCACGGCGGAAGTCGATGTTGGAAATCGTCGCGCCGTTATTCATCGTCGAAGGCAGCGCCTTGGACGGATCGATGGTGGCGACCGTGGTGGTGGCTTGATCGGCGGTGCCGTTGTTGATGGTGAGTACCAGGCTGTGGCCCTCGACCCGCGAACGGTAGGACGACGCGCGCATCAATTCGACCACGACCCGGGTTCGACCGCCGGCTTCCACCGCAGACACGCCGGAAGTCGAGCCCTTGCCGATATCCAGATGACGCGCTGCGGCGTTGTCGGTGTCGGCAAGATCGACGGCAATGCGTGGTGGATTGCCCGTACTGAAAATCCTCGGTTCCGGCACCGGGCCGTTGCCGAAGTCCATGTGCAGCTCGACACTGCCGCCTGGCAACGCCTCAAAGCTGATGTTCTTCAGCGTGGTGCTGGCTGCCATGGCATCGCTGGCCCAGGTGGCACCGGCGATCAGCAGACCCATCAGCATGTAACGGCTCGCATGGCGCATGACACGGCCCCGGACGGATTGGATTTGGTTGGTCATTGCATCAGCCCCTGTATTCCTATTTCGCGTCGAGCGCGATGCTGGCCGGACGTTCCATCCAGCCGCCATTGCCATTGGATACCAGCTCGACCAGGTCAATATGGTCATCACCGATATTGGTGATGTGCCCATAGTTCTGGCCCATGTATTCGCCACTGTGGACACGGTGGATCACCCCGCCCGGGTCCTTGATCAACACTTCCAGGCTCGCGCCGGTACCGACCGTACCGACCATCTTCAAGCTGTCCAGCGCAAACATCTCAAGCGGCTGCTTGGCACGGTTTGCATCTGGCCGCGGGCCACTGGTAGCGGTGTTCGACTGCATTTCGGCCGTGCTCGGGCTGAACGGATCGCGCTTGCCCTGATCGTCATATACGAAGGACTCGAACGTCTTGATCACCGGCAACGGCTGGATCGGCGCGCCCTTCTTGGCTTTTTCCTGCGCAACCCACTCGCGCAGATCGGACATGCCTCGAGTACAGCCGCTCAGCACCAGTGCTGCGCCAAGCATCAGCAATACCCGCGTCACGTGGACCGGTTTGATGGCAGCAAACTTGTTCATTTCTGCCCCCCCGCCTTGGGCTTGCCCGGCTTCTTGGCCGCGGCGGCGCTCTCTTCGTCATCCAGATAGCGGTAAGTCTTCACGGTGCCCTGCAGAACGAGTTGGCCATCCGTCGGAGCACCGCCCTTGGCCGGCGTCTTAGGCGTCAACGACACGTCGTGCAGCGTCAGGATGACCACCCGTGGCAATGAAGCCACCCCGCTGATGAAGGTGCCGAACTGGTGATAGGTACCGCTCATGCGCAGCGTGATGGGCTTTTCCGCATAGAAATCCTTCGGCGTTTCCGGGCCCGGCTGGAACAGCTCGGTTTCCAGACCCGCCGACAGCGCCGTTTGCGAAACATCCACCAGCAGCTCGGGCATTTCAGTCTTGCTGGGCAGCTGACGCAGCAGCTGGCGCAGCATGTCCTGCATCTCGTCGAGCTGCTGTTGCAGCGCTTCCAGGTTGACTGCCTTGGCCTGCTTGGTCGCGAATTCCTGCTTGAGCTGCTCTTCCTTGCTCGCCAGCGACGTCAAGCTGTCCTGCTGGTCGCCGATGAAGAAGTACCAGCCAACCAGCATCACGATGGCAAACAGCAGTACGGTGAAGAACACTTTGACCGATTGTGGCCAGCCACCGACGTTGTTGCGATCGAGATTGCGAATGTCATTGAGGAACTTCATGACTTGGTCCCTCCCGTGGCAGGCGCAGTCATCGCTTTCGTCTCCGGCTTGGCCGGTGCTGTTGTAGAGGCAGGCTTCGCCGGTGCGGCGGCGGGCGCCGGCGCAGCGGCAGGCGTGCCGGTGATCGTCTTCGCTGCCGTGCCGAGTGCGTTCGGAACCGAGGTTGCCGGCGCAGGCGCGGAACTGCTTGAACCCGCAGGAGCCGAGCCATCCGCACCATCGGGTTCGTCGGACTTCGGCCGGCTCAGTGCCACGTCCAGCCCGAAGGTGTACGGCATACGGCTGGCATCATGGCTGTTTTCGGTCTTGCGCAGATCAGCATGCCCCATCCACTGGGACGCCTCGATATTGCGCATGTATTCGGCGACGCTGGCATTGGACTGCGCCACGCCATCCAGCGACAAGGCCTGACCGTTCTGCTTGAGGCCGCTCAGGCGTGCGCTGGAAGGTATCGTCTTCACCAGCTCGTCGAACAGATGCACCATCTGCGAACGGTCCGCCTGCAGCTGTTCAATGATCTGCTTGCGCGCCAGCAGATGCTCGCGCACCTGCTCGAGATCCTTGATCTTGGCGATGCGCACGTCGAGATCCTTGATCTCGGTCTGCAGATAGGTGTTGCGGTCATTCTGGTTGTCGATCCGCTGACCCATCCAGAATCCCCACAGCAGCAGGACGCCCAGCCCGGCCACAAATGCAGCGGCAAGCTGCAAGTAGAACTCGCGTTCGCGTTGCTTGCGTCGTTCCGCACGCCACGGAAGTAGATTGATGTGTGCCATCAGTCGAAGCTCCTCAAGGCGAGGCCGACCGCAATCATCAGCGCGGGCGCGTCCTGGGCCAGCGACTGCGCCTGCACCCTGGGCGACAGCGACATGCGCGCCAGCGGGTTGGCGACGATGCAGGACACGCCAAGCTGTTCTTCCAGCATCGCGCCGAGCCCTTCGATCGAGGCGCAACCGCCGGCCAGCACGACCTGGTCAACCTTGCTGTATTCGCTGCCGGCGAAGAAGAACTGCAGCAGGCGGCTGATCTGCTGGACCAGCGATTCCTTGAATGGCTCCAGTGCTTCGGTTTCGTACGATTCCGGCAAGCCACCCTTGCGCTTGGCGCGGCCGGCTTCCTCATAGGAGAGCCCGAAGCGACGCATGATTTCGTCGGTCAACTGCTTGCCGCCGAAGACCTGCTCACGCGAGTAGATGGTGCGTTGGTTGCGCAAGACGGACAGGGTCGTCATGGTGGCGCCGATGTCCACCACGGCAACCAGCGCGTCGCGTCCGACATTGAGCTGGTCGGCGACCATCGCGAATGCGTTCTCCATCGCGAACGCCTCGACGTCGATCGCGCTGGCGGTCAGTCCGCCCAAGTCCAGCGCGGCCACGCGCATGTCCACGTTCTCGGTGCGCGAGGCAGCGAGCAGCACATTATTCATGTCTGCGTTGTCACGCACCGGCCCGAGCACCTCGTAGTCGAGGCTGACTTCGTCGATCGGATACGGGATGTACTGGTTCGCCTCGACCTGGATCTGACCTTCCAGATCGTCGTCGGACAGTTCGCTGGACATCGGGATGATGCGGGTGATCACCGCCGATCCGGCCAGCGCCGCCGCCGCATGCTTGAGCTTGGAGCCCGATCGCGCCAGCGCGCGACGAATCGCGTCACCCACCGCCTCAACCTCGACGATGTTCTTTTCGACCACGGCATTGGGTGGCAGTGGCTCAACCGCGTAATGCTCCACGCGATAGCGCCCGCCCACTTGACTTAGCTGCAGCAGCTTGACGGCAGTCGAACTGATGTCGACACCAATCAGCGCCGGCTTCTTGGGTGTAAAAAGCCCCACGGTGTTTCCCCCTTGCCCCTAGCGCCCGTAACCAGAGTCCTGGTGGGATGCGCAGTGGCATTAAATCGAAAAATTAACGCAATGGCAACGGTCTACAGAAACTTTCTCAAGTAATTGACGTGATGTCCACCACATTTGCGACATCGCCCTCAGATGGCGCAACCCTTGCTTTCAGTCCTTTCTAATTAGTCGAACCAGACCTCATGTGGGGAATACTGCTACATCTATACTCTGCCATGTTTTGACTCAGGTCTCGCTATCCCCACACCATGCGAATTTTGAAACGTTTGTTGCGCTGGGTACTGATCCTGGCCTTCTCAGCTTTGCTCCTGGCAGTTATCGCAGTCGGCGTGGCCTATTGGCTTATAGCACCAAGACTCCCGTCGGTGGCGGTCCTGAAGGACTATCACATGCAGGTGCCGCTGCGCGTGCTGACCGCCGACGGCAAGCTGATTGCCAGTTTTGGCGAAACCCGACGCATCCCGGTGGCGATTGCCGATGTGCCGGACCTGCTCAAGCACGCCGTGCTGTCGGCGGAGGATGCGGAGTTCTACCACCACCCGGGTGTGGACTGGCGCGGGATTGCGCGTGCAGGTTGGCACGTTATCGTTACAGGAGGTGACAAGGGTCCCGGCGGGTCGACCATCACCCAGCAGGTAGCTCGCAACTTCTTCCTGAGCCCCGAAAAGCTCTACTCGCGCAAGCTGACCGAGATCTTCATCGCGCTGAGCATCGAGCACGAGCTCAGCAAGGACCAGATCCTCGAGCTGTACCTCAACAAGATGTTCCTCGGCCATCGCTCCTATGGTGTGAGCGCGGCGGCGGCCTACTACTACGGCAAGACGCTGGACCAGCTGACTCCCGCCGAATGTGCGTTGATCGCTTCGACGTTTCAGCTGCCCTCGGTGGTCAATCCGCTCAATAGCCCGGCGCGCGCGATGGCCCGGCGTAACTGGGTGCTGGGCGAGATGCTCAAGCACAACTACATCACCCAGGCGGTGTACGAACAGGCGATTGCCGAAGCAAATCACGCGTTTCCGCATGAGCAGCCGATCGAGGTGGATGCTCCGTACCTCGCGGAAATGGTGCGTCGACAAGCGCTTGACCGGCTTGGCAACGATGCGCTGACCGAAGGTTACGTGGTCAAGACCACGGTGCAAAGCACCCGTCAGGCAGCGGCCGTGACGGCGCTGCGCGATGGCCTGATATCCTATGACCATCGCCACGGCTGGCGCGGACCGGAGGCGCATCAGGATCTGCCAGCAGACGCCAGCGAGCAGGATTACGACCATCTGTTGTCCAGCTACAGCGACATCTCGGGCATGCAACCTGGTCTGGTCACGGCCAGCAGTGCCAAGGAAGCTACGGTTTATTTGCCGAGCCACGAAAGCGTCAGCCTTGATCTGGCCGCGATGAGCTGGGCCCATCCGCGCATCAACGACGATCGCGTCGGCGCGGCTCCCGGCAGCGTAAGTAGCGTACTCAAGCGCGGCGACATCATCCGGGTGTCACTCAACGCCAAGGGTGGATGGGATCTCGACCAGATTCCTGCCGCACAGGCAGCGCTGACCTCGATCAATCCGGAAGACGGCTCCATCCAGGCACTGGTGGGCGGCTTCAGTTTTTCGCGCAGCAAATTCAATCGCGCCGTCATGGCGGCACGCCAGCCCGGCTCGAGTTTCAAGCCGTACTTCTACTCGGCGGCGTTCGAGCGCGGATTCACCCCGGCCTCGATCATCAACGATGCGCCGCTGGCGCTGCCTGACCCTTCGAAGCCGGGTGGCATCTGGACCCCGTCCAACGACGACGGCAAATTCGCCGGGCCGATGCGCCTGCGCGAAGCGCTGGTGGAGTCCAAGAATCTGGTCTCGGTGCGCCTGCTCGACGCGATCGGCATACGCTACGCGCGCGATTACGTCACCCGCTTCGGCTTCTCGCCCGATTCGATTCCAGCCAACCTGTCGATGGCGCTGGGAACGGCTTCGGTATCGCCGATGAGCATGGCCCGCGGCTTCGCGGTATTCGCCAATGGCGGCTATCTGGTCACTCCGTACTTCATCAGCGAGATCGACGACCGCAACGGCAAGCCGGTGTATCTGGCCAACCCTGCACGCGCCTGCCGCAACTGCCAGGAGCGTCTGCTCGACACCCGGCCACCGGGCCCGCCACCGGCCGACATGATCCTGACCCCGGCCAACAGCGTCGCCGCCGCGAGTACGGCACCCGCTGCCGCCAGCAGCGTGGATGGCGTGGGCATCGCGGTGTTGCCGGCCGATGTGCACGGCGAAAGCGCGCATCCTCCGGTGCTCGCACCACAAGTCATCGACGCCCGCAACGACTACCTGCTCACTTCGCTGATGAAGGACGTGATCCAAAATCCGCTTGGTACCGCCGCCGCCGCCAAAGTGCTGGACCGCGCCGATTTGGCCGGCAAGACCGGTTCGACCAGCGATTGGCGTGATGCCTGGTTCGTCGGTTTCAACGGCGACCTCACCACCGCGGTATGGGTGGGTTACGACGACTACGCGTCGCTGGGGTACAAAGAGTTCGGCGCCAAGGTCGCACTGCCGATCTGGATGGACTACACCGCCGAGGTGCTCAAGAACCTACCCCTGAGCACGTTGCCGATGCCGCCAGGCATCAGTACGGTCTTGATCAATCGCGACAGCGGCCTGCCCTCCTCCCCGGGCGACCCGAATGGCATGAACGAGATATTCAAGGTGGAGGATGTCGATCGTCTGCGCAACCAGGCTGCGCAGCTGAAGGACCAGGATCAGGATCACGCCTACGATATCTTCTGAACTTCGGATCAACTTCCGGATCAACTTCCGGTATGGTGGATCCCGTCCTTGCCGCTGGCCACCGATCGATGAGGAGCGTGCCATGTCCCGAGGCGAACATCACCGCATCCACGCGCATGACCGTCTGCGACGCAACCGGTTACGCATAGCCCAGGAAGCCGCTCGCCTGATGAGCGAGCACGGCATCCGCGATTTTCACCACGCCAAGCTGAAGGCGGCCGAACGCCTGGGCATCCTCGATACGCAGGCACTCCCGCGCAACCTTGAGATTGAGGACGCGCTGCGTGAACACCAACGCCTGTTTCTTGCCGACAGCCAGCCACAGCTACTGAGACAGCGTCGAGAGGCAGCCGTCGAAGCCATGCAATTTCTTGCCGCGTTCGACCCGCGACTGGTCGGCGCCGTACTCGAAGGCACGGCGGATGCGCACTCAGCAGTATGCCTGCATGTATTCAGCGACGACCCCGATGCGGTCGGGCTGTATCTGCGCGAACACGGCGTGCCGATCGAGACCCAAACCCGTCGGCTGCGCAACAGCCGCGACGATCAACCCGAGTATCCGGTGCTGCTGTTTGCCGCCGACGAGCTGCCGTTCGATCTGACCGTGCTGCCGCGCGATGCGCTACGGCAGGCACCGCTGGACCGGGCCGACGATCGGCCCATGCGCCGCGCTTCGCTGGCACAGGTGGAAATCCTGCTGGCGGAAGATCCCGAGGACGCATTCGAACAACGGCTGAGCACGGCGCTGCGCTGAGCTGGCTGTTCTCCTCCCCCGGCTTGCTGGGGGTGGTTGGGTGGGGGTCGCTTTTGATTTCCCCGCAAAGAGCACCCCACCCCAGCCCTCCCCTGCAAGCAGGGGAGGGAGCAAAGCACGAGCGCGAAGCCGGCTGCCAGGCCCTTCCACCAACGCCTGCAAAGAGTAAAACGCAAACGCCCCGGATCAACCCGGGGCGTTTGCGTTACATCGGCGTGGACCGGTTAGAGTCAGCGCTTGGTCGTCGGCACGTAGTCGCGCACGCCGGCACCGGTGTAGATCTGACGCGGCCGACCGATGCGCGAACCGGGCGTTTCATGCTGCTCGATCCAGTGCGAGATCCAGCCGGAGGTGCGCGCGATCGCAAACATCACGGTGAACATCTCGGTGGGGATGCCCAGCGCCTTGTAGATGATGCCGGAGTAGAAGTCGACATTCGGGTACAGCTTGCGCTCGACGAAGTACTCGTCCTTCAGCGCCGCCTCCTCAAGCTTCATGGCGACGTCGAGCAGCGGATCATTGACGCCCAACTCGGCCAGCACCTTGTGGCACATCTCGCGGATGATCTTCGCGCGTGGATCGAAGTTCTTGTAGACGCGATGGCCAAAGCCCATCAGGCGGAAGCTGTCGTTCTTGTCCTTCGCGCGCTTGACTGCCGTCTCGACGTTGTCGGGCGTGCCGATTTCCTTGAGCTGCTTGAGCACCGCCTCGTTCGCGCCACCATGAGCAGGGCCCCACAAAGCGGTGATACCCGCAGCGACCGATGCGTACGGGTTCGCGCCGGTGGAACCAACCAGGCGCACGGTGGAAGTGGATGCGTTCTGCTCATGGTCGGCGTGCAGGATGAACAGCAGATCCAGCGCCTTCGCCGCGACCGGATTCAATTCCAGCGGCTCGCTCGGCACTTCGAACATCATGTGCAGGAAGCGGGTGACGTACTCGAGGTTGTTGCGCGGGTAGCGCATCGGCCAACCGATCGAATAGCGGAAGCAGGCGGCCGCGATGGTCGGCATCTTGGCGATCAGGCGGATCGCGGCAAGCTTGCGATCGGCCGGATCTTCCACGTCCAGGTCGTCGTGATAGAACGCCGACAGCGAGGCCACCGCAGCGGCCAGCATCGCCATCGGATGCGCGTCGTGGTGGAAGCCCTGGAAGAAGTTCTTCTGCGCCTCATGCATCATGGTGTGATGCGTGATCTCGTGCTCGAAGCCTTCGAACTGCGTCTTGTTCGGCAGCTCGCCGTTCAGCAGCAGGTAGGACACCTCGAGAAAACTCGACTTCTCGGCCAGTTGCTCGATCGGGTAACCGCGATACAGCAGCACGCCCTCGTCACCATCGATGTAGGTGATTGCGCTCTTGGTGCTGGCGGTGCTGCCGTAGCCTGGATCGTAAGTGAAATGGCCAGTGTCCTTGTACAGCGTGCCGATATCGATGCACGCCGGCCCGAGCGTGCCGCTGATCAACGGCAACTCACTGCTGCGATTGCTCGACTCATCCAGCAGCTTGACGATCTTGGGATCGGACACGGAAACCTCCTTCATGTGGGTCACTACCGGGGGCAACCGCGATGACGGCGCCGGCCGGCTTGGGGAATGCTTGGCGTCGTACGCCGGGGAAAGCATGCCGTGCAACGGACGCCGCGGCGTCTGGCACTTCCCATTATCGCACAAGGTCCAATCAACATTCGACGACGAATGGCAAACGGCACCCACGAAAAAACACGGGGCAAGCCTGCGCTTGCCCCGTGTTTCGAATCGAATCTGATCAATCAAGATCTGCCCGGCCATCAACAAGGACGGCCGCGCGCAAGCGCTTACTCTTTGGCAGCGCCCGCATAGCGACGACGGAACTTGTCGACGCGACCGCCGACATCCAGCGTCTTCTGCTTGCCGGTGTAGAACGGGTGCGAATGGCTCGAGATATCCACCTTGATCAGCGGGTACTCATTGCCGTCTTCCCACTTGATGGTTTCCTTGCTGGACATGGTCGACTTGGTCAGAAAGGCAAAGTCGGACGACAGGTCCTGGAACACCACCGGCTTGTTGTTCGGATGGATATCGGGCTTCATGGCAGGCTCTAAAGCGATGGTGAAAAGAGCGGCATTGTAACGGCCGAACCACCTCCACCGCAACCCTCGGATACCCCGAGAACCCGTCCAATGCCCCCAGGAAGCCCCGCCGGGAGCTGTTTGTACAGTCACCGCGGCAGCAAAAGCGCCATCCACGGCATGCCGCCAGCGGTCAGTTCTCCGCCCCGAGAGCGCGGCGTACCATCGCGGCAAAGCGGGCCTGATCGACTTCCAGCACGATATTCGCCTGCGCGCTCCGGCCCAGCCGCCCGGCCCAGTCGACCACGGTGGCGCCCCGAGTCAGGCGCCCATCCAGCTCGACGGCAACGGCCCGCGTCTCGCTTCGGATGACGATCGACGGATCGATCGCCACCGCCATGGCCAGTGCATCAGCCGCGATCACCCCGCGCCGCGCATGCTTGAGGTTGAACGCGCGGGCGGTGCCCGATATGCGGCCGTAGAAATCGGCGCGCTGGTCGCCAGCCTTCAACCAGGCATCGAACTGCACCACGTCAAACGCGTGCCGCAAGGTCGCTTCCCAGTCGACTAGGTCGAACTGCGGAAACGCCTCGAACACGACGTGCGCCGCTTCCGGATCAAAGCCCACGTTGAACTCGGCCGGCACGTTGCCGGTGTTGCCATGGCCGGTGACGGCGCCACCCATCACCACCAACCGGGCAACCCGTTCTGGCAGCGTGGGGTCGAGTCGCAGCGCGAGTGCGAGGTTGGTCAATGGCGCGAGTGCCACCAGCGTCAATTCACCTGGGCGTTCACGGGTCAATCGCAACAAGGCCAGGGCAGCGGACTCATCCGACTGCCGTGCCGCGGGCTCGGGAAAGCCGACATCGCCAAAACCATCCTGCCCGTGCACGAACGCGGCATCTTCGCCGGGTGCGCGTACCAGCGGCGTGGCACAGCCAGCAAACACCGGCGTGCTGGCACCCAGCAGGTCAACCAGCGTTCGCGCATTGCGCACGGTATGCCCCAGCCCCACGTTGCCGGCAGCGATGCTCAGGCCGGCGATATCGGCATGCGCATGCGCCATCAGGATGGCCAATGCATCGTCGACGCCAGGGTCGGTATCAATCAGCAGTTGCGGCTTGGTCATGGTGGCCTGTTGATGTCGGGCGGGTCAGTGTATCGGGTGGCTGCGGGATGGGCCCCGCATACGATCAATGGACGGCCCCTGCGCACCCGTCATCACGCGTGCACGTAGCGCGCGGCGCCACCGATCCAGCGCTCGATCAGCCGTTCGGTCTGCAGCGGATGGGTGGCCAGCATGCGTTCACCGACCTGCTGCACCGCTGGCAGCAGATGCGCGTCGCGCGCGAGGTCGGCAATGCGGAAACTGAGCTGACCGGTCTGGCGGGTGCCAAGCACTTCGCCCGGCCCGCGCAATTCAAGATCTTTCTCGGCGATACGGAAACCGTCACTGGTCTCGCGCATCACCTGCAGCCGCTCGCGCGCAAGCTGACCGAGTGGCGGCTGGTACAACAGCACGCAGTTGGAGGCGAGCGTGCCGCGACCGACGCGACCCCTGAGCTGGTGCAACTGGGCGAGGCCGAGTCGTTCGCTGTTCTCGATCACCATCAGACTCGCGTTCGGTACATCCACGCCAACCTCGATCACGGTGGTCGCCACCAGCACCGACAGCTCGCCGCTCTTGAACGCATCCATCACCGCCTGCTTTTCCTTCGGCTTCATGCGGCCGTGGATCAGGCCAACCTTGAAACCGGCCAGCACAGCGGACAACTCAGTGTGTGCCACCTCGGCCGCCTGCGCACGCAGCTGCTCCGACTCTTCGATCAACGTGCACACCCAATACACCTGCCGCCCTTCACCGCAAGCGGCGTGAATGCGCTCGATTACGTCGAACCGGCGCGCGTTGGAAATCGCGATGGTTTGCACCGGCGTGCGACCGGGTGGTAGCTCGTCGATGGATGACACATCCAGATCGGCATAGGCACTCATTGCCAGCGTTCGGGGGATCGGGGTGGCGGTCAGCACCAGCTGATGCGGTACCTGCTCGCCTTCCTTGCCTTTGTCGCGCAGGGCCAGTCGCTGCTGCACGCCGAAGCGGTGCTGCTCGTCGACGATCACCAGTCCGAGCCGCGCAAACCCGACCCCTTCCTGCATCAACGCATGCGTGCCGATCACCACCGACGCACCCGCGGCGACCCGCGCCAGCGCAGCCGTGCGGGCCTTGCCGGTGACCTTGCCGGCCAGCCATTCGACAGCAATGCCGAGCGGCTGCAGCCAGTGCTGGAAATTGCGCAGATGCTGCTCGGCCAGCAGTTCGGTCGGCGCCATCAGTGCCACCTGATAACCCGATTCCACAGCGGCCAGCGCAGCCAACGCCGCCACCACTGTCTTGCCCGAACCGACATCGCCCTGGACCAGCCGCAGCATCGGCTTGGACTGCGCGAGATCCTGCGCGACTTCCGCGCCCACGCGCTGCTGTGCTGCCGTCAATTCGAACGACAGGCCGGCCAACAACTGCTGGCGCAGATGGTGATCGCCACCGAGCGCTGGCGCATGCCTCAAACGCACCGCTGCGCGCATGCGTTTCAGGCTCAGGTGCTGAGTCAGCAACTCCTCGAACGCGAGGCGCTGTTGCGCGGGATGATGGCCGAGCATGAGCTGTCCCAGGTGCGCATCCGGCGGCGGGCGATGCACATACAGCAAGGCATCGCGCAACGACGTCAGACCGTGTTCGGCACATAGTTCGGGCGGGATCAACTCCAGTTGCGCAGCGGGCGGCAGCAACGCGAGCGCCTTGCCGATCACGCCGGCCAGCCGCTTCTGCCCCAGCCCTTCGGTGGTCGGATAGATCGGGCTCAGCAATTCGTCGACCGTGACCGCATCGTCGCCACTCAGCCGCTGATATTGCGGGTGCACCATCTCCAACCCTTGTGTGCCATGGCGAACTTCGCCAAAGCACAACACGCGTGTGCCGGGCTTGAGTTGCTCGGCCTGCGCACGGTTGAAATGGAAGAAACGCAGCAGCAGCGTCTGCTGGCTGGCGTCGCCGATGGCGACCTTCAACTGCGGGCGATAGCGGAAACCGCGTTCGACCGCTTCGACAACGCCCTCGACCTGCGCCCGCTCGCCAACGCGCAGATCCGCGATGACGGTGACCCGGGTCTTGTCCTCGTAGCGCAGCGGCAGGTGAAACCACAGGTCCTGCACGCGCTCGATTCCGAGCCGTGCCAGGGCCGCAACCAGCGACGGACCCACCCCAGGCAGCACGGTGACCGGTGCAATGTCCGGATCAGTGCCAGCGGTGGAAGCGGAACGAGCGGTGCGGGTGGTCATCACATCCAAGCCTAACCGAGCACGGCCCGTCGCCGTAAGACTGAGTCAGGCTGGGATGTCGACGACAGCTGTCAGCGATGACCGCGGGCTTTAATCAGTCCAGCACCATGACGGCATCGACCTCGACTTGCGCCGCCTTCGGCAAGCCGGACACTTCGATGGTGGAACGCGCCGGATACGGCGGCTGGAAATATTCGGCCATGACCGCGTTGACCGCGGCAAAATTCGCCAGATCGGTCACGTAGATGCCCACCCGCACGATCTGCGCCAGCGAGCCGCCAGCCGCCTTCGCTACCGCATCAAGATTGTCGAACACCCGCCGCGTCTGCACGGTGATGTCGCCATCGACCAGCGCAGCAGTCGCCGGGTCGAGCGGGATCTGGCCAGAGAAATACACCGTGTTGCCATGACGCACGGCCTGCGAATACGGACCGATGGCGGCCGGCGCCTGATCAGTGGCGATGATGCTGCGTGACATGGGAAACCCTCGGGCAAAACGCGAGTGTAGAACGTCCCTGGTTTACAGGGGATAGCGATACGCGCCGCTGACTACGCCGGTGCGGCGCACGCGGCGGATAACGTCAGCCAGGTGTTTGCGGTTTTTCACTTCCATCGCGAACAGCAGCGTTGCGGCGGCGGCGTCGCGTTCGACGTATTCCACGTTCTCGATATTCGAATCGGCCGCGGCGATCGCAGCGGCCACCGTGGCGAGTACGCCGGGACGGTTGATGACCTCGATGCGCAGCTGCGCGCGGTAATCACCCTGCACATCGCGATCCCACTCGATCGCCACACAGCGTTCCGGTGACTTGCGCAGTTCGATGACGTTCGGGCATTCCTCGCGATGCACCACGATGCCCTTGCCTGAAGACAGGTAACCGATGATGTCGTCGCCCGGCAGCGGATGACAGCAATTGGCAAAACTCAGCACACCGCGCTCGGCGCCGGTGATGCGGATTTTCTCCTGCATATGCGGGGGCGCGTGCGGCACCTTGCCAGCTTTCTTGCCACGCGACGCGAGCAGCTGGTTCGCAACCACGTCGGGCATGCGGTTGCCCAGGGCGATGTCGGACAGCAGTTCTTCCAGCCGCTTGAACTTGGATGCTTCGAGGAATCGATCCAGCACTGCTGCCGGAATGCCATCCAGGCTGCTGCCCAGCGCGTCCAGCGCGCGATCGAGCATGCGATGACCGAAGTCGACCGCGTCCTCGTGCTGCAGATGTTTCAGGTACTGGCGGATCGCGGTGCGCGCCTTGCCGGTGACCACCGATTCCAGCCACGCCGGATTCGGCATCGCCGACGGGGCCGTGATGATTTCCACCAGCTGGCCGGATTCCAGTCGTGTGCGCAGCGGCAGCAATTTCTTGTCGACGCGCGCGGCCACCGCATGATCGCCGACATCGGTGTGCACGGCGTAGGCGAAGTCCAGCGCGGTGGCGTTGCGCGGTAGCGAAAGAATGTCGCCGCGCGGGGTGAACAGATAAACCTCATCCGGAAACAGGTCAATCTTTACCGCTTCGATGAACTCCGACGACACCGTATTGTTGGCTGAACTGTCGGCAAGCGAAGACAGCCACTCGCGCGCACGCGCCTGCGCGCTGTTGGCCGGACCGCTGTCCGTTTTGTAGGCCCAGTGCGCGGCGACGCCACGCTCGGCGACTGAATCCATCTCGGCCGTACGGATCTGCACCTCGATCGGCGCACCAAACGGGCCCAGCAGCACGGTGTGCAGCGACTGGTAACCGTTCGCCTTCGGAATCGCGATGAAATCCTTGAAGCGCTTGTCGACCGGCTTGTACAGCGCGTGCACGGCGCCGAGCGCCATATAGCAGCTCATCGCACTGTCGACGACCACGCGAAAACCGTAGACGTCCATCAATTGCGCAAAACTCTTGTGCTCGCCGCGCATCTTGGAATAGATGCTCCATGGCGACTTGATTCGCCCTACCACGCGACTTTGCAGATGATCAGCGGTGAGTCGTACCGACAGCGCCGTCTCGATCCTGCCCATCGCTTCGCGCCGGTTGCCGATCGCCGCACGGATGCGTTCGCTGATCACCCGGTAGCGATCCGGGTACAACGAGCGAAAGCCCAGATCCTGCAGCTCGGCCTTGAACTTGTTCATGCCCAGGCGCTGCGCGATCGGGGCGAAGATTTCCAGCGTCTCGCGAGCGATACGGCGACGCGAGTCACCATCTTTGGCGCCGAGCGTGCGCATGTTGTGCAGGCGATCGGCCAGCTTGATCAAGATCACGCGCAAGTCGCGCGCCATCGCCAGCAGCATCTTGCGGAAGCTCTCCGCGTCGGCTTCCTGGCGGCTGCCGAAGCGCATCTTGTCCAGTTTGGTGACACCATCGACCAGTTCGGCCACCACCTCGCCGAACTCGGCGGCCAGAGCCTCGCGGCTCAGTTCAGTGTCTTCCAGGGTGTCGTGCAGGATGGCCGCGATGATCGTTTCAGCATCCAGGCCGAGTTCCGCCAGGATGCCGGCCACCGCCACCGGATGGGTGATATAGGGCTCGCCGCTCTTGCGCTCCTGCCCCTCGTGCGCCTGGGCGCCGACCTGGAAGGCGCGCAACACGCGCTCGACCTGCGCCTCAGGCAGGTAGGCAATGCGCTCCTTCAGAGCGAGCACATACGGCGGCAACACGGACATATCGGCGGAAGCGGGATGCGTGGCCGTGGTCATCGTTGCCGGGGGCCGATTCAGGCACCCACCTCGCGACAACGGCAATGAAACCAGACGGTGGCTGCAAGCGCGCGTTTCTTCAGGACCTGTCCAAAATCACCGGACAAGCCGGTGATCTGGACGCGCGTACTACAGCAACCGCCATCCATCAGTCGTCACCGCCCTTGGAAAGGTCGTCGTCAACCTCGGCAGCAGCCCACTCCAGCGCTTCGCGCTCGGCGCGCTCACGCTCGCTCTTGTCGATCTGGTCGATCATGGCCTGATCGATGCGGCGCTCGGCGATCTCGCGCAGGGCCAGCACCGTCGGCTTGTCCTGTCCGGGATTGACGGCCGGCTCGGCACCCTTTTCCAACTGGCGCGCGCGCTTGGTTGCCATCAGCACCAGCTCGAAACGGTTGTCTACCACCTCGAGGCAGTCTTCCACGGTAATACGGGCCATGCGAAATCCTCAAAGAATAAATGACTTATATGGTCTGACAGTGTAGCCAGCGAGCCCTTTGCTGGCAATGCAGCCAACCCAACGCGTATGATGGCTGGCTGCCTGCGACGGCCGCCTTGGCGGCGAAAGCAGATTGAAAGCCGTGCAAGATATAAAACCAGCCAGTACAATATACCGTCCCCTGCCGCGAATCCCCTTGCACCGATGCCCTCACTGCCCCGCTCCCTCTGCCTGAGCCGCTGGTTGCCGTTGCTCGCGATCGCGTTGCTGGCCGGCTGCACGATCGCGAAACCGCGCACCGACGATCCATTGGAGCACGTCAACCGCAAGGTCTACGCGTTCAACGATTCGCTGGACAAGGCGGTCGTCCGCCCAGTTGCGGTGGGCTATCGCAACATCACCAATGCGCCGGTGCGTCGCTCGGTCAACGACTTCTTCACCAATATCCGCATGCCCATCACGATCGCCAACGACCTGCTGCAGGTGCGTCCGAAGCAGGCGCTGCAGAGCAGCGGCCGGTTCCTGGTCAACCTCACGCTGGGCATGGGCGGGTTCTTCGACCCGGCCAGCCAACTTGGCTTGCCGCTGGAAGACAACGACTTCGGCATCACGCTGGCCCGTTGGGGCGTCCCGGATGGCGACTACCTGGTGCTGCCCTTTGTCGGCCCGACCACGGTACGCGACGTGTGGCGACTGCCGGTCGACAGCTACTTCTTCGACCCGCTGAGCCTGTACACGCAAAACCACCACTTCAAGTACGGCCAGTACTACATCCCGGAAGTGATCTACCTGGTTTCACTGCGCGCGCGCGCCATCGACGCGGAGAGTTTCCTGGCATCCGCCTACGACCCCTATGTATTCATTCGCGACGCCTACCGTCAACAGCGGGTGTATCAGATCTACGACGGCAATCCGCCGGACAAGGTCATCGAACAGATGCAGGGGCTGGATGACAAGAACTTCGATCCCGATCAGTTGCTGGATCAGCAGCATCAGTGGGAGAACAAGCATCCTGATCAAGGCCAGGGCCAAGGCAGCAAACAGTAGCCAGCGGCGCGGGTGATCCACATCACATAACGAAAAAGGGGCCCGCGGGCCCCTTTTTCGTAGACACAGTCACGAGACCGATCAGCCAAGCAGACGATCGACCTCACACACCTGTGCCAGCACCCGCATGCCGGCCGGCATATGGATAACCTGCAAGGCACGTCCGCTCCGGTCGGCCTCGGCCACAACGGCAAGCACACATGAAAGGCCAGCGCTGTCGCTGTGCCGCACACCGGCCAGATCGAGCGTGGTCACGCTGCTTTCAGCCAACGCGGCCTGGATGGCGCGCAACGCCGAAGCCGCCGTATCGAAGCTCAGCACACCGCTCACGTCGAGTGTTCCCGGCGTGTTCGCGCTCAGTTGGACGGTGTGTTCGGCCGCTGTGATCACTGTGCGCCCTTGCTGTCCTGCTCCATCGTTTTCAGCGCATTTTCGCCCTGGGTCTCGAGGTTCTTGGTCAGCTGGTCGATACCGACCTTGCGAATTTCCGCATCCACCTGATTGCGGTAATTGGTGACGTAGGAAATGCCCTCGATGATCACGTCGTAGGCCTTCCAATCGCCCGTGCGGCTCTTGCGGAACGCGTAGTCGATCGACACCAGTTTGCCGTCGTCCATCACCACCTGGGTGCGCACCACGGTGCGCTTGTCGTTGAGGTCGCCACTGAACGGCAACACCCTGACGCGGCCACGGGTGTAGTCGAGCAGGCCCTGGGCGTAACGGTGGGTGATTGAGTTGTAGAACGCCTTGGCGAAACGCTGACGCTGCTCCGGCGACGCTTCACGTGCATGCTGGCCGAGTACAAGGATCGAGGCATAGTCGACGTCGAAGTTCGGCAGAAACACTTCGTCGATGATGTTGATCAGCTTTTCCTGATTGTGCTTCAACTCTTCGCGGTGGCCATCGATGTCATTCGCCAACTGGTCGGCAATCGACTGCACGATCTGTTCGGGCGCCCGCTGTGAAGCGGGGGCGTTCGCCGGGGCGGCGTCCTGGGCAGCGAATGCCGCCGGGGCGGTGACGACCGCGCCGATGGCAATGACGGTGGCAAAAGCCAGTCTGCGCAACATGGGTAACTCCTTCAACATAGCCGGCTCAATGCTTGCCGGCTGGGGCGGGGGTATCAGAGGATTTGCCGTTGCCGGCATCTTTTTTGTCGCTGGACGAACCGTTGACCAGGAACTTGCCGATCAGGTCCTCCAACTGCATCGCCGACTGAGTCAGCACCATCTCATCGCCATCCTTGAGCGCGTCCGGTGAACCGCCAGGCTGGATCGCAACATACTGAGTGCCGATCAAACCGCTGGTGAACACCGCGGCGGCCGAATCGTCCGGAATCGCGTTGTAGCGCTTGTCGATAGCCAGGATGACCTCGGCGTCAAGCTTCACCGGATCGGCGACGACGGCCTGCACCCTGCCGATCGGCACGCCGGCCATCTTCACCGGGGCGCCGACGGAAAGCGCACCGACATTGGTGAAGTTCGCCTTCACCGTATAGGTACCCCCCAGGTTGTCGGCTACGCCGCCGGCACCAAAGAACTTGCCGAGCATCTCCTCCAGTTGCTGCGCCGGCTGGGTCAGCGCCAGGGTGCCACCATCGGCAACGGTTTTCTTCGAGCTGCCGTACTGGATGCCGACGTACTGATCGCCGAGCAGGCCACTGGTGTAGATGGTCGCCACCGAATCGAGCGGAATCTTGTTGTAGTTGGTGTCGATCGAGAGCTTTACATCGGCCACTTCCTGACCTGGCTCCAGCGTGATCGACTGCACCTGGCCGATCCTCACACCGGCAATCTTTACCGGGGCGCGCTCCTTCAGCTGGCCGATGTTCGCGAAGTGCGCATCGACGGTGTAACTGGCGCCCTGATGCACATTCGCCACCGACGTTGTCTGGGTGGCCAGGTAGGCCAGCGCGGCGAAACCGAGCACGATGAACAGGCCGGTGCCGACGGCGTAAGAATTTCTGGGCTGGCTCACGGCACGATCCTCTGTGAAGAATGTTTCGATGAACAACGGGAAGACAGACAATTAAAAATAGCGCTAGTGCTCATGACGTTAATCACCTTGTCGCGCTCACATCAGAAACGCGGTAAGTACAAAGTCCAGCGCCAGGATGGCGATCGACGAGGCGACTACCGTGCGAGTGGTGGCATACGCCACACCCTCACTGGTCGGCGGTGTGGTGAAACCCTGGTAGACCGCGATCAGCGATACCACCGCACCAAACGCCAGGCTCTTGAACAGCACGCCATTGACGATATCGGTATGCACCTCCACCACCGCCGTCATGTTCGACCAGAACGTGCCGTTGTCGATGCCGAGCCAGCTCACGCCCACCAGGTGACCACCGAAGATCGCCATCGCGCAGAACACGCAGCACAGCAGTGGCATGGCGATCAGCCCGGCCAGGAAGCGCGGCGTGGCGACGTAGGCAATCGGGTCGACCGCCATCATCTCCATCGCATCGATCTGGTCGGTTGCGCGCATCAGGCCGATCTCGGCGGTAATCGAGGTGCCGGCGCGACCGGCAAACAGCAGTGCCGTCACCACCGGTCCGAGTTCACGATAAACCGATAGCGCCACCACCATGCCGCTGGCCGAGGTGCCACCGAAGATCGACAGCACGTGATACAGCTGCAACATCAGCACCATGCCGACGAACAGGCCGCAAACCATGATGATGGTCAGGCTCATCGCGCCGACGAACCACAGCTGGCGAATGGTTTCGCGCACGTAGCGGAAACTGCGCGGTATCGCCGCCAGCAAAGTCAGCAGGAACAGGCCGCAGTTGCCGATCTGTGCCAGCGACTGGGTCACCACATTGCCGCCTTGCGGTGCGCGCGGGCTCATTTCGCCACCCCGCCGAAGCCCAGCGCCTGAGCGTAGTCGCCAGCCGGATACTGGAACGGCACCGGGCCATCTGCCTCACCACCGAAAAACTGCCGCGTCCATGGCGAGCCGTCGTTCGCGATGGTTTTCGGATCACCCTGCGCAACCACCTTGCCATTGGCAATCAGGAATACATGATCGGCCACCTGCTTGATCGCATCGAGTTCGTGCGCCACCAGCACACTGGTGATGCCGAGCGTCTGGTTGAGCGTACGGATCAATTTGAGCACCTGGTTCAAGGCCACCGGATCAAGCCCCACAAACGGCTCGTCGTAGAGAATCAGCATTGGATCGAACACGATGGCCCGAGCCAACGCCACCCGGCGCGCCATGCCGCCGGACAGTTCATTCGGCAGCAGTCGTGCAGCACCACGCAAACCCACGGCCTGCAGTTTCAACAACACCAGATTGCGGATCAGTACTTCCGGTAATTTCGTATGCTGGCGCAGCGGAAAGGCCACGTTCTCGAACACGTCGAAGTCCGTCAGCAGCGCCGAGTTCTGAAACAGGTAACCGATCCCTTCGCGCATCTTGTACAGCGCTTCGCGCGACATGTCCGGCACGTTCTTGCCGTCGACGAGGATCTCGCCCGCATCGGCGCGCATCTGTCCGGTGATGTGCTTGAGCAACGTGGTCTTGCCAGTGCCGCTGGGACCCATGATCGCGGTGACCTTGCCGCGTGGAATGTCCATGTCCAGTGCATCGAAGATGGTCTTGCCGCTGAGCACCGTGGTCAGGCCACGGATCCGCACCAGCGTGCTGCTATCGGGCGTGGCGCGAACAGAGTCGGTCATGGGCAATAACTTGCGAAGGTAAAAGAACCAAGGTAGCCGAACGGGCGGGCGAAGGCCATGCAGAGGTCGTCATGTCACTCAGGTGTCGGCAGCCAGCAGTTCATCAATCAGCGATTCGTGCCGTTGCCACTGCAGCGCGCTGCGATGGCGCACCGCTCGCACGATCGCCTGCAGGTCGGCCAGCGCACGCTCGAAGACGTCATTGATCAGGATGTAGTCGAACTCGTGCGCATGGGCGATTTCCCCGCGCGAATTGCGCAGCCGACGCTCGATCACCTCGGCACTGTCCGAACCTCGACCACGCAGACGGCGTTCAAGTTCCGCCCGCGACGGCGGCAGGATGAACACGCTGACGCAATCGGGCTTGGTCCGACGGATCTGCTCGGCACCCTGCCAGTCGATTTCCAGCAGTACATCGCGCCCCTGCGCCAGCAGCGCCTGCACCGTCGTGCGAGAGGTACCGTACAGGTTGCCGTGCACTTCGGCATGTTCGAGAAAGATGCCCTCGGCAACCTCGCGTTCGAATTCAGCGCGTTCGACGAAGTAGTAGTGCCGCCCATACAGCTCGCCGATACGCGGCGGCCGCGTGGTGTGGGACACCGAGAGGGAGATCGCCGGCTCGCGTTCGAGCAGTGCATTGACCAGGGTGGACTTGCCGGCACCGGAAGGCGCGGCCACCACGAACAGTGTGCCTTCGATCTGCTCGCTGCCTGCATCGGCAGCGGCGGAATCGGTGCGGCTGGGATCGGTCGCGCTCATTCGATGTTCTGTACCTAAACCCCTAGTGCTGGCCAAAACGCAACTCTACTGGAGACTCAAACCCACGCATCTTTCTGCGGGTACAAGCTGGGGTACAACCAAATATCTTGACGGTATTCATCTCAGAATTATAGCCAGCCCGACGTGCCCGTTGGTCAGACTTTCTGCCTTTAGCCGTCGTGAACAGCCCGGCGTCTAAATTGCCCGAGAGGTTGTCAACACATGCGATGGATTCGATCAAATTGGCTCATCAAAAACATGGCCCAACAGATTTGCACTGTACATTTAACTTCCGTTCATCTTCTAGAAGCGCGTGGGAAATGTTTCTAGCTTATCCGAGGCCTCTGGTAGGGGTGAGATGGCTCCCGGTGACGCAGGTTAATTTTACAATTAATATTTAAATCAATGACATAGGCGACTCTATCGTAGATGATTCACTCCGCTGCGCAGCAGCCGGCCTGGCAATCTCGCCTGCCGAACTAAAGGAGTTGAATTATGAACAATAACGATGAACCACCCGACTACGCACGACCCGACCGTTTCCTGAGAATTTGGCAAGTAAGTCAACGGATAGGGCTATCGAAGACAAAAATTTACGGAATGCAAGCTGAGGGAACCTTTCCACATTCATTTCCCATTGCGGGACGCGCCGTAGCGTGGAGGGAAGCAGACGTCATCGATTGGATGAGCGATCGCATAAGTCCGGGATAAAAAAGGAATCTGAAGGGCGACTTCAAAGTACCCGCCCTCAAGGATAGAGGAGCAAATTGACTCTTTCGACCGGAGCTGACCCAGCCCGGTCGGTAAGATCAAATGGATGGAGCAGGACGCATCATCAGCATAGGCCAGCAATACAAGACGGGACAAATCCCAAATCCTTACTTACATTCGCCCAAAACCGGGCCTTCTTCGACATAATCTCCAGCCTGATCAATATCGGCATAATAATCTAAAAATTAAACTACTGACATTATAATATCGCCAATATTTATATTATAAAAATCTTGCACGCCAAATAAAGTTTTTAGATATTATAACATTGATTTAACAATGCTAATCGATTAAGATCCTGGGATGCTCAATATAGGAGAATCCCAATGAAGCATAATGAACGAGATGACTTGAACTTATTAAAAAGCTACGACGTACTGGCCAAGCTAAAAATTACAACTTCCACAATGTATCGCAGAATTGGCCGCGGACATCTTCCAAGACCGATCAAACGCGGACGCCAATCATTCTGGTTAGAAACTGAGATCGACGCATACCAAACCGAGTCAACTCGGAACCGTGGCAGACATTCCCCCGCAAGAGGTAATAGAGTTCATAGAGTTCGTCATCTGATAAATAGCTCAAGAAATGAAGAGCTGTTTAATCAAGGCGACAAAATGAATTCAGACAAATACGAACTACAGACGACACTGCAAGCTAAAACGAGAGATTGGATTCTCGAAATGGATCCCAATGTTTTTATTACCTTCACTTTTAGGGCAGAAAATGGCGTCAGCTACGACCAGGCCAACAAAATCTACGGGAAGTTCGCCTCTAAGATGAGGATCCGCTTCTTTCCCAAAAATTCCAAGCGGCGTTTACTAATGGTCCCAGTAGTTGAGGGCTATGGAAAGAACCGGACGTGCTCTGAAACTAGTAAACGCGAAGAACGCACACACATTCATTGCCTCATGAGGCTGCCTGGCGATCCGATGCTTTATATGGAAGCCATTCGCAAGTTGTGGGTCAGTTCCAGCCGAGCTTGTGGAAATCCGAACATTTACTGCCCAAGCGATAAGCGCTGGTTTGTATCGCTGGTCACACTTGAAGACAAAATAAATTTTACCAACTATGCATTAAAGACCTGCGGACAAGATACCGAAGCAGTTCTCTGGAAATTTGTACCACCAAGATCAAAGATCTAAGGGCTAGACCCATTTCGAGAAGTCAACACTTGTTTGGCACTATAAGCAACACACAAGGAAGCTCCGCGAGCTTCCCTTGACTTAGTATTGCAATAATATAGACCAATAGTTACTAACAATGAATTAATTTTACTAAGATATGGGAAGTATATGAATACATTTAAAGATAATGAAATAAATAATACATCATTTGATTCAATGATTGACGTCATAGATTCTATGAGTCCTTTTGATCATATAATATCCATTGACGTCATATGCCAAATCGATTTGCCTGGCCTAAAATTTTACGCATCGGTGTTCATGACAGGACTCAACTATGCCTTTGGAAAGCGTAAGGACACTCGCACAAGCCAATTTCCAGGATTGACTCTGCTCGACTTTGAAGCAGGCTCAAGGACGTGTGTACTCCATGTCTTAATCAAGAACCCAAGGACTGAAGCGCCAATCCCTACAGCCGAGATGCCTCTACAAGACATTACGAGAAGAATTGCTGATGACCTCGCAAGGGTTGGTATGCCATTCGTTGCCGGAGATGGCATCAAAATTCAAAGCATGCCTACTAGAAAGACTTTCATAAAAACTTTCATGGCAAGCAAGTCGCGAGAATGGCGCTTCGAGGATTGCTTGGTGTTTCATGCCACCGATCCCATAAGATCAGGGCAGTTGCCTCGACGTCGCGCAAGACGTCACCGCACTACAGGTTGCAAACGCGCTCATGGCATCGACAAAGTCAACAACAATATAGAATGAGGTTTGCGGTTACTAAATCTAAAAATGTTCGTATAAGTAATTGCTAATTTAATGCATTCCATTAATGTGTCTCTATTAACACAAGACGCATTAAATAGTTCACTTTAATTTTTGCCACGCGTATAGTGCGCGATCTCCAAAACGAACAATTCTGTTCAGGAGGCAAATGCAAATATATCAATCAAGGAAACCACAGTATGAAAAATAATCAATATCCAAATGCACAAAGTCACGGTTTACGCAACAAAAAGTATGGTGATCAAAGGCGACTGAAGAAGCCGAAATCTGAGCATGAATTGCGCCGCTTTAAGCATCTCAAAGCTCTGGACGAGACGCGGAAATATGACCGGTATGGCGATGATGTTCTCGGCAAGGCATCTCAATACGGGCCTTATCGATTCCTTCTAACAAATACCTTAAATGCCTCGGTTAGGGCACGAGAGCTAGTATCGATTTGCGTCAAAGGCTTTCACGACGTTATTTATTTTGATACCACGCTGGTTGACGCAGGGGAAGTCAGGGGTGCGGCAATAATAGGGCTTAATGCGGATGGTAGTTACGACGTTTCTATCGGCTTTCAAAGCTATGGCGACTTGGAGCCTTATGAAAATAAAGTGGACAAAGAACTTCTTGCAGATGTCTTTAATACAAACTCTAAGGGCTATTTAAGGTGTAATGGACTGGAATATACCGGGTGGTGGGTCGTTGAAGAAAGCGACGCTTACATCCGCAATTCCTTGTTGATTGCAGAAGAAACGTACGGGAGAGTTTATCCCGTCGTCCTTGAAGGCATATAACAGCGTTCGATCTGAAGCTTAAGCCTGACTAAGAGCAGCAAATGCTCAATGGTTATCCGGGAAGGACGGGCGCGATCTCACTCGCGCGGAGTCTACGTTGAGACGCAATTAAGCAAAATCAGTTATATCGCGCCTGCTCCATCCACTTGCACGGAAATCTATTCTAAATGGATTCCGTGTCAATACGGTTTACGCAGCCCATCGATAATTGGGTGTCCAGGAAGCCAACGCCTTTATCGCAGAAAGGCCCAGGGGATTTCGGCCCGTTTTTGTATATCCGGCAATGCTGCGCGGAACGCTAGAACCTACTTCATGAAGACCGCCTAGCAAGAAATCTTCCTTGAAGTCTTGTGTTGCCTATGAATGGCGTTACGCCGCGCTAAATAGTCTTTCAGCCATTCTTGTGGTGAAACACCCAGCTCTTCTAAGACTTCGATCAATTCCACGAAATCCAGCCTGCGCTCGCCCCGCTCCATTTTTGATATAAATGTCTGAGTAGTCCCGAGGCGCTCTGCCAAACTGCTTTGCGTAACTTTGGCAGTCTGCCGCGCCTCTTTAAGCGCCTCCAGAAGCAGCCGGTAATCCGAGTGATGAGTTGAAGCGGCCATGGGCCTTGCCTGTGAGGTACAAGGCAAGCTAAAGTCCGCTTTGGAATAGTCCAAAATCGACTATCAGGCACTCGATATCCGATTCTCACTATCAATTGGAGGGAAGGAATGGCTGGAGCAACTGGCGCCGTAGTCGTTCGGGATAACGGCAAGTACATGCAGTGGCGGGACAAATGCGAGGGTTGTGGATACGTCAGTAATTGTATCCATCAGATGAGCACTCCTACCCTGGGTTCGCGGGTTCTTTGTGGTCTCTACCGCTGTGAGCGCTGCAATAAGACGTCCGAGATCGTGATCTACGGATAGAGATGGACACCGAAACCAGGGGAAATGCATGAAATCAGTCTTCAACCATCTGCCATGGCTGGCCATCGTCTTGTGCATGTCCCTAAGTGGATGCAACAGCGCACATGGCATCGTTGGCGATACTTCCTACCCAATGCCTAAGCTGTTTATTCAGCGATGGAATTCGCTGGCAAGCGATCCAAATTTGACGATCCATCAGGCCAGCGATCCGGATCACAACATCGTCAGCGTTGTACTAACCGACTCCACAAACCAAGATCTTGTGCTTAGCCTGGGAGATGTGATCCAGACACACACAGGTATCGGTTATGAGCCCGAGGACCAGTCCTACAATTTCTTTAGCCCAGGTGCGAACGCCTCGGACTTTGACTTGAGCAACATCTGTCCTCTGCTAATTCAAACGGCAAATCCGTCAATTTCTACAACCGACGCGAAGAACATGTATGACACGGCTGGAACTCAATACCAGCAAGCCGTAGGCGTGACGAAAGATCCAGAGGGCAATGCCTCTGCTAGCGGCATCGTGCTCAATGTGAGGAACGGCAGTCACGGTGGCTACATCTGCAAAGTCCGTTCCGCAACCGCTCACATTTCGAAGATAGCTGTTGCAGAAGCAAGAGCAAACGATGGCACAGACCAAGCTGCAGTGGCACCCGTTACTGACAACATGACACCTGATGAAATTCAGAAGTGCGAGTGGTACGCCAACGTCACGGTTCGAAGCCTAGCCCCGCTTGCGCAGGTTTACGGACAGCAGTGGGTGACAGATCAAGTTCGCCAGAAGTTGGAAGCCAAAGAGTCTCCGGCATGCATGGCCAGGCTTGGGCGCGAATGGAGCAATCACTGACTGTTCGTTGCGGATAGTGCCAACACTTAAGGGGATTTCTGGTGGCGAATTTTGAAGTTTTTGGGAAGTGTGATGTCAAGAAGCACGGTCAAACGATCGAAACCATCACCGAATTGCTTAGAAGCAGCCTGAGCAAGCACTATGAGATCAAAGACCTCACCGCAACGCCAACTGGCCTTACAGTCAATGGTGATATCAAGTCCTTTTGGGAACGCGCCATCACCGTGGCGGATGTACAGGTCAGGCTCGAAAGCAATGAGCTATCGTACAGAGTGAGTGGCTCTTCGACGCTCGGAAAGTGGCCCTACATTTGGTTTGTCGTCGGTGTGCTTGTCAATGTTCTGTTCGGCTTTGGCGGCTATTTCTTCATAGGCTGGGCTGTGGGAACAGGGATCGAATATCTGATCTGCCGTGATCGGCCCAAGCAATACATGGAGCAGGCGTTCAAGGCTGTGCAATTTGAGATTGGATAGCCTAGCCGCCTGACACCAAAGCCACCCATCATAAGCGTCAGCCGGTGATGACAGTTCGCGATTCCTGTACCCCTAAATCCAAGTTTGAGAATTTCGCCGACCGCTTTTAAAAGTGTGGTCGTACAAGGCCTGAAGTCGTCTTCCAGCGAACCTACGTCTGCCAACAAAAAATTTAACGGCAGAGTTTTACTGATTGACGGAGTCTTGGCTGATTTGTGGCGTTTTCTTTCGGTGAGTGGCGCTGGGCCTGGATATGCGCCTGAAGTGCGTAGCGGCAATCGAAACAAAGGTGGCGTAGTCCGCTCGCGGTCAACCTGCGATCGCATCGGCATCTGGACCATCAGCGATCAACCACCGCTCCGCGTCCAGTGTCGCCATGCAGCCAGAACCGGCAGAGGTGACTGCCTGGCGATAAACGTGGTCCGCCACATCGCCTGCGGCAAATACACCGGATACCGAGGTCATGGTGGCCAAGCCCTCCAGGCTGCTGCGAATCGTGATGTAACCATCGCGCATGTCGAGCTGACCTTCGAAGATACCAGTATTCGGCGCGTGGCCGATCGCCACGAAGAAACCGGTGGCCTCGATGTCGCGACTGGCGCCACGGTTGAGGTCTTTTACGCGCACTCCGGTGACCCCTGAGCCGTCGCCTAACACTTCATCCACTACATGATTCCATACCAGTTCGATCTTGCCCGCGGCTGCTCGTTCGAAGAGCTTTTCCTGCATGATCTTCTCGGCGTGGAGTTCGTCGCGACGGTGCACAAGGTAGACCTTGCGCGCGATGTTGGCCAAGTACAACGCCTCTTCCAC
>Ga0302311_10000032_pt1 | contig 157397 bp, 153 predicted proteins | sample III_Palsa_N1_3_FD_200449 | JGI IMG/M metagenome (GOLD analysis project Ga0302311, IMG submission 200449) | Peat permafrost microbial communities from Stordalen Mire near Abisko, Sweden - III_Palsa_N1_3 | ecosystem: Environmental > Terrestrial > Soil > Palsa > Peat permafrost | place: Sweden...
CGGGTTCACGCGGCTGGCATCGCGCACCAGCGCGATGACGACGAAGGTGAGCCCCGTGAGTCCACCGGCCGCGGAGCCGACGATGACGTAGAAATTGTCCCAGCCGGCGAGCGGTGTTGTGTCCATGGATGCCTCTGTGCAAGCTAAGGAGTGGCGCCCCGCATCCCGCTTTGCGCGCGATGCCCGAGGGTGAGCGCACTGAAGAAGATCGTGAGCAGGCAGCAGACGATCATGGTGCCGAAGACGCCGCCCCAGCCGAAGTGATCGGCGATCCAGCCGACGCCGCTGCCGGAGATCGCGGAGCCGAACACGTAACCAAAGAACCCGGTGAACCCGGCCGCCGTGCCCGCGGCCTTCTTCGGCACGAGATCGAGCGACTGCAGGCCGATGAGCATGATGGGCCCGTAGATCAGGAATCCGATGGCCGTGAGCGCCGCGTAATCGATCCAGACCGGACCCTTGCCGTTGAGCCAGTAGACCACGACGCCAACGAGGGTCAGCGCCATGAAAAGGATGGTGGCCGGCGCGCGCCGGCTGCGGAACCAGGTATCCGAAATCCAGCCGCAGGCGATAGTCCCCGGGATCGCGGCGTACTCGTACAGCTGCCAGGCGACGCTCGACTCGCGTGCGGTGAAGCCCTTGGCCGTCTGCAGGTAGGTCGGGATCCAGCTCTCGACGCCGTAGCGCACGAAATAGCAGAACACGTTCGCGAGCGCGATCGCCCACAGGTAGCGGTTCGAGAGCACATAAGTGAGGAAGATCTCGCGGAACCCGAGGATGCGCTCGCTCGCCTGCGAATATCCTGGCGGGTAGTCGTTCTTGAACTCCTCGATCGGCGGCAGTCCGCATGACTGCGGCGTGTCCTGCAGCAAGAGGTAGGCGAGCACCGCTACGATCGCAGCCACCAGTGCGTTGAAGTAGAACGTCGCGTGCCAGTCGTGGAACAGGTAGGTGACACCCACGTAGGAGATGCCGGCGATCAGCCCGCCGCCGACGTTGTGGGCGGTGTTCCACAGCGACACCGTGCGCCCGCGTTCGCGCGTGCTGAACCAGTGCACCATCGTCTTGCCGCAAGGCGGCCAGCCCATGCCCTGCACCCAGCCATTGAGCACGTACAGCCCGATGATCAGGGACAGCGAGCTGAAAATCCCCGGCACCAGGCCAAAGGCGGCGATGATCGCGCAGGACAGCAGCAGCCCGAGTGGCAGGAAATACTTCGGGTTGCTGCGGTCGGAAACCGACCCCATGAGGAACTTTGAGACCCCGTAGGCCACGGACAGGCCCGAGAGTGCGGTGCCCAGCTGCGCCTTGGTGTACTCCGGGTGCTGGCGCAGGATCTCCGGGATGGCCAGCGAGAGGTTGTTGCGCACCAGGTAGTACCCGGCGTAGCCGATGAAGATGCCGAGGAACACCTGCAGCCGCAGGCGGCGGTACGCGGGGTCGATTGCCTGCGCCGGCAGCGGCGCCGCGAACGGCGCGGGCTTCAGGAACCCGAACATCAACTCTCCCCTGAGCGCCCGAGCGCACCTTTGGATACTATGTGCAGCAGGCGATGGCCGCCACAGGGACGCGCGGCTTCGCGGCGCGCCGCTCTCCAGGACACCCAAGTGACACTGCCCCCGAAACTGCGAGCACTCACGCTCGCGACCAGTCTGACCCTCCTTGCGGCCTGCACCTCCTACCACGCCTACCGCAAGTGCGGCCGCGACGGCTGCCCGGGCGATGCCGCCATCACCCAACAGGTGGAGTCGCTGCTGAAGCAGCACCCCGACCTCGGCCCGCCGAGCATGGTCTACGTGTCAACGTCCGACCGGGTGGTATTCCTCACCGGCCACACCAGTACCGATCTGCAGCGCACCAGCATCGAGGGGCTCGCCCGCCAGGTCCCGGGCGTGCGCGAAGTCATCAATAACATCGCGTTCGACAATCTCGGTATGTAGGCACACAGGCACGGTTGCCGGCGGCCGCGCCAGTCTTCAAGATGTGGCGCCCATGAACAACGTCCCGGCCCCCGCCTCCGCGCCCCCGATGGACGAGCTCGCGCGACGCGCGCTGCTCGCCTTCCTCATCACCTTCATCCTGGCGCGCACGCTGGTGTTCCTGATCATGGCGCGCCGCATCCCGAACCTCTACCTGTTCATGGACAAGACCCATGTCCATCACCTGAACTACGGCATCTTCTTGCTCGCAGCGGTCGGCGGCTACCTGCTGTTCGGAGCGCCGGCCGGCAATGCGCTGCGCCGTGCGGCCTTCGCCTACGGCATCGCCATGGCGCTGACCTTTGATGAGTTCGGGATGTGGCTGCACCTCGGGGGCAGCTACTGGCAGCGCGCGAGCGTGGATGCGACGGTGGTGGTCGCAGGACTGCTCGCCTTCTTCGCCTACGCGCGCTCGATCCGCACCTTCGAGGCGCGGCACGTGCGCGCCTTCATCGCCCTCGGGCTCGCGGTGCTGCTCTTTGGCGTGGTGCTGTACGACGTCTCGATGCACATCGGCAACGTCGAGGGGCCGCGGCTGCGGGAGCTGGAGCTCGCCTCCTCCCCCTGAGCCGGCACGCGAATCGCTCGCCTCAGTTGCCGAGCAGCCCGTACACGGCCACGCCGTTGGTCGCGCCCACGAATACCTTGCCGTCGGCAACCACCGGGGTGATGAACTTGTTGCCGGCGCCGTACTGGTCACGGCCGTTGGCAGCCTGCGAGCTGTTGTACAGCTCGTGTGCGAGATTGCCCGCGTCGTAGGCGTGCAGCACCGCGGGGTTGGCATTCTCGTGCGCCCAGACGATGCCGTTGGTGGTGCCGTTGGCACTCACCGCGGGCGCGGAGCCGGGGTAGGTGAAGCTGGCGCTGCTTTGCGTGCCGGTGTTGAGCTTGGCATCGACGATGCTGAAAGACACCAGCTGGCCGCCGCTCGGCCCGTAGTAGAGGGTCTGGTTGAAGTAGGCCGGCGTCGACCAGATACCCCCGGCGAGCGCATCGGTCAGCTGCTGCCAGATGTTGTTGGCGCTCGGGCTGAACTTGCCCATGGAGTCGCGGTTGACGACGTAGAGGTTGCCGTCCTTGCCGGCCCCGACCGCCAGGTGCCGTGTCGTGCCGCCGGAGTCGGTGAGGTCGGGCAGCAGCAGGATGCCGCCGGAGCCCAGGTCCTGATCGGAGGTCGACTCGGCGACCTCGTTCGACATCGCGAAGTAGTCGGCAACGGTGAGCGAGGCGCCGGCGCTGGCGAGCTTCAGGAAGCTGTTGCCGTAATCGTGCTGGTTGGGGAAACCGTTCGCATCCAGGGTGGTCTCGAAGGCGCCATTGGCGGTGAGCAGATACACGTTGCCGGCACTGTCGGCAGCCGGGCCGCCACCGGCCATCCAGATGGCCGGACCGCCGCCGCCGCTGTTGGGCGCGGCATTGAAGACCTGAGTCTGCGCGAGCGTGGCTTCGCTGTAGGCCATGACCCAGCCGGAGTACGGCGGCGCGTCGCAGTGCGAGGTCCAGCTGGTGTAGATGGTGCCCTGCGACAGCAGCAGCGCCGCGCGCTCCTCGTACGCCTGCGGGTCGAAGGTCGTGGTGCCGCCCGTCACCGGGTAAGTCGCGCTGATGTCGACCGGCCCGTTCAGAAGCTCCGCGCCCGTCGTGACGTCGAGCGCGTGCAGGCGCTGGTGGTAGGTGGAGTTGCCGGTGTTGAGCGACATGCTGACCACGAACAGCGTGCCGTGGGCGCCGGCGGCGCGGTCGATCACCGGGGTCGCGGTCACCCCGATCGTGGGGATGACCTGCGTACAGCCCACCGGATCACTCGCCTGCTCGCCCGACCCCAGCAGCGACATCTGCCACAGCGCCGCCCCGGTATCGGCGTCGTAGGCATAGACGGTGTCGTTCTCGGAGGCGACGTAGACGACGTTGTGACTCGCGCCGCTGACGGTGAGGCCCGAGAGGTACAGCGGCTGTGCGTCCACCTTGCCGTCAGCGGGCAGGAAGCGCAGCAGACCGAAGCTCGTCGCGTTGACGTTGCCCGTCGTCAGCAGCGACTCGGTGGGATTCTGGCCGCTGCGGCTGATGTCGTACTTGTAGGTGAGAATATCGGTCGGCTGCGCGGGCGGGGTGCTGCTGCCGCCGCCGCTCGGCGGGCTCGGCGTGGTCCCGGTCGTGGAGCCGCTGCCATCGCCACCACCGCCGCAGGCGCTCAGCAGCGCGGCGGTCAGGAACAGCGGAACGGTGGCGGCCGGTGCAAAGCGTACGCGTGTCATCTGCAGGGCTCCTCGTCGGGACGGCGACTCTAGCGTCACGACATCAAACAGCAACCCGTCTGCGAACCGCGACGCCTGCAGGCTGATTCGCGCGCCAGCGTGCACCTACCAGAGGCTTGTGCAGAACGCCCGAACCCACGGCTCGCAGCCCATTGTCTGCGCCGCAGTCGCGCGCCGAGACCACCGGCGTCACACTAGCGAGGCGCGGTGGCGCGCGCGGCGGCTCTTGCGGGAACTTCCGCCGCGATATGTCCGGCGATGGCGGCCCGCTTGGCGGGCCCTCGCCCCCGGCAGCGCTTCTTCATTAGACTGAGCAACGCACCATAACCGGGGGGGGGGGGGGGGGGGGGGTGGCGGGAGCGCCCGTCGCAGCACCTGCGCCATAAGGGGAATTTCAGGATGCGTGCAGCGCTGTTTCAGGCGGCCGGCAGGCCGCTCGCGGTCGAGCGGGTCAGCGACCCGCACCCGGCCGCGGACCAGATCCTCATCGAAGTGGCGCGCGCCGGCATCTGCGGCTCGGACCTGCACATGAGCGAGTTCGGTGCGGTGCCGCCCGGCACCATCTTCGGGCACGAGTTCGCCGGCACCATCGCCGAGCTTGGCAGCGCCGTGCGCGGCGACTGGCGCATCGGCGATCGCGTCACCGCGCTGCCGCTGCAGGCCTGCAGCAGCTGCGAGGCCTGCGGGGCGGGACTGCCGGCCCTGTGCAGCCGCGGCCTCTTCACCGGCACCAATCTTCAGTTCCCCGGCGCCTATGCCGAGTACGTGGCGGCGCGCGCGGCAATGGTGCTGCGCCTGCCTGCCGGGGTGGGCTTCGAGGAAGGGGCGATGGTCGAGCCGCTGGCGGTCTCGCACCACGCCGTGGAGCTCGCCCGCATCGTGCGCGGCGACGGCGTGCTCGTCATCGGCGCAGGACCCATCGGGGCGGGCGTGGTGCTCTTCGCCCGCAGCGCCGGCGCCCGCCACGTCATCGTCAGCGAGCGCTCCCCCGAGCGGCGCCGGATCGCGCTCGGCCTCGGCGCGTCCGCGGTCATCGATCCGCAGACCGAGGACGTCGCCGCGCGCTTTGCGGCAGTTGCCGGCGCGCGGCCGCAGGTGGTGTTCGAGTGCGTCGGCGTCGCGGGCCTGCTGCAGCAGGCCATCGAGCTTGCGGGCGTGCGCGGGCGCGTGCTGGTGGCGGGCGTGTGCTTCGCGCAGGACCGCATCAGCCCGCTGACCGCGCTCATGAAAGAGGTGAACGTGCAGTTCAGCCAGTGCTACACGGAAGACAATTTCGCCGCCGTGATCGGGGCCATCGCGCGCGCCGAGGTGGCACCCGCGCCGCTGCACACCGACACGGTCGGGTTTGCAGCGCTGCCTGCGGCCTTCGAGGCATTGCGCGCCAGCCCGCGCGGCTGCAAAGTGCTCATCGACCCCAGGGCATGAGCGCGCGCCGGTTCCACTTCGAGCCCGGGACCGGTCGCGTCGCCGACTTCACGCGCCGCCTCGCGCAGGCGCGCCAGCTGCCGGCGGCGCAGGATCCGCAGGGGCGCCTCGGGATTGCGCCCGCACAGCTGGCGCGGCTCGCAGCGCACATGCGCACCTTTGACTGGGCGGGATTTACCGCGCGCGTCAACCAGCAGCCGGCGTTCCTCTCCGAGTACCCCGGCGGACAGCTGCACTTCGTGCACGCGCGCAGCGCTGTGCGCGGGGCGCTGCCGCTCCTGCTGCTGCATGGCTGGCCCGGATCGTTCCTGGAATTCCGCGAACTGGTCACCCCGCTCACCACCGCCACGCCCGCCTTCCACGTGGTATGCCCCTCACTTCCCGGTTACGGCTTTTCGACCCGCAGCCTCGAGCGCACCTGCAACGCCGCCGCCATGGCCGACGTCATGGCGCAGCTCATGAGCGAGCTCGGCTACCAACGCTTCATCGTGCAGGGCGGCGACTGGGGCAGCATCATCGGCACCGAGCTCGCGCGCCGCCACGCTGCGCGCTGCCTCGGTCTGCATCTGAACCTCGCCCCCTTCCATCCGCCCCCCGCGGGTGACCCGCTGCGCGAGGCGGTCGAGCCCACTGAAACACAGTGGCTGCCGCAGAACCTGCAGCTGCTGAAGGACGGCATGGGCTATTACGCCCAGCAGAGCACGCGGCCGCAGACGCTCGCGGTCGCGCTCGCGGACTCCCCGCTCGGGCTCCTGGCGTGGCTCGCCGAGAAATACCTCGCCTGGAGCGATGCCGACGCGAGCGGGGTAAGTCTTGTCAGCGATGCCGCCATCGCCGATCAGGTGGCGCTCTACTGGATGACCGACAGCATCGGCAGCTCGGTGCGGCTCTACTACGACGAGGCGCACTACCCGGCGCAGCAGTCGCGTATCGAGGTGCCCACCGCCGTGGCGGTGTTCCCGCGCGAGCTCATCAAGAACCCGCGCGCCTGGGTGGCCGCGCGCTGCAACCTCGTGCACTGGAGCGTGCAGCCGCGCGGCGGCCACTTTGCCGCTCTTGAGGTGCCGCAACTGCTGCTTGAGGACCTGCGCCACTTCGTCATGCAGATCACGCAGGCGCGCGCATGATCGCGCGCAACCCCCGCATCACCTTCGAGAACGCCCTGCCGCACTGGGCCGCCGATCACACCTTCGCGCAGATCACCAACGCCGGCTCCACGAGCCTGCCGTACGTGGAGACCTACCTGAACCGGGTGATGGCGCGCGCCACGCAGCGCATCGCCGACCCCGGACTCAAGGCCGACATCGCACTCTTCTGCGCCCAGGAGGGTAACCACTACCGCCAGCACCGCATCTTCAACCGCGCGCTCGAGGCGCGCTACCCGGGCCTGCGCGAGCTCGGCGAGCGGCTGGGCCGCGATTACGAGGGCATGCTGGCGCGGCTGCCACTCACGGCCAACGCAGCCTACTGCGAGGGCTTCGAATCACTCGGGATCATCCACGCGGAATTCTTCTTCGAGCAGGTGGATGACCTCCTGGCGGGTGCGGATGCGCGCCTGGTGCGGCTGTGGAAGTGGCACCTGGCGGAGGAGTTCGAGCACCGCAGCGTCTGTTACGACGTCTACCGGGCGCTTGGCGGTGGCTACTTCGGGCGCATCCGCGGGTTCCTGTGGGCGCTGCGCCACCTCGGTCGCTACGGCAAGGGCGTAGCCGATCACCTGCTGTCGGTCGACCGGCAGGCCATGGACGCGGCGCGCCGCGCCGCCTCACTCGCGCTCGAGAAGCGCTACCGCGCGCGCTTCCTGCGCTTCGCGTGGCCGCGACTCCTGCACGTGCTGTCGCCGCGCTACGACCCGCGCACCCGGCGCGCGCCGCGCGGCGCCCTCGAGTTCCTCGCGCAGATCCGTCCGGCTGCCTGAGGGCCTTACGGCTTCTCCCAGGACTGGGTGGGAAGATTCGGCGGCGGCGCGAGTGAGCGCAGGTAGGTCACGAGCTGCCACACGCCGTCCTCGCCGAGCACACCGCCGAAGCCGGGCATGCCCTTGGGCCGCCCGTAGTAGATCGACATGAACACTTCCGCGTCGGCGCCGCCGTAGCGCCAGCGCCCGTCGCCGAGGTTCGGCCCGACGGCCCCGGAGGCGTCCGGCCCGTGGCAGCCATCGCAGTTCATGGCGGTGAAGAGCTGCGCGCCGGTGGCCGCAACCCCCTTGTCGCCCGCGTGCGGGTTGCGCAGCGTGCCGCCCGGGGGCACGATTCCGCCGGCGGCCTCGTGCGAGGCGTAAGCGACCGCCGGCGGCGCCGCGGCGCCGGCGGCCGGCGCCTGCGTGTGTTGCGAGCAGGCGCTCAGCGCTGCGGCGGCGCACAGGGGAATCGCAAGCAGCGCGCGCAGTGACGGCATGGGGGTGCTCATAGGGCGAAGATCCAGATCATGCCGCCCTGGCTGGTGTGGCGTCCTATTTCCTTCACGTAATCCGCCGGTGCGCGTACGTCGGTCGGGTCATCCGAGCGCACATCACCAGCGAGCAGCAGCCAGTCACCGCCAATGCCGGCGTACACCGCCACGTACTGCTTGCCGTCGGGGCCACGGTAGGTGATGGGGTTGCCGACCACGCCTGAGCCAACCTTGAACTTCGAGAGTACCTTGCCGGTGCGCGCATCGACGGACTTGAACCAGCCATCGAGCGTGCCGTAGAAGGCGACGTCGCCTGCGGTCACGAGCGCCCCGCTCCAGTTCGGGAACTCCTCCTTGTTCTCCCAGACCTTTTTGCCGGTGGCGGCGTCCCAGGCCATGAAGGTGCCCAGATAGCCGCCGGGGCCTACGCTGTAGGGGCTGTTGATGCCCATGAAAGGCGTGCCCTTGAGGTAGGCGGTGCGCGTCGAGGCGTAGTCCATGCACAGGTTGTTGGTGGACGTATAGAACAGGTGCGTGCGCGGGGAGTAGGCCGGCGGTGAGGCCGGGCTCACGCCGCCCTCAAGACACGGACAGATGTCCTTCACCGTGCCCTTGGAGGCCCCGGTCTGTTTGGCCGGATCGATGACCGGGCGTCCCGTCTGCAGGTCCACCGCGGTGGCCCAGTTCACCTTGACGAACGGCTGCGCCAGGATCACCCGTCCGTTGGTGCGATCGAGCGTATAGGCAAAGCCGTTCTTGTCGAAGTGCACCAGCGCCTTGACGGGCTTGCCGGCAACGGTGAGGTCGGCGAGCACCATGGCGCCGGTGGCATCGAAGTCCCAGCTGTCGTGTGGCGTGAACTGGTAGGCCCACACGAGCGAGCCATCCGCCGGGCGCCGCGCGAGCACGCTCGCGGTCCACTTGTTGTCCCCGGGGCGCTGCTCGGCGTTGTAGGGCCCGGCGTTGCCGGTGCCGTAGTAGATGAGATCGAGCTGCGGGTCGTAGGAGACCCAGCCCCACACCGGCGCGCCGCCGGTGCGCCAGGTGTCTCCGGGCCAGGTGTGCACGCCAAGATCCGCGCCGCTGTCGTAGGGCGTCTTGAAGTCACCGCTCTTGGCGAGCATGTCGGCATCGGGACCGAGGTTATGGGCAGTCCACAGTACCGCGCCGGTCTTCAGGTCGAGGCCCTTGGTCCAGCCGTAGATGCCGAACTCCCCGCCCGCGGCACCGACGATCACGCGGTCCTTCACCACGAGCGGCGCCATGGTCACGGTCTCCCCGCTGCCCATGTCGGCGATCTGCGTCTTCCACACTTCCTGGCCGCTCTTGGCATCCACCGCTACCGTGTGGCCGTCGAGCAGGTTGTAGATGATCTTGCCATCGGCATAGAAGGCGCCGCGATTCACGGTATCGCAGCAGGACACACCGATCGCATTGGCACTCACGTCCGGCCGGTACTTCCAGCGCAGCGGATAGCCCTCCTTGCTCAGGTCGAACGCATACAGCACGTTCGGCCAGGGTGTGATGACGTACATCGTGTCGCCCACCACGAGCGGCTGCCCCTCGTGACCGGCGAGGACGCCGGTGGAGAAGGTCCACACCGGATGCAGGGTCGTGGCGTTGCCCGAGTTGATCTGTGTCAGGGGGCTGAAACGCGTGGTGGCATAGTCGCGGCCGGGCATCGTCCACTGGCCATCCTCGGCATCTGTCGCCGCAGCGCGTGGCGGCGCGGCGGCGGCGCCGGCGCTCAGGAGCGCCAGCGCGAGGATCATCGGGAGCGGGAGCGGCCGCATACGCGTACTTCCTTATTATTTATCGAGGACTAGGGTGTGACAGGCGCCGATCGCGGTCAAGGCGCGTCGCCGGTGTTCAAGCACTATGGCGCAAGGCTTGCGGCGTACGCGGCCACCGCAATCATGTCGGCGGGACTTAAGGGCGCGACCACCGGCGCCATCGTGAGGTCGGTGGCGGAATGGCGAGTGCCGGTCTTGAAAGCGTACAGCTGGCGCAGCAGGTAACTCGCCGAGCGCCCGGCGATCGGCGGGAAGATCGCCATGCCCCGCAGCGCAGGTCCATGGCAGCTCACGCACGCGGTGACACCGCTGCGCGCGCCGGTGGCGAGCGCCCGGCCGCGCGCGATGCTGCCCGAGGGTACGTAGGCGTCGTACTGCATCTCATCGTCGCGCCGCGCATCGCGCAGCGCATCGGGTGCGATCTCTAGCAGGCGCTCTCCGAGGGACTCGCGGCGCGCGCCCGGCAGCGGCAGGTAGGTCCAGCCGCTCGCCTTGAACGCCGGCACGCTGTCGCCCTCGATGACGCGCGAGCGCTGCGTGAGGGTGAGGCCGCTGAAGTAAGCCACCGCGGCCGCCGCGTCCGGGCCGCTGACGTGTGCGGCCACCTGGAGCATCGCGTCCGAGGGCGCATTCGGGTGCGGCCAGGCGATGCGGCGTGCACCGGATTTGAAGTCCGCGAGCTGCTGCAGCATGTACTCGCGCGCGAGGCCGGCCAGCGAGGCGTTCTCGGGGCGTCCGCGGCCATTGGCGAGATGACAGTAGCCGCAGGCGTAGACCTCGGGCTTCACACCGTGGGCGACCACCGCCGGCAGCGGCGGGTGGCTGCCCGGGTGCCAGTCGGGCACCGCGAACTGATCAAAGAGCTGCGCCTCGGTGTAGGTGACGCGGCTGTCGGGCAGGTGCAGCGGGGTGAGGGTGTTGTAGGGCGGCTGCGGCAGATCACCCTCACCCGGGAAGAGCCACGCCGGCACCGGCACGCCTTCAGCGGCCGGCGCACCCGCGGCGCCTGCGAGCAGGATGAGCAGCGGCAGCAGTCTGAAGTTGCGCATGCGCGGCGCAGATTACACGAACGGCCGCAAGATTCTCACAATCCGTTACCGCGCCTGCGGCGGTGGCGCGGGCCGCGCGGCGCTGCTTTTTCCGCGGCGACGCGCGCGGGCGGGGCTGCGGCCGGCGGTACCGGACGTTCAGGTTTCTCGACCAAAGTTAAAGCTCCTTTAATGCGCGTTCCGATTGAATCCGCAGCTCCATGCACTTGCGGTTCGGCCACCCGGGGCGGCACGCGCCTGCGGCCGCTGCCGCAGGCCTCGCGCGCCCGTCACCGCGCGGCCTGTCGTGAGGAGCGCGCGTGCCGCCTGGTGCGCACTGGCACTCCTTGCCTGCCTGCGCGCGCCGCACGCCGAAGAGATCGCGATATTCGCAGGCGCCACCGATACCGATGATCACACGAGCGTCAGCTACTCCTGGCAGCTCGAGTACCGGCAGGCATTGGGCGGCTACCTCGACTTCTCACTCGCCTACCTCAATGAGGGCCACGTGCCCGGTCATCACCGTGACGGGGCCAGCGCCCAGATCTGGGCCGTGACGCCGCGTTGGGGTGGCCACCTGGACTTCGCTCTCGGTGCCGGCCCGTATTTCTACTTCGATACCCAGGCCGCCGATGCGGCGCCCGGCTTCCGCGATTACCATGGCGTCGGCGCGATCGTGACCGGCTCGCTCAGCTATTACTTCGACTCGCGCTGGTTCGTGCGGCTGAACCTGAGTGAGGTGCACACCCCGGGCGATGAGGACACGCGCACGCTGGTGCTCGGCGTCGGCACCAGTCTTGATCCCCTGCTGCAACGCTTCGGGGAGGTCGGCCTGGGGGCGCCCGAGGGGAGCGAGCTTGGGGTGTTCGCCGGCCAGACCATCGACAACAGCGCCACATCACCGCGCTCGCGCACCTTTGGCGTCGAATACCGCTACGGGCTCACCCGCAACCTCGACCTCTCGGCGAGCTGGCTGAACGAATCGGACGGTTCGGCCGGCAGCCACAACGGTCTCGCCGGCCAGGTCTGGCTCATCGATCCGATGTTTGCGCGGCGGGTGACGCTCGGCCTCGGTGCGGGACCCTACGTTGCGCTCGAGCGGCGCGAGATGAGCGACGGACAGAGCGCTGCGCGGGTCGAGGGGATGGTGTCGCTGAGCGCGAGCTGGCGCTTCGCGCAGCACCTCGTGGCGCGCGTGACCTGGGATCGCGGTTTCACCAACCAGAGCGAGGACCGAGACGTGCTGACCGCCGGAGTCAGCTGGCGCTTCGGCCGCTAGCGCCGCTGCGCAGCGCGCGTGCCACGAGCGCCCCGATGAGGCCGGCGACGGCCGATCCGAGCGTGCCGAAGATGAGGATCGGGGCCGGCACATCGTGAAGCAGACACGACACCGCGATGCCGATGAGCGCGCACACCCCGCCCGCGATGGCGCCGCCGGCGGCCGCGCCGCCCCAGCCGCCCGCGGCCCGCGTCGCATAAAGGACGCCAGCGATGAGCGACAGTGTCAGACCGCCGTACATGAAGTTGGCGCGCACGAGTGGCACGAAGTGACCGATGAGGGTCATGGCGACCTGCAGGCAGGTACCCACGATCGAGGCGTAACGCAGTCGCGCTGTGTCCATAGAGTCCCCTTTTGCCCGCATCCGGCCACGCCGGCGGCGCGCCGTCAAGCGGCGGTACAGCGACCCGGCGGCCGCGCGGGAACAATGTCCCGGGATGTTGGAACTCGGACCGTTTCCGGGCTGGCGCCGGGGTGCGGTGCGCTCCTATGGCGCGCCATTGCCCGCTTCGGGTACATTTTCGCAAGCTGCGCGGCTTTGGCCGCCCCCACAACGGCCACCTGGCAGGAAGCATCTCATGCGCCGTGCGTCTGGAATCCTGTGCCTGCTGACAAGCGTGCTCTGGTACGTAAGCCTCGTCATATCCAGTGCCACGGCCTACGCGCAGAGCGACGTGCCGACGCCGGATCAGCTCGATGAGTTGCTCGCCCCGGTGGCGCTCTACCCGGATGCGCTGGTGGCCCAGATCTGCGCCGCCGCGACCGATCCGCAGCAGGTGCTCGACGTCAACACCTGGAGCAAGCAGAACTCAGGCCTGAGCCCCCAGGCGCGCACCGATGCCGCCCAGGCGCAGGGATTCGATCCGGCCTTCATCGCGCTCATCAATTTCCCGCAGGTGCTGGACATGATGGCGCAGAACATCGACAGCTACGCGGCCATCGGGCGCGCCTTCAGTGCCAACCAAGCCCCGGTGATGAACTCGATCCAGCGCCTGCGCCAGCAGGCGTATGCCGCCGGCAACCTGGAAAGCAACCAGTACCAGACAGTCGATGTGCAGGATCAGGGCGGCGTGCAGGCGGTCAGCATCGTGCCCGCCAATCCCCAGGTCGTTTATGTGCCGGCGTACAACCCGACGGTCGTCTATGCGACGCCCGACCCTGGTGCGGTGGTCGCGACGACGCTGCTCACCTTCGGTGCCGGCATTGCGCTTGGGGCCTGGATCTCGAACAACAGCTATCCCTGGGGATGGGGGGGCTGGGGCTGGAACTGGGGCCGCCGCACGGTGATCGTGCACAACAACGTCTGGGTGGTGAACAACCGCTATCGTCCGCCGCGTCCCTACTACCACTACCGGCCACCCGTGTACGGGCGGCCGATCCACGTGCGCCCGCCGAACAACTGGCACGACCGCCCCTACTACCGTCCGCCGCCGGGCGGCGGCAGACCCCCAGGCGGCGGTCCGGGTGGCCGGCCCCCCGGCGGCGGACCCGGCGGCAAGCCCCCCGGTGGCGGCTACCCGGGCAACGGCAAACCCCCGAGCAACGGCAAACCCCCGGGCGGCGGCACGCCTCCGGGCACTGGCAGACCCCCCGGTGGTGGCAAGCCTCCCGGTGGCGGCACGCCTCCGGGAAATGGCAGGCCTCCGGGTGGCGGTTCGGGCGGACGCCCCCCCGGGGGCGGCACACCCGCAAACCCCGGCACGCGCCCGAGCCCGGGTGTCATGCCCCAGCCGAAGCCCGGCGTGCGCCCGGGGACGCCCACCACGCGGCCGAACGTCACGCCCGCGCCGCGTCCGTCGCCGGGCATCGCACGGCCCCAGCCGCAGGCGCGGCCGCCGAGCAACTTCGCCGGTTATCCCGGGAAAGCCCCGGCGCCGAGCAACGCCGGTGCGCGCCCGAGTGCCTTCGGGGGCAGCCACAACCCGGCCGCCGACCGCGCAGCCGCGAGCCGTGGCCGCAGCAGTGTCAACACACAGCAGCGGCAACAGCCGAGCCGCCCGCAGCAGCCGAAGTCACAGCCGCAGCCGAAGTCAGGAGGACAGCGCAGGTGAAAACCGCCACACGCCCGGCCGACCGCTGCCTCAGCACAGCGGCCGCCCTGTTTCTGACACTGCTGCTCCCCATCGGCGCGCTCGCGGCGGATGCGACGCAGAAGAGCTTCGCGAGCGCGCGCGCCGCGGTGACCGCACTGGTGGAGGCCAATAAGGCCGACAACCTGACGGCCCTGAACGACATCCTGGGGCCCGCGGCGGCGAGCCTCATCACCTCAGGCGATGACACGCAGGACAAGAACGACCGCGCCCAGTTCGTGACGCTCTACGAGGCCCACCATCGCCTGCAGAAGACCGCCCCCGGCACGCTGACACTGCTGATCGGCAAGACCGAGTGGCCGCTGCCGATTCCTTTGGTGAAGAGCGCGGATCAATGGCGCTTCGACAGCGCGGCGGGCGCCCAGGAGCTGCTCTACCGGCGCATCGGCGCCAACGAACTCGCGGCCATCAAGGTGGCGCGCGCCCTGCACCAGGCGCAGCTGGACTACGCGGCGAGTGCCCACGACGGCAATGCCAAGGGGCTCTACGCGCAGCGCTTCCGCAGCAGCCCCAGCATGCAGGATGGCCTGTACTGGCCGGTCGCCGACGGCGAGGCGATGAGTCCTGCGGGCCCGCTGGTGGCAGATGCCGACGCCGCCGGCTACGCGACCGGCACGCGTCACCCCTTCCATGGCTACTACTTCCGTATCCTGAAGTCACAGGGTCCACACGCGCGCGGCGGCGCCAAGGACTACGTGGTGGACGGCAAGATGAGCGGCGGCTTTGCGATCCTCGCGTACCCGGTGGAGTTCGGTGCGAGCGGCATCATGAGCTTCCTCGTCAGCGACCGCGGCCGCGTGTATGAGAAGGACATCGGCGAGGGCACCGGCGAGGCCGCCCAGGCGCTGAGCAGCTTCGATCCTGATCCGACCTGGAAGCCGCTCAAGTAGCGCAGCGCGGCACGCATGTACCAGCCACAGGTTCCGCTGATGCAGTCGAGCCCGGCGTTCCGCAGCGCGCAGCTGGCGCAGATCGAGCTCGGCACCCTGGTACTGCTGCGCGAGGGAGCCGGCGTCGGCGTGCGCGCGGATGCCCTCTCGGCAGGCGGGGACCTCACCGAGGGCGTACTGCGCTTAAGTCCCGGGGCGGTACGCTTCGAGCGCTGCGCGCTGGACGCGCTGCTGGTCGCGATCGACATCGACTACCTCCTCGAGGCGGACCTCACGAGTCTTGCGGCCAGACCGCCGGACTCCGGCGACCTCATCGTCGCCGCGAATCGCCCGCCCGCGGGTCTTTACGTGACGGGGCTCTTCGGTGGCACGCCCGGCCTCCTCGACTTCGGCACCGCGGTCATCCGCCCGTATGTCGCCGCGCGCAGCTCGACTCAGGTGGCCTTGAGCTGGAAGCTGGTGGAACGCGAACAGCGCGCCCGGGTACTGTTCGCACATGAGACTGAGCGTGCGCAACCGGTGCTGCGTGAGCTGCCGCGCCGCGTCTATGGTGAGGACAGCGACTAACGCCGCAGGCGCACCGGCTGCCGTCAGAAGGTGATCGCGATGTTGGCGCCCAGCACGACCACGTCGGCGTAGGCGCTGCTGCCCCCGGGGTGGCTGATGTACTGGATCAGCGGCGACAGCGACAGCCAGCCGCGCAGGTTGAAGTTGTAGAACAGCTCGATCGGGTACTCCGCGCCCTGCACCGGCACGGCCGGCGCGATGCCGGTGCCGTTCAAGAGCCGCTGACCCTCGGCGACCCGCGGATTGACACGCGTGCGCCCGACCGCGAAGCCGAGGACGTCCTGAGGACGGGCGGCAAAGGGCCCGCTGTAGAAGAGCCCGACGCTCAAAAGCTCGCTGAGGGTGGCGGTGTTGTGGTCCGCCTCGACCCAGTTGAAGAACACGCTCAGGTTGCGCGCATGCGCGCTCGTGCCCGTGATCTGCTGCTGCGCGTTCAGATAGAAGCCGCTCTCTGCAGCGCGCAGGAGCGGCGGCAGCGTCGGGTTCAGCACCTGCGGCTGACCGTTCGCGGCGAGGAACACGTCCGGCTGCCGCGAGGTGTCGTACCAGGCACCGATACGGTAGGTGCCGGGACGCTGCCCGGGACCGAATACCGGGGACCAGTCGAACTCCAGCGGGATCATCCAGCCGATGCCGCCGGAGAAGGTGAGCGAGGTGCCGTAGCTGTTCTCGAGGTTGCGCGGGTTGATCTGGTACGCACCTGCCTCTATGCGCATGTCCTCGTTGAGCCGCAGCCGCAGGCGCGTGCCCCACTGGCTGACCGGCCAGTTGTACCAGGTGGAGACGATGTTGCCGGGCAGTTCACCGCAGAAGGTCAGGTTCATGAACTGGCACGACCAGTTGTAGAAGCTGCCGCCAACGCCCAGGCGCCCGAGCTTCACGTCGAAGAGCCCGCCGAGGAGCACCTGCTCATAGGAGAGCTCGGTGAGGCGCAGGATGTCCCCGCGCCCATAGACCTCCTGCACTTCATTGAGCGTGTGCAGGTTGGCATCTGCGGAGAGGTTGTCGCCGTTGCGATCGGTGAGCGTGACCTTGAAGATCGCCTGCGGCCAGTGGAATAGCTGGTCGAGGTCAAAGCTCGCATCGGCGGTGAGCTGGTCGGCATAGCGGGCCAGGCGTCGCTCGCCGCCGCCGGCGTTGTAGGCGGGCTCCGAGAAATACACCAGCTGCAGGTCCACACCGTCATCGTGGAGGCGCGAGCGCAGCCCGCCCCAGTCCCCGCTCAGGTAGTCCGCGGGGTCGAGCTGCGCTGCGCCCGCCACCGCGACTGCCAGCATCAGCAGCAGGGCGCAGGCGTAGCCGAGCTTCGGGCCAGTGCCGCGGGTGCGGTCGCGCACGGGGGCTACTGACCGAAGATGACCACGGTGGCGGCGCCGTTCAGGGGTATGGAGCCGCCGCTGCTGCCGGAGGCCACGGCCACGTACTGCCGGCCCTTCACCTGGTAGGTGATGACGCCGCCGGCGATCGGACCACCGGTGTTGAACTTGTAGAGGGTATGGCCGTCGCGCGCATCGAGAGTGAGGAAGTTGCCGGTCAGGTCGCCCGTGAACAGCACGTTGCCGGCCGTCGGGGTGAGTGCGGCGTACATCGGCGTCGGCCATTTCACGCGCCACGCGAGCTTCTGGGTCTTCGGGTCCACGGCATTGGTCCAGCCGGCCCATTGGCTGGTCGGGTCATTGCTGCCCCAGCCGTTGGCGAGTCCGGTGTAGGGAATGGTGGCCACCCACTTCGGGTCCGGGCCCTTCTTGAACACCGTGCACCAGTCGATCGCGTTGACATAGAGCAGCCCGGTGAGCGGGCTGTGCGCGGCGCCATTCCACTGCACGCCTGCGACCGGGCATACCCGCACGCCCTGCGGCGTGAGCGGCACGTCGTGATTGAGCACCGTCGTCATCGGCAGCTTGAAGACGAGCTTGCCGTCCTCGCGGGTGATCACGTGCAGGATGCCTTCCTTGCCGGCGGTGGCCACGAGCTTCCTGCCGTCGGCGTCGAAGAGCGACACGACGGTGGCGTCCCAGTCGTGATCATCGTTCGGGCGCAGCTGGTACCACCACTTGAGCTTGCCGCTCGCCGCATCCACCGCCACCGTGGAAATCGTGAAGAGGTTGGCACCCGGGCGCATGTCCTTGGCGTAGTCGGGGCCGGGGTTGCCAACCGGCACGAAGAGCGTGTTGGTGTCGCGGTCGAGCGCGTAGGTGACCCAGGCCGCACCGCCACCGTGCTTCAGCGACTCGGGGTTCTTCCAGGTGTCGGCGCCCGGCTGCCCGGGCTGCGGCACGAGATCGAACGCCCAGGCGAGCGTGCCGTCGCTGACCTTGAAGGCCATCATGCGCCCGCGGATACCCCAGTCCCCGCCCGCCTTGGCGACGTACACGAGGTCGTTGAGCACGATCGGGGCCGCCCCTATGCCCTCCCCGAGACTCCAGTCGGCGACCTGGCGTACCCACAGCGGCGCGCCGGTCTTGGCATCGAGCGCGTACAGAAACCCGTCCTGGGTACCCCGCATGACGCGCCCGCCGGCGATCGCCACACCCTTGTTGGTGGCATTCATCTCCGGTCCCTGCGCAACGTGCGCGTGGGTCCAGATCCTCCTGCAGGTGGTGGCATCGAGCGCATAGGTGCCAAGGTGGGTGGTCACGTAGAGGATGCCGTCGTACATGACGGGGCCGGTGGAAAAGGTGCCGAGTTCCCCGAGCTGGTACATGCACACCGGCCGCAGGTTCGAGGCGTTGCCCGTATTGATCTGCGCAAGACTCGAGTAGCGCTCGCCGCGGTAGCCCTTGTTGTACATGAGCCAGGAACCGGTGGCGGCATCGGCGCCGTCGAGCTCCGCCTGCGTCGGGGTGCTGCTCGTTGGCTGGGCGAGCTTCCCGTAGAGGGCCCCGATCTTGATCTGCCCGGGGGGCGCCGAGGCCACGGTACCACCGGCAGCCAGCGCGGCGTTGAGCTCGAGCACGCGGTCCATGGGCGAGTACGGCGTGAACTTGTCGGTGCCCGCCGGCAGCCCGCTCTGCGCGAGCAGGAAGGCGACGATGTCGGCGTATTCCTGGCTCGGGAGTGACGCGCCCAGCCCGAGGGGCATGTCCGAGTGCACGAAGTTGTAGAAGTCCGAGAGCTTCTTGCCGTCCCAGCGCTGGTTGAAGGCGGTGCCCTTGAGCGCAGGCGCGCCGCCGCCTTGCAGCTGTGCCCCATGGCACACCGCGCATTTCTGCGAATACTCCCAGCGCCCCTGCGACACCTGCGGCGCGGTATACCAGCCGCTGCCATCGGCGTGGGCGGCGCTGCCGAGGCAGGCACCGATAATGGCGGCAGCGAGCGGCAGCGCGGGCCGCGGCCTGCGGATCTGTCTCATGAGTCGTCCCTTTGGCGAGGCGCTGTTGCTGGGCGCCGCAACCCCGCGCGCCCTTCTTCGTCCGCAGGCTACCGCATCATTGTGAAGCGCCAGCTCCGGCACAGTCAAAGGAGGCGCGCTCACCGGCCGGCACGTGCAATCGATTGCTGCAGTGAAGCACGCTACTTCGACAGATCGATCTCGCCGTAGAACGGTATGCGCAGCTTGCGGTACGGATCCATGTCCGCCTGGATCCTGACCAGCTGCTCGTGATTGTTGAAACCGAGCTGGAAGCGCACGTTACTGCCACGCCGCAACGCCCGCAGGCAGTGCCCCGTCTGCTATCGTTCGTGCGGCGCTTCACCAACCGCCGGCGTCAGCAAATGCTCAAGACCGAAATCCGCACCGCGGACGGACTGTGCCCGGCGTACACCGATCATCCGCAGGGCGCCGGGCCCTGGCCTGCGGTAGTTCTCTTCATGGATGGCATCGGTATCCGTCCGGCGATGTTCGAGATCGCCACGCGGCTTGCAACCTGTGGCTACTACGTGCTGCTGCCGGACCTGTACTACCGCGCGGGTGCCTATGAGCCGATGAACGCGCGCACGGTCTTCAGCGATCCGGAGGCCCGGCGGGTGCTGAGCGAGAGGTTTTTCCCGGTCGCCACCGCTGCGAACATCATGGCGGACATGCGCGCGTTCCTCGACTTCCTCGCGCGGCAAGCGCAGGTGCGGCCGGGCGGCATCGGCACGACCGGCTACTGCATGGGGGGCTCGCTGTCACTCACGGCCGCCGGCACCTACCCGGAGCACGTCGCGGCGGCGGCCGCCTACCACGCCGGACGTCTCGCGACCGATGCCCCCGACAGCCCCCACCGGCTCGCCGCGCGCATGCGCGCGCGCGTCTACGTGGCCGGCGCCAGCGCGGACCCCTCTTTCCCCGACGACATGAAGGCGCGCCTCGGGGAGGCCCTGCGCGCCGCTGGCGTCGAGCATCTCATCGAGACCTACGAGGCGCGCCATGGGTGGGTGCCGAGCGACACGCCGGTGCACGATCCGGCCGCGACGGAGCGGCACTGGCAGAGTCTCCAGGCGCTGCTGCGGGCGCGGCTGGGTTAGCCGGCCGGCGCGCCCTCAGCCGCGCGCGGGAACCGTAAGTGCGCGTGCCACGGCAGGACGCGCGCTGAAGGCCTCGAGCGTGCGCGCGACGTTCCTGAAGTCTGCGAACTGCACGAGTTCGCCGGCCCCGTAGAAGCCGACGAGATTGCGCACCCAGGGGAAGAGCGCGATGTCGGCGATGCTGTAGGTATCGCCCATCAGCCAGGTGCGTCCCTCCAGCCGCGCCTCGATCACCGCGAGCAGCCGTCGAGCCTCGGCCACGTAGCGGTCGCGCGGGCGCTTGTCCTCGAACTCGCGCCCGGCGAACTTGTGGAAGAATCCCACCTGCCCGAACATCGGCCCGACGCCTCCCATCTGGAACATGAGCCATGCGAGCGTCTCATAGCGCGCCGCGGGCTCGGGCGGCAGGAACTGACCGCTCTTCTCGGCCAGGTAGATGAGGATCGCGCCGGACTCGAACAGCGGCAGCGCCCGGCCCCCCGGGCCGTTGGGATCCAGGATGGCGGGAATCTTGCCGTTCGGGTTCAGGGAGCGGAATTCCGCCGAGGTCTGCTCATTGTTCTCGAAGCTTACCCAGTGGGCTTCATAGGGCAGGCCGGTCTCCTCCAGCATGATCGATACCTTCACGCCATTGGGCGTCGGCACCGAATACAGCTGCAACCGCTCGGGGTGCTGCGCGGGCCACTTGCGGGTGACGGGATAGGCGGACAGATCAGGCATGCGGGTGACTCCTTGTCGGTGATCCGGCTGCCGCTTCGCTAGTACGGATAGAGCGGTTGCGACAGCGATTTGTGGAACGAGGGCTGCGGCACCTCCTGCGCAAGGGTAGCGATCATCTTGGCCTGCAGCCACTCGTAGGCCGGCGACTGCGACGCCTCCCCGGGGTGCCGCTCGAGCCAGGTCTGCGCAGCCTCCCCGGCCGGCAGTGGGTCGGGAACCGCGCTCACAAGGTGCACCGCGCCCGCAACGATCGCGGCCGCGAAACGCGGGTCGCGCTCGCGCCAGAACGCGAGCGCCATGCGGTTGGCGCCGCTTTGCGCCGCGTACGACTCCGGACGGGCCATGTCCCGGCAGTCCTGCCACCAGTGGCCGAGCTGCTGCACGAACACCCAGCGGTAAGTGCCGCTCTCGTAGACCGCGCGCGCGGCCTGCGGGGCTCCAGCGGCACCGGCGACCCCTGCGAATCCGTCCCGCTGCTGCGCGGACAGCTGCGACCAGAGGGTGATCCGGATGAGGTTGCGCTCGCTCAGGTAGTCGCCGCCGGCCGGCCCGGTGCCAAGCTCGATGTGCGGCCGCGGGCAGAGCCGGTAACCCTCCTCGTCGATGCGCCGCACGAAGGCATCGCGCAGCTCCCCGAGCTCACGCAGGAGCGCGGCATCCGTCCGCGACGGCGGCACCGCGTCTGCGGCCACGCCCGCGCTGCCTGCGGTGAGCAGGCAGGCGAGGAGGCATGCCCTGGATATTCGGCCGCCCGGCTGCATGGATCGCGGCGCCCTTCAGTGCGCCGGCGCCTGCGGCATGGCGAGGTTCTCCAGCAGGAAGGCGTACGCGTCCGCCTTCTGTGCGATCGCCTGAGTCACCGTTTCCCCGCCGCCGTGGCCGGAGGCGAGGTCCACCATCAGCAGTACCGGTGCCGGGCCCGCCTGCGCCGCCTGCAGGGCGGCGGCGAACTTGAAGGAGTGCATGGGCATCACGCGCGTGTCGTGGTCGCCGGTGATGATGAGCGTCGCCGGGTAGTGCGTGCCGGGCCTGACATTGTGAACGGGGGAATAGGCGTAGAGCGCGGCGAACTGCGCCGGATCCTCGGGCGAGCCGTAATCACCCTCCCACCCGGCACCCTGGCCGAAGCGATTGAAGCGCAGCATGTCCATGACGCCCACCGCCGCGATCGCCGCACCGTACAGATCGGGTCGCTGCGTCACGCACGCCCCCACCAGCAGTCCGCCGTTGGAGCCGCCGCGGATGGCGAGCCGCGCGGTGGAGGTGTAGTGGCCGGCGATCAGCCATTCGGCGGCGGCGATGAAGTCATCGAACACCACCTGCTTGTGCGTCAGTGTCCCCTGGCGGTGCCAGGCCTCCCCGTACTCCCCGCCGCCGCGGATGTTGGCGATCGCATATACCCCGCCGCGCTCGAGCCACGCGATGGTGGCCGGATCGAAGCGCGGCAGGTTGGAGACGCCGAAGCCGCCATAGCCGGTCAGCAGCAGCGGGTTGTCGCCGTTGAGGCGCGTGCCCTTCGCATAGGCGAGCAGCAGTGGAATGCGCGCGCCGTCCTTGCCCGGGTAGAACAGCTGGCGTTCCTCGAAGGCCTTGGGGTCGTACGCGACGCGCGGGGCGCGGAACACGCTGCTGCTCTTGGTGGCGAAGTCGTAGCGGTACACGGTCGAGGGGCTGATGAGGTCGGAGAAGGAATAGAAGGTCTCGCGATCCTCCGCGTGCCCGCCGAAGCCGAGCGCGGTGCCGAAGCCCGGCAGCGCGATCTCGCCGCGCGCCGCCCCGTCCAGGCCGTAGAGGAGCGCGCGGCTGTGGGCGTCGTGCAGGGTCTGTACGATCAGCTGATGCCCGACCACGGTGACACTGGCGCCCCCGAGCTCGATCGCATCGGCGCCCTGCGGCACCACGGAGGCCCAGTTCGCCTCCGCCGGGTGCGCCGGGTCGATGGCGATCACGCGCCCGTTCGGTGCACCCAGGGTAGTGAGGAAGTAGAGCCGCCCGGCGTCGGCACCGGCGTACTCGTATGCCGCCCGGAAGCCCTGCGCCACGGGCACGGCCACGGGCGCGGGCGCCTTAAGATCGATGAGGTACACATCCTCCAGGCCCTTGTCCCCGACCTCGCCCTCGCCCGCCATCAGCACGAGCCAGCGCCCGTCGCCGGAGAGGAAGGGCTGGAACTGCCGCTGCGGGTGCGCGGGGTCCGCGTAGATGCGCCGGTCGGCGGCAGCGGCGCTGCCGAGCGCGTGGTAGTAGATGGCATTGCCCAGGTCTGCGGCGCTGAGCTCCTCGCCCGCCTTCGGCTGCGGGAAGGCACTGTAGTAAAGGCCCTGCCCGTCCGGGGTGAACACCGGGCGGTAGTACTTGGTGAAGCGCAGGACGTCGCTCGTATCCTGCCCGCTCTGAAGGTCACGCACGTGCCAGTCGGTCCAGTCAGAACCCGAGAGCGAGACACCGTACGCCACGCGCTTCGCATCGCGGCTGGCGACGTAGCCCACCACCACCGGGTTGCCGTCCGAGGGCAGGAGATTCGGGTCGAGCGCCACGGCCGGCAGGCCCGCGAGCGGCGCGACGCTCAGCAGCACGCTCTGATTCTGCTGGCCGCTGTTGTCGGTATAGAAGTAATGACCACTCTCGGTGAACGGGATCCCGGTGCGCTCAAAATCGTACAGCTGTCCGATGCGCTGGCGCAGCGCGGCGCGCTCGGGGATGCCGTTAAGGTAGGACTGCGTCAGCTGCGCCTCCGCGGCCACCCAGGCGCGGGTGGCGCGGGAGTCGAGGTCCTCGAAGCCGCGGTAGGGATCGGCGACCTTGACGCCGTGATAGTCATCGACCGTCGTGCCGCGCGGGGCACTCGGGTACACAAGCCGCGCGGCGTGCGCCGGCGGGGCCGGCGCGCGCACCGGCGCGCACTCACTCAGGAACAGCACGCAGGCGCCAAGGACGAGGAGCAGCGGACCGACAGGGAAACGTGTCATCTGTTGTACTTCTGGTGAGGGAGGCCGGCTGATTATGCACGGCGCCTCACCCGGGTAGAATCGCACCCATGCCAAGGCACATCGGCATCGTCGGCTGTTCGGCGGAGGGCGCGGCGTTGTGCTACCGCACGGTTTGCCTTGAGGGGGAGGCGCTGCTCGGGCCCTACAATCACCCCGAGGTGAGCCTGCACACCTACCCGCTCGCCGCCTACATGCAGCACATCGCGCGCGGCGCCTGGCCGGGGGTCGGCGCCCTGATGCTGGCGTCCGCCCGCGCGCTGGCGGCGGCCGGCGCCGACTTCCTCATCTGCCCGGACAACACCATCCACCAGGCTCTGCCGTTCGTGCGCGCCGCGTCACCGCTGCCGTGGCTGCACATCGCCGAGGTGGTCGCGGCAGAGGCACGGCGGCGCGGGCTGCGGTGCATCGGCATCACCGGCACACGCTATCTCACCGAGAGCGACGTGTATCCGGAAAAACTCAGCGCCGCGGGCCTCGAGTTCGTGCGCCCCGAGCTCGCCGAACGCGAGGAAATCAACCGCATCATCTTCGAGGAGCTGGTGCGCGGCATCCTCACGCCCGCCGCGGTCGCCACCTTCCATCAGGTGTTCAGCCGCCTGAAAGTTGCCGGCTGCGATGCCGTGGTGCTCGGGTGCACGGAGATCCCGTTGCTGATGAACGATGCGAACTCCCCGCTGCCGACACTCGATTCGACCCGTCTGCTGGCGCGCGCAGCGCTGCTGCGTGCGACCGCAGTCTGAATGTCATTGCCAATGCGCCCGCCAGCCACAACAGTATCAGCCCAGAAAGCAGGTGCCGCGATGAGAACGCTCCTGATCCTGGTGCTTAACGCAGCCGCACTCATGCCATTGTCGCGCGCCGCGGCTGGCCCGCCGCCCCCCTCCCCTTACCAGGGCCTCGCGTTCCTCGTCGGACACTGCTGGAAGGGCACCTTCCCGGGCGGGGAGGTCACCGACGTGCACTGCTTCAGCTGGGTGTATGACGACAAGTTCGTGCGTGATGAGCACGTCGTGCACCGCGGCCCGGGTCACGATGACAAGGGCGAGTCACTCTACCTGTGGGATGCGGCGAGCGGGCAGCTTCAGTACCTGTATATCGAGAGCGCCGGTGGCTTCAGCCGCGGCACGGTGTCCCGTGAGGGCGATGTGCTCGTGTTCCCGCCGAGCCACTACACCGAGAACGGCGCGCAGCAGACTTATCGCAGCCGCTGGCAGCGCGTGGGCGAGCACGCCTACGACGCGATCACGGAGTTCAGCGTCAAGGGCGCCTGGACGCCCGGCTTCCGCGTCCATATGCAGGAGCTGCCGGCCGGCACAGCCCGCTAGCACGCCCGGCGGCTCAGGAGGGAACGCCCGCGGTGCTGCGTGTTGCGCGGCGTTCCTCAGTGGCCGAGCCTGGGCGCGGCTGACGCCACACCGCGCGCCGCACCAGCGTGCTCTTGCCGAACAGCGATTCGATGAGATCCACCGCCAGCACCGCGGTGCGATTGTGCTCATCGAAGGCGGGATTGAGCTCGACCACGTCGAGCGAGCCCAGGCGCCGCGTGTCGGCGATCATCTCCATGCACAGCTGCGCCTCGCGGTAGGTCGGTCCGCCGCGCACGCGAGTGCCCACGCCCGGGGCGATCTGTGGGTCGAGGAAGTCGACGTCGAAGCTCACGTGCAGGTGGGTATCGCTGTCCATGCCGGCGAGCGCGTGCTCGAGGGTCTGGCGCATGCCCATCTCATCGACGTAGCGCATGTCGAAGACGTCCAGTCCCTGCTCGTGCACGAAGCGCTTCTCGCCCTCATCGACGCTGCGGATACCGATCTGGCGGACCCAGGAGGGCTCGATCGCAGGGGTGACGCCGCCGATACCGGTGAGGCAGGCGGGACCGAAGCCACACAGGCAGGCAACCGGCATGCCGTGCACGTTGCCGCTCGGTGACAGCTCGGGGGTATTGAAGTCCGCGTGTGCATCGAGCCATAGCACCCGCAGCCGCTTGCCCTCCTCGCGGCAGTGGCGCGCGACCGCACTGATGGAACCGATGCTCAGACAGTGATCCCCGCCCAGCAGGATCGGCAGCCGTTGCGCGCGCAGCTGCGCGTAGTACGCCTCGTGCACCAGCTCGTTCCACTGCACCACTTGCGGCAGGTGCCGGTAATTGCCCTGCGGCGCACCCCAGGGATTGCCCGGTCCGTGCAGGTTGCCGAGGTCGTGCACTTCGAGGTCGCGTGCCGCGAGCGCAGCCCCAAGACCTGCGACCCGCAGCGCTTCGGGTCCCATCGAAGCCCCGCGATCCGCGGCGCCCACATCGGTGGGAGCGCCGATGAGCGCGGCGGCGCGCGGCGGGCTCATGCCGGCACCGCGCGGTTCACCGCCGCCGGCGCGCTCGCCGTGGCGAGGAGCGCAAACAGGTCCTTGGGGTCTTCCAGGTCCGGCACCAGGTCGATCTGCGCCGCGGCGCCGCGCTCTTCCTGGTGTATGCGGTAGAGGTAGCGCAGCGCGGCGAAGTCCTCGAGCGCGAAGCCCACCGAATCGAACACCGTGACCTCGGCGGCGTGCGCACGCCCCGGGGCGCGCCCGTCGAGCACCTGCGTCAGCTCGGTCACGGGGAAAGCGGGCCCCATCTGCTGGATTTCGCCCTCGATACGCGACTGCGGCTCGAACTCCACCACCACGCGCACGTCGGCACGCTCGAGGATCGCACGCTCAAGCTCGGTCTTGCCGGGGCAATCCCCGCCGACGGCATTCAGGTGCATGCCGGGCGCGATCATCGGCGCGCTCAGGATGGTGGCGTTGCGCTTGTCCGCGGTCACCGTCGTCACGACGTCGGCCCCCTGCACGGCCACGGCGGTCGAAGCGCAGCGCACCACCTTGAGGCCGCCCAGGTGCAGCGCGGCGAGGTTGCGCACCAGCTTCTCGGTGGCGGCCGGATCGACGTCGAACAGGCGCACCTCGCGGATCCCGAGCATCTGGTGGAAGGCGATAACCTGGAATTCGCTCTGGGCGCCATTGCCGATGAGCGCCATGACACGGCTGTCCCTGCGTGCCATGTGGCGCGCCGCCAGCGCCGAAGTTGCCGCGGTGCGCAGCGCCGTGGTGAGGGTGAGCTCCGAGAGCAGCAGCGGGTAGCCGGTCTCGACATCCGCGAGCACCCCGAACGCGGTCACGGTCAGGAGGCCGACCGCGGTGTTCTTCGGGTGCCCGTTCACGTACTTGAAGGCGTACAGCCGCCCGTCTGAGGCCGGCATCAGCTCGATCACCCCGACGCTCGAGTGGCTCGCATGCCGCGGGGACTTGTCGAAACACTCCCAGCGCCGAAAGTCCGCCTCGATCTCCGCAGCAAGCTCGGTGATGAAGCGCGCGGTTCCGCGGCGCGCAACCAGCTCCCGGACCCGTTCGATCCCGATGAAATCGACCATGAAATCCCCCTCGACTTGAACTTCCGCGAAGGGCCCAGCCCCTGCGGGTCCAGCCATGGTCGCCGGCCCGGTAACCAAAATAAAGACAGAAATATGATCAGATGTTGCAGCTATATGATCCAAATGACATGATTGTCTGCTGTTTTGATCAACCACGTGCACTCCTATGGATGACATCGACCGCCAGCTGATCGGCCTGCTGCGCAGCGACGCGCGCGCCTCGGTCGCCTCCCTGGCCAAGGCGCTCGCAGTGGCCCGCGGTACGGTGCAGAACCGCCTGGCGCGCCTCACCGCGAGCGGCACCATCGTCGGTTACACCGTGCGACTGAAGCCGGACGTCGAGGAACAGCGCATGCGCGCCTTCATGACGGTCGCGGTGGAAGGCAACCAGGTCGACGCCGTGATCAAGGCGCTGCGCGGTGAGCCGGCGGTGGCGGCGCTCTACAGCACCAACGGCCGCTGGGACGTGGTCGCGGAGCTGCGTGCCGACAGCCTCGAGGGCTTCGATCGCGCCCTGGCGCGCATCCGCCTGATCGAGGGCATCTCGCAGACCGAGACCAGCCTTTTGCTCTCGACCTTCAAGTTCTGAAGCTCCCGCGCGCGCGACGCTGCGGCGTCAGTCGGGCAGCAGGCGCGTCCCGGTCCAGTCGAGGATCAGGAAGCGGTGCTCGAAGCGCCACTGCCCGTCCTCGCGGCGCCAGCGGTCCTGGTAGCGGATCGCCCAGGTAAGGAGTGTGCGGCCGCCCTCCACCACGCTCAGGTGATCGGCCACCCCGTAGGTCTCACCGCGCGCGCTGTCGCCCTCGATGCTGACGATCTGGTTGCTCACCCGGTGCTGGGTGGTGACGTACAGCTTCGCCATGAAATCAAGCGCGCTCACGATCTCGCGCTGCCCGCGCAGGATGATGCCCGGGGCCTCGATCACGCAGTCCTCGGTGGTGATGGCGGCCCAGGTGGCCTTGTCACGCCGGTCCGCGCCCCGGGCGTAGAGTTCCGCCGTGCGGCGCAGCGCCGCCTCATCGAGCAGCCGTTGCAGATCTGCCTCATGCATGGATGCACCTCTTGGGTGGTTCGTGCCGGTGACGCCTCGGATCCTTGCCGCGCTGGGCTCAGGAGCGCTGCCAGCGCACCTCGCCCGCCTCGGCATGGCGCGTAATCGCGCCACGGCCGTGCAGATAACGGATATGCGCCAGGGTCTCACCGTAGGCCAGCAGGCGGTTCCAGCCCTCAAGATTGCGGGTGCCGAAGAGCGCCGTCACTACCTCGGTGGTGGTACGCGGTGCGGCGGTGAAGTCGGTGAGCTTGGCCAGGCGCTGCGCGTGCCCGGCACGCAGCTGCGCCACGCGTGCCGCGGCGCCGCGGAAGGGCTGTCCGTGCGCAGGCAGCACGATGGTGTCCGGTGGCAGCTGCTCCAGGCGCCCGAGGGAGGCCAGGAAATCCCCGAGCGGGTCGCGCGAGGCGAGCCCGGGGTAGAGGCTCACGTTGCTCGAAATCGCCGGCAGCAGCTGGTCCCCGCCGATGAAGAGCGCGCCCTCGCGCCAGTGCAGGCACACGTGGCCGTCGGCGTGCCCGAAATGTAACGAGGCAACCCACGGGTCGCGCAGCTCGGGGATGGTTTCACCCTCGGTGATGGCGGGGCCTGCCTCGGGCATGCCGCTCAGCAGCTTCTCCAGCGTGCCGGTCGCGCGGGCGCTGCCGAGCAGCGCCTCGAAGTCCACGCCCCAGGTGTCGCGGTAATCCCCAAGCGCCGCCGCGCTCGCGCCGTTGAGCGGTGCCAGCGAGCGCTGTGCGGCGGCGCGCGCCGGCGCACTCATGCGCACCGGCACGCCGAAGCGCGCCGCCAGGTGTCCGGCCATGCCGAAGTGATCCGGATGATGATGCGTGACGAGGATGGCGCTGAGCGCAGCATCCAGCCCTTCGCCGGCGCTGAGCGCATCCCAGGCAGCGCGGGTTTCCGGCTGGTTCATGCCCGTGTCGATGAGCACCCGCCCCTGCCGCCCCGGCGCGTGCCAGATGTTGATGTGCGCGAGCGAGCCCGGCACCGGCAGGCGCATCCAGCGCACGCCCCCGGCTGCATCGACCGCGCCTCCCATCGGCGGCGGTGTCCAGGGCAGGAACTCCAGACTCATCGCTCACCCCGGCGCCGCCGTGTCACGGGCGTGTTTGCGGCGATGAGTTCCGCGAGCGCGAGCGCCGCGGCATCCAGGCGCCGCCGCAGCGGATAGCGCCGCGCAACCCGCCACGCATGCAGGATCCCCCCATAGGTGCCGCCGACGATCTCCGCGAGCACCTCCGGCGCCAGGTCTGCACGCACGTTGCCGGCGCGGCGACCGGCCGCCAGGATCCGCACGAAGGCGCGGTGCGTGCGCGCGGTACGCACGCCGGAGTCCGGCGCCGCGCCGAAGGTGGTCTCGGAGGCGCCGATCAGGACGCGCGACAGCTCCGGGGTCTCCTCGACCTTGGCCGCCGTCCAGGAGAAGAGCGCCGCGATGCGCTGCGCGGCCGTGGCCGGCTGCTCGAGCTGGGTGTCCATGATGTGCAGGAAGCGCGCCTCCATCTCGTGCACCAGCGCCCCGAGCAGCGCCTGCTTGGAGGGGAAGTAGTTGAAGGCGGTGGCGCGCGAGACCTGCGCGACTCTCGCGATGTCATCGACCGTGGTATCGGCCACCCCCTGGCGCGCGAACAGCGTGCGCGCCGCCGCCAGGAGCGCTGCCCGCACCCGCGCCTTGCCGTCCGCACGCCGCGAAGGGGTGCGCGCAGGCAGCGCCGGGAGGCTCGCAGGCTCAGTGCTCATGGTCAGCCGCCGCGCGGCTCGCGCGGCAGCCCGAGCGCGCGCTCGGCGATGATGTTGCGCTGGATCTGGTTGGTGCCGCCGTAGATCGTATCGGCACGCGCGCCGAGGAAGACCCGCATCAGCAGCTCCCACTCGTACGGGGCGGCGGCCGCGATCTCGCCCGCGGGCCCGAGGACGTCGGCCGCCAGCTCGCCGAGCTTCTTGCGCCAGGTGGCCCAGAAGATCTTGTAAGTGTAGGCCTCGTTGGCGAGCCGGCCCTCCTGGGCGTTCGAGAGCATGCGCAGCGCGCTGTAGCGCATCAGCTTCAGCCCGATGTGGGCGTGCGCGAGGCGCTGGCGGATGGCCGGATCCCCGAGCAGGCCGTTGGCGCGCGCCGCTGCGATGATGGCATCGAGCTCATTGCGGAAATTCATCTGCTGGCCGAGCGTGGACACGCCGCGCTCGAAGGCGAGCGTGCCCATGGCGATGCGCCAGCCGTCCCCGACCGCACCCACGACGTTGTCGGCCGCGGTGCGCGCATCGGCGAAGAAGGTCTCGTTGAATTCCGCCTCGCCGGTCATCTGCCGGATGGGCCGCACCGTGACCGCGCTCTGGCGCATCGGCACCAGCAGGTAGGAGAGGCCGCGGTGACCGCGCGAGCCCTCCTCGGTGCGACACACGACAAAGGACCAGTCGGCGAACTGGGCGAGCGAGGTCCAGATCTTCTGCCCGTTGATGAGCCACTCAGGACCGGCCTGCCCCTGGGTAAGCTCGGCGCGCGTGCGCACGTTGGCAAGATCCGAGCCGGCGTTCGGCTCGCTGTAACCCTGACACCAGAACTCCTCGCCGCGGGCGATCGGGGGCAGGAAGCGCGCCTTCTGCGCCGCCGTGCCAAAGGCGAGGATGGTGGGCCCGGCGAGCTCGATCCCCATGTGTCCGATGCGCCCGGGCGCGCCGGCGCGCGCATATTCTTCGGCGAAGATCACCTGCTCGGCGAGCGTGGCATCGCGGCCGCCGAACTCCTGCGGCCAGCCGATACAGCTGAAGCGCGCCGCGCCGAGCTCGCGCTCCCAGGCCATGCGCCGCTCGAGCTTGCCGCTCATGCTGCTCTCGCCGCGCAGGTCGCGGAACGGTCCTGCGAGCTGCGCCTCGAGCCAGCCCGCCGCCTCGCTCCTGAAGCGCTCCTCCGCCGCCGTGAATCCCAGTTGCATGCTCAGTCCTTTCAGAAGACCGGGGTCGGGGTGGCGCCGAGCTCGAGCGCGCGCAGCAGCCGCTCGCGCTGCCAGGCGGGGCTGCCGAGAAGTGTTGCGCTCGCGCGCGCGCGCTTGAAGTAAAGCTGCACCTCGTGCTCCCAGGTGAAACCGAGGCCGCCGTGCAGCTGGATGGCGCTCGCGGCGCAGTTGTAGAAGGCATCGCAGCAGTAGCTCTTGGCGGTAGCCGCCGCCTCGGGGAGTTCCTGCGGCGCCTCATCGGCGACGCAGGCCGCGTACCAGGCGGCCGAGCGCGCGGCTTCGACCTCGATCATCATATCCGCCAGGCGGTGCTTGAGTGCCTGGAAGCTGCCGATGGCGCGCCCGAACTGGATGCGCTGCTTCACGTATTCGGTCGTCATTTCGAGCACCCGCTCCGCGGCGCCGAGCGCCTCAGAGGCGAGCGCGATGCGCGCAAGATCCAGGGCGCGGCCGATGCCTGCCGCTGCTGTGCCGCGTGCACCCAAGAGCGCATCCTCGCCGATGCGCACCTGCGCGAACCTGACCCGCGACATCGGCCGCGTCAGGTCGAGCATGACGTGCGGCTCGATGCTCACCCCGGCACTCGCGGGCGGCAGCATCAGGAGGCTCAGCTCCTGCGGATCCTCCCCGCGCGCCAGCACCAGCAGCAGGTCGGCGCTGTCGGCGTGGATCACGAAGTCACTCACCCCGGAGAGCACGAGTCCGCCGGCGCGGCTTTCGAGCGACACCGCCACGCCCTCGGGCGGAGGGCGCCCGTCGGGGCCGCCGAGTGCACAGGCGATGCGCACGCCGCCGGCGGCGACATGCGTGAGAAGCTCGCCCTGCTGGGACGCGGTGGCGCATTCGCGCACCAGCGCCGCCCCCAGTGCCACCGTGGCGAAGAACGGCGAGGCGGCGAGCCGGCGTCCCTGCTCTTCCTGCAGGATGCAAAGCTCCACCCAGCCGAGTCCGGCGCCGCCATAGGCTTCCGGGATCGCAAGCCCGCACCAGCCGAGCTCACTGGAGATCTGCTGCCACAGGGCCACCTCGTAGCCACCGGGGGCCGCCAGCGCTGCGCGCAGGCGCGCCGAGTCGTACGACTCAAGGAAACTGCGCGCACTGGCGCGGATCATCTGCTGCTCTTCGCTGTGGACGAACTGCATCGTGCTCTCTTATCGTGGCGGCGCTTGAGTGCGCGCCTTGCGCTGCATGCGCTGCGCCGACACCACCTTCGGGCCGTCCTCGCGGTGCCACTCGGCATAGAACTGCCTGAAAAAGTCGCGGAAGGCGCGGATCGGCCCGTCACCATCGCACAGCAGCGGCTGCGCGACGTGGCGCTGGCGATCCCATACGACCTTGTCCTGATCGAGCTGGCGGCAGATGTCGCGGATGATGGCGCGCGCCACGCCGGCGCGTGGCCCGTCGCGGTCGGCGCGTTGCTGCGTGAAGGCGAAGCGCAGGTGCACCGTGTCCTTCTCCACCGGCGTGCAGCCGGTGACGAGCAGCGTCTCGCAGATGCCGGTGAAGCGCGTCCACGGCTGCCCCGGGCCGACGACACCTGCACTGATGGTGCCATCCACGGTGCCCCGCGGTGTCTGCATCTTCGCCGTCACCGTGGTCTCGCGGCGGTGGCCGTCCATCTTCACCTCCCAGTCCGGGTAGGAGGCGGTGCCATGGATGTAGCGGAAGTGGGCGACGTCGACGCCATTCTCGGCCATCGTCTGCAGCGGGCAGTACACCAGCCACTCGTGCTTCTCGTACTCGGTCCACTCAGGATCGAGTGTCTCGGGGAAGTCCTCCACCTCCCACAGCGGCGCCACCGCATCGGGGTGATACCAGGCCCACACCAAGCGGTTCTTCTCCGCCGTCGGCCAGTGGCGCACGCACTCGCGGCGCGCCTGGGGCGGAATCACCCTGGCATAGGGAATCTCGCACACCGCGCCCGTGCCGTCATAGCGCCAGGAATGAAACGGACACTCCAGATAGTCGCCGTGCACGCGGCCGCCGAAGGCCATGTTGGCGCCGAGGTGCCGGCAGTAGGCATCCAGCATCCGGGCGCGGCCGTCGGCGCCGCGCCACAGGGCGAGATCGCGGCCAAAGTAGCGCATCGCCTTCACCTGGCCCGCGGCCAGCTCCTCGCTGTAACAGATGGCGAACCAGCCAAAAGGCAGCGGCAGGTCGATGCCGCGCTCGACCGCGGTCGCACGGCCGGGAAAGGCCGCGGTGCGCCAGCGCAGCAGCTCCTCGCCCCTGAGGTCAGCCAGGTACTCGCGCGTTGCGGCCGGGCCCGCAGGACCGCCGCCGCCGGTCTCGTTCATGGCGCAGCGCCTGCCGCAGCCGCGCCGCCAATGCCGAACACCCGGCGCGCGTTGCCCGACAGGAACTGCGGCCATACCTCGTCACGTAACGGCACCTCCGCAAGTTCCCGGAAGATGCGCTCGAGTGAAAGTCCCATCGGGTAGTAGCCGGCATACATGATCTTGTCGGCACCACGGGTGTTGGCGTAGTCGATGATGGCCTTTGGGTAGTGCCGGGGCGCGAACGCACTGGTCGAGTAGTACAGGTTCGGGTATTTCAGCATCAGCTTCACCGCCAGCCCCTCCCAGGGCTCCCCGCCGTGGCGCATGACGAACTTCAGCTCCGGGAAGAACCAGCACACCTCATCGACGTGCTCCACCTTCTGCGCTTCCATCGGCACCCGCGGTCCTGGCACGCCGACGTTCACCAGGACCGGCAGCCCGAGCTCGCTGCATACGGCGTACAGCGGATACATCTTCTTGTCGTTGATCGGCACCTGCGGATTCAGACCGCAGGGAAAGACGCTCACCGACTTGATACCGAACTCTGCGTGCAGGCGCCGCACACGCCGCACCTCGTCCATGCCGAGGTTGGGGTTGGCAGGGAAGTCGAAGATGAAGCGCTGCGGGAAGTCGCGACGCGCCGCCGCCGCGCCGGCGGCGCCGTCCGCGCAGCCGACGAGCGCCACGTCGATGCCGAAGCGGTCCATCTCGCCGATGAGGAAGCGCACGTAGTCGGCGCCCGAGCCGAGCTTCGGAATATCCTTGAACAGATACTGCGCCGGCATCGTGAACTGCGTGCGGCTCTCCTCGTCCATGAGCAGTGGCCGAAACTGCCGGTACCACTCCTCGTTGGTCTCACTGACGGGAATCCCCATCATGAGGTCAACGATCGGCACGCCGCGCGGCATCGGCATGGTCAGCCTCCGCACAGGCGCTCACGCACCTGCGACTTCATGAGCTTGCCGGTGGCATTGCGCTCCAGAGGCCCCGGATCGAAGTGCCATTCCTGCGGCACCTTGTAGCGCGCCAGACGCGCCGCGCAGAACTCCCTGAGCGTGCCCTCCTGCGCACCTGCGCCGCCGCGGCTGACGATGACTGCCACCAGGCGCTCGCCGAGGCGTGCGTCCGGCACCCCGAAGGTAGCCACCTCCAGAACGTCGGGATGCTGCTGCAGCACCCGCTCGACCTCGGCGCAATAGATGTTCTCGCCGCCGCTGATGATCATGTCGGTCTTGCGCGAGACGATGTACAGAAAGCCTTCCTCATCAAGGTAGCCGACGTCTCCGGTGTGCAGCCAGCCGTTGCGGAAGATCGCGGCATCGGCCTGCGGCCGTTCGAAGTAGCCGTGCATGTTCTGGGCGCTGCGCACGCAGATCTCACCGCTCACGCCCAGCGGCAGCTCGCGGTCCGCCTCATCCGCGATGCGCACCTCGGCGGTCGCGAGCGGGCGGCCGCCGCTGCCCGGGTGGCCGAGGAACTCCTCGCCCACCGCAAGCGAGATCATGCCGTTGGTCTCGGTCATGCCGTAGCCGGTGCCAAGCAGTGCGCGCGGAAAGCGCGCGCGGATGGCCGCGAGCAGATTCTCCGGCAGCGCCTGGCCGCCGGTGCCGAGACTCACGAGCGAGCTCGTATCGTAACGGCCGAGGTCGGGCGCCTGCAGAATGTCCCAGAGCATCGTCGGCACTGCCGGCAGCGCCGTGATGCGCTCCTCGGCGAGCAGTGCCAGGGCGCGGGCGACCTCCCAGCGCGGCAGGAACACGATCTTGCCACCGCGCGCGAGCGTGGTCAGGAACACCGACAGGCAGCCGCTGGTATGGAACAGCGGGAACACCAGGAGCGTGGCGGGTTGCGGTGCGCTGCGCGCGAGCGTTGCCAGATCGGTGCCGAGCTGCGCCGCCATGCGCGCCCCGAGCAAGGCACCGCTGAGCTGATTGGCCATGAGGGCGGTGAGGAGTCCGACGTGGTTGAGAACTGCGCCCTTGGGCTCCCCGGTGGTGCCGGAGGTGAACATGATGAGCGCCGGCTCCTCCGGCTGGCACTCGGTGACCGGCAGCGGCGGCGCGGGAGCGCCGCAGGTGAGATCGCTGAAGCGCCGCCAGTGCCCGCAGCCGGGCGGTGGCTCACCGGCGATGATTCCGGCAACTGCTGCGATCCCGGCTTGCAGCGCGAGCAGACGCGCGCAGTGCTCATCGGCGATCAGGTGACGGCAGCGGGTGTACGTCAGGCTGTAAGCAAGTTCCGCGCCGGCGCCACGGCTGTTGACGAGTACCGGCACCGCGCCGAGGGCGGTGATGGCGATGAAGGCCACCAGCCACTCGGGGCGGTTGCGCATGGCGATGGCAACGTGCGTGCCCCGGGCGACGCCGTCTGTCGCCAGTGCCGCGGCGAGCGCTGCCGCCTGGGCGAATACTTCCCCGTAGGTGAGGCGCGCGCCTTCCATGACCGTGAACACCCGCTCCTGGTGCGCGCGCGCTGCCGGGTACAGCTGCGCAAGCGAGCGCGGCGCGTGGCGGAACACGCGGCAGCTGGCGCCGCGCACGCGGCTCTCGATCAGCTCAAATGGCTGACCCGGCGCAGTGAAGGCGGCCACGGAAAGCGGCACGGCAGTGGCGGGGCTCGGGGACATCGGTGCGGACCGCCTGAGAGCAAAGATGGACTCCAGTATAAATATTGCACGGGAGTGTGCACAATAGCGAGCATCCGCCCTCGCCCTGGGGTGCGCCCGCACAGCGGGGCCGCACGTCGGGCCGCGCTTTCGAACACAGACCCGAGGAACACACGATGCGGTTCACCTTGCAACTGGGCTTCGCGCGCTACCCGGACTACCAGGTCATCGCCCGCAGCGCCGAGGAGGCCGGCTTCAGCTCCATCGGCCTGCCCGACAGCTTTTTCTTTCCGCAGAACAGTGACTCGGAATACCCGTACGCGGATACCTCGATGATCCGTGGCTACATCGAGGCGATGCCCTTCATCGAGCCGCTGGTCGCGATGAGCTGGATGGCCGCGGTCACGAGCCGCATCCGCTTCTACCCGAGCGTGCTCAAGGTGCCCACGCGCCAGCCGCTGGTACTGGCGAAGGCTCTCTCCTCGCTCGCGGTGCTGTGCCAGGAGCGCATCCTGCTCGGCGCCGGCCTGAGCCCCTGGAAGGAGGATTTCACCTACAACGGCCTTAAGTTCGAGAAGCGCGGCAAACTCATGGACGAATGCATCACGATTCTGCGCGGTGCCATGAGCGGTCAGTACTTTGAGTATCACAGCGAGAACTATGATTTCGGGCCGATGAAGATGTACCCGGTGCCCAGGCGCCCGGTGCCGATCATCGTCGGCGGCCATTCCAAGCCCGCGCTGCAGCGCGCGGCGCGCCTCGGCGATGGCTGGGTGTCGGCCAACACTGACCTGGCGACCCTCACGGCTCTGCTGGCGGAACTCGATGCCCTGCGTGTCGCCGCCGGCACACGCGCCCGCCAGGACTTCGAGATCCACGGCTTCGATATGGCTGCGCGCAGCGTGGCAGACTTCCGGCGCCTGGCGGAGCTTGGGGTCACCGATGCCTGCGTGGCGCCGTGGGGATTCGATCCCACCGCTGCCCTGCCGCTGCAGCTCGATGGCATTCGTCGCTTCGGCGACGAGATAATCGCGCGCGCCTAAGAGCGAGCCGCGCGAGGTCGCAGACCCGGCACTGTTCCTCGCCAGCGGCCAGACGGCCGAGCTCTACGTGCCTGGCATGTGAGGCCCCATGAAAAGGAAGATTCCCAGCTCCAAAGCCACCGCTGTGCGCAGGCCACGCGCGGCGGCGCGCCGCGCCCGGGCGGCGACCGCCGAGCCCGCGCTGCGGGCGCGCATCGAGCGCCTCGAGTCCATCGAGGAGATCCGCATGCTGGTGGCGAAGTATTCACTTTCCCTCGACATGCGCGACGTGGATGCGCACGTGAACCTCTTCGCTCCCGACATTCGCGTGGGCCGCGAGCGCGTGGGGCGCGCGCATCTGAAGGTATGGGTGGATGCGATGCTGCGCGAGCAGTTCACCGGCACCTCGCACCACCTCGGCGGCCACATCATCGAGTTCACCGACAGCACGCACGCGCACGGGGTGGTGTATTCGAAGAACGAGCACGAGAGCGGCGATGAGTGGGTCATCATGCAGATGCTTTATTGGGATGACTACGAGCGCATCGGCGGTCGCTGGTACTTCAGGCGCCGTCTGCCGTGCTACTGGTATGCCACCGACCTCAATAAGCCCCCGGTCGGGCAACTCAAGATGCGCTGGCCGGGACGCGAGCCGTACGCGGGCACCTGGCACGACCTGTGGCCCTCGTGGAGACAGTTCTGGGCGTCCCCGCCTGCGGGCGCGCCCCAGGTGGCCGCGCCCGCGCCGCTCGGAGAGTTTCTCAGGCATCTGCGCCGCGGCGCCCCGGATCCCAAGATCCGTGTACGCTGAGGCATGACGGAACTCCTGAGACCAGTCGATCTCGGCAGCCTGAACCTTGCGAACCGGATCGTGATGGCGCCGATGACGCGTAACCGGGCGCTCGCTGGCGATATTCCCGGCGAACTCGCGGTGCAGTATTACGCGGCGCGTGCCACGGCCGGGCTCATCGTTACCGAGGGCACGCACCCGAGCCGTCACGGCAAGGGCTACGCGCGCACGCCCGGCATCTTCACCGCCGAGCAGGTCTCGGCCTGGCGACGGGTCACCAACGCCGTGCATGCCGGGGGCGGCCGCATCGTGCTGCAGCTGATGCACTGCGGGCGCATCGCCAGCCACCACAACAAGGAGGCCGACGCCCGTACCGTGGCGCCTTCGGCGGTGCGCGCCGCGGGCAGGATGTTCACGGATGCTGCCGGTCCGGTGGACTTCGACCTGCCCGAGGCCCTGACGCTCGGCGGTATCGCCGACGTCATCGGCGAGTACGCGCACGCGGCGCGCCAGGCGCAGCGCGCCGGCTTTGACGGGGTCGAGCTGCACGCAGCCTCGGGCTACCTGCCGATGCAGTTCCTGTCCAGCGGCACTAACCGCCGCGGCGACGCCTACGGCGGCAGCGTGGCCGGGCGCGTGCGCTTCGTCATCGAGACCCTCGAGGCGCTGATCGGAATGTTCGGGGCCGGACGCGTGGGCCTGCGGATCTGCCCGGGCAATCCCTTCAACGACTTGCAGGATGAACACCCGCTTGAGACCTACGCGGCGCTGTTGACGCAGGTGGCCCCGCTCGCGCTTGCCTACCTGCACGTCGTGCGCTCACCGGATGCTGCGATCGACGCCTTTGCGCTCGCCCGCGCGCACTTTCCGGGAGCGCTCATATTCAATGACGGCTTCGACTTTGCTTCAGGCAACGAGGCGGTCGCGGCCCAGGGCGCGGCGGCGGTGTCTTACGCGCGGGCCTTCATCGCCAACCCTGACCTGATCGCCCGCTGGCGCAACGCCTGGCCGCTCGCCGCTTTTGACCGCAAGACGCTCTACACGCCCGGAGCCGCCGGCTACACGGACTATCCGCCCTACAGCAGTAGCTGATGGAGGAGGCCCAGGGCAAAGGCGGGCTCGGGGGCTAAGAGGTGCCCCGCCGGGTGCACCTTGCGCCAGCTGCCAAGCTGGAGCGCACCGCCCTCAACAGTTCGGATTTACGAGTCATGATTTTCCGGTGCCCTCCTGAATCAGAACCAGCCGTCGTTGGCACCGTCCCACACATCGATCTTCGGCAGCCCGCGATCCATGCTGTAAGTTCCGAAGTGTCCGGCGTAGAAGGCGAGCGGCCTGCCCGGCGCGCGTTTCAGCGCCAGCACCTCGCCGATGACGATCAGGTGATCGCCGCCGGGGTGCACCGCATGCACGCGGCAGTCGAAGCGGCACAGCGCGCCTTCAATGTGGGGCGGATGCGGGTTGGCGCGCCAGTGCTGGTCGACTTCGAACTTGTCGGCCGTGCGGCGCGCGAAGTGCACCGCCATCTCGCGTTGCTCGTGCGACAGCACATGCACCGCAAAAGCCGCGCCGGGGCCGAAGGCGACTGCGCCGCTGCTATTGTTTGACAGGCACCACAGCAGCAGCGGCGGCTCGAGCGACACTGAGCTGAAGGAGTTCGCAGTGACGCCGACGGGCTCCCCGTCCGGACGTACGGCGGTGATGACGGTCACGCCGGTGGCGAACTCGCCGAAGGCATCGCGCAGCTGCCGCTGCGTAAAGGCAGTACTCACAGGCTCTCCGTTGCGCTCACATGACCTTGGCCGGGTGCGGGGTGCGCGGCGCGCCGAGCATTTCCCGGTACGAGGGCGGCGCGCGCCCCCCTTCCTCGGTGATGCCGTAGCGCGGCGCGATCTCGGCCGAGATCAGGGTCTGGCCGCTCAGGGTCAGAAGCTCAGGATCGCACGCCAGCGCATGGATGATGCGGCCGTTGAACTGCGGCGTCTCCGCCTGGTGCAGGAATGCCTGGTACTGCTCCGGGCGGTCGCGGCTGGCGGCGGCGGTGCGCTCGGTCAGCTGCGGCCCGAGCCACAGCGAGACGGCAGCGACACCGTAGGGCGCAAGATCTACCGCCATGTCGGCCGCGAACTTGTCGACTCCCACTTTCTGGGCGCCGTAGGCCGGGCCATGCATGTAGCAGCTCGCGCCGAAGGAGGAGGTAAAGGCGATCAGGCCGCGACGCGCGCGCACCATGAGGGGCGCGGCGAAGTAGCTGGCGACATAGCCCGAACGCAGACCCACGTCGAGGATATCGGCGATCTCGAGCGGCTTCTCCCAGAAGCCGCCCGGGTCGATCAGCGCGTCGTGGATGCTGGCGGCATTGTTGACGAGTATGTCGAGCCGGGCGGACTCGCTGGCCACGCGCTCGAACAACGACTGCACCGCGGCGTCATCGCGGTGGTCGCAGGCCACGGCGATCCCCCTGCCCCCGAGCGCGTCGATGGCCGCCGCGGTCTCGCCGATGGTTCCGGGGAGCGCCACGTCCTTGAGGCGGCCGAGACTGGCGGTCGTCGAGCGTCCGGTCACGTACACCGTCATGCCGGCGGCGCCGAGCGCGAGTGCAATGCCCTTGCCGGCGCCGCGGCTCGCCCCGGTGACGACCGCGATCTTCGGCTCAGGCTTGCGGGTGCTCACCGGTGTGCGTCCCTCAGGCCTGCGACTTCGCCAGGTGCAGGAACAGCGGCCACTCGCCCCCGCCATGCACCGCCAGCAGGGCGCCACTGACATAGGCGGCGAGGGGCGAGGCCAGATACAGGCAGGCGGCGGCTATGTCGGCGGGCTCGGCGAGGCGCCTGAGCGGAAACATCGCGCCGATGCGGGCGATTCCCGCCTCACCGCCGTAGTGTTCGGCCGCGTTCTCGGTCGCCACGAAGCCGGCGATGATGCCGTTGACGCGCACCTTCGGCCCCCACTCCATCGCCAGACTCTGCGTCGCGTGCAGCAGGCCCGCCTTGGCGGCACCGTAGGCCACGGTTGCCGGCGAAGGCCGCTCCCCGGCGACGCTGCCGATGTTGATGATGCAGCCGCCGCAGTCCTGGGGCTGCATGAGCTGATTGGCACCCTGCGCGCACAGCAGCGGCGCGGTCAGGTTCAGCTGGATGATGCGCTCGATCAGGCGTGCCGGCGCGCTGGCGAGTTCCCCGGGCGGTCCGCCGCCGGCATTGTTCACCAGCACGTCGAGGCGGCGGTGTCGGGCAGCGATCTCGGCGTAGAGCTTCGCCACCGCGTCCGCGTCACGCACGTCGCAGGCGATGAACTCGGCGCGCGCGTCGCCGGCTTCCGGAAGCTGCGCCGGGGCGTTGCGGCCACAGATGACGACCTGCGCGCCGGCGGCGAGGAAGGCGCGCGCGATGCCCGCACCGATGCCGCGCGAGCCGCCCGTCACCAGGACCACGGCACCAGGCAGGCGGATCTCGGCCGTGGGCTTCAGCATGGGTCGCATCGTACGGTGTGGTTTGGTATTTTCAAAGCATGCACGCCGACATTCCTGCGACCATCCCCCGTGTGTTGGCGCGCGCCGCGAGCCTGTTCAGCGACGCGCCCGCCATCATCGAGGAGCGCCGGCGCCTCACGTTCCGCGAACTCGCCGCCGCCGCCGGCAGCGCCACGGCGGCCTTCATGGCGGCCGGCATCCGCCCGGGCGAGCGCGTCGCGATCTGGGCCCCCAATAGCAGCGAGTGGGTGATCGCAGCGCTCGGGGCGCTCGGCAGCGGCGCCATCCTCGTGCCGCTGAACACGCGCCTGAAGGGCAAGGAAGCCGGCTTCATCCTGCGCCGCAGTGGCGCACGCATCCTGGTGACGGTCGATGAGTTCCTCGGCACGCGCTATCCGCAGCTGATCGCCGCCGAGGAGCTGCCGCAGCTGGAGACCCTCGTGGTGCTGCCGGGTGAGTCCGCCGCCGCCGCGGGCACGGCAGCGCAGACCTGGCAGGAATTTCTCGCGCGCGGCAACGAAGTCACGCCGGCGGCGGTGCTCGCCGCGCACGAGCGCGTGGCGCCCGAGGACGTCGCGGACATCCTCTTCACCTCCGGAACCACCGGGGAGCCCAAGGGAGTCCTGAGCACCCACCGCCAGGACGTGCACGTGTTTCGCACCTGGAGTCAGTTCGTGGGGCTCAAGGCAGGCGACCGCTACCTCGCCGTCAACCCGTTCTTCCACAGCTTCGGTTTCAAGGCCGGCTGGCTCGCTGCGCTTTTGCAGGGGGCAACGCTCTTCCCGCTCGCCGTGTTCGATGCCGGCCGGGCGCTCGAGACCATCGAGCGCGAGCGCATCAGCGTGCTCCCCGGCCCCCCGACCCTCTACCAGAGCCTGCTGGCGCACGAGAGCCTGCCGCGGCGCGACCTGTCCTCGCTGCGGCTCGCGGTAACCGGCGCCGCCAGCGTGCCCCCGGTGCTCATCACGCGCATGCGCGCGGAACTGAAGTTCCGCAGCGTGCTCACCGCCTACGGCCTCACCGAATCGACCGGGGTCGTCACGGTGTGCCCGCACGATGCGGACGATGAGACGGTCGCGACCCGCTGCGGCATCGCCATTCCCGGGGTGGAGGTGCGCTGCGTGGACGACCAAGGGCAGACGCTCGCGGCCGGCGAGCCCGGCGAGGTGCTGGTGCGCGGCTACAACGTCATGCGCGGCTACTTCGAGGACCCGCACGCGACCGCGGAAGCCATCGACCGGGATGGCTGGCTGCATACCGGGGATGTCGGGGTTCTCGATGAGCGCGGCTACCTGCGCATCACCGACCGCATGAAGGACGTCTTCATCGTGGGCGGCTTCAACTGCTACCCGGCCGAGATCGAGAAACTGCTCGCCGAGCACCCGGCCGTCGGCCAGGTCGCCGTCATCGGAGTTCCGGATGAGCGCCTCGGGGAAGTCTGCAAGGCATTCGTGGTGCCGCGGCCGGGGGCGGCGATCACCGCCGCCGCAATCATCGCCTGGTCGCGCGACAACATGGCGAATTACAAGGTACCCCGCACGGTGGAACTCGTGACGCAGCTGCCCGTGAACGCCGCCGGCAAGGTGCAAAAGTTCGCGCTACGCGAAGGCCACGTGCGCTGAGCCGACGCTCTCAAGCTCGAGCCGGAACTCATCCCCCGGCCGCGCCGGCTCCAGCGGCACGAGCGAGCCGGAGAGAATCACCTCGCCGGCCTTGAGCTGTACGCCATAGCTGCCGAGGGTATTAGCGAGCCACGCCACGGAGGCGAGCGGCGAGCCCTGCACGGCCGACCCGAGCCCCTCGGACAGCGGCTGGCCATTCTTCCAGACCCGCACCTTCAGCGCCGCGAGGTCCAGCGGGCGCGGATCGACACGCTCGCTGCCGAGCACGAACACGCCGCAGGAGGCGTTGTCGGCCACGGTGTCGATGATGCGAATGTCCCAGTTGGCGATGCGCGAGTCGACCACCTCGAAACAGGGTGCGATCGACTCGGTGGCCGCCAGTACGTCTGCGGGCATAATGCCGGGCCCCTTGAGGTCGCGGCGCAGGATGAGCGCGATCTCGGCCTCGGCGCGCGGCTGGATCATGCTGCCGGCGATGCGCACCGTGGCGCCATTTGCCACCAGCATGCGGTCGGTGAGGAAGCCAAAGTCCGGCTGGTGCACCCCGAGCATGTCCTGCACCGCGGCGCTCGTGACGCCGATCTTCTTGCCGATGACGCGCTCGCCGGCGCGCTCGCGGCGCGCGAGGATCCCGAGGGAGATCGCGTAGGCATCATCGATCGTCAGCTGCGGATAGCGCGTACGCAGCGGCACGAGCGTGCGCCGGTGCACGAGCGCCTGGTACAGCTCCGCCGCCAGCTCCTCGTGGAGCGAGCGGCGCGCGCTGGCGGCTTCAGCCTTTGAGGAACTCGAGGACATAGCGGTTGAATTCCTCGGCACGCTCAATCATCGCCCAGTGACCCACATGTGAGTACATGATGAAGCGGCTGTCCGCCACCGCGCGCAGGATCTTCTCCTGGCCGCTCGCGGGACAGAACTGGTCCTCGATCCCCCAGAAGCCGAGGAGCGGGCAGCGGATCTTCCACAGCTCCGGCGACAGGTCCGGGATCAGCATGCGCGCGAGGACGTCCTTGGGCTGCGTCTGCAGCACGTTGAAGCGCTCCTCGACCAGCTCATCGGTGACGAACTTCGGGTCATAGGCGAGCAGCTCGAGAAGTGCCTTGAGCCCCTTGCGGTCAAAGCCCGCGCCAGTGAACTGCGACACCATCTTCTGGATCCCGGGCATCTTGAAGTAGGTTTCACGCGATTCGATGCCACCCGGGCCCATGACCACGAGCTTGGAGACGCGCTCGGGATGATCGATGGCGAGCTTCATCGAGATAGCCCCGCCGAGGGAATTACCGATGAGCACGCAGCGGGGGATCTCCATCTGGTCGAGGAACTCACGCAGCGTCTGCACGAACAGCTCCAGCGTGTAATCGATGCCGGTGGGCTTGGAGGACCAGCCGAAGCCGATCATGTCCGGCATCACCGAGCGGTAGCCCGCGGCTGCGATAACCTTGTAGTTCGGCGAGAAGTTGCTGTACCCGTTCACGCCCGGGCCGCTGCCGTGCACCCAGACCACGGGCGCGCCGCGCCCCTCGTCCAGGTAATGCATCTCGTAGCCGTGAGCGAGCTTCACCACGTGGCCGTAAGGCGGAGTCGGCGGGCGATGGTGCGACATGAGATCTCCTTCAGGTGTTCGGGAGGCGGAAAACGCAGCTGATCTGCCGTCAGTCACTGCAATCCCGTCTTTAGCGCTAGTTTACACTACGAGATGCGTAATTAGTTAAGCCAAAAAGTACGAATATCATTGTGCGGGCCCCGGGGGCCGCGTATATTTCATTCTGATCCGGAATCCGTTCTGATCCTAGTTGTTCGCAAGAGCCGGAGGTCCCATGGCCAGCCCCGCCCCGATGCCCGCCGCCGTCCCCACCCGTGAAACGCTGCTCGAGCGCGCCCGGGCGCTGATCCCCGTGCTCAAGTCGCGCTCGGAAGCGGCGACCGCGGCGCGCTGCCTGCCCAAGGAGACCATCCAGGACATGCAGGACGCCGGTCTTTTCCGCGTACTGCAGCCCAAGCGCTACGGCGGCTACGAGCACGACCCGCAGGTGTTCTACGAGATCCAGATGGCGCTCGCCGAGGGCTGCATGTCGACCGCGTGGGTGTATGGCGTCATCGGCGTGCACCCCTTCCAGCTCGGCCTGTTTGATCCGAAGGCGCAGGCGGACGTATGGGGCAAGGATGACTCCACCATCATCTCCTCCTCCTATCAGCCGGTCGGCAAGGTGGAACGGGTCGAGGGCGGCTTCAGGCTCTCCGGACGCTGGGGCTTCTCGAGCGGCTGCGACCACTGCAGCTGGGTATTCCTCGGGGCGCTGATCCCGCCCGCAGAGCCCGGCGGGCCACCCGAGATGCGCACCTTCCTGCTGCCGCGCACGGATTACCAGATCGTGCACGACTGGAACGTCTTTGGCCTGCAGGCCACCGGCAGCCACGGCATCGTGGTCGAGAACGCATTCGTGCCCGAGCACCGCACCATGAAGGCCGTCGATGGCTTCCTGTGCAAGAACCCGGGCCAGGCGCTCAACACCGGGCCGATCTTCCGGCTGCCGTGGGCACAGGTGTTCGTGCGCGCGGTCTCCACCGCCGCCATCGGCTCGCTGCAGGGGGCGCTGAACGCGTTCGTCGGCATCGCCGCCAAGCGCGTCTCCACCAACACCGGCAAGTCGACCAAGCTCGATCCGTTCGCGCTCAACGCGGCGGCGCGCACGCAGTCGGCGATCCTGGAGATGAAGACGGTGCTCATGAAGAGTTTCGATGACATGATGGCCGCCGTGCGTGCCGGCAAGGAGATCCCGATCCCGGACCGCATCCGCTACCGCTTCGAGTCCTCCCAGGTGGTACGCCGCTGCGGCGCGCTGTGCGATGAGCTGATGCCGCTCCTGGGTGGGCGCGCCATCTACATGGACAGCCCGGTGGTGCGCTACTGGCTCGATATCAACGCCGCGCGTGCCCACGTGGCCAATGATCCGGCGATCATCGGCACCTCCCTCGGCGCACTCTACGTGGGCGAGACCGTGCAGGAATTCTTCGTCTGATGCTACGGGGCTAACGGCCATGGAAAAGATCAAGGCGGCCCTCATCGGCTCGGGCAACATCGGCACGGACCTCATGTACAAGGCTCTGCGCAGCCCCTGGATCGAGCCTAAGTGGATGGTCGGCATCGACGAGACCTCCGACGGACTCGCCAAGGCACGCGAAAAGGGACTGTTGACGACCGCCGCAGGCGTTGATGGACTGTTGCCGCACCTCAAGCGCGACGCTATCCGCATCGCCTTTGATGCCACGAGTGCCTACGTGCACCCTGAGAATGCCAGGAAACTCGCCGCCCACGGGGTGGTCGTGATCGACCTCACCCCGGCGGCCATCGGGCCCTACTGCGTGCCTTCGGTGAACCTCGCCGAGCACGTCGGCAAGCGTGAGATGAACGTCAACATGGTCAGCTGCGGCGGCCAGGCGACCATCCCGATCGTGGCCGCGGTCGCGCGCGTGCAGAGCGTCGCCTATGCGGAAATCGTCGCCACCGTGTCCTCGCGCTCGGCAGGACCCGGGACCCGCAAGAACATCGATGAGTTCACCCGCACGACGGCAAGTGGCATCGAGAAGGTCGGCGGCGCCAAGCGCGGCAAGGCCATCATCATCCTCAATCCGGCCGAACCGCCGCTCATCATGCGCGATACCGTACACTGCCTGACGGAGGCGGAGCCTGACCAGGAGCGCATCCGCGCCTCAATCGAGGCGATGATCGCCGAGGTGCAGAAATATGTCCCCGGCTACACGCTCAAGAACGGCCCGGTGTTCGACGGCAAGCGCGTCTCCACCTACCTTGAGGTGGCGGGCCTCGGGGACTACCTCCCAAGATATGCGGGCAACCTCGACATCATGACCGCAGCGGCGCTGCGCACCGGGGAACTGATCGCGGAAGAAATGTCCGGCGGCGCCTTCGCCGCCACAGCGAGGGCCTCATGAACCTCTCCGGCCGTAAAGTCACGCTGCACGACATGTGCCTGCGCGACGGCATGCACCCGAAGCAGCACCAGATCACGCTCAAGCAGATGGTGGACGTCGCCACCGGCCTCGACCGTGCCGGCGTTCCCCTCATCGAGGTGACGCACGGGGATGGTCTGGGCGGCGCCTCGGTCAACTATGGCTTCCCTGCGCACACGGACGAGGAATACCTGCGCGCGGTGATCCCCAAGCTCAAGCACGCCAAGGTCTCAGCGTTGCTGCTGCCGGGCATCGGCACCGTCGAACACCTCAAGCTGGCGCACGACTGTGGCGTGGGCACGGTGCGCGTCGCCACGCACTGCACGGAAGCGGACGTCTCCGAGCAACACATCTCGCGCGCTGCCAAACTCAAGCTCGACACCGTGGGCTTCCTCATGATGGCTCACATGGTGGAGCCCGAGGAACTGGCCCGCCAGGGCAAGCTCATGGAGAGCTACGGCGCGAACTGCATCTACTGCACCGACTCGGCCGGCTACATGCTGCCCGCCGACGTCACGGCGCGCATCCAGGCGCTGCGCGCCGTGCTCAATCCTGCGACCGAGATCGGCTTCCACGGCCATCACAACATGGCGATGGGCATCGCAAACTCGCTGGCCGCGGTGGAGGCCGGCGCTATCCGCATCGACGGCTCGGCGGCAGGACTCGGAGCCGGGGCCGGCAACACCCCGCTCGAGGTGTTCAACGCGGTTGCCGCGCGCATGGGCATCATCACCGGCGTGGATGTCTTCAAGCTCATGGACGTGGCGGAGGATCTCGTGGTGCCGATGATGGATCACCCGATCCGTATCGACCGCGACTCGCTCATCCTCGGCTACGCCGGGGTCTACTCCTCGTTTCTGCTGTTCGCCAAGCGCGCCGGCGCCAAGTACGGCGTGCCCTCGGCGGATATCCTGGTGGAGCTCGGACGCCAGAAGACCGTCGGCGGCCAGGAGGACATGATCGAGGACCTCGCCATCAACATGGCGCGCGACCGCAAGCGCGCCTGACGCTCGAGCGCGCGCGATGGCCGTCGATCCTGCAATCCATGCCTTCCTGCTCTCGCCGCTCGCGCGCACGCCGCCGTACTCGCAGCTCGGTGTGGAGGGTTTGCGGGCGCTGCTGCGCCAGTACCCGGCGCCGCGGCTGAATCCCCCGGTGCACGCCGTGCGCGACCTGAAGCTTCAGGGCGCCGGCGGTGAGCTGGCCGTGCGCCTGTACACCCCGTCTGCGGCAGCGAACCTGCCGCTGATCGTCTACTTTCACGGCGGCGGCTTCACCATCTGCACGCTCGACATGTACGACGACCTGTGCCGGACGCTGGCGAATGACTCCGGCTGCGCGGTAGCCTCCGTCGACTATCGCCTGGCTCCCGAGACGCCCTTCCCGGGCGCGGTCGAGGACTGCTATCTCGCGCTGAAGACCCTCGCCACGCAGGCGCGGGCGCTCGGCCTCGATGCCACGCGCCTCGCCGTGGCCGGAGACAGCGCGGGTGCGAATCTTGCCACGGTGACGGCGCTCATGGCCCGTGACCGCGACGGGCCGCCGCTGCGCTACCAGGCACTCATCTATCCGTGCCTCAACCCCGCCTGCGCGAGCGCGTCCCAGCAAGAACTCGCCAGCGGCTACATGCTGACGCGCGAGTCGATGCTCTGGTACTGGGAGCAGTACCTGAAGTCCCCGGACGATGCCGCGAACCCGCTGGCGGCGCCGCTACGCGCCGACCTCAAGGGTGTGCCCGCCGCGACCCTGATCACGGCGGAATTCGGTCCTTTGCGCGATGAGGGCGAGGACTACGCCAACCGGCTGCGCGCTGCGGGGATTGCGGTGCTCGGCCGGCGCTACCTCGGCATGATCCACGGTTTCGTCAGCATGCCCTACCTCACGCCGATGGCGAACCGTGCGCTCGCGGACGTCGCCGCGGATATCAGGGCGGCGCTTTCGGTTTAAGTCTTCACGATCACCGCAGAACCGTGGCCGAACAGGCCCTGGTTCGCGGTGATGCCGACCTTGGCGTTCCTGACCTGGCGTTCACCGGCCGCGCCACGCAGCTGCCACACGAGCTCACACACCTGCGCCAGCGCCTGTGCCGGTACCGCTTCCCCGAAAGAGGCGAGTCCGCCGCTGGCATTCACCGGAATGCGGCCGCCGATCCTGGTGGCGCCGCTGCGCAGCAGCGCCTCGGCGCCACCCTGCTCGCACAGGCCGACGTACTCGTACCAATCGAGTTCCATCGGGGCGGCCAGATCGTAGACTTCCGCAAGCGAGAGGTCCTTGGGTCCCAGCCCCGCCTCCTCGTAGGCGCGCGCGGCGATCGAAGCCCGGAACGAATGACTCGCCGCCGCCGCGGCTGAATCGGTGGCGATGTCGGGCATTTCGACTTCGTTGCTGGCGAAGCGCGGCGTCACCGTGGAGATGGCGGCAATGCGCGCGACGCTGCCGCCGCGCCGCCGCGCGTACTCGAGGCTCGAGAGCACCAGCGCCGCGCCGCCATCGGATGTCGCGCACACGTGCAGCAGGCGCAGCGGGTCGGCCACCATCGCGGACGCGAGCACTTCCTCGGCGGTGAAGCGCTTGCGGTAGCGGGCATTGGGGTTGGCGGCCCCGTGCGCGGCGTTCTTCACCTTCACGGCGGTGAAGTCATCGAGTGTCGCCCCGTACAGATCCATGCGGCGCCGGGCGTAGAGGGCGAAGTACGTCGGGTTGGTGATTCCAAGGTGAAAGCGCACCCAGTCCGGGTCATCCGGTCGGTAGCCCGCCATCGGCGCCAGGAATCCCTTCGGGGTGGTGTCGGCGCCGACGACCAGCGCGACGTCACATCCGCCGGAGAGAATCTGCGCGCGGGCGGCAGCGAGCGCCTGCGACCCCGAGGCGCACGCAGCGTAGGAGGTGTTCACCTGGGCGCCCTGCCAGCCGAGCGCCTGTGCAAAGGTCGCACCGGCGACGTAGCCGGGGTAACCGCAGCGCATGGTGGCGGCACCGGAGATGAACTGCACGTCACCCCAGGGGATGCCCGCATCCTTCAGCGCCGCGCGCGCCGCGTGCACCCCGTACTCGACGAAATTGCGGCCCCACTTGCCCCAGGGATGCATGCCGACACCGAGAACGGCGACCTCGCGGCTCACGCGGGCACCTGCGGCTTCCACTTCCAGACCACCTTGTCGGTGGCTCCTTCGGAGTAAAGCGTCTCGAGCACCAGCTCCACCGGCATGCCAACCTTCAGCTGCGCGACATCGACACCGGCGATAACCTGGCCAAGCACGATCATGCGCTCGGCGGCCAGCTCCACGGCCGCGATTGCAAACGGCACGAAGGGGTCCGCGGCCACGTATGGCGGCGGCGGCTGGTAGCAGGCGTTGGTGTAGGACCAGATGCGCCCGGTGCGGCTGAGTTCGACGTCCTCGAATGCCGTGCCTTCGCAGGCCGGGTTGCGGCAGAAGGTACTCAGGCGCGGAAAGAAGTAGGTGCCGCAGCCGCCGCAGCGCGACCCGAGCAGGTGCGGCGGATCATCGAGCGTGTACCAGCCCTCGATGGCCGCCACGCGGGTGCGGCTGTTCATGCGCGCACCCTGGAACGCGGCGCGCTCACTGGGGTATGACGACGCCGGCCGTTATGCCGCCGTCGACCACGAATTCGCTCCCGGTGGTGTAGGAGGACGCATCGCTCGCCAGGAACACCACGGTGGGCGCGATCTCTGCCGGGTCCGCCATGCGCCCGAGCGGCGAATTGGTGAAGGGCGCTGCCCCCAACACCTTCACCGAGGTATTGAAAGACTCCTCGAGCAGCGGGGTGAGCATGGCGCCGGGGCACACGACATTCACGCGCACCTTCGCGGGGCCAAACTCGATCGCCGCCGCCTTGGTCATGCCGACCACCGCGTGCTTGCTCGCGGTGTAGGCGAGGGCCAGCGGCACGCCCTCGATACCGGCGGTGGAGGCGATGTTGACGATGGAGCCGCCGCCCGCATCACGCATGTCGGCGAAACAGGTGCGCATGCCGAGAAAGGTACCGAGCTGATTGATGCGGATGATCTGCAGGTACTCATCCACGCTCACTTCGAGCGTCGGTCGCACGCGGTAGATGCCGGCGTTGTTCACCAGGATCCGCACCGGGGCGCCGCAGTATGAACGCGCGCTCGCCACCGCCTCGCGCCACTCGCCTTCGCTGCCGACATCGAGGTGGACATAATGGGCCCGGGACCCCAACGCGGCCGCGAGCGCGCGCCCCTCCTCGTCGCGTACATCCGCCAGCACCACCTGCGCGCCCTCGGCATGCAGCTGCCGAACGATACTTGCGCCCAGACCGCGTGCCGCTCCGGTCACCAGGGCCACCCTGCCTGCAAGACGTGTCATGGAACTCCTTCCGCACCCGCGCGGTCATTCAACCCGATAGCGTAACGGCGGACCCACCGTGGTCGGCATCACTCATATAGAGTACTCTTATTAATAGATCACAGACCCCGTCCGAGCCTGCGTTGAAACCATCCACGAGTCGATCCGCTGCCCCGCGCTCCGTCAGCCGTGCCTCTGCGACGGCCAGCCATTCCGCCGAGCTCGTCGCCAGCCAGGACCTGCGCGATCGCCTGACACTGCTGATGCACGAGGGCGCGCTGGAGCCCAAGCGCTGGCGAGAATTCCTGGAGCTGCTGGGCCGGCGCATGAAGGGCGCCGCGACCCTGCTGCTGCGATCCCCGCACGTCGCCGAGGCCGGCGTGCTTTATTCCTGGGGCGGCAGCGATGAAGTGCTGGCGCAGTATGCGCACAGCTACTTCCCTTCGGATCCGTTCGTGAACCTCCCCGAGAAGCAGGTCATCACGCTGCACGATTTTGTCGGCACCGAGCAGCTCGAGCGCAGCCGCTTCTACACCGAGTACCTGATCCCCTGGGACGCCATCTACAACATGGGGGTCGACCTGCGCGATGGCGACCGCCTCTACGCACGGCTGCGCCTGACGCGCGGGCGCCACGCCGGTAACTTCACCGCCAGCGAGAAGCGCTTCGTTGAATCCCTGGTGCCGCACTTCGACATCGCCATGCGCACCCATGCGGCACTCGACGTGACCAAGATGGAGCGCGCCATCTACGCCGACGCGATGGACCACCTGACGCTCGCCACCGTGATCCTCGATGCCTCCGGGCACGTGATTCACATGAATGCCCTGGCGCGCGACATCCTGCACCGCCAGGACGGCATCACCCTCGCCAACGACACGCTCGCGCTCACCCATCCTGCGGACGCGCAGCGCCTGCGCGATGCCATCAGCCGCGCCATCACCGTCGGCCGCGCCGCCAAGCCCGGGATCGTGGAGGTGCTGCGCGCACGCCGGCCCTCCGGCGCCGGGCACTACGGCATGATGATCCGCCCCGCCGCGGGCGCGGTCGGCTCGGAAGAGGCGACGGTGAGCCCTGCGGTCGCGGTCTTCATCAGTGTCGAGGAAGGTTCCCAGTCGCCGCCCCCGGTGGAGACGATCCGCAAACTCTTCGAGCTCACCCACAAGGAAGCGCAGCTGGCGCTGTGCCTCGCCAATGGACGCAGCCTCCAGGAAGCCGCCGGCGACCTCGGCATCACGCTCAACACGGCACGGGCGCACCTGCGTTCGACGTTCTCCAAGACCGGGATCGACCGCCAGGCGCGCCTGGTGCGCGCGATTTTGAGAAGCGTGGCGCAGCTCGGCGGCTAAGGGCGCAGCGTCGTTCAGTGATTCTCGGCGCTGATCTCGAAGCGATCGAGATAGAAGCGGAAGCGGCCGCGCAGCTGGTGCGGGTTCAGGTCGAAATCACGCTTCAGGTCATAGAGCACCTGCCCGGCCTTGCCGCGCGGATGCGACGCCAGGTAGTGCTCGAGTGAAGCGCGCGCCTGGGCGGTCAGCGGCAGCTGCGCCTTGGTATACACCTCGTCGACGATTTTCCACGGGTCGCGCATGAAGACCTGGAAGGGACAGTCGACGCTGCGCCCGGGCCGCGCGAGCTCGCGGTCGCGCACGCAGGCACGCAGCAGCTGCTCGATGCGCGCCACCCAGTAATCACGCAGCCAGGCGATCTCGACCTTCGGGCGCTGCATGCGCTGCGTGTAGGCCTGCATGGTGATGGTGGACTGGATGACGGCAACCGGATCGCGGTGCGTGAATACCACGGTAGCATCGGGAAACACCCGCAGCAGCACGGGCAACTGCTCCAGGTGTTGCGGGCACTTGAGCACCCAGCGCTTGCCGGGTTCGCGCCGCTGCCATTGCAACAGCTGCAGCACGCGCTTCAGGTACTCGTAGTGCGGCGTCTGGTCGCTGCCCAGGTAGTGATCGCGCCAGCGCGGCGACATGCTCAGCCACTCGAAGTTGTAGGAGGCGAAGTCCGGCCCCATGAGCTCGAGTTCCTCATGGATGTGCTCGGGCTCCATCGGGTGCATCGACGCCAAGAGCGGCGTGACCTGCTTCATGCCTTCCCAGGCAGCGGCGCAGCGCGCATAGCGCGGGTCGGTGCCGTCGGGGAGCAGCCCCTCACCCGGAAGTGCCACCGGTTCGTACGACTGCCACAGCGGCAGGGAGTGGAAGCGCGCATCGGCCGCCAGCAGGTTCACCAGGTGGGTAGTCCCTGAGCGCGGCAGGCCGGTGACGATCACCGGCCGGTCGATCTTCTCGTTCAGGATCTCGGGGTGATGCCTGAGGGTGTCCTCAATGAGCAGGCGGTTGCTCGCATAGCGCAGCAGATAGCCAAACAGCACCGCCCGGTGCATCGCCGTGAGCGCCTGGTCGGCGTCCCATTCCTGGCACAGGAGCTCGAGCCGCTCCCGGAAGTCCGCTGCACCGAACTCCTCAAGCCCGGTGCGGGCGCGCGCCGCGGCCAGCACCGTCGCCGCCTGCAACTCGACCGGCTGCGACTCGCCCCAGGCGAGCGCGGCGCGCTGCGCGTCATTCAGCTGCGGCTGCGCCAGGTCATCGATGCGGATGTCGTCGCGCAACCTTCAGCCCACGATCGAGTAGCCACCATCCACGAGCACCGTCTGCCCGGTGATGTAGCTGGCCGCGGCGCTGGTGAGGAACAGCACCGCACCGGCGACATCCTGGGGCTGGCCGACGCGCTTGAGCGGCGTGCGCGCCAGCACCGGTGCCATCATCGGCGGCATCTTCAGCATCTGCGCGGTCATGCGGCTCTCGGTGACCCCGGCCGCCACGGCGTTGACGCGGATGTTGTCCTTCGCCCAGGTGATGCTGAGCGTCTTGACCAGCTGCACCAGGCCTGCCTTGGCGGCGCCATAGGCCGGCACCACTTCAAGCCCGAAGAACGAGGTCAGGGAAGCGATGCCGATGATGCTGCCGCCGCCGGGCAGCGCGCTGGCGGCGAGCTTGGGCTTGAGGGCCTGCGACATGCGATAGACGCTCGCAAGATTCACCTGCAGGCCTTTCTCGAACACCTCCGGGTCGTACTCATTCTGCAGCATGAAATTGGCGCCGGCGTTATTCACCAGCACATCGAGCCGCGGCAGCTGCGCCGCGACGCTCGCGATCTGTGCCTTGTCGGTGAGACTGAGCTGCAGGTAGCGGTAGCCGCTCAGGTCCCCCTCGTACTCTTTCGCCGCCGCGCGCGTCCCGGTGATGGTGACTTCCGCGCCCGCCGCGCGGTAGGCGGCGGCGATCCCGGCGCCGATGCCGGAAGTGCCTCCGGTGACGAGCACCGCGGCGCCCTTGTAGTCGTAGCGAACGTTCGTCCAGGTACTCATGCGCCCCCCTTCCCTCAACCGCCGAGGTCGATCACCTGCACCGGATCGCTCCCGTCCCAGCCACGGGCCGCGCTCAGGCGCGCCTCGAATCCGGCGCGCATCGCGGCATTCATCTCGATGAACTCTAACAGGAGCCCAGCCTCACGGGGGTCCTCCAGGTACGCAACCCGCGTGACCTCGTTGGCGGCCTCGAAGCAGGGATTGAGGCCGCGTGCCTGCGCCCGTGCCACGTCCGCAGCCACGTCATCGCAGAACCATGCCACGTGGTGCATCCCGATGAGCGGAGCGCCGGCGGCGGAGCGGTACGGCGAGGGCCCCTCTCCCAGCGGCTGGATGAGCTCGATTTCCATGTCACCCTGGTAGCCGAGCGCCACGTGCATGCGCACCGTCACCGCCTCAGCGCGCAGCCGCCCCCGCATCGCGACGTTCGTGAAACAGGTCCAGGGGCCAACGCCGCTCACGCGCCGCCAGTTCGCAACACTTGCCTCCAGGTCCGCCACGATCCAGGCGACCTGGCGGATCGGACCGAAGGATGCATTCTTCATGGCACACTCCGCACACGCCCGGACGCGACCACGCCGGGATGCGCTTTTGCCGCTAAACTCAGCCGCCGCGCGGTCGCGGGCACAGGGGAAGAGCACCGATGGAGAAGCTGGTGTACGTGTTCTGGCGCGGTCCGCAGAGCCCCGCCGCCTTGAGCAATCGCTTCCGGCATGAGCTCGCGCCGCGCCTGCAGTCGCTCGGCGCCGAACGCCTGCAGTTCAACATCGCCGACTTCGCCGACCTGAGCGGCGCGCTCGTCAACTTCTCGCTGCAGAACACGCAACCCGCCCCGGACGGCATCGTCAGCTTCTGGCTGACGAGTGCCTTCCGCCGCGCACCACTCGAGCGGCTGCTGGCGGAGGCGTTCGCGCGCATCGCCGGTTACGAGGTGGCCGAGTCCACGATCCTGCCGAACCGGCTGCACCAACCCGGCGCGGGCGAGCGCACCTACGGCTTCAGCCAGGTGACCTTCCTGCAGATACCCCCGCGGCTGACCTACGAGGCCTGGCGTCGCGTCTGGTTCGAGGAGCACACCCCGGTCGGGATCGACACCCAGGCCAATTTCCTCTACGTGCACAACGTTGTGGTGATGCCCCTGAGCGCGGGCGCCCCGCCCTTCCGCGGCATCGTCGAGGAGTGCTTCCCGCCCGAGGCGCTGCGCGACTCGCAGGCCTTCTATAACGCGGTCGGCGATGAGGCGCGCCATCAGCACCACCAGCAGCGCATGATGGACAGCTGCGCCAAGTTCATCGACTTCGACCGCATCGACGTCATCGCCACCAGTGAGTACCGGCTGCACAGCGGGCGCGAGCCCGCACTGTGACCTTCAGCCGAAGTACGCCTGGCCACCATCGACCGGCAGCGTCGCACCGGTGACGTAGCTCATGCCCGGGCCGACCAGGGCTGTGACCGCGCGCCCGATATCGCTCTCGCAGTCCCCCACGCGCTTCAGCGCCACGGTCTCGAAGAAGGTCTTCGCCTCCGGGTCGTGCTTGATCCAGTTCGCCAGCGCCGGCGATGCCGCCAGCGGCGCGATGTTGTTGACGCGGATATTGTCGCGTCCCCACTCACCGGCCGCGGCACGCGTCAGCGCCCGCACCCCCTGCTTCGCCACCGCGTAGGCGCCGTAGTTCGAGGAATCCCAGCGCACCGAAGCCGAGGTGACGAGGTTGACGATGTTGCCGCCGCCGCGTGCCTTGAGGTGCGGGTAGCAGGCGCGCATGAAGCGGAACGAGGCAAGCGGGCCTGAGTGGATGCCGCGCATGAAGGCCTCGTCATCGAGCGACAGCAGCGGCCCGAAGGCGCCGTCGTAGGCGTTGTTGACCAGGATGTCGATGCCGCCGAGCGCCTCGACGGTGCGCGCCACCGTGCGGGTGATGTCCTCGGCCTTGAAGACGTCGCAGACGATCGCCAGCGCTTTGCCGCCGCGCGCGGTGATGGTGCTGGCGGTCTCGGCGACCTTGGCTTCGGTGCGTCCGGCCACGGCCACCGCGGCACCCGCCGCGGCGAGCGAGAGGGCGATGCCCTGCCCCACACCCTGTCCGGCGCCGGTCACGAGCGCCACCTTGCCGCTGAGCTCAGCCATTGGCCGCCGCCTTCGGGGGCGCTACGCGGGAGAGCCAGTGTGCGGTGAGCTTCGGGGGTTCCTCGAAGGGCTCGACTTCCTCGTAGACGCGCTGATACACGGACTCGGCGATGCGCCATTGCCCCTGGTGCTTGGTGTACTTGTCGCGGTAAAGGGCGCTGCCGGTGGTGCGCACCTTCTCCTTGAGATTGATGAAGACATCGGTGAGGTACCAGATGCCGGTGGCGGTGGTGTCGGTGAGCACGTCGATCTCAGGATGGTGTCCGGTGTGACAGGCCACGGCGTTGGAGTTGAAGGAACCGGCGATCGAGGCGAGCACCTTTTCGCGCCCCTGGATCTGCCAGCGATAACTGCCGCCGATGTAGTCGACCTGCACATCCTCCATGAACAGCTCGCGCATGGCGGCGATGTCGCCCATGTCCATCAGGCGCCAGTAGCGGTACTTGAGGCAGCGGATGAGTTCGATATCTTCCAGACGAAGCGACATGTGACCCCCTTGAGCGCATTGCGACGGACGCTACCTGTGCCATGGTACAGGCTGCATTCTCATTTCAATCTACCTTATCCTTATCCGGCTACATCGCCAAAACAGAGTACCCCGACGTGAGCGAAGCGCTGCGCTATTCATTAAGTCATCCGGCCGCGCTGCAGGCGCTGCCGCACTGGGACTACGAGTGCGATGTGCTCGTGCTCGGGTTCGGCGCAGCCGGTGCCTGCGCGGCGCTGGAGGCGGCGCGGGCGGGCGCGCGCGTGCTCCTGGCGGAGAGCGCCGCCGGTCACGGGGGAACCTCCGCGCTCTCCGGGGGCGAGATCTACCTTGGCGGCGGCGGCGGTACGCCGATCCAGCGCGCGGCCGGCTTCGAGGACGCCACCGAGGACCTGTACCAATACCTGCTGATGGCCGGGGGCCCGAATGCGGATGCCGTCAAGGCGCGCCGTTATGCGGACGGCTCGCTCGCTCACTACCGCTGGCTCACCGAGCAGGGCATCGAGTACAAGAACTCCTATATCGCCGAGCGCTGCATCGAGCCTGCCACCGATGACTGCCTGATCTGGTCGGGGAGCGAGGAGGCGTGGCCGTTCGTCGAACGCGCACGCCCGGCGCCGCGCGGCCACTGCCCGAAGTTCCTCGGCATGGGCGGCGGCCGTTACGTCATGGACAAGCTGGCCGCGCAGGTGGCAGCCGCAGGCGTGCAGGTGCTTTGCAACGCGCGCGCGCTGGCACTCATCGCCGACGGCCGCGAGGTACACGGCCTGGTGCTGCGCATCGACGGCGGCAGCCGCTTTGTGCGGGCGCGGCGCGCGGTGGTGCTGTGCGCCGGCGGCTTCGTCATGAATCGCGACATGGTGAAGCAGCACGCCCCGTTCCTGCTGCGCTCGCAGTTTCCGCTCGGCACGGTGGATGATGGCTCGGGGATTGTGCTCGGGAGCAGCGTCGGCGGCGCCATGATGAACATGGGCGAGGGCTTTGCGACGATCCCCTGGTATCCGCCCGGCTCCCTGGTGAAGGGTATCTTCGTCAATGGCCAAGGACAGCGCTTCATCAACGAGGACTGCTATCACGGCCGAGTCTCCAACTACATCATGCACCAGAGCGGTGACCGCATCTGGCTGCTCGAGGACCATGCGACCTACGCCAGCGCCGAGATGCAGACGCTCGCCAAGATGGAGATCGGTGCAGCCGGGGAGACCTGGGAGGAAGTCGAGCGGGAGCTGAAATTACCGCAGGATTCCCTCGCGGCCACGGTGCGCCTCTACAACCACTACGCTGCCCAGGGGACCGACCCCCTCTTCCACAAGGCCGCCAAGTGGCTCAAGCCCCTGAACGAGCCGCCCTTCGTCGCCATCGACTGCCGCATCGATCACTGCTTTTACGCATCGTTCACGCTCGGAGGCCTGGACACGCTGCCCACCGGCGAAGTGCTGGATGCAGAGCGCAAGCTGATCCCGGGTCTGTTCGCCGCCGGCCGCACCGCCTGCGGCCTGCCGCGCTGGGGCGAGGGCTATAGCTCGGGCCTGTCGCTGGCGGATGCGACCTTCTTCGGACGCGAGGCTGGCCGGCGCGCCGCAGCGACTGCGCGCTAGCGTTTATCCCGAGGCAGTGAGCTCTGCGAGCACCGCCTGCGTGTCGGCCCCGGGCGGCCGGGCGCGGGCCATGATCGCGCGCGGCCGCGGCGCGACAACCTCGGCCGCCGGCACCCGCGCCGTCCACTGCGCGCAGCGCGCGCGCAGCGCATCGCCGTTCTCAAGGCCGGCAAAGCGCACCCCGTGCGCGATGACGTCCCGCAGCGCGAGTGCCAACAGCCGTCCCCCGCCCTGCCGGTAGCCGGTCCAGGCCGCGAGGGCGGCGTGCATCCCGGTGAGCGGGTCGGCGATCGCATCGCCGCAGAACATGGCACGCCCGGTGCACTCGAGCATCACGTGCGAGAGCCCGCCGGCAACCGCGCCGTCATCGCCAAAGGCGACCCACTCGGCGCCCGCGCCGCTGCGCCCGTAGCCGCTGATCGTGACCCAGGTGAGCTGCGGATGAGTGGCGAGGATCTCCTCGGCGCGCATCCCGAGCTGGCGCAGCGCGCGGGGTCGCGAGGCCTCGATCACGATATCGGCGCGCCCGATCAGGCGGCGCAGCTGCGCGAGTGCGGCTCCGTCCGCGAAATCGAGCGTTACGCTCTCCTTGCCTGCATTGAGCAAGTCGTAGAACCCGTGGGCCGCGGCGCGCAGGCCATCCGGGCGCGTGCGGCTCTCCACCTTGATCACGCGGGCACCCATGAGCTGCAGCAGGTGCGTGCACAGGGGGCCCGCCCACAGCGCCGACAGATCCACGACCAGGGGCGCCCGCTCAAGCGGCGGTGGCACGGCGTCACGGCGCAAGTGCTCCACAAGCCAAGCGCCCGTCGGTTCGTCGCGGGGGTCCAGCGCGGCTGCGGGGAGGCCCAGGAGTCGGGCGCGCTCGACGCAGGCTGCCACGCTGCAGTCACGCACTGCGCGTTCGATCTGTGTCCACTCGGCAAGCGCACCGGCCTCGAGCCACGCCGGCACGAGTTCCCAGTCACTGCTGCGCGAGAGGCTGACGGCGAGCCAGCCGTCTTGCCCGCGCAGCAGCCGGCAGCTGCCTCCCGGGGCGACCTCGCCCGCGCGCCGATAACCACCGAGCGCGGCGCGCTCCGTGAGCAGGCGCCCACCATCGAGCCCCGCAAGCGGCGCGCCCGGCGCGAGTGCCGCGAGGGCCCGCAGAATGCCGTCCGCATAGGAGGCCAGGGGCACCGGGCACATCTGCCCGGGGCCATCCGGGTTACCCGTGAGCGCCATGTTGCCGCTCTCGGCCCAGCGCTGCGCCGGATGCACTTCCGGGCCGGGACTCAGTGGCGTCGTGATGCCCAAGTCCTGCAGCAGCCGCTGCGCGTAGGGCCGCGCGTACTGCGCCCCGGGCGCCGGCACCTTCAGTGCTCCTGCAACATGGCCTCGCACCAGCCCGTGACGCGCTCAAAGAGCGCCCGGCGCCCGGGGAAGAGGAAATGCGCGTGACCGGTAGAGGGCAGGACCTGCAGCGTGACGTCGGGACTGTTAGGGTAGTTCGCCGGGATCAGGTGCGGGGGTCCGGCCATGTCGCGATCGCCGAGCCCAAGAAACACCGGCACCGTGATTTGGGCGCACTCTGGATTGCAGCTGCCGGGCACCATCGAAAACACCCCGGCAGTCAGCAGCAGGCTTGAGCGTGCCGGCTTCAGCGCCTCCACGCCGCGCGGATCGGCGCTCGCGCCTGCGAAGAGCTCGGTCCCCTGCGCGGAGCGCCTCACCTGCGGGTAGGGACTCGGGTCGCGCAGCCGCGCCAGACGCACGAGGTTCTCGCGCAGGCCGGCCGGATCGCCGCAATAGCGCTTCTCCTCCGCACTCAGCGCCGCAACCAGGCCTGCGTTGCTGAATCCAAAGAGCGCCAGCGCCGCATGACTCGGGCGGCTCGCCTGCTGCAGGGCCGTGAGCATTGCGCCCATCGAGTGCCCGACGCCGATGGAGGGCAGCTGCGCGAGCGCGCCCCCGCTCAGTGCGCCGGCGATGAGTTCGCGCCGGATCGCCTCCATGGCGATACCGTTGGCCTTGGTGAGCACGTCGGGGGTCAGGGCATGGCCATCCGCCGGAGCGCTGCTGTCACCTACGCCCAGATGATCGAGGGTCACGACGATGAAGCCGTGCGCGGTGAGGTGGGCTGCGAAGCTGAAGTCCCCCTCACCCTGCAGGTTGAAGTAGGCGCGGTTCATGCCCCCGCCCGGCAGGCAGAAGAGCACCGCTGGCTTCGCCCGCAGGCGCGCCGGCATGAAGATGTCAGCCGCGATGCTGAGAGTGCCGGCGCCGGGCAGGAGCTCGCCCACCTCGATCCGGCGCGTAAGCGGAGGCGGCGCGCTCACTGGCAGCTGTTCCTCAGGCAGCGGGCTTGCGCGGACGGTGCGGGATCAGTAGCCGCGCGCGCCCAGGCCGCGCAGCAGCACCGTCAGAAAATCGCGGATGGCCGGGATGCTGAGGTTCCCGGGGATGAAGTACATGCGCAGCACGGTGATTCCCATGATCGCATCGACGGTGAGTTCCACGTCGGTGGTCTTGGGCAGTTCGCCGCGCCCCATGGCGCGCTCGAGCACGACCCGCACCGGCTCGCGGCGGCGCTGCATGAGCGGATCGAACACCGCTGCCAGTGCCGGGTTGTGGGCGCGCTCGGCGACCAGGGTCGGCATGATGGCGTTGGAGGGCGGGCGATGCAGGATGCGCAGGAACTGGCGGTACAGGTCGAGCAGGTCGGACATAACGTCGCCCCGGTCGTGCGGGGTGAGCGCCGGCCAGCGGTTGAAGGCCTCGATGACCAGGTGCTCCTTGGTCGGCCAGCGGCGGTAGATCGTCGACTTGCTGGCGCGCGCGCGGGCCGCCACTTTGCTGACCGTGAAGCTCGCATAGCGCTCATCCGCCAGCAGCGACGTCGTGGCGCGGATGATGGCCTCCTCGGAGCGCTTGCTGCGCGGCCGGCCCGGCTTGCGCTTCGTCTGCGGTACGGCGGCGGGCGGCTGGCTGTTCATGAATGTCCCTGCAAAAACTGTGTTCCGGGCGCCCCGACTATCGCATACGCTCGCCGCCCGGGTCCAATAGGTACCGGTGGTTCCGTATTCAGTTCAATGCGTATAACATCGCCAAATCCGACGCATCGTGCGCGTCCCATCGCGAGGCTTTCCATGGCCACCGTCGCAACCGAAGCCCTCAAAGAACCCCGCCAGGTCAGCGGTATCCCCATTCTCGGCAATGCGCTGTCGATGGCGAAGGACCCGGGCCGCTTCTTCTACGACTGCTATCGCAAGTATGGTCCGGTGTTCCGGCTCAAGGTGATGAACAACACCTACACGGTGCTGGCCGGGAGCGAGGCCGCCACCTTCATGGGCACGCGCGAGGGGCGCGACTCGCTGCGCTCCAAGGAATTCTGGCAGGGCCTGGTGGATGAGTGGGGCGCCAAGCGCACCCTCACCGGGGAGGACGGCGAGACGCACCAGAAACTGCGCGCCGTCATGAAGCACGGTTACTCGAAGGAGTCGCTCAAGGGCCGCTACGATGAGCTGGTCGAGATCACCGACTCGGTGATCGCGCGCGACTGGCCGAACGGCAAGCTCGTACCGGTGGTGCAGAACATGCAGTACATCGTCACCGAGCAGCTCGGGGCGATGCTCACCGGCACCTCGCCCCGCGAGTACGTCGCCGACATCCGCACGACCATCCTCTACATCCTCAACATCCTGGTGACGCGCCAGCGGCCGAAGTTCCTGCTGAAGGACCCGCGCTACAAGCACGCCAAGGAGCGCGTCAAGGAACTCGGACGGCGCATGATCGCCGAGTACAACGCCGGCAAGGACCAGCGCGACCCGGAACGCCGCAACCTCGTCGATGACGTGATGGAAGCGCATGCACGCGACCCGGACCTGATCCCGGCGAGCGACCTGATCCTGAGCCTCACGGGGCCCTTCGTGGCCGGGCTCGACACGGTTGCGAACACGGTCGGTGCGTTCATTTACGCCGTCCTCAAGCACCCCGAGGTGCACCAGCGCGTGCTCCAGGAAGCCGACGAATTTTTCGCCAAGGGCCACATCGACGAGGCGGACTTCCGCAACCTGCCCTCGATCGACGGCGCCATCATGGAAGCCATGCGCATGTACCCGATCGCAGTGGCGCAGATGCGCACCGCGACGCGTGACTTCGCCTTCCTCGGCCACCAGATCCGCGAGGGCGAACTGCTCTACGTGGCCACGGCCGTGCCCCATTACATGGAAGAGCACTACCCGAACCCGGATAAGTTCGACATCGACCGCTACGCCAAGCCGCGCGCCGAGCACCTGAAGCCCGGGGTGTACTCACCCTATGGCCGCGGTACCCATACCTGCCTCGGCAAGACGCTCGCCGAGACGCAGATGGCGCTCAGCATGGCGCGCCTCTTCTACAAGCTCGACCTGGAACTGGAATCCCCGGACTACGTGCTGGAGACCAAGGTCCTGCCGACCCCGGGGCCGAGCATGAAGTTCAAAGTACGGGTCAAGGGTCGTCGGCACTGACAGGCCGGCGGTGCCCCCGGGGCACCGCGGTTGAACGCTGCCGCCCGGCCTGCGGCGGCAGACTCGGGGTCCTGCGTCACGACCGCCGCGCGTTAGGCTGCCTGACCCGCGGCCGCCCGTATCAAATCGGAAATCTCACGCGGGTGCGACAAGAGCGACACGTGGCTCGACTTGAGCTCGATCGTCGTGGCCTTCATCCGCTGCGCCAGGAATCGTTCGAGCTCCGGGCTGATGGTGCGATCCTCGGTGGACACCTGGTACCAGCACGGCCTGCTGCGCCATGCGGCCACCGTCGTGCGGTCGGTGAGCAGCGCATCCGCACCGGCCGCCTGCACCGCGTAGAGCGCCCGCGCCCGCGCCGGCTCGAGGTCGCCGGCAAAATCCCGCAGGAACGCCTCTTCGTTCAGCCAGAAGAAGCCGTCCGCCTTCACCACGCCGGCACTCGCGGGAGGCTTGGGGAACCTCGCCGCCAGGGCGCCGAAGTCCTCGCCGGCATCCGGCGCGCGGGCGGCGACGTAGACGAGCGCCGAGACGTTCGGATGGCCTCCCGCCTCGCTGATGAGGGTCCCGGCGAACGAGTGGCCGACGAGCACCGTGGCTCCGTCCTGCAGCGCGAGAACACGACGGATCGCGGCCGCATCCTCGGCGATGGACCGCAGAGGGTTCTGCACCGCCGTCGCCCTGAGGCCAGCGCGCTGCAAATACGGAATCACCTCGAGCCAGCTGGAGCCGTCCGCGTACAGTCCGTGGACCAGAACCACGTTCTTCGCCTTGGGCACGCTCTGCGCCCGCAGCGCCTGCGGGGCCACGGCCGCGGCGGCGAGCATCGCGTTGAACGATCTGCGACTGAACACAGGGGCTCCTTTACGATGGCTCTTCAGCCAGCCGGCGGCTTCGATAGCGCGCCGCGGGGCTGGAGTTGCCGAAGTGCTGTGAGAGGGCGCGGCGCGCGGCCTCGAAGCGAGTCCACTCGGCGCCGTCCTGCAGAGGCGGAATCGTGACCTGCTCGCCCTGCTCGAGTCCTGCCAGGGCCGCGTCCACCATGTCCTGCGTTGACATCACGATGCCCGCGGGCAGCTTCGAGTAGTGCAGTCCTGCGTTTTCCCACGCATCGGTGGCGGTCGCACCCGGCAGCACGGCCTGAACGCGAACACCCTTGTCGGCAAGCTCGTGCTGCAATGACTGGCTGAGCGCAATCACGTAGGCCTTGCTGGCGCCGTAAACGCCATTGAGCGTTTCGGGCGAGACGCCAACGACCGATGCAATGTTGACGATCGTTCCGGCGCCGCGACCGGCAAACGCAGGAGCCACAGCATAGATCAGGCGCGTGAACGCAGTCACGTTCAGATCGATGATCTCCTGCATTTTCTGGATGTCGGAGTTCAGCAGCGGCGCGAGCGCGACGGCACCGGCGTTGTTGACGAACAGCGTGATGCTCGCATCCTCGCGCAGCGTCGACTCGACCTTGGCAAGTTCCGCCGGGTTGCGAAGATCGGCGCGCAGTACCGCGACCGACCGACCGCTCTCACTCCTCAGGCGCGTGGCCAGCGCGGCGAGCTTCGCCTCGCTGCGGGCCACCAGGATGAGGTCGTAGCCGCGCGCCGCGAGGCGGCCGGCGTAGACGGCGCCGATGCCGCTGGAGGCCCCGGTGATCAGGGCAGTTCCCTGGGTGGGCAGATGGGTCATGTGTTTCTCCTTATGAATGCAACGTATTAGGTTCGGCGGTCAGGCGACACGGGGTGTCAGGCCGCGCCGCCGTGAATCAGCCGGCGCGCCTGCGCCTGCGCATCCTGGCGACCCGCATGCGAGGCACGGGAAGCGGCAAAGGGCGTCGCCCTCGCCTGCAGCGTCTGCGCACCGAGCGGCAGTTCCTCGGTGCTCGGGGTGCCGAGGATGAGGCCCCGCGCCGCCTGCCCCGCGTCAGCCGCGCGCGCCGGGATTCGAAGGTCCAGGACCATCTTTTCCGATACGAGCGGACCGCGAGCCGCGGCTCGGTTGCCGAGGAGGATCTCGCGCGCCTGCGTCTGGGCATCCCCTGAAGGCGCCGCGGCGAGGGCGTCAGTGGCTTGTACGAGAAGGCCCGCGGCCATCAGCGACGGCAGCCAGTCCAAGGCAATCTGTTTGACTTTGATCATGTTCAGTTCTCCGGTGTGGTCAGTCATGTACATGTATATACATGTATTAGGGTAGAGATTGAGATGCAGGTCGGTACGTCATCAGGAATTCTTCAGTCTGCTGCGAGCCGGGTGGCGGCCGCAAAGGCCGCCTTCTTCAGTGCCGCCGCCTCGGCGCGGCCCAGGCGTTGTTCCAGCGCGGCCTGTGCGGCCTCCCACTTGGGCCTGACGCGGCGCAGCGTGGCTTCCCCCGCCGCGGTCAGCGCCCAGCGACGCTCGCGGCGGTCACTTCCGGGTGCATCGCTGGCGAGACCACCCTTCTTGATGAGCGCGAGAGTGCGCGTGGCGGTGGTCTGGTCCATGCCCATGGCGTGGGCCACATCGGTTGTCGTCAGCCGCGGAGCGCTCTTGAGCAGCTCCAGTGCCGTGAACTGCGTCGCGCGCAGGCCACTCTCGGCCAGCGCTTCCTCGTACATGGCCGTGACCGCGCGCGCCGCCTGGCGCAGGGTCGCGCAGTAACAGGGAAGAGACTGCAGTTTGAGGGAATCGACCATGGAGGGAATATACATGCATATGCATGGTATCGCAAGCGCCACCGCTGCGGACCTCAAGGGATGAGCGTTTGCGCCTTAAGATCCGGGAACGCGCCCCCACCCAGGCGGCGCGCCGTTACGCCTTGATGGCTTTCTCGATGAGCTTGCGATAGGTCTTCGAGTACGGCGGCAGGTTGAACGTCAGGTCGAGGAAGCCGAGCGGCTGCTCCACCACCGAGCGCGCATTCGACATCTCCTTGAACCCCTCCTCGCCCCCGATACGCCCGATGCCCGAGTGGTTCACGCCCCCGAAGGGCAGGCGCGGATTGGTCCCCGACTGGATCAGGTTATGGTTGACGACCGTACTGCCGGCGCTGGTATGGCTGAGGAAGAAATCGATCGCGGCGCGCTCGCGGGCGTAGATGTAGAGCGCCAGCGGCTTGGTGCGGCGCCCGATGATCGCCAGCGCCTCGCGCTGATCGCTGAAGGGAATGACCGGCAGCACGGGCGCGAAGATCTCTTCCTGCATGATCAGCATGTCCTCGCTCACCTGCGTCAGGATCGTGGGCGCCACGAAGCGCTCCGCGGCATTCGTCTGGCCGCCGAAGGCGACGGTCGCGCCCTTGTCGCGCGCATCCTGCAGCAGGCGCGACACGCGCGCGAAGTGCTGGTCGTTGATGATGCGCATGAGCTCCGGGGACTTCTCGAAGCCCGCGCCATCGGCGTTGTACATCTGGCTCATCGCCTTGCCGAGCGAGTCCACGAACGGCTGGAACACCGATTCGTGCACCAGCACGTAATCGGGCGCAACGCACACCTGGCCGGCGTTGGCGATGCGTCCCCAGGCAATCTTCTTGGCCGCATTGTCGATGGCCGCCGAGGCATCGACGATCGCCGGGTTCTTGCCGCCCATCTCGAGCGTCACGGCGGCGAAGTTCTCGGCCGCGGCTTTCATGACCAGCCGCCCCACCCGCTGGCCGCCGGTGTAATAGATGTGGTTGAAGGGCAGCGTCAGCAGCTCCTGCGCGACGTCCGGGCCGCCCTCGAACACCGCGAACTCATCCGGGGGCAGCGCGCCCTCGAGCACCTCCTTCAGGACCGAGGCGCTGTGCGGGGCGAGTTCCGAGGGCTTGAGCGCGAACGCGTTGCCGGCGGAAATTGCCGCCACCGCAGGCACCAGCGCGATCGCAATCGGCGCGTTCCAGGTAGAAAGGTTCAGAACCACGCCCTTGGGCTCGTAGAGCACGTAGCACTTCTTGCCCAGGGTGGCGGCGGAGTTCCTCACGCGCCGCGGCTTCATCCAGGCGCTGACGCGCTTGGCCACGAAGTCGATTTCGCTCTTCACCATGACGAGCTGCGCGGCGACGTCCAGGTCGCAGGCCTTCATTTCCGTGTGTGCGGCGTCATAGAAGCGCTGCTTGTTCTTCAGCACGGCGGCCAGGATGGCGCGCAGGCGCTGCGCGCGTTCGGCACCACTCGCCTGCGCCAGGGTGAGGCTGCCGTTACGCAGCGCTGCAAACCGAGCTTTTACGTCCTGCACCGATAGTCTCCTTCAGCTGCCGCGCCACGCGCGAACTAGATGTTGAACTGCTTTGCCACCAGCCGCTCGAAGGCGCTCTCCGAGAGCAGCGCCTGCATCAGCGGCAGCATCTTTACTTCCTTGCCGACCATGTAGCGCGGCCTGAGCTTCGGCACGTCGACGAGCTTCAGCACCTGGTCGGTGACCGCGTCCGGCTCGTTGGCGCTCAACAGCATCTGTCCGAGCTGGTCGGTGACCGGGCGCAGCTTCGCCTCGTAGCGCGCGCGGATCGCCGGCGTCGAGAGCTCCCAGATGCGCGCCGTGGAGTTGACCGGGTCGGCGGTCATGTGCGTCTTGACCGCGCCCGGCTCGATCGATGTCGCCTGCACGCCGAACTTGGCGAGTTCGTAGCGCAGCGTATTCGTCAGCCCCTCCACCGCGTACTTCGACATGTTGTACATGGCCGAACAGGGCATCGGCACCCGCACCGCGCCGGAAGCGAAGTTGAGAATGCGCGGTGACTGCCGGCTCTCGAAGAGCATCGGCAGGTACGCCTTGATGACGCGCACCTGGCCGAAGAGATTGACGTCGAAGAGCTTCTTGCCCTGCGCGATGTCCACTCCCTCGACCGGGCCGGTGGCGATGTCGGCGACCCCGGCATTGTTGATGAGGACATCGAGTCCGGCGCCGTTGAGCACCGCGGCGACCCGGCGCGCGCCGGCCTGCACCATCGCCTCATCGGTAACGTCCTGCTCGATCGCGGTCAGGGTGACGTCGCGGGTGAGCTCGGAGACATCCGCCCCGGGCAGTACCCCGGCGAACACCCGCCAGCCGCGCTGCGCGAGCTTGCGCGCCATGAGCATGCCCATGCCCATGGCTGCACCGGTTACCACCGCTGATCGGCTCATGGCGGATGCTCCCTCATAGATGGGGCGCGCGACGCATCTCAGGCGTGCGCTGCGCGCGTGGCGGATTTGGATTCCTGCAGCACGTCGATGAGCCCCCAGGCGAGCGCCGTGCGTGCATCGAGGCGCTGCGCCGAGAGCGCCAGGTACGCGGTGCGCTGGCGGCCGATGCGCCGCGGCAGGCTCACGCAGCCGCCGGAGCCCGGAATGAGCCCGTAACGGATCTCGGGCAGCTGGAAGAAGGCATCCGTGGTCGCCTCGATCCGGCGCCCGAAGGCGGCCATCTCCACGCCCGCGCCGACGGCTGCACCGTGAACGCGAAATGTCAGGCGGTCGGCGCAGCGCCCGAGGAGCGCCGGCACCGAGCGTGTGCTGCGCACCGCGTGCGCGGTCGCAGGATCGGGTGCGCTGCCGAACTCGGCCAGCTCGCCGCCGGCGCTGAAGCAGGCACCCGCGCCACTGATGCTGACCTCGGTGATGGAGCGGTCGGCGATCACCAGCTCGAGGGCCTCGAACAAGGCATCGCGCATGCCGACCGAGAGCGCGTTGCGCCGCTCGGGACGGTTGAGCCGCAGGCTCAGTTGCGCGCCCAGGCGCTCGATCAGCACCGGTGCCCGTCCTTCAGGCTCGGGCGCGGCGGCGGCCCGCGGCGCGCTCGCAAGCCAGCTGCGGAACTCCGTTCCCGCCTGCAGCGTCGCGTAGGCGAGGGACTCGGCAATGAGAGCCTGGGCGATCGGCATGGCGGCCGTGGCGCGCAGCACCTGCACCAGCACCAGGGCCGCAAGCGGAGCCGCCTCGATGTTGGCGATCAGCACCGCTGCGTCCTCGGAGTCGCGCGTCAGCACGTCGCAGGCGCAGGCGAGCGGGTGAACCGCCAGATCCCCTGCCAGCCCGATGACCGGGCAGGCCTGCCGGTTCAGCCACTCACACAGGGCATCACGCTCACGGGTGCGCAGCGTGCCGGGGCGCCCCAGATCAACCAGCAGATACGGGTGGCCGCTCAGCGGCGACAGCACCGGGTCGGCGCCGGCAGCCAGCGCCGTCTCGAGCAGGCCGCCTGCTTCAAGGCTCGGTGAGATGTTCAGAAGAGCTCTCGCCGCCCGCGCCGCGCCGGCTGTCCGGCAGGTGTGCAGGCTCCCCCAGGTCGATCGTGAATTGGGCTCGCGGTACCGCTGGTACCGTTTTGGTACGCTAGCGGTGGTCGATCGCATCTGTCAACTCCAGAGGTGCCGCCGATGAACGAGGCAATCGTGTTCGAGATGCGCGGCCCTGTAGCGCTGATCACCATCAACCGGCCTGAGGCCCGCAACGCCATCAATGCCGAGGTGCGTTCAGGGCTGCATGCCGCCTGGCAGCGCTTCGAAGCGGATGACTGCGCGAAAGTGGCGATCCTCACCGGCGCCGGCGACAAGGCCTTCTGCGCCGGGATGGACCTCAAGGAGGCGAGCGCCACGGGCCTTAAGATCCCGCCGCGCGGCTTCATCCCGATCCTGGGCGATTCGGTCGAGGTCACTAAGCCGACCATCGCCGCGGTCAACGGCATGGCCATGGCCGGCGGCTGGCTGTTCGCGCAGATGTGCGACCTGTGCGTCGCCGCCGAACACGCCACCTTCGCGATCACCGAGGCCCGCGTCGGCCGCGGCACTCCCTGGGCAGCGCCGCTCATCGACATGCTGCCGCAGCGGATCATGATGGAGCTGCTCCTGACGGGTGAGCCGATGAGTGCGGCACGCCTGCACGCGCTCGGCTATGTGAACCATGTGGTGCCAGGCGCAGAGCTCCTGACACGCGCCCTTGAGCTCGCCGCACGCATAGCCGCGAACGCGCCGCTGACGGTGCGTGCCTGCCGTGCGCTGGTCTACGCCGCGACCGAGACCGGCCGCACGCAGGCCTTGCGGGCGGCGGATGCGCTGTTCGAGCCCGTTTACCTGAGCGCGGACGCCCAGGAGGGGCCGCGCGCCTTCGCGCAGAAGCGTCCACCGCAATGGCAGGGTAAGTAGCCAAGCTTCAGAAGCGGAACACGCCGTTACCCGGGATGCCCCCGGGTGCGTTGAGCGCCGCCGACAGTGCCACTGCGAGTGCGTTGCGGGTGTCGACCGGGTCGAGGATGCCGTCATCCCAGAGTTCTGAAGTCGAGTAGTAGGCGGAGGTCTGCTCCTCGTACGCCTTGAGCGTCTCGGCGCGCAGCTGTGCCAGCGCCGCAGGATCGGCGCTGGCGCCGGCGCGCTTGAGCTGGCGCAGCTTCACCTCCGCGAGCGTGCCGGCCGCCTGCTCACCGCCCATGACCGCGATCTGGTGGTTCGGCCAGCTGAACAGCAGCCGGCCGTCGAAGGCGCGACCGCACATGCCGTAGTTGCCCGCGCCAAAGGACCCGTGGCACATCAGCGTGAGCTTCGGTACGTGGCTGCAGGTCTGGGCCATGATCATCTTGGCGCCGTCCTTGGTGATGCCGGCCGCCTCATACTCGCGCCCCACCATGTAGCCGGTGATGTTCTGCAGGAACAGCAGCGGGGTGTTGTTCTGATTGCACAGCTCGATGAAGTGGCCGCCCTTGATGGCGCTGTCGTTGAAGAGAATGCCATTGTTGGCAAGGATGCCGACGCGATAGCCGAACAGGTGCGCATAGCCGCACACGAGCGTCGTGCCGTAGGCGGGTTTGTACTCGTGAAAGCGGCTGCCATCGACGATGCGCCCGATGACTTCGCGCATCTCGAAGGTCTGCTTGATGTCATCCGGGAGGATGCCGTACAGGTCATCCGGGTCGAGGAGCGGCGCCTCCGCGGCCTGCTCCGGCAGGCGCCACTTCACGGCGCGCTCCCAGAGCGACACGATCTCGCGCCCGATGGCAATCGCCTCGAGCTCATCCGCGGCCGGGTAATCGCAGGTGCCGCTGGTGCGCGTGTGCAGGTCGCAGCCGCCGAGATCATCCGCCGACACCACTTCCCCGGTCGCCGCCTTGACGAGCGGCGGGCCGCCCAGGAACACCGCACCGGTGCCGCGCACGATGACGTTGTAGTCACTCAGCGCCGGAACGTAGGCGCCGCCTGCGGTGCAGTGGCCGAACACCAGCGCCAGCTGCTTCACGCCCATCTTGCTGAGCACCGACTGGTTGCGGAATATCCGCCCCGCCATGTAGCGGTCGGGGAACAGTTGCGACTGCAGCATGAGCTGTCCGCCGGCCGAGTCGCACAGGTGCACGACCGGCAGCCGGTTCTCGATCGCGATGTCGAGGGCGCGCACGATCTTCTTCACCGTGAGCGGATACCAGGCACCGCCCTTCACGGTCGGATCGTCGGCGTGCACCATGACCTCGCGCCCACTGACGACGCCGATCCCGGTGATGCAGCTGGCGCTCGGGGACTCCCCGGCGTAGGACATGTTGGCCGCGAGCGTGGAGAGTTCGAGGAACGGGGTGCCGGGGTCGAGCAGCAGCTCGAGGCGCTGGCGCGGCAGGAGCTTCCCCTGCGAGGCCAGGCGCTCAAGATCGCGCGGCGGCCGGCTGTGCCGCGCGGCCTCCTGGCGTGCACGCAGCTCGGCCGCCAGCGCCTTGTTGTACGCATAGCGGCGGCGAAACTCCGCCGTACCGGTACGCACCGCGGACTCGAGCGCTCTCATGGGGTGTCCCTCTGCTCGTGTTCGAAGGACACCAGCAGCGCGCCGCGCTCGAACACCGCCTCGGGCGTCACGTGGATCTCGCGCACGGTGCTTGCGTGGGAGGCCACCACCGTCACCTGCAGCTTCATGCTTTCGAGCGTCAGCAGCTTGTCACCGGCAGCCAGGCGCTCCCCCGGGCGGGCGTGCACGGCGATGACCACGCCCGGCATGCTGGCCCGGATCTCATCCTGCGCCCCAGCGTTCTCGCCCTTGTGGATGCGCCGCGGGAACACGACGCAGTAGGTGCGCCCGTTGACGCGCACGTGGACCGCGTCACCCGCCACGTAGCGCCAGCCGCGGTAGCGCACCCCGTCCACGCTGAGCTCGAACCGTCCCGCACCCTCCTGCGCCAGGCTCACGACGTGGCGCGACTCCCCGAGGCGCAGCTGCAGCTGCGGCCGGCGGCCGATGATCTCGGCTTCGCCTTCGCGTCCGTCGACCTCGAAGTGAAGGTTCATCGCCACCTCAGTTGCGCCACAAGCCGATGCTGGCGTGCGGCTCGGGCACGTCGCACGCGGCGGCACGGAAATCCGGCTGCGCGAGGAGTGCCGCCACGGTGGCAGCGGCCCTCTCCTGCGGCAGCTCCGGCGCCGAGAGCCCGGCGGCGTGCTCGCTCAGGAAGCCGGTGTGGAGGTTGCCGGCCAGGAACTGCGGATGCCGCAGGATGCGCCCCAGGTAGTCGATATTGGTCGGTACGCCGAGCAGCACCAGCTCCTCGAGCGCCCGCGAGAGTTCGGCCGCCGCGGCGGCGCGATCCGGGCCAAACGCCACGAGCTTCGCCAGCATCGAATCGAAAGCCGGCGTGATCGCCTGCCCGGCGGCGATGCCGCCATCGAAGCGCACGTTGGCGCCGGCGGGGACCTCGAGGATGCCAACGCGACCGGTCGCCGGGCGAAAGTCGTGCTCGGGCTCCTCGGCGCAGATGCGGCATTCGATAGCGTGACCGCGGGGCTCAAGGACTGCCTGCGTGAACGCAAGTCCGGCGCCGGCCGCGATGCGCAGCTGCTCAGCCACCAGATCCAGCCCCAGCACGCATTCGGTCACCGGATGCTCCACCTGCAGGCGCGTGTTCATCTCGAGGAAGTAGAACGCCCCGTCCGGGGCGAGCACGAACTCGACCGTGCCGGCGTTGCGATAGCGCGCCGCCCGCGCCAGGGACACGGCCGCGGCACACAACTCACGGCGCAGCTCCTCGGGAAGATTGGGCGCCGGGGATTCCTCCACGATCTTCTGGTAGCGGCGCTGCAGCGAGCACTCGCGCTCGAACAGGTGCACGACGTTGCCGGCGCCATCGCCGAGGACCTGCACCTCGATATGACGCGGGCGCTCGATGTAGCGCTCCGCATACACCCTGCCATCGCCGAAGTAGCGCTGCGCCTCCGCGGCGGCCGCTTCCAGGCTCGCGGCCAGCTCTGCGCTCGTGCGCACGATCCGCATGCCCTTGCCACCGCCGCCGGCGGCGGCCTTGATAAGGAGCGGGAAGCCGACCGCGAGCGCACGCGCCGCGAGCGTCCCGGGGTCGCTGGCGTCGATGCTCGCGGCGACCGGCACGCCCTGCGCGATCGCGAAGGCACGGGCGCGGATCTTGTCGCCCATGAGGCGGATGACCGCCGCTTCCGGGCCAATGAAGGTGATACCGGCGGCGGCCACGCGCTCGGCGAAGCCGGCGTTCTCGGAGAGGAAGCCGTAACCCGGATGGATGGCCTGCGCCGCGCTGCGCTGCGCGGCGGCGATGATCTGTGCCTGGTCGAGGTAGGCGGCGCTGGGCACGTCCGCCTCCAGCTGCACCGCCTGGTCCGCGAGCTGCACGTGGGGCGCGCCGCGGTCCTCGTGGTGATAGACCGCCACGCTTGCGATCCCCTGCGACCTGAGCGTGCGCAGGATGCGGCAGGCAATCTCGCCGCGATTGGCGATGAGTACGCGGGTGAACATCAGCGCGCTTCCGGGCGCCCCCGGCGGCGTGCCGGCGCGAGCCCCTCGAGGCGCTGCACCGCCTGCTCGAGGCGCTGTACCGAGGCATCCACCGGCGCAGACGCGCTGCGCGCGCCGCGGGCGAGCCCGCGGTAGATGAGATTGGTGAGGGCGTCGGCCGCATCCTCGGGCGAGAACTGGCCCTCGCCGCGCAGATACGCCCAGGTGTGGTGCTCGGCGCAGCCGAAAATCATGTCGCGCACCAGGCGCAGCGGCAGCCGCTCCTCGAACTCCCCGGCAGCGATGCCTTCCTTGATGACGGCGAGCGTGCGCTCCGTGTAGCGCCGGTTGAGTTCGAACACGCTCGACTGACGGTACTGCGGCGAGGGCCGCAGCTCGTGCACGATGAGCCGGCACATGGCCGGGTCACCGTGAAAGACGCTCAGATGCTTCCAGATGAGGTAGCGCAGACGGTTCCAGGTGCCGCGTACGCCCTGCAGCTGGCGCTCGTAGTCGGCGAAGATGCGCTCGTAAAACGCCTCGACGACCTTGATCAGAAGATCCTGCTTGGTGGGGAAATAGCGGTAGAGAGTGCCCTCCACCACGCCGGCGCGCGCGGCGATCTCGGCGGTCGAGGCCTGCGCGTAGCCCTTGGCGCAGAGTACTTCGCGCGCGACCGCCATGATGGCCGCCATGCGCTCATCGCGCGGCAAGCGCTCACGGCGGCGGGCGGCTTTGGCGCGCGGGCTCACGGGCAATCCGCCAGCGGGCCGCCAGCTGCGAGCCAGGCGCGCGGCACGGCCACCGGCAGGTCCATGAGGATCTGTGCGTAGCTCTTACCCTGCGGATCGTAGCGCAGCGATGCCACCCCGCCGCCCCCGAGCGCGCGCCGCAGCACGAAATTCCAGCCCGCAAGACCGGGCCACTCGTAGCGCTCCACCGCCCCTTCGACCAGGTGCGCAAGATAGCCGCGCACGGCGTCCGGGGTCAGGACACGCCCGAGCAGCGCCGCGAACTCGGGACGTCGTGCGAGCACGCTGATGTTGGCGGTATCACCCTTGTCACCGCTGCGCCCGTGAGCCAGGCGCAGGAGCGGAACCGTCACCTGCTCCGCGGACGGGTCATCCGGCAGCGCGAGCCGCGCGGTCGGTGCCAGCGCAGCACGGGCCGCCGGAGCCCTGGGGCGGCGTTCACCCGAGCGTCCCGCCGGCGCCGGTGCCAGCGCACTCACGTGGATCCCCGCCGTGTCCTGCACCTCGATCCTCGGGTGCACGCGCGAGCGCGGCACCAGGCAGGAGGCCAGGCGCACGACCGGCTGCACCCCGGGCCTGCCGCCGGCGAAGCCGGTGATGCCCTGCGCCATGGAGGTGGCGGCGGGAAAGATCTCGCGCGCGAACAGCTCGAGCGCGCGCTCCTGCTCGTGGGCGACGGCGATTTTGAGCACCACCTCGCGCGTGGCGCCGTGACGTGCGTGCGGGCCGTAGGAGGCCTCCGCCCCGAGCACCTCGGTCGAAACGGCGGTGTAGTCGTTGAGCCCGCGCTCGCTGAACATGCGGCGGGTGCGTTTGAGGATCGCGTCGGCCACGTGACGGGCCTTCTCCGCCGCCTCCGCACCCACGATCATGAGGGTCGCCGTGCAGCGGTAACCGTCCGCATAGGTGAGGCTCGCCTTGTAGTAGGGCGTGGGGGGCAGTCCGCGCGCGCCGCTGACGCGCACCCGCTCCTCGCCGAGGTCCTCAAGCTGCACCGCGGTGAAGTCGCAGGCGACGTCCGGCAACAGATACGCCTGCGGGTCGTGCACCTCGTAGGTGATCTGCTCGGCCACGGTGGGCCCACTCACCCGCCCGCCGGTACCGGGCGGCTTGGTGACGATGAAGGTACCGTCGGCGGCGCACTCGACGATCGGGTAACCCATGTCGTCCCAGCCGGCGGCGACGTCGCGCCAGTCGGTGAAGATGCCGCCGGTAGCCTGCGGGCCACACTCGATGATGTGGCCGGCGAGGCTGCCGAGGGCGAGCTGATCGAGGTCGTCCTCGCCCCAGCCGAAGGCCTGTATCAGCGGACCCAGCGCCAGCGCACTGTCGGCACAGCGGCCGGTGATGACGATGTCCGCGCCCCGGTCCAGGGCCTGCGCGATGGGAAAGGCACCGAGGTAGACGTTCGCGCTCGCCACCTCGCGCGGCAGCTCATGGCCGTCCTCCATGTCGCGCACGCCCAGGCGGCGCAGGTCCTCGAGCTGCGCGCTGATGTCATCCCCGACCACCACGGCGATCGAGAGCGACACGCCGAGCTCCGCCAGTACCGCCTGCAGCGCATCGCGGCAGGCGCGCGGGTTCACGCCACCGGCGTTGGCGATGACCTTGATGCCGCGTGCGGCGATGTCCTTCGCCAGCGGCCGCATGACCTCGTGCACGAAGTCAGGCGTGTAGCCAAGTTCGGGGCGCTTGCGGCGCGCGCGCGCCAGGAGCGAGAGCGTGATCTCGGAGAGGTAGTCGAGCACCAGCACGTCGATGTCACCGCGGCGCACGAGCTGCGCGGGACCGGCGGCGCTGTCGCCCCAGAACCCGCAGCCGCACCCGATGCGTAACCGACCGTCCGCCATCTAATGAGTCCACCTCACTTAAGTACAGAAGTCAATGAACCCTCCCCTATTCTGGACAGGATGAGCATTACTCATTAGTCTCCGAACTGCCGCCCTCCCCGGTGACTGGGATACGACGCATGCCCGAAGCCTCCACCGCGCAACCGGCCTTCGATCTGTCGGCCGAGCAGCAGGCCACCCTGGATGCGGTTGCGGATTACGCGCGCCGGGAGCTGTTCCCGCTGGCCGCGCGCATGGACGCCGAGGAATGGTGGCCGGCCGAGGCGTTCGCAGCCCTGGGGGGCGCAGGCTACCTCGGGGTCACGGTGCCGGAACGGTACGGCGGCGGCGGCCTGGATCTGTTCACCAGCGGCCTCGTGCTGCAGGGTGTGGCGCGCTGGAACCATGCACTCGGTCTCGCCTGGGTCGCGCACGACAATCTGTGCGTCAACAACATCTACAGGAACGCCAGCGAGGAGCTGCGGCGCCGCTACCTGCCGGGGCTGTGCTCAGGCGAACTCGTCGGCGCCCTCGGCCTCACCGAACCCGGGGCCGGCTCCGATGCACTCGGCTCGATGCGCACCACCGCCAGACGCGAGGGTGACAGCTACCTCCTGAACGGCACCAAGATCTACATCACCAACGGGCCGGTGGCGGACGTGCTGCTCGTGTATGCGAAGACCGCCCCGGAACGCGGGCCGCGCGGTATCTCCGCCTTCATCGTGCAGAAGGACTTCCCGGGCTTCCGCGTGGCGCAGAAGCTCACCAAGATGGGCTTCCGTGGCAGCCAGACCGCGGAGCTCGTGTTCAGCGACTGCCGCGTGCCGGCCGCGAACCTGGTCGGCGAGGAAAACGGCGGCGTCGCGGTGGTCATGAGCGGGCTCGACCTGGAGCGCGCCATGATCTCGCCGCTGTGCCTGGGGATCGCCGAGCGCGCCCTGGACCTGGCCCTGGAGTATGCGCAGGCGCGCCAGCAGTTCGGCCGCCCGATCGCGGACTTCCAGATGATCCAGGCGAAGCTTGCGGAGATGTATGTCGCGGTGGAGACGATGCGCACCTTCACTTACCGGGTGCTGGCGGCCGCCAATGACCTCGAAATCGGCGGCGGCGGCCGCGGACGCATCCACGCGCTGACCGCCGCGTCGGTCATGTACGCCTCCGAGTCCATGAACCGTGTGCTGTCGGAGGCCGTGCAGATCCACGGTGGCAGCGGCTATATCTGGGAGTCGGAGGTCAATCGCCTGTACCGCGCCATCAAGCTGCTCGAGATCGGCGCCGGCACCACCGAGGTGCGCAAGCTCATCATCAGCGGCGAGCTCCTTGGCAGGAGTGCGTGAGGCTGCCATGAGTGACAGCGCCCCACCGCCAGCAGCGCCCGAGCCGCGCTTTGGCATGTCCGATGCCGAACTGCAGTCCCACCCCTGCACGCTCGCACCGGGGCTTCTCAGCGGGCGCACGGTGGTCATCTCCGGCGGCGGCAGCGGCATCGGGCGCGCCACCGCCTGGCTCGCCGCGCGCCTCGGGGCGCGCGTCATCGTCTGCGGCCGTACGCTTCAGAAAGTGGCGCAGGTCCGCGAGGCGCTCAGCGCGCGCGGCCTGCTGTGCGAGGCCCACGCGCTCGACATCCGCGAGCGCGCCGCGGTGGATGCCCTGTTCGCTGATCTCTTCGCGCGCCTCGGCACCATCGATCTGCTGGTCAACAGCGCCGGCGGCCAGTTCCCGCAGGCGGCCGTAGACTTCACCGACAAGGGCTGGCGCGCCGTCATCGAGACCAACCTCACCGGCACCTTCAACATGGTGCAGAGCATCGGCCGGCACTGGCACGCCACCAGCAGCGCCGGCAGCATCGTCAGCATCGTGGTGTCGGCGCGCGGCCTGCACCAGGTGGCGCACAGCAGCGCCGCCCGCGCCGGGGTGGCGGCCCTCAGCGAGGCGCTGGCGGTGGAATGGGCGCCCCTGCAGATCCGGCTCAACTGCATCGCCCCCGGCGCCATCGCCTCGGAGGGCTGGGCGGTCTACCGCGCGGACATCCCGCAGCGCTACGCTCAGGCGAGCCCGTTGCGGCGCAGCGGTACGCCCTGGGAAGTCGCCGAGGCGGTAATCTTCATCGGCGGACCGGCCGGACGCTTCATCACCGGGCAGACATTGCACGTGAACGGCGGCACTAACCTGTGGGGCGAGACCTGGACCGCCGGCAAGCCCGCCTGGTTCTCGGCGGCCTCGCGGGCCTGGGACGCGCCATGAGCGCCGCGGGGGTGGTGGCAAAAGCCTACGTGTCGCCGTGGATGGACGCGGACCTCGCCATGTATCGCGAGGCCGTGGCGCGCTTCGTCGACAGCGAAATGGTGCCGCACGATGCCCGCTGGCGCGAAGAGCATAACGTCGGGCACGGGATCTGGCGCCAGGCCGGCGCGCTCGGCTTCCTGTGCGCGGACATTCCCGCCGAATACGGCGGCGCCGGCGGCGACTTCCGCCACGAGGCGGTGCTCTACGAGGAACTCGCGCGGCGCGCGCTCACCGGCTTCGGCCAGGGCGTGCACAGCATCGCCGCGCACTACCTCCTCAACCATGGCACCGAGGCACAGAAGACACAGTACCTGCCGCGCCTGGCGAGCGGCGAACTCATCGGCGCGATCGCCATGACCGAGCCGGGCGCGGGCTCTGACCTGCAGGGCATACGCACGCGCGCCGAGCGCCGCGGCGGCGACTTCCTCGTCAGCGGCTCCAAGATCTTCATCACCAACGGCTTCCTGGCGGGCCTCGTGCTGCTGGTCGTCAAGACCGATCCAGCGCTGGGAGCCAAGGGCACCTCCATCCTGATCGTGGAGACCCAAGACCTCGCAGGCTTCCGTGTCGGTAAGTTCCTGGACAAGGTGGGGCAGCGCGCCCAGGACACCAACGAGCTGTTCTTTGACCAGGTGCGGGTGCCTGCGGAGCGGCTGCTCGGTGGCGTCGAGGGGCGCGGCTTCGCGCAGCTCATGAGCGACCTGCCCTACGAGCGGCTGATCGTGGCAGTGCAGGCAGTCGCCACGATGGAGGGCGCGCTGCAGGAGACGGTACGCTACGTCAAGGGCCGCATGGCCTTCGGCAAGAGCCTCATCGAATTACAGAACGCGCGCTTCCGCCTGGCAGAGGCCGCCACCACGACGCGCGTGGCGCGCACCTTCATCGATCGCTGCATCCAGGAGCAGCTCGCGGGCAGCCTCGATGATGTCGGCGCCTCGATGGCCAAGTACTGGTCGACCGACATGCTGCAGCAGGTGGTGGACGAGTGCGTGCAGCTGCACGGTGGCTACGGCTATATGAACGAGTACCTGGTGGCGCGCATGTACGCCGACGCGCGCGTGATGCGCATCTACGGCGGCACCAACGAGATCATGAAGGAACTGATCGCCCGCTCGTTCTAGGGCGGCGACGCCATCTCGGCCCGCACGATGCGCCGCAGCACCTTGCCCATCTCGTTGTAGGGCAGCTGGCTGCGGAAGCTGATGCGCTCGGGCACGCGCGAGGAGCGCAGCCGCTCGCGCACCCACTGCTGCAGTGCCTCGACTTGCGCCTGCGCGCCGGGTTTCAGGACCACGGCGGCGCCCACGGCCTCGCCCCACTGCTCGCTCGGCAGGGCCACGACCACCGCGTCGGCGACCGCCGGGTGCGCCAGCAACGCCTCCTCGACCTCCCCGGGGGAGATGTTCTCCCCACCCCGCACGATGACGTCATCGGCGCGTCCCTCGAGGAACACGTAACCCTCAGTGTCGGTCCAGCCGCGATCCTGGGTCGCAAACCAGCCCTGTGCATCCAGGAGGCTCCCCACGCCCCGATACTCGCCCGACACCTGCGGGCCGCGTACGAACACGAAACCCGGCTGTTGAGCGCCCAGCAGCGCACCGGCAGCGTCACGCACTTGGAGTTCGACCGTCGGCAGAGGCCTGCCCACCGATGCGAGCCGCCGGCGCATCTTGGGGTCGGCACTGCCCGCCGCCGCGCGGTGATCCTCGGGCGTGAGCAGACACACGGTGGCGCTGGTCTCGGTCAGCCCGTAGGCATTGGTGAAGTCGACTGCGGGGAATGCCGCGAGCGCGCGTTCGATGACCGCCTGCGGCATCTTGCCGCCGCCATACGCAATCGCGCGCAGCGCGGGAAACGGGCCGCCCGGGTGCTGCGCCAGGTGCTCCATGACCCGCACCAGCATCGTCGGCACGAGAAAGGCGTGCGTGATGCGCTCCTGCGCGAGGAGGCGCAGCCACTCGGCCGGCTCGAAGCTCGGCAGCATCACGATGCGCCGCGCTGCATAGGTCGAGCTCAAAACCGCGGAGATACCCGCAATGTGATAGGGCGGCACCGAGACGAGCGCCGCCTCCTCTTCCCCGGCGGCCCCGAACTCGACCGTGCCGAGGATGTAGGACATGACATTGTCATGACGCAGCACCGCGGCCTTGGGCGCGGAGGTCGTGCCGCTGGTAAAGAGCTGGATCGCCACGGCGCCCGCCTCATCGGGGGGCTGTGCACCCTCGGGCGCCAGCCCCTGCGGCTGCAGCAGCTGCTGCGCGTCGGCGCACTGGATGCCCGCCGGGAGCCGCAGGCGCTCGAGCTGTCCGGGCTGCGAGACGAGCCAGGCGGGCGCGACCCGGGCCAGGAGCTCCTCGAGTTCACCGCCCGTGAGACGGTAGTTCAGCGGCACGTAGGGCACGCCTGCGTAGGCGGAGGCAAACAGCGCCACCGGTGCGCTCAGGCCGTTCGAGTCGAGGAATGCCGCGTGCGCGAAGCCCCCGCTGGCCAGCTGCGGCGCCGCGCTGCGGGCGGCCGCGCGTAGCCTTTCGTAGGTGAGACTGCGATCGCCGCAGGTGACCGCCACGCGCTCGCCGAAGGCATCCGCTGCCATGTCGAGCAGCATCGCGAAGTTCACGGCATCAATCCGAGGACGGCAGTGCCTTCGCCTGCTTCACCAGGAGCGCGGCACCGTTGATGGCAAGCGTGCCCTCGCCGGCCTTGGTACACAAAAGCTCGAAGCGCTCCTCGGCATCCACGTAGCGCTTGCCGATGAGCGAACCGTGCGCCTGCGCCGCGTCGAGGCTCACCCCGGCTGGGGCCACCTCGCCCAGCGCGAGCATCTCGGCACCGCCGCAGCTCACGCTCGCTTCCCCCGCGGGGGCACGGATGACCATCACCTCGGCGCTGCATACCGCGCTCTTCAGGCGCAGGCCTGGCTTGATCGCTCTCATGCGTGCCAGTTTAACCGTTCGAGAGAATCGCGCCGGCCATGCCGCAGGAGACGAGCGCGTTGCTCAGGTTCTTGACCTGGTTGGTGGCCGTTCCGCGCAGCTGCCGCACGGCCTCGGTGATGTTGTTCATGCCGTGGATATACGCCTCGCCGATCAGGCCGCCGTTGGTGTTCACCGGCAACGCGCCGCCGACCTCGATGTTGCCGCCCTTGATGAAGTCCTTCGCCTCGCCCCTGCCGCAGAAGCCGAAAGCCTCCAGCTGCTTGAGCACCTGCGGCGTGAAGGCGTCGTAGATCATCGCCAGCTGCATGTCCTTGGGGCCGAGCCCCGAGCCGGCGTACAGGCGCTTCGCGACCCCCTGGGCCTCGGGCATCAGGTTCAGATCGGCGTGATAGTAGTTGGAGATCACCTCGACCTCGGCGGGGATCGACTGCGCGGACGCGACGATGCGCACCGGCCTGCTCTTGGAATCGCGGGCGCGCTCGAGGCTCGTGATGACGATGGCCACACCCCCATCGCTCTCCTGGCAGCAGTCCAGGAGGCGCAGCACCGGCTCCACGATCCATTTCGATTGCTGGTGGTCCTCAAGCGTGATCGGCTTGCCGAAGAACCAGGCCAGCGGGTTGGTGGCCGCATGCTTGCGCTGCGCCACCGAAACGTAGCCGAGATCACGGTTGGTGACGCCAAAGGTCTCCATGTAGTGCTGGGTGGCGAGCGCCTCCCAGCTCGCCGGCGTCTGCGCGCCGAACGGCATGCACCACAGGAGCGAGCCGGTGCCATTGCCGGCCACGTTCACCACGCCACCGCTCGGGGGCACGATCGGCTGACCGAAGCGGTACTGCGAGCGCTCGTTCATGGCACGCCACACGACCACGACCTCGCAGGCGCCCGAGGTGACCGCCGCCGCCGCCTGGTGCAGCGTCGCGACCGAGGCCGCACCGCCTCCCGGGATACGCGTGGTGTAGGCAAGATCGCGCACCCCGAGGCAGCGCGACAGCCCGATCTCATCGTTGCCGTCGATCGTAAAGGTGATCATGCCGTCGACGTCCGCGGGATTGATGCCCGCGTCATCGAGGGCGGCCTTGGAGGCCTCGGCCGCCAGCTGCAGTTCGCTGCGCCCGGAGTTCTTGGAGAACTCGGTCTGTCCGATACCGGCGATGGCGGCGAACTTAGCCACGCGCACCACCCGCGGCCGGCGCGAAGACGGGCACGGCTTTGCCGCCACGGGTCGGCGCGAAGCGCACCTCGACTGCCATCCCGCCGCGCACGCCCTGCGCGCCGACGTCGATCACGTTGGACACCAGACGAATACCCTCTTCCAGCTCGATGAGCGCGACGATGGGGGCCTCGGCGAACCCGACCGGGGCCGGATGCCGCGGGATCACCCAGCTGGCGACCTTGCCACGGCCGCTGAGCTTCACGCTCTCGCGCCTGACGCTGTGGCACGCCGGGCACATCGGGCGCGGCGGGTGCGTGAGCTTCTTGCAATCGGCGCAGCGCTGGCCGAGCAGCTCGCCGCGCGCGGCGCCCTCCCAAAAGAACACCGCATCGGCGCTGAACACCGGGTCCGGCCGGGTGGGGGTGCCAGGAGTCGGGGTCTCGTTAGAGCTCATTTACTGCTTCTCCGCCGCGGCGGGTGCCTGCGGCTGCCACGGGCTGCGGACCTTGCGATGACCTTCCTTCAGGCTCCAGGCGAGCACGCAGTCCTTGCACAGCTCCTCGATCTGCTCGGCCGAGTAGCCGAGCTCGGCGAGAATTTCGCGGCTGTGCTGCCCGACCACGAGCGGCGGTCCCTGCACCCGCCCCGGGGTCTCGGAGAAGTCGAACAGGAGGCCTATCTGGTTCAGCCGGCCGACGAAGGGATGCTCGTAGGCGGCCACCCAGCCGCGCTGCTTGAACTCGGGATCATCATGCAGGCCGAGGGAGAACGTCGGGTCCGAGATCTCGCACGGCACCTGCGCGGCATCGAGCAGCTGGAACCATTCTGCCGCAGTGCGCTCGCGCATCTTCGCCTCGAACAGCGGCGCGAGCGCCGCATCGTTCTGGGCGCGGGCCGCCGCGGTGGCGAAGCGCGCATCGGTGGCGAGCGCAGCCACTCCGAGCGCAGTACACAGGCGCGTCCACTCCCCCTCGCTGACCGCGACCACGCACAGCCAGCCCGCGCGCGTCTCATAGAGGCGGTTGGTCGCGCTGTAGCCGAGCTGCATGCCATCGGTGTGCGGACGCGCAAAGCCCGTCCCATCGGGGCGCGCGACGGCGTAGGAGCTGTTGAGGAGCTGCGCATTCACGATCGAGGTGTCGCAGAACTGACCCTCGCCGGTGCGGTCGCGGTGGTAGAGCGCCTGGATGATGGCGATGGCGGAGAGAAAGCCGTTGCCCGTGTCCCCTAAGCTCGTAAACGACCACAGCGGCTTGCCGCCTTTGGTCATGCCGCCGTCCTCGTACTGGACGCCGGCCAGGCAGGCGCCGGTCTGATCGTTCCCGGGCAGGCCCTCGCGTGCACCGGTCTCGAAGCCGCGCGTGTGGCAGTAGATCAGCCTCGGGTTGACGGCCTTCAGGCTCTCGTAGTCGATCTTGAGGCGCTCGGCCGCGTCGTAGCGCATGTTGTGCTGCACGACATCCGCCTTGGCGACGAGCTCGCGCAGCACCTTCATCGCCCGCGGGTCCTTCAGATCGAGCGCGATGCTGCGCTTGCCGCGGTTCGCCATGTAGGCAATGTGGTTCGAGTGCCAGTAGGTGTCGTAGAGGGCGTTGATCTTGATGACCGTGGCGCCGAGGTCCGAGAGGATCTGCGTGCCGTAGGGGCCGGCGATCGCAAGCCCGAGGTCGAGCACCGTGATCCCCTCGAGCGGCGCGGCGAGCTTCCCCCCGCGCTTTGGCGCCGGCGCCGCCTTGCCGGCAAGCGCGGCCGCCTCGCTCTTCACCTGCGCGGTGTGCTCGCCCATGCGTGCGGCGGCGCGGGTGATCGGGCTCGGGTTCGCCGCCAGCCGGTACGTCACGCCCACCTGGCGGATGGGCCCGAGTTCCGGGTCATTCAGTTCGGTGACGCAGCCGTCCTTCATGAACAGAGGATCTGCGAGCGCCTCTTCCGGGGTGCGCACGTCCTGGATGGTCATGCCGGCGATGGCCGCCGCATCCACCCACTCCTTGGCGGGAAACTTCTTCACCGCCTCGGCCAGCAGTGGCTGGTAATGCATCATCACCAGCAGCTCCTCGGGTCCGGTGCCGAAGCGGTCCGGGTCGTTCTGCGCCTTGAGGTCCGGGCTCGCGTTCAGCTTCTCGCCCGCCGATGCCGTGAGGAGGAAACGCGGGTTCGGCACCCAGTTGTGGATCCAGCGCCCGTCGGCGCACTCGAAGTGACCCTTAGGTGAGCGCGAGCCGAGGATCCAGCTGTTGAACATCGGCACGTCGATCTTCTCGGCACGCTGCCACACGCCACTGGCGCAGGCGAAGGCGCCCTGCATGAGGGAGGTCTCGACCCACTGGCCGCGACCGGTCACCTCGCGCGCGCGCAGCGCCGCGCTCACCGCGGTGGTGGCCGCGAAGAAGGCGCCGAGGCTCGGCCAGAAGGAGGCCGGGAACAGCGGACCTGGGCGCGGCGCGCCCTGCAGCCATGCCATCGGCATGTCGACGTCCGCGAACGGGTCCGCGACCCCGGACATGTGGTTGATCGCCCCTTCCGGCCAGCCGCGCTGCTCCCACTGCAGCCCGCAGCGCGCCGCGACCAGGGCATCGTGCCCAGGCCGGTCGGAGTGGCGGTTATTGCGCCCGTAGCCGGTGATGGAGCAGTAGATGAGACGTGGGTTCGCCTTGGCCAGAGTCGCGTAGTCGATCCCGAGCTTCGCCGTGACGCCGGGCGCGTAGCTCTCGACCAGCACGTCGGCGTGCGCGGCGAGCGCCAGGAAGCTCCTGAGGTCGGCCGGGTCCTTCAGATCAAGGACGGCACTGCGCTTGCCGCGCTGCCACACGCGGTAGCCGAGCTGGGTGCGGGTGGGATCCCCACCCGGGGGCTCGATCTTCGTCACCTGCGCACCGTGGTCGGCGAGCAGCATCGTGGCCATCGGACCTGCGATACCCCAGGAAAGATCGAGGACCCGGATACCCTCGAGAACGCCCGCCATCCGCGGCCTCAGGTCAGGCCGAAGACGCGCAGCGCGTTGCCGCTGAGGATCTTGGCGCGATCCTTCTCCGGGATGCCGGCCTTGCCGAACTGGTCCGCGATGACTTTGCGCGAGTTGGGCCAGCAGGTGGCCGGGTGCGGGAAGTCGGTCGACCAGTAGAGGCAGTCGGGCCCGAAGTAGCGGTAGGCGGCCCCGAGTCCCTGCGGCTCGTACATGAAAGTCGCGCCCATCTGGCGCTTGAAGTACTCGCTCGGCAGCATCTTCACGCCCGGGAACTCATAGTGCTGCGTCATGCGCGGGTCGAGCACCGTCTCGAAGAAGAACGGCAGCCAGCCGAGGCCCGGCTCCACCAGGATGACGCGCAGCTTCGGGAAGCGCTCGAGCGTGCCGCTGAGGATCCAGAACATCATCGGCTCGGCCAGCGCAAAGGCCGGCATGGCCGTGAAGATGCCCTTCTGCGGCGTCGGGTCACGGCGGAAGACGTCCCAGAGCGAGGCCTTGACGTCCAGGTGGTTGAGGATGGTGATCCCGGTGTCGCCGAGTTCCGCCCACAAGGGGTCGTAGCGCTTGTCGTACACGTCCGGCAGGCCGAACTCGGTGGGGAACGGGGTGATCTGCACGCAGCGCGCACCGCGCTTGGCGAGCCGGCGCACTTCCTTCACGGCGAAGTCGATGTCGTAGAGCTGGATCTGGTAGGCCGACAGCAGGCGCAGCGGGTCGACGGAGGCGAAATCGGCCATGCCGTCGTTGTAGCCGGACAGGGCTTCCTTCCAGTCCTCACCCATGAGCGTCGGGGTGCAGTACTTGGCACCGCCGACCTCGGGGAAGATCACTTCCGCCTGCACCCCGTCGCGATCCATGGCGAGCAGTTTGGCGTGCGGCTCGAAGTGACCGGGATCCTTGGCGGCCTCGGGGTCGACGAAGTCCTCCAGCTGCAGCTGCTTCTGCCCGCGGCGCAGCTCGGAGGCCTCGTAGGCGGCCTGCTTCTTGGCGGCCTCGTCCCACACCGTGTGCAGTCGTGCCGGCAGCCGTGCCTTGACCCACTCGTCGGTGAAATGAACGTGCGAGTCGGCCGAAACGAGTCGTTCCGTAGCAGCAACGGCATTCATGATCGCGAACCTCCTGGCGTGGATCGCCGCGCAGGCCCCCTGGGCGGCTGGCGTTATTGTGCTCGCCGCTGCCGCGAGGGTCAATTAATGTACTGCCGGTTTCGATTTGACCGCGAGGCCCGGGGAAGCACCAGAAGGCCGGTAAACATAGCGCGGCGGCCCGGATTCGCACTCGTTGCAGGGCCGTGGTAATTTGAGAACCGCCGGTACCGTTGTACCGGAAACATCGCGCGCGAGGGGGTTGCACGGTGCATCGACTTGCCAATAAGACGGCCATCGTTACCGGCGGGGCACGCGGCATGGGGGCGGCGACCGCGCGCCTCTTCGTCGCCGAAGGCGCCCGCGTCGTCATTACCGACGTACTGGATGCCGAAGGCGAGGCCCTCGCCCGCGAACTGGGCGACTCGGCCGTGTTCCAGCACCACGACGTGGCCAGCGAGGAGGACTGGCAGCGGGCCGTCGCCACCGCCCTCTCCCGCTTCGGCGGCATCGATGTCCTCGTCAACAACGCCGGAGTACTGCTGATGCGCGGCATCCTGGAGACCTCGCGGGCTGACTTCGAGCGTGTGCTGGGCATCAACCTCGTCGGGGCGTTCCTCGGTATCAAGGCCGTGGCCCCGAAGATCATCGAGCGCGGCGGCGGCTCGATCATCAATGTCTCCTCGATCGATGGCCTCAAGGGCTCGAACGCCGTGAGCGCCTACTCGGCGAGCAAGTGGGGCATGCGCGGACTCACCAAGGTGGCGGCGATGGAACTCGGCCCGCGCGGCGTGCGCGTGAACTCGGTACACCCGGGCGGCATCGCCACGCCCATGACCACGCGCGCCGGGCAGACGCCCGAGGTCGAGGCCGCAACCCGGCGCTTCTACAAGGGCGTACCGATCGGGCGCGTCGGAGCGCCCGAGGAAGTGGCCCGGGTCTCGGTGTTCCTCGCCAGCGAGGACGCCTCCTACATGTGCGGCGCCGAGATCGCCGTCGACGGCGGCATGAGCATCGGTCCTTACTATATGAGCCAGCCGGGCGCGCCGGTGATCTCCTGATCCTGCGCCCGTAGAACCTGAGCACTCGAAGGAGCCTGAAGATGAGCAGTGTCATGAAAGAGATCCCGGGCGAGCGCACTCCGCTGTCCACCAGCGATGGCCTCGAACGCAGTCCGCTGCCGGTGCCGTACGGCTGGTTCTTCGTCAGCTACAGCGAGGACCTGAAGCCCGGTGAGCTGCGCAACATCGAGTGCTTCGGCCAGGAATGGGTGCTGTTTCGTGCCGAGACCGGAGATGCGGGCGTCGTCGACCCCTATTGCCCGCACCTGGGCGCGCACTTAGGGCACGGCGGCAAGGTCGAGGGTGACTCGCTGCGCTGCCCGTTCCACCACTGGGCCTACAACACCAAGGGCTTCTGCACCCGCATCCCTTACGCGAAGATCATGCCGCCGATCACCAAGCGGCAGGCGATCCTCAAGGCGCTGCCCATCACCGAGAAGAACGGCATCGTCTGGGCCTGGTATCACCCCAAGGGGGTTGCCCCGATGTGGGAAGTGCCGCAGGTCCCGGAGCTTGCGGACCCGGACTACATCGCCCCGCAGCGCGGCGCGTGGCCGGTAAACACCTTCATCCAGGAACTGGGCGAGAACGGCATCGACTTCGCGCACCTGAAGTTCCTGCACCACGTGCCCGTCATCCCGACCGGCGAGTGCCGCGCGGACGGCATCCGCTGGCACGTGAACATGGCCAACGGTTACATCGTCATCGAGCAGACTGGGCCCGGGCTGCAGGTCGTGCGCTTCACCAAGGGCACGGTGGTGACCACGATGGTGAGCTACCCGCAGCCGCTCACCAACTGCCGCACCGTCATGCGCATGGGGCTCACCCATAGGAAGTACCCGGCCGGCACTGCGGAGGCGACGCTCGCCGCCAACATGCTGCAGGAGCAGATCGGCCAGGGCGTCGATGAGCAGGCCGGCTTCGAGTCGGTCGACATGATCGTGTGGAACAACAAGCGCTACCGCGAGCAGCCGCTCTTATGCGACGGGGATGGCGAGATCCTCAAGTGGCGCAAGTACTTCAGCCAGTTCTATGTGAGGTAGTCGCATCCCCTGGCGCGCGGCCGGTGAACTGCGCGTCAGCGGCTACTCGATTCGTGCGAGTAAATGACCCGCCATCCTTCCGCACGTTTCTGCCACAGCGATGAGACGGCGAAACTTCCCTCGCGCACTGCACCGGCTGGCGTGGTGCGGCGTGACTTCATGAGAAGGGTCGACATCACGAGGCCCGGCGCCAGCACGCGAAAATCCGGCTTGCCCTGCACGGTGTAGACGACGTCGGTTTTGCCGCCCTGCCACCACTCGCGCTGTTTGGCACGGATGGTGTCCCAGCCGACAATCGCCTCACCGTCGTAAATGAGCATGACCTGCGGATCATGGACATAGAACCCCACGTGGCCGTCAACGTCGTGTGCATTTGCGGCCGCCCCCATTTGCGCCAGAGCGCGGCTCACTTCAAGGGTCTGGCTATCGGCAGTAGCACGAATCGATTGCGACAGTGCGGGCCCGCTGACGGCCAGACACAGACACGCCATCACGGTCACAGTTCTCACGGGCGCCTCCAAACATCGGCGGGTAATGAGCACTCGCAGTGCGCACGCTGCGTCACGGCGCGACGTGGCGCTTCAATTCGCGCGTCGCAACAGATCGATCACCACCGCAGCCAGCGCCTCGCCCTGTTCCTCCTGCAGGAAATGCCCGGCATTGCCGATGACCGGATGCGGCTGCCCCGCGGCCCCCGGAATGCGGCGGCGGAAGACTTCCGCCCACGCCGCGGTGGTCGGGTCCGAGTCACTGAAGGCGGTGACGAACGGACGCTCGAATTTCTCCAGCACGGACCAGACGGCGCGGTTCTCGCGGATGCCCGGCATCTGCTCGCGGATCGGGATCAGCCCGGGAAAGGCGAGGACGCCCATCTTGTAGGAGGCATCAGGGAACGGGGCATCGTAGCCCTGCAACGCCCCAGCCCCCGGCACCGTACGGCAGACACTGGCGACGATGCCGCTGACGGGCAGGTCATCGGCAGCCGCCGCCGTTTCCACCCAGCCGGCGATGAGCTTCCCCGGCCACCCGGGCACGCCACGCGGTGCTGGTTCGCAGTTGGGGAGGATGGTGTTGGCAGCCAGCACCGCAGCAAAACGCTGCGGCTCTGCGGCGAGCGCGCTCAGCCCGATCGGGCCGCCCCAGTCCTGGCACACGAGCGTCACGCGCGTCAGATCGAGCGTGCGCAGGAACTGCAACAGCCACGACACGAAAGCCGCGTAGCTGTAGTCGGCGCGCTGCGCGAGCTTGTCGGAGCGACCGAAGCCGATGAAGTCGGGCGCCACCGCGCGAAAACCGGCGCCTGTGATCTGCGGGATCATCCTGCGGTAGAGAAAGCTCCAGGTCGGCTCGCCATGCAGCAAGAGCGCCACCGGCGCCGCGCGCGGCCCCTCATCGATCGCCGCCATGCGCAGTTCCCCGAAGCGCGCATCGTTTACCATCACATAGCGCGGCGCGAAAGCAAAGCCCTCGAGGTCCGCAAAGCGCGCCTCAGGAGTGCGCAGCACGCCAGCGACTGCCATCCTCAGGCGGCCGCGGCCTTGTCGAGTTTCACCACCCGGCACTTGGGCACCGGGTGCGACTTCGCACGCGTCCAGCGCAACAGCATGCTGCCGCTGGTGTGCCCGTCGGTGTCCATCCAGTTGCTGAAGCCACGGTTCTCGCGCGCGATCGTGATAGTCGCCGAGCCGTCGGCGTTGTATTTCGCCGTGTGGCTGTTCACCCACACCGGCGCGTAGCGGTAATCGAGCGACTCCATCCAGTAGTTGTCGAGCTGGAAGTTCCAGAACTCGCACTCCGGCGGCTTAGCCTCGATGACCAGCGCCTCGTCGGGCTTCAGATTCCAGTAGCCGTGCAGATAAAAGATGTTCGGGTCGCCACCGGCGCGGAAGAAGCCCGTCTGGTCGATCGTCGCCAGCTCGTTCGGATGCGCCTGGAAACCCTGTACCCAGTCAGCGAAGGTATGCGCGGTGCCCTTGACGAAGGCTGCGCTCGAAAGCAGCGCCCGCTCGATGCGCGCCGCGCTCAAGGGCGCCGGCTTCGGCGGACCGCCGATGCGCTCGATCGTCATCACCGCGGGAGTCTCGCGCGTGCGGTCGAGAATCGTGTTGCGCACCAGCAGCATGGTCGAGTCGGCCGACATCGGCAGCCAGTTGCCCGGCTGCGGGTTTTTGCTCACCAGCACCTCGAAGGTACCGTCGGCGTTGACCTTAAGATTCGGGGCGTCGAGTTCACCGGTGGAGGCGAGCGTGCCGTCCACCGCGTAGCGGTTGGCCTTGGTGCCGAAGGACAGGTAGCGCACCGTGCCGCGCGTCCCGCGCAGGCGGTAGTCGCGGTCGCCGGCGATGGTCGCGTTCCAGTAGACATTGTCGGGGTTGTCGCCGCCGATCTTGATGGTGGTGTTGGATGCCTGGTAGAACACCGGGAAGTCGGGGTTGCCGTGCTCGAGCATCATCTCGAGCGCCACGCGCGTCAGGCGCGTCAGGTAGCGCCAGCCTTCAGCCCGGTCGAGTTCGGTCGCGGGAGTTTCCGGTCGCAGGACTTGCGCACCCGCAGCCTTGAGCGCATCGCAGAACTGCGCCCACGACTCGCCACTGATGACTCTTCCGACTACGTCCTGGTCCGCCATGATCATTCCCCAAAGGCTTTGTCGCCGCGGCTTTTACTCTACCGCGTATCGGGGGGCAGTTGAACGCGGCGCGCTGCCTAGTTCGAACGGACGAACGCGGTTACGGTGCGGTTATGAGGCGCAGCTTCAGCGCGTGCCGGGCACGTCGACCCAGCGTGACTCCCTGGAGGACTGGCGCATGGCATCGATGACAGCCTGGCCCGCGACGCCGTCCTGGAAGCTCGCAAGCGCCGGCGCCACGGGGATCTCGCGACCCTCGATCCTGGCCTTCATGCGCTCGATGAGGCGCGTGTAGGGCGCAAGGTCCGTGCCGAAGGCGTGTGCCTGCTCGTAGGCGGTCTGCATCAGCTGCGCGTGTGGGAATGGCACGGGCGCGGGCAGTATCAGCTCCGGCGGCACCGGCACGCGCTTCTTGTTGCCGCTGCGGTCGGCCACCCAGACCTCCTCGCCCTGCACGCCCTCGATCCACACCGCACCCTCGCTGCCGGAGATGCGCACGATGCCGAACATGTCCCCGGGCGCGGCCATGGACTCAACCAGCACGCCCTCAAGACCGCCGGCCAGGCGAAACTGTGCGGAAAACGTGTCATCGGCACTCATGCCGGGCTTGCCCGAGAGCGTCTGCAGGCGTGCGCTCACCGAAGTGAACTCCCCCAGCGTGACCCGCACCTGATCGACGAGGTGCGAGCCCCAGGCGCCGAGGAAGCCGCCGCCCTGGGCCTCATCACCCCACCAGCCCGGCGTCTCCGCGGCCGGATGCGACAGGAATGGCACGAGCCATGCGAACAACGCCTGGCGCGGCTGCCCGATGGCACCCGCGGCGATGGTACGGCGCAGCAGCTCGTGCGCGGTGGCGAAGCGGAACTCCACCCCGAGTACGTGCACGACCTTGGCGCGCTCGGCCGCCTCCAGCATGCCGCGCGCTTCGCTCAGATTCATGGCAAAGGGCTTCTCGCACAGCACGTGCCTGCCCGCGGCCACGGCCTCGTGCACGAGCGGCGCATGGGTCGCAGGCGGCGTCGCAACCGTCACGATCTGCACCGCGGCGTCGTCGAGCGCCTCGCCGAGAGACGTGGCCGCGCGCGGCACCCCGAGCAGCTTGGCCCGCGCCTCGGTCTTCGCCGGGTCGCGCCCGACGAGTGTTCGCACTTCGATGCCGGCATTGCGCAGTGCGCGCAGGTGCGTGAACACCCCGAAGCCGGTCCCCACCACCACGGCGCCGAGCGTCGCTGTTTTCGCACTCATGCGCTCATTGTGAACCCGCCGCCCCCGCTGCCCGCATCCCCGATACGGGGTAGCATGAGCCTCCACAACCGCAGCTGCCGCTCGAGGACAGTACCGCTCATGACACAGATGCCGTTTGCGAATGAACACAGTGCCCGGCGACTGCTCTCCGGAGACGCCTGGGAGGATTACTGCGACGTGCTGCGGCTCGCGGGCCGTGCCATCGAGCGCTTCGGCAGCGAACCGACTGACCTTGACCGCGCCGAGTGGTACCGGTTCATCACACGCCTGACGCGCAACGGGCTCGAGCGCTTCGTCGAGAACTGCGAACCGCAGCGGCCCCGCTTGCGCGATGCGCCGTGGCACCAGTCCATCAACTTCCAGTCCCCCGACCAGGATCATCTGCTGGCCGAGTTCATCGATGGCAGCCACGCCTACGTCATCCGCGGCAGCCGCGGCACCGCGCCCTACTTCGTCATGGCCTCCTGGTCTGCAGTGCAGCCGCAGGATGCCGGGGCGCACAACTGGGCAGCGCGCGGCTTTGCCGGACTGAAGGACTGCAACCCGGCGCTGCTGCGCACGACCGGCATGCTGCAGAGCCAGGCAATGGACTTCGATGCCGCGGACAACTTCGAGGTACTGGTCAGTCGCGAGCCGCCGGCGGGCGGCCGCAACTGGCTGAAGATCGAACCGGACTGCGTGGGTCTGCTGATTCGGGTCGTCTACCACGACCGCGCGCGCGAGCGCGCCCCGGTCATGCAGATCGAGCGCCTGGACCAGCCCGCGCCCGAGCCCCTGAGCGCCGATCACCTGAGCACGCAGCTGGCGAAAAGCGGGCAGCTGGTACTGGCGTACCTTGAGCTGGTGCGCTCCTGGTGGCAGGACAACCTCTCCAAGCGACCCAACAGCATCCGCTTCAGCCGCGCGCTGTATCTGAGCAACGGCGGCGTCCCCGACCGGCACCACGGCTTCGGCACCTGGGCCAAGACTCATGAAGAGGTCCTCGTGTTGTGCTTCACCCCGCCCGACTGCGACTACTGGATCTTGCAGCTGTGCAATATGTGGCAGGAGAACTTCGACAACTACGAGGACGGCCAGGGCTATGTCACCAAGTTCCGCTGCACGCTCGAGCCGGATGGCTCGGTGTGGGTGGTGATTGCGGATTCCGACCCGGGCATCGGCGGCAACTGGGTCGACCCGGGCGGCCACGTGCACGGTGGCATGAGCCTGCGCCTGATCCTCACTGCGGCGGCGCCGCCGCGGGTCACGAGTTACCTCCTGCCACTGGCGACCCTGCAGGCACAGGGCCGCAGTGCCCTCGAGGGCGCGCGCAAACTCGTCAGCGGCGAGGTCACCGATTAGGCGCCTCGTCGTACCGGACTAGGAGCAACCGCCGATGGGCGCTGCCGGCTTTAGGAGTATCGTGGCCGCCACTCAAACGGGCCTGGGAAATCCACGATGAGCGAGCATCTGCTGCCAGCCGAGAAACCGGTCACCGAGAGCGATGAGTTCATCGCCGCGCAGCTCGAGGGTGCGAGCATCCCGACGCTGCTGATGTCCCTCATCCATCTCACCGGCGACACGAGCCTGCTGCGCGGGCCAATCCGCCCGAAGGTCGTGATGATGGGGGGCTTCCAGGGGGACCTGAGCGAAGCCGACCAGGCGCAGGTGCGGCGCATGGCGCTCAAGGCGCTCGCCGACTACCGCGACCGCGGCTGCAGCCTGCCGCCGCAGCCTTCCCCCGGGCTGGTGCAGGAGATGATGAACTTCATGGTCGGCGAGCGCGTCGGCGATGAGTACGTGCCGATGATGCTCGAGGAGCTGGCGCTCGATGGCAACGACTCGCGCGCGCCGCGCTGGACGCGTCAGGTGCCCGCCGCGGTGCGCGAGAAGTTCCACGTGCTGGTGATCGGCGCCGGGATGTCGGGACTGCTGCAGGCGCTGCGCCTGAAGGAGGCGGGCATCCCCTTCACTGTGGTGGAGAAGAACGACTCGGTCGGGGGCACCTGGTACGAGAACAACTACCCGGGCTGCCGCGTCGACATCGCCAACCACTTCTACTCCTATTCCTTTGAGCCCTACGCCTGGAGCGAGTACTTCTCACGCCGCGACGAGCTGCTGACGTACTTCCGCAGCTTCGTCGAGCGCCACGGACTTGAGCCCCACATCCGCTACAACACCGAGGTCACCGCGGCCCGCTACGACGAGGCGCGGGCGCTGTGGAACGTCGAGCTCAAGAGCACCGCCGGGGGCAGCGCGGAGAGGATGGACGCCAACGCCATCGTCAGCGCCGTGGGACAGCTCAACCGGCCGCGCATCCCGGATATCGGGGGGCGCGCGCAGTTCAGCGGCGCCCAGATGCACTCCGCGCAATGGGATCCCGACATCGACCTCACCGGCAAGCGCGTGGCGGTGCTCGGCTCCGGCGCCAGCGCCTTCCAGCTGGTGCCCGAGGTCGCCAAGGTCGCAGGCAAGCTCTACGTGTTCCAGCGCTCGGCCCCCTGGATGCTGCCGAACCCGCTCTACCACGAGGCGGTGAGCCCGCAGTTCCGCTGGCTGGTGGAGCACGTGCCCTATTACGGGCGCTGGTTCCGCTTCCTCATCTTCTATCCGGGCAGTGACGGGATCCTGCCGGCACTGCGGATCGACAAGGACTGGCCGCACCCGGAGCGCTCGGTGAACGCCCTCAACGATCACTACCGCTCGCAGCTCATCGAATACATGAAGAGCCAGGTGAACGGTAACCTCGAGCTACTGCAGAAGGTCACCCCGAAGTTCCCCTTCATGGGCAAGCGCATGCTGCAGGACAACGGCAGCTGGCTGCGCGCGCTGCAGCGACCGAACGTCGAGCTGATCGACGAGGGCGTGACGCGCATCGATGCCACCGGCATCGTCGGCGCGCTGCGCCACTACGACGTCGACGTCATCATCTATGCCACCGGCTTCCATGCGACGAAGTTCCTGTTCCCGATCGAGGTGATCGGCAAGGGCGGCCGCAACCTCGCGCAGGTCTGGGGCGATGAGCCGCGCGCCTACCTCGGCATCACCGTGCCGGATTTCCCGAACCTGTTCTGCCTGTACGGGCCGGCCACCAACCTTGCCCATGCCGGCAGCATCATCTTCCACTCGGAATGCCAGGTGCGCTATGCCACCGCCTGCATCCAGGCGCTGCTCGAGAACGGCGTGCGGGCGATGGACTGCAAGCCGGAAGTCTATGATGACTACACGCGGCGCCTGATCGCGGAGCTCGAGACGCTGGTGTGGTCGCACCCGGCCGCCGACAGCTGGTACCGCAACCGCGCCGGACGCGTCGTCACGACCTCACCGTGGCGCCTGGCGGACTACTGGAAGTGGACCCGCGCCCCGAACCTCGAGGACTACACGCTCACAGGCTGAAGGCGACGAGGTAGTCCCCGAGCTTGGTGCGCATGTACTTGTGGCCGCCGGCGGCGATTACCACGAACTGCTTGCCCTGAGGCCCTAGACGGTAGGTCATCGGGGTCGCCTGCGGACCGGCGGGCAGGCGTCCCTTCCACACTTCCGCGCCGCTGCGGTTGTCGAAGGCGCGCAGGAAGTCATCGGTCGCCGCGCCGATGAAGGTGAGCCCGGATGCGGTGACCAGCGGGCCGCCGATGTTGGGCGTACCAATCGTCAGCCACAGCGGCCAGGGCGCAAGGTCGCGCGTGCTGCCAAGTGGCACCTGCCACGCGCGCTTGCCGTTCTTCAGGTCGATCGCCACGAGCTCACCCCACGGCGGCTTGTTGCAGGGTGCACCCCAGGGCGACAACATCGCCTTCCAGGCGGCGGCATAGGGCGTGCCCTCCTGCGCCAGCAGCCACTCGCCCCTGGCGAAGCGCGCGTCCGCCTGCGCGCGCGGCACCAGCTGCGCGACCGTGGCGACGTGACTGATGTTGATAATGAGCAGGTTGCGCTGGGGATCGATCGCCGCGCTCCCCCAGTTCATGACCCCGAGATTGTCGGGGTAGGTGATCGTCCCCTGGAGCGAGGGCGCGCTGAAGGCCCCCTCGTAACGATACTTGCGGAACAGCTCGCGGCACTGGTTACGGTCCCAGAACGTAAAGCCCCACATGTCATCCTCGGTGAGCTTCGGTCGTTGCAGCACGTAGGTCGCATCCGTGGGTACCGGTTGCGTGGGCGCCAGGTGCTCGCCCGGCGCGGCACCGCCCTGGGGCGCGGGGCGTTCCTGCACCGGCACCAGCGGTTCCCCGGTCTCGCGGTTGAGGATGAAGAGGTAGCCCTGCTTGGTCGGCTGCGCCACGGCCGGCACCGGACCTGACGCAGTCGGGAAGTCGAACAGCACCGGCTGTGAGGGCACGTCGTAGTCCCACAGATCGTGATGCACGGTCTGGAAATGCCATACCACCTTGCCACTGGCGGCATCGAGGGCGACCACCGAGCTTGCATAGTAGTCGCGGCCATCCGTGTCGCGGCTCGTGCCGTAGAGCCCCACCTGCGCGTTGCCGGTCGGGATGAAGACGAGGTTGCGCTGCGGATCGACCGAGAACACCGACCAGGTGTTGGCCGTCGAGCGGCGGTAATCGCCCCCGACCGTCGCGCCTTGTACCTGCGGCGCCACCGAATTCCAGGCCCATAGCAGCGCGCCGCTGCGCGCATCGAAGGCGCGTACTACCCCTGCCGGCATGTCGGTGCGCATGTCCTCGGTGAGGCGGCCACCGACAACCACGCGATCGCCGATGATGGCCGGTGGTGCGGTAACGCCGTAGTCGCCGGGCAGCGTCGGGCCGAGGCCCGCCTTCAGGTCCACGCTGCCCGCATTGCCGAAGCCCGCGCACGGCTTGCCGTCTTTGGCATCGAGCGCGATGAGGCGCGCATCCTGGGTGCCGGTGAAGATGCGACTCGCGCAGGCCGACTGCGGTGCGGCCTGCGCGTCGTGGTAGTAGCTCACGCCGCGGCACAGCAGCAGCACCGCGCCGGTGGCATCGAGCTTCGGGTCAAACGACCACAGTTCGTGCCCGGTCTGCGGATCGAGCGCCACGACACGGTTGCTGCTGGAGCACACATACAGCCGTCCCTCGGCGAGGATCGGCGTCGCCTCGAGTGCCGGCATCCGGTGCACTTCCGGTGTCAGCCCCTTGGCGAGCATCTGCGTGACCTCGGCCGCAGGCGTCGGGTGCGCCGGCAGCAGGTTCGGCTCCCCGATGCGATAGATCCACGCGACCTTCAGGTCCCTGACGTTCTCGGGCGTGATCTGCGTGACGGGTGAGTAGCGCATGCCGCCCTCATCCCCTCCCCAGAAGGACCAGCCGCCGGTCGCGCCGGAGTAGTCGATGGGAGTGGTGCGCGCACAGCACACGAACAGCGGCAGCAGTATCGCCACGATCCAGCGCGCGCCGCGCACGCAAGGCGCTCCGTGTCTCATCTGTCCCCCGCCTCTTGGTGCGCAAAAAAAGCAGCCCGGATCATAGTCCTTACCTCGACTCGGCAATCCCTCGTTTGGACGAGGATTGCGCCGCGCGCGCCGGCACCGTGCGAGCCCGCCTCCCTCGACAAGGAGACGCGCGCGGGTATGATCGATTTGCCTGATGCATATCCTCGGGGGGTCCTCGTGCTGCAGACCATCGCGCGCCGTCGTGGCGCGACTTTCGCCGTGACCGACGCGTGCAGCGGGCACGCCTGCCACAGCCGTACCGGTGTGATGCGGCGACCGGTACGCCAGGTTTGACGGCACATCGCGGGCACGCGCGCCGGCGCTCGCTTCTGAGGATATTGAATGAAACTTAATGTTGCCGCGCTCGGCGCACTCATCACCACCATGCTCGGGAGTGTCGCGCAGGCGCAGGTGCCGGGTGCGGATGCCGCCCATGCCGAGGGCGCCGCGCTTTACGCCGCGCGCTGTTCGGTGTGCCATGACCACGCGAGCGGGCGCGTGCCGCCCAAGGTGCTGATCAGCATCACCCGCAGCGCCGAGGATGTCATCGACACACTCTCTCTCGGGGTGATGCGCACCCAGGCCACCGGCCTCAGCGCCGCGCAGATCAGGAGCCTCGCGGTGTACCTCACCGGCAAGGAGCCCCAGCCGCGCGCGGCCGCGGATGCCAACCCGTGCAAGGGTGCAGCCGCAGCGCAGCTCACCGCGGGCGACTGGCGCAGCTGGGGGCTGGACCTTGCGAGTTCCCGCTTCCAGACCGAGCCCGGATTCAGCGCCGCGCAGGTGCCCCATCTGAAGCTGCGCTGGACCTTCGCCTACCCCGGTCGTGCCGCCTTCAACCAGCCGGCCGTGGTCGGCAACCTCGTCCTCGCCGGCGGCACCGGCGGGCGTGTGTTCGCGCTCGACGCCAGGAGCGGCTGCACCTACTGGAGCTACGATGCCGGCTCGCTGGTGCGCACCGGCATCGTCATCGCGGAGCTGCCCGCCGCGCGCGCGCCGGACCACCAGGCGCGTACCGTCGCCTGGTTCGGGGATGATCGCGGTACCCTGCACGCCATCGACGTCAGGACCGGCACGCGGCTGTGGACGCAGCGCCTGGATGATCACCCGATCACGCGCCTCGTCGGTACGCCGCAGCTGCACGGGGCCACGCTCTACGCCCCGGTGAGCTCCTTCGAGGAGGTTGCTGCCGCGGATCCGAAATACCACTGCTGCACGTTCCGCGGCAGCCTGGTGGCCGTCGATGCCGGCAGCGGCCGGCAACTGTGGCGCGCCTATACGGTGCGCACCCCGGCGCACGAGCTGAAGACCGCCAGCGGCCAGACTCTGTCCGGGCCCGCCGGCGGCGCGATCTTCTCGGCGCCGACCATTGACCCCAAGCGCGGCCGCATCTACCTCGGCACCGGTGACTCCTATACCAACGTCGTGAGTGACTCGACCAACGCGGTCCTCGCCCTCAATCTCGATGATGGCGCGCGCGTGTGGACCCACCAGGTGGCCAAGAACGACGCCTGGATCCTCTTGTGCAACGGCCAGCCGACCGGCAACTGCCCGAGCCCGCTCGGGCCGGACTTCGACTTCTCCAGTTCCCCGATGCTGATTACACACGGTGACCGGCAGGTCCTGGTGGCCGGCGCCAAGTCGGGCATCGTCTATGGCCTGGATCCGCAGGCGGGCGGGCGCCTCCTGTGGCAGCGCGTGCTCGCACGCGGCACGCCCAACGGTGCCATCCTCTGGGCCTCGGCCAACGACGGGCAGCGCGCCTACATCGCAACCTCCGAGTACGATCCGCAGGCGAAACAGGGACCGGGGGCACTGGTCGCGCTGGATCCTGCCAGCGGCGCGGTAGTCTGGCGCACACCGACGCCGGATGACCCCTGCGCCTGGGGCATTGAGAACTGCTCGCACGCGCTGCTCGCCGGGGTCGCCGTGATCCCGGGGGTCGTATTTGCCGGGGCCATGGATGGCTACATGCGCGCCTACGATGCGCGTGACGGCCACATCGTGTGGCAGTTCGACACCGGGCAGAGTTTCGACGCCGTCAACGGCGTGCGCGGCCATGGCGGCGCCATTGACTATGGCGGCGAAGTGATCGCTCACGGCATGCTGTTCGTGAACTCCGGCTCCATGCGTCAGCCGGGCAACCTGCTGCTGGCGTTCGCGCCGGAGGACTAGGCCCATGGATCCGCTGAGCCCGCTGTGGGCCTCTCCCGTCGAAGCACCGCTCGTCATCGACGGCGCCGACGCGCAGCAATGGGACGACAGCGCCGAGCTCGTGGTCGCAGGTTTCGGTGGCGCCGGAGTCGCCGCAGCGCTTGAGGCCGCAGAGCTCGGAGTGAGTGTCCTCGCGCTGGACCGCTACGAGGGCGGAGGCTCCTCGGCCGCGAACGGCGGGGTGTTCTACGCCGGCGGCGGCACGCGGCTGCAGCTCGAGGCCGGTGTCAGCGACAGCGCGGAGGAAATGTTCAAGTACCTGACCCTGGAGACCCAGGGCGTCGTCAGCGATGCGACCCTGCGGCGCTTCTGCAACGAGAGTGCCGCCACCATCGAGTGGCTGCTCGGGCACGGCGCCCTCTTGTCCTCGAGTGGCGTATGGAGCAAGAAGGTCTCCTATCCGCCGCTGCAATACCATCTCTATCATCCGGACAATTCCCTGGTGCCCGCGTACGCCGCGCGCGCCCGCCCCGCAGCGCGCGGGCACCGTACGGCGGTCGAGAACCGCGGCAAGGCCTGGGGTCTCGGCTGGGGTATCTGGAAGCCGCTCGCCGCCGCGGCGCTCGCCGCCGGCGTGCGCTTTGACAAGTACACCGAGGTGCGCCAGCTCGTCACCGACCGCGCCGGTAACGTGCTCGGGGTGAAGGCGCTGTCGATTCCGGCAGGCAGTGCCGCGGCGCGCCGCTTCGCCCGCTACATCCGCACCGCCAACCGGCTGCTCGAGCTGCTGCCACCGGTCATTCCGCTGGCGGCCGTGACGATTGGCCTGGCGCGCCGCTACCTCGCCGCCGCCGGCCGCATCGAGGCCGACGAGCGCGTCACGCGCTTCATCCGCGCACGGCGCGGCGTGGTCTTGAGCGCCGGTGGCTTCATCCTCAACTCCGTGATGGTCGCCCACTACGCGCCGCTCTACCGCCGCGGACTTCCGAACGGCACTCTCGGCGATACCGGCAGCGGCATCCGCCTCGGGCAGAGCGTCGGCGGCGCGGTCGGTTCGATGGACCGCGTCACCGGCTGGTGCATGATCAATCCCCCCGCCGCCTGGCCGCGTGGCATCGTCGTCAACAAGCACGGCGCGCGCATCTGCCACGAGGGCGTCTACGGATCGACGCTCGGGGATGCGGTGGCGCACAGCCCGGATGGGGTTGCGTTCCTGATCATCGACGAGGCGCTCTACCGCGAGGGCAGGAAGCAGATCTCCCCCGGGGCGCAGTACGTGAAGTACCAGCGCCAGGTCGCGCGCCTCAACATGCTGATGAACCGCAAGACCGCCGCCACCCCGCAAGCGCTCGCGCGCGCCATCGGCGTCGATCCGGAGGGACTTGCGGCCACGGTCGCCGCCTACAACCGCGCCGCGCGCGGGGAAGCCCCGGATGTCGTCGGCAAAGTGCCGGACGAGATGAGCGCGCTCGAGCATGCGCCCCTGCATGCCATCGATATCTCAGTCCACAGCCGCTATTTTCCGATGCCGATGCTGACCCTCGGCGGCCTGAAGGTCGACGAAGGCAGCGGCCAGGTGCAGCGCGCGGACGGCAGCCCCATCGGGGGACTGTATGCGGCCGGGCGCACCGCGGTCGGGGTGTGCTCCAACGTCTACGTGAGCGGACTTGCCTACGCGGACTGCATCTTCTCAGGGCGACGGGTCGCGCGCAGCGTCGCCGCCGCGCCGGACACTCCTTCCACAGATAGATTTCCAGCCAAGGAAAACTCATGAGCAGCACCCCCTCACTCGCCACGCTCGGTCTGCCACCGCTGGTGCAGATCGGGTTCGTGGTGCGGGACCTGAAGCAATCGATGGACCAGTACGAGCGCCTCTACGGCCCCTGGCAGCGCTTCGACGGCTCGGTGCCGGCGGCCACCTACCGCGGCCGTACCGCGGATGCGCAGCTGGACATTGCCATCGGGCACAGCGGTCCACTGGAGATCGAGCTCATCCAGTGGCTCGGCGGGGAGAGTCCGCACCGCGAGTTCATCGAGCTCGGCCGCGAGGGCATGCACCACGTGCAGTACCGCGTGGAGGATGCGGACGCCTGGATCACGCGCTTGGCTCCGCTGGGCTACCAGTCGATCTGGTACAAGCGCTGGTGCGCGGACACGACGTTTGCGTACCTGGAGCGCCCCGGGGATCCGCTCATCGTCGAGTTCCTGGAGATGCCCGCGGGCGGCCCCGGGACGAGGCTGCCCGGATGAACCTCGCGCAGCTGTCCGACCGCTTCGAAATCCGCGACCTGATCGTGCGCTACGCGAACGCGCTCGATGCGCGCAGCTTCCAGTGGCTCGATGAGATTTTCACGCCCGATGCCTACGTCGACTACCGCGCCACGGGGGGCATCGACGGGCCGTACGCCAAGATCCGCGAATGGCTGCCCGGGGCGACCGGTGCCTTCCCGCACATGTGCCACCTAGTCGGCAATATCGCCGTGACGCTCGACGAGGACACGGCGCGCGCGCGCACGCTGTGCTTGAATCCGGTCGAAGTGCCCCTGCCCGCCGGCGGCAGCCAGGTGATGTTCCTCGCCATGTGGTACGCGGACGAGCTCATCCGCACTTCCTCGGGCTGGCGCATGAGGCGGCGGGTGCAGGAAGGCTGCATCCAGCACAACGTGCCCTCGCACCTCACCCAGATGCCCGCCGCCACGTCGCGCTAATCCCAACCAAACCTAAGGACTGCCCATGCTGAGCCTCCAGGAACTCTCCGACCGCGTCGAACTCGAGCAGCTGTCCGTGCGTTACGCGAATGCGATCGACTCGGGCAACTGGGACGAGCTCGACCAGGTGTTCACCCCGGACGCCTACATCGACTACCGCAAGCTCGGCGGCATCGACGGGCGCTACCCGCAGATCAAGAAATGGCTCGCCGAGGTGCTGCCGAACTTCCCGAACTACTGTCACCTGGTGGGCAACATCGCCATCACGGTCACGGGCGACACCGCCACCGGGCGCACCCTGTGCATCAACCCCATGGACACCAAGCTCCCCGCCGGGGGCTCGCAGGTGATGTTCCTGGGGCTTTGGTACAAGGATAAGTTCACTCGCACCGCGCAGGGCTGGCGCATGAGCGAGCGCGTCGAGGAGGCCTGCTTCCAGCACAACGTGCCGGCCCACATGGCGATGCTGGCGCGCTGACACGCTAAAGCGCTGGCCCGACAGGCATTTTTTCGGGGTAAGACGTCCGAACGGACTACGGTATTCAGGCCGGTTGCGCCCGATCGACGTTCTGGTAGTTTCCCTCGATCAATGGCAGGAGTGACGTGATGGCGCGTACGCAGGACTACGGACTCGGCGAATTCACCTTCCCGCGCGGCTGGTTCATGGTCGCCGAGGCGAGCGAAGTGAAGGACAAGGTCCTGCCGGTGCGTTATTTCGGCCAGGAGCTCGCCCTGTACCGCGGCAAGAGCGGCAAGGTCGTGCTGCTCGACGCCTTCTGCCCGCACATGGGCACCAACATGGCCCGCAACAACTCCTCCTACATCGTCCAGGACGGCCAGATCGAGGGCGATTCGATCCGCTGTCCCTACCACGGCTGGCGCTTCGGCGCGGACGGCAAGTGCAACAACATCCCCTACAGCAGCAGCCCCATCCCGAAGGCCGCCGCCGTGCGCAGCTGGCCGATCGTCGAGAGCCTCGGCGCGATCTTCGTGTGGTATGACCCGGAGGGTGGGGAGCCGGAGTGGGAAGCGCCGGGGCTTAAGGAATGGGACGAGCCGCAGTGGATCCGCTGGAAGTTCGATCACCTGGGCGTGATCAGCTGCCACGGCCAGGAGGTCGTCGACAACATCGCCGACTGCTCGCACTTAGGACCGGTGCACGGGGAGACCGTGAAGTTCTTCCGCTGCGAGTTCAAGGGCCAGCTGGCGACGCAGATCCAGGGCGGCGGCCATCGTACGCTCGTGACCCCGGATGGCATCAGCCCGATCCTGACCACCGACACGACCTACCATGGTCCGGGCTTCCTGCTCTCCAAGATGATCGGCATGGGCGAGTCGATCATTTTCATCGGCCACACCACGGTCGACGACGGCGTAATCAAGGTGTGGCACGCGTTGCTCGTGAAATCGCAGCACGAGCGCCCGACGCCGCAGGAGGTCACGGCCGCCGCCGCCTACCAGGAGGCCTCTAGGGTCGCCTTCGCCCAGGACTTCGATGTGTGGGCGAACAAGCGCCCCGCCATCCAGATCCTGCAGGTCCCGGGCGACGGCCCGTTCCACAAGTCACGCATCTGGTACCGGCAGTTCTACAACCCACGCGCCCGCAAACAGGAATTCCTGAAGCAGGTCGAGGGTGTGCAGCATCGCGTCGCCGGCATGGCCGGACGCATGGAAGAAGCGGAATCGGCCGCCTGAGGCGGCCGATTCCCCGCTCCCGCTACATCGTCAGGTACTCACCGCCGTTGGCATCGATCACGGCGCCCGTGACACCCGAGGCGTAGTCCGACAGCAGGAACAGCGCCGCGCGCGCGCATTCGGTGTCCGTCACCAGGCGGCGCAGCGGGATGTTGGCTGCGATCGCATCGTAATAGCTCTTTTCCGGCACGCCCTTCTCCTTGGCATCGTGGGCGACGAAGTTCTGCACCGGCACGCCCAGCATCCAGCCCATGCGTGCCACGTTCACGCGGATGTTGCTGGCGCCAAGCTCGATCGCAAGGTACTTGCTGGCGGTGTTGATGGCGCCCTTGGAGGCAGCATAGCCAGCCTCCCCGGTGTGTGGCTTCACGGTGGCCATGGAGCTCACGTTCACGATCGCGCCGCCGCCCTGCGCCTTCATGATCGGCACCACCGCCTGGGTCATGTTCATGGTGCCGATGACGTTGGTCTCGAGAATGTCGCGCCAGGCATTGAGATCGGAACCGTCGGCCGTGCCCGGCGCACCCCACTGGAAGGCGCTGTTGGCGAGCCCGTCGATGCGCCCGAACTGCTTGTGGGTGGCCTCGGCGAAGCGCTTGCAGCTGCCCGCGTCGCGGATGTCGGTGACGACCTTCAGCACCTTGGCTGCCGGGTTCGCCTCCTTGATGCGCTTCTCCGCGTCGTCGAGCTTCTCGGCGGTCCGGGCGCTCACCGCCACGGCGCTGGCGCCCTCGCGCGCCGCCTCGATGGCCAGCTTCACGCCGAGTCCCGGGCCGATGCCGGAAACCATGATGACCTTATCCTTTAACAGCATGACGTTAGCCCCTTAAGTCCGGTTGATGAATGGAAGGATGTGCTTCTCGCGGTAGCGCCGGAAGCGCTGCTCGAGCTCAGCGCGCGTGAAACCGAACTCCTCGAGCGAGTACTCGTGCTTGGGCCGGCCCTCGCGCGGGTTGGTGGCCATGTAGGCGTTGATGCCGGCGCGGGTCGCCGCGGTTACCGGCAGGCCGATCTCGCTGTAGATGCGCTCCACCACCCGCACCGGGTCGGCAACCGTATCGCGGAAGTCGACGTCGATGAAGCGGTTGGGCAGGCGCTCGCGCTGGTCCATGCAGTGGTTGAGGTGCTCCTCGAGCGTCTGCGACCACTGGCGCGCACCCTCCAGAGGATCCGCGGCGTCGCTGCCCATCGCCCACAGCATGTGCACGAAGCTTGCGAACGAGGGGATGGTGGCGATCGGGTCGCGGTGCGTCTGCACGAACACCGCGTTCGGCATCTGCTCGGCGATCACCTCGACGTAGCCCAGGTGCATCGGGGTCTTGAGCGACCAGTACTGCGCCTGCTGGCCGCGCTGCTTCTTCTGCCATTGCAGGAACTTCAGGAGGCGCAGCAGGTAAGCGTAGGCCGGACGCAGGTCCTGGGAGTGGATCCAGCTGCGGTAGCTTGGCACGCAGGCGAGTGACTCGGCGGTGGTGCTCAGCAGCGTCGCATCGATGAGCATGATGTCCTCGTCCGCCCCCATCGCATCCCAGGGGTGGATGGAAGCGAGCTCGGGCATCGCCTGCAGGATGCCGGCGACCTCGGCCTTGGCTGCCGCGATGCGCTGCTCGCCCCCGACATCATCGGGCGCCGGCACCGGGAAGCGCACCTCCCACCAGGCCGCCGCGTAGATGCGCGGATCGGTCTGCAACAGGCGGTGCAGCAGGGTGGTCCCGGTGCGCGCCAGCCCCAGGATCACGATCGGCGGCGGCAGCTGCTCATCGAGGACCTGCGGCTGCTTGTCGAACCAGTCGCGGGCCCGCAGGCGCGCCACCAGGGTGTTGTGGATGCGCGCCTTCCAGGTGTGCACGCCGACGTCATTGAGCTTCGCCTCGGTGCGCAGCGCGCGCGTCAGGCGCTCGAGCGGCTCCGCGATGCCCGGGTCGTCGAAGAGCGCAAGCCCGGTCTCCGCCTGCGCCGCGGCGATCAGCTTCGCCGGATCCAACAGCTCATCGGCGATCATGGGGAACTCCCGGTGAAGTGCTTCGCCGCCTGCCAGGCGAAGGTCATGGCAGGGCCGAGCGTCGAGCCGGGGCCCGGGTAGGTCGGCAGGATCGCGGCCGCGCAGTTGCCCACCGCGTACAGGCCCGGCACCGGGTTGCCGTCGGCACGCAGCACCTGCGCATCGGTGTTGGTGACGAGGCCGCCGTGGGTGCCGAAGTCACCCGGGTCGATCCGCATGGCGTAGAACGGCGGCTCGACGATCGGGGCCAGGCAGGGGTTGGGCTTGATGCGCGGATCGGCATAGTAACGGTCGTACTCGGCATCGCCGCGTCCGTGTTCGAGGTCCTTGCCGGTGCGCGCGTATTCGTTCATCGCGCTGACCGTCTTCTCGAGTCCTTCGGGATCGATGCCCGCCTGCGTCGCCAGCTCGCGGATCGAGTCGGCGCGCGTGATGAACCCGGATGAGAAGTAGCTCTTCGGCAGGCGCTTGTCGGGACGGAAGCGCGCCGGCCACAGGGGGCCGTTGAAGTACATGCGCCGCGAGCGCGCATCGAAGATCATCCAGGAGGGGGCCTGCGGATCCTCGGGCGTGTGGCGACGATAGAATTCCAGCTGATAGGTGATGTAGTTCTGCGACTCGTTGGCAATGCGCCGCCCGCGCCGGGTCACGACGATGTTGCCCGGGTAGGACTTGTCCATGATGGCGAGCCTGGGCACCGGGTCATCGGGGGCGGTGATCGAGGAGCACCACCAGCCGCCGTTCATCAGCCGCGTGGCGGCCCCGACCGCCATGCCTGCGCGGTGCGCATCCCCGGTGTTGGTGCCGGCGGCAGCGCTCCAGCGCGCCTCGGTCGGCTGCGGCAGGTACTGTTCGCGCATCTGCTGGTTGTGCTCGAAGCCACCGGCGGCGAGCACCACGGCGCGGCGCGCGCGCACCACGGTGCTCGCGCCAGCGCGACTGATCCTGGCACCGCTGACGCGCCCGGCGTCATCCGTGAGCAGCTCGGTCATCTGCGCCTGCAGCCACAGCGGCAGCTTGCGGTCGTGCATGGACCAGCGCAGGCGCGCAATCCCTGCACAGCCGCAGGCGATGCGCCGCGAGCGCCTGTTGCTCAGCGCCCATCCCACATCGCTCACGTGGTCCCAGATGCGCCGTGCCGCCAGCCCCTTCCACCCGGGCAGCTGCGCCATCAGCACCTGCGCATCGACCTGGGTCATGGCGATGCGGTCGAACATCCACATCATGTGGTGGGTGTCGCGCAGGTTCTTCGCATCCGCCCCGAGCACGCTGCGCGCCACCGGTGCGGGCTCGAGCGAGCGGTGCCCGTGCTTGGCGCCGGGGAGGTTCGACCAGTAGTCCGGATAATGCGCGAGCGACTCGTAACGCACGCGGGTACGCGCCTGCAGGAAGTCCAGCATTTTCGGACCTTCCTTCAGGTAGGTTTCCTGCATCACGAGCGGCACCGCGCCCGCCGGAGTCGAGCCCTGCACGTACTGCAGCGCTTCCGCGTAGCTGTCCTGGGCGCCGGCCTGCTGCGCCGGGCGGCTGCCGGGGATCCAGATACCGCCCCCGGAAGTGGCGCTCGTGCCGCCGTAGAGCTCGCTCTTCTCGACTACCAGCACGTCTTTCGCGCCGAGCTCATAAGCGCACAGCGCAGCGGTCAGTGCCCCGTTGCCCGAGCCCACGACCAGCACATCGACGCTCACATCGCGTGCGTCACCCAAAGGACCCCCTCTAGCGTGTTGAAATCACTCGCAGTGTGCCCTGCGCGCCCGGTGCCCACGTCGCCCAAATGAACGATCACTGCCGCGCGCGCCGTTTCGGTATGCTTTGCCGCCCCGAAACGACGGAGCTGCCGAAATGCCGAGCCAGGAAGCCATGAAGGCCGCGATGCAGGCCTATATCGATGCATTTAACAGTGGCAGCGCCGAGGCGATCGCGGCGCTCTACGCCCCCGATGCCACGGTCGAGGATCCGGTGGGTTCGCCCGTGAAGCGCGGACTGGCCGAGATCAAGGGGTTCTACAGCCACTCGATCGCCACCGGAGCCAAGCTCTTCCTGGATGCTCCGGTGCGCGGCTCGCATGGCAATGCCGCCGCCATGGCCTTCACCGCCCGCATCGGACCCATAAGCGTAAGAGTCATCGACATCATGACCTTCGATGAGGCCGGCAAATTCACCAGCATGAAGGCCTACTTCGGCCCGGGCGACATCGAGCAGGGCTGATCTCACGCGCGGCTCCAGCCGGCAGGTCCCGGGCCGAGCACCTCGAAGGAGCCGACATGCGCGCGGTTCACCTTGATGCGCTGCACGAGCCACCAGCGCTCACCGGTGCGCTGCCAGCGGTCGCGGTATTCCCCGAGCGTCTGGAACGTCAGGTGCGAGCGCTGCCCGGCACCGAGGTGCAGATCACTGACATAGCAGCGGCTCATGGCCGCATCCTCCACAACGTCCACGGTGAGGTTGCCGAGCAGGTGCTGGGTGGGTCCGCAGGCATCGAGGAACGCGCGCATCACCGAAACCATGGCACCGCGGCCCGCGACCGGGCCGGTGCCGAAATCCGCGGTGGCATCCTCGGCGACGATCTCATCGAGGGCCGCCCAGTTGCGCTCATCCATGGCGCGCGCCAGGTGCGTGAGCTGCCGTGCGATGGCCCGCTCCGCCAGCAGTAACGCGAGGGCGTCGCTCACGGCGCCGCCGCCGGCGTGGCGTTGAGTACGGCGTCCCCCGGCGCACCGAGCACGCACGAGGTGCCCCCGGGGGTATACATCATGGCGACGCAGCGGTTGCAGGAGGTGCAGCCCGAGCTGTGGGTGCGGCCGCTGGCGAAGGCGTTCACGAGATCCGCCTGGTGGATGAGCACGCGCCCGAGGGCCACGGCATCGAAACCCTCCGCCAGCACCTGCTCGGTGTTGGCAAGGCTCTTGACGCCGCCGAGGTAGGCGAGCGGCATGCGCGTCGCAGCGCGCACCTGGCGCGAGTTGTGAAGCTGGTAGAGCTCGTGGAAGGTCACGTTCTTCGGCTCCGTGAGCTGCTGGATGAACATGGCCGCGGCCACGATGGGATTGCCGACGCTGGTGCGATTCTCCTTCGGGAAGGAGGAGCCGAACATCGTGGTGATCGATTCGATGTTCAGACCTGCGCTCAGTACCAGCAGGTGCGCACCGGCGCGCTCGAAGGCCTGCGCGATCTGCGCGCCCTCGGCGGGCCCGTTGCCGCGCGGGTGCCCGTCGGTGATGCTCAGCTTGCACACTACCGCCATGTCCTTGCCCACGGCATCCAGCACCCGCTCGAGCACCAGCACCGGGTAGCGCGCCCGTGCCTCGACACTGCCGCCGTAGGCATCGCTGCGGCGGTTATAGAGCGGCGACAGGAACTGGCTGAGCAGGTAGCCGTGGCCCATGTGAATTTCCACGGCGTCAAAGCCGGCAGCCCGCGCAAGACGCGCGCCGCGCACGAACTCCAGGGCAACGCGCTCAAGGTCCGCAGCGTTCATGCGCTGCCGGAACCACTGGCCGCTCATGATCCCGACCTTGTTGAAGCCGCCGCTCGAGGACAGCGGGCGCGCGGTGGCGGTGGGCGGCACGAAGGTGAAGCAGCCCCCATGGGTGATCTGGGCGCTGGCGGCGGCGCCGTGGCGGTGCACCGCATCGGTGAGCACCCGCAGATGGCGCACCGACTCCTCGTCGAGCGTGATCTGGTCGGTGAAGGTGCGTCCGTCGGGGGCCACCGCGCAGTACGCCACGGTCGTCATGGCGACCCCGCCGGCGGCGATGTCCTCGTGGAACTTGGCGAGGCGGGCGGAAGGGGTGCCACCCTTGGCGCTGCCCTCATTGGTGGCCGACTTGATGAAACGGTTGCGCAGCGTCAGCGGACCTATGCGCAGCGGCGTGAACGCGGGCGAGACTTCGGGATGCGGGTCAGCCATCGTGCGTCTCCCAATGCGGCAGGCAGCGCTGAAAATCAGCCGCGGACGCGGGCGCCGCGGCGCACCGGCGTGATCTTGGCGGCGCGGAAGTCGTACTTGAGCGTCTTCACCGCGATCGAGGTCTCCACGTGCCGCACGCCCGGCAGCGCCAGGATGCGGTTGTTGGCGACCTCGACGATGTCCTCGAGCGCATCGAACAGCCCGATCGCGAGGATGTCGAAGCGTCCGAGCATGATGATGACGCAGCGGATCTCCGTCATCGCCGCGATCTTCTGGCTCACCGCCCGCAGCTCCCCGTGCTGGGCACGGATGCCGATCAGCACCACGCGCGGGGAGCCGGCAAAGGCTACGTTCGTGACCGCGGTAAGGCGGATCGCCCCGCCCTCCTCCAGGCGGTTGATGCGGCCGCGGATCGTGCCCTCGGTAACGCCGAGCTGCGCTGCAATCTGGCGGTTGCTGACGCGGGCATCGACGGTCAGAAGGTCGACGATGCGGCGGTCGAGGGCGTCCAGCACCGGCAGCGTGTCCGTCATGTGATCTGCGCCCGGTCGAAGTCGTACTTGATGATGTCGGCGGCGATGCCGGCCGAGAGCGAGCCGATCCCGCGGATCTTGGCGACGTCCTGCAGCAGGAAGGTCTCGAGCTCCTTCAGGTCATGCAGCGCCACCAGGATCTCGATATCGCGCGCCCCGGTCACGACGTGCACGGCGAACACCTCCTCGAGGGCCGCCAGTTCCTGCGCCACCTCCTCCGCCGGCCGTCCCTGCACCTCGATCCCCACGGCGAGCAGTACCTGGTAGCCGAGGGCCGCGAAGTCCGTGACCGCCACCACGCGCATGGCGTTGACGTTCTCCAGGCGCCGGATGCGCGCGCCCACCGTCGCCGGTGAGATCTTGAGGCTGCGTGCGATCTTCTGGTTGGTGGCCCGCCCGTCCGCCTTGAGCGCGGTAATGATGTGGCGGTCGATGTCGTCGAGCTCGTAGGTCTGGGCTGCGCTCATGCGTTGCCCTCAAGGCTGCTGCCGTGCGTTGCCATCTTCAGTACACCTCGAAGAGCGCCGCCGCCCCCATGCCCCCGGCGGTGCACATGGTCACGATGACCCAGCGCACGCCACGGCGGCGTCCCTCGATGAGCGCATGCCCCACCAGGCGCGCGCCGCTCATGCCGTAGGGGTGGCCGATCGCGATCGCACCGCCGTCGACGTTGAAGCGCTCGTTGTCGATCCCGAGCCGGTCGCGGCAGTAGAGCGTCTGCACCGCGAACGCCTCATTGAGCTCCCAGAGGCCGATGTCGGCGACCTTGAGGCCGTGCCGGGCGAGGAGCTTAGGCACCGCGAACACCGGACCAATGCCCATCTCCTCGGGCGCGCAGCCCGCGACCGCCATGCCCCGGTAGGCCCCGAGGGGCTTCAGGTTGCGCTGCTGCGCGAGCTGGCCTTCCATGACGACCACCGCGGCGGCGCCGTCGGAGAGCTGCGAGGCGTTGCCCGCCGTGATGTTGCTGCCCTTCTCGATGAGCTTGCCCCCGGACCACACCGGCTCGAGCTTCGCAAGACCTGCAAGCGTGGTATCGGCGCGGTAGCCCTCGTCCTGCTGCAGCAGCGTCGGCTCGCTGTGGCTCGCCCCGCTCGCCTTGTCCGTGACGAGCTTGCTGCTCGGCAGCGGCACGATCTCCGCCTCGAAGCGCCCCGCCGCGTAGGCGGCCGCCACGCGCTGCTGGCTCTGCAGTGCGTAGCGGTCCTGCGCATCGCGACTTATACCGTAGCGCGCCGCGACCACCTCGGCGGTCTCGATCATGGGCACGTACATGTTCGGGGAGGCGCTGAGCACCGCTTCCGACTGCGCCCGGTAAGTATTCAGGTGCTTGTTCTGGGTGAGGCTGATCGACTCGACGCCTCCGGCGACGACGATGTCCATGCCATCCACCATCACCTGCTTGGCGGCGGTGGCGATGGCCATGAGGCCCGAGGCGCACTTGCGATCGAGGCTCATGCCGGCGACGCTCGCCGGCAGCCCGCCCGTCACGACCGTCAGGCGCCCGATGTTATAGCCCTGGCTCCCCTGCTGCGTCGCGCAGCCGAGCACCAGGTCCTCAACCTGCGCACCATCGATGCCGGCGCGGCGCACCGCTTCGCGCACCGCGTGACCGGAGAGCACCGGGGCTTCCGTGTCGTTGAAGGCGCCGCGGAAGGCCTTGCCGATCGGGGTGCGGGCGGTGGAAACGATGACTGCTTCGCGCACTTTGGAGTCTCCTGCAGGATCTTTAGAAATACAGCCGGCTCAGGGTATCGGCCACGCACACCGGCTTCTCCAGGCCTTCCGCCTCGAGCGTCACACGCATCTTCACCTGCACGGCACCACCGCCCAGGTCATCCACGCCGAGGATCTCGGCACGCGCGCGCAGCCGCGCGCCCGAGCGCAATGCGGCCGGGAAGCGCACGCGGTCGACCCCGTAGTTGATGCCGTGCCGCATCCCTTCCGCACGCGCCAGCTGCGGCAGGAAATAGTTGACTAGCGACAGCGACAGGAAGCCGTGGGCAATGGTGCCGCCGAAGGGGCCCTGGGCCGCACGTGCAGCGTCGATGTGGATCCACTGGTGATCCCCGGTGGCATCGGCGAACAGGTTGATGCGCTCCTGGTCCACCACCAACCATTCGGTGGGGCCGAAGCTGCGCCCGATGGCATCCAGGTACTCCTTCGCCGAACGAAACACTGCCGCTGTCATATCAGTCCTTTGCGCTAAGGCCGTCAGGCGCGCTGGCTCGACACCGAAACGATCTCCCCGGTCATGTAGCTCGCAAGGTCACTCGCCAGGAACACGATGACGTTGGCGATCTCCCACACTTCCGCGGTGCGCCCGAAGGCCTCGCGGCGCTTAAGCTCGCCCAGCAGCTCCTCGCTCGTCACGCGGTTGAGGAAGGCATGCATGGCGATGCTGGGAGCCACGGCGTTGATGCGCACACCGTGCGCGGCGGCCTCGATCGCAGAACAGCGGGTGAAGGCCATGACGCCCGCCTTGGCGGCCGCGTAGTGCGCCTGCAGCGCCTGCGCGCGCCAGCCGAGCACCGAGGCGTTGTTGATGATGGCGCCGGCGCCGTTGGCGTACATGTGCGGCAGCACCGCGCGCGTCATGCGGAACACGCTGGTGAGGGAGACGTCCAGCACTTTGGCCCACTGCTCGTCCGTCATCTCGGTGACCGCCACCGAGCCGCCGAGCCCTGCATTGTTGACGAGGACGTCCACGCGCCCCATGGCGGCGGTGGCCGCGGCGATGAGCGCGCGCACGTCCGGTTCGCGCGTCACGTCGCACAGCTTGCCTTCCACCTTATCCGGTTCGATCGCCCGCAGCCGCTCGACGGCCTCGGCGAGGCGCCGCTCGTGCAGGTCGCTGACGAACACGTGCGCGCCCTCCTCGAGGCAGCGCCGGGCGGTGGCAAAGCCGATGCCGGTGCCGGCAGCGGCGGTCACCAGCACGCGCTTGCCGGCGAGCAGGTTTTTGCCGCTCGGATAGGGGGGCACCTGCACGGGTGTGTTCATGTGCCGTAGACCTTCTTGGGCGCGCGGCGCCTGGCGAGGAGCGCGCCGACCGCGGCGCCGACTTCGGACGGGGCCCAGCGGGCGTGCTTGTCGACCTGCGGACCGTCGTTCCAGCCTTCGTCGATCATGATCCTGCCCCCCTCGAGCTCGAACACGCACCCGCTGACGGCGCGCGACTCGGCGCTGCCGAGCCACACCACCACGGGTGCGATGTTCTGCGGGTCCTGCACATCGAACCCCGCATCGGGGCGCTTCATCTTGTCCGCAAAGGCCTGCTCGGTCATGCGCGTACGCGCCGCCGGCGCCAGGGCGTTGGCCGTGATGCCATAGCGCCCGAGTTCCGCGGCCTGCACCAGGGTGAGGCTCGCGATGCCGCCCTTGGCCGCGGCATAGGCGCTTTGCGCGATGCTGCCATTGAGCCCCGCGCCCGAGGAGGTATTGATGATGCGCGCATCGACCGGCTTGCCCTGCTTGGCGCAGCCGCGCCAGTAGTCGACCGCGTGGCGCGCCACGCAGAAGTGGCCGCGCAGGTGCACCTTCAGGGTCGCGTCCCACTCCTCCGGCGTCGCGCTCACGAACATGCGGTCGCGCACGAAACCGGCATTGTTGACGATGACGTCGAGGCCCCCGAAATGCTCCAGGGCCGTGCCGACGATGCGCCCGGCGCTGTCCCAGTCCGAGACGTCATCGCCGTTGGCCACCGCTTCTCCGCCTGCGGCCCGGATCTCCTCCACGACCGCCTGGGCGGTGGCGTCGTCGCGCCCGAGGCCGGCGAGGCTGGTGCCGAGGTCATTCACGACCACCCTGGCACCCTCGCGCGCGAAGGCGAGCGCATAGGCGCGCCCGAGGCCGCGCCCGGCGCCCGTCACGATCACGATCCTGCCTGCGCACAGTCCAGCCATATCCTTACAGCCTCTCGATGATGGTGACGTTCGCCTGCCCGCCGCCTTCGCACATGGTCTGCAGGCCGAAGCGCTTGCCGCGGCGCTCGAGCTCGTGCAGGAGCGTGGTCATGAGCTTCGCCCCGGTGGCTCCCAGCGGGTGCCCGAGGGCGATCGCGCCACCGTTGACGTTGACGCGCGCCATGTCGGCCTTGAGCTCGCGCTCCCAGGCCAGCACCACCGAGGCGAAGGCCTCGTTGATCTCGATGAGATCGATGTCGGTGAGCTGCATGCCGCTCTTGGCGAGCGCGTACTGCGTCGCCGGAATCGGCGCGGTCAGCATCCACACCGGGTCCGCGCCGCGCACCGAGATGTGGTGGATGCGCGCACGCGGCTTGAGGCCGAGGCGCCGCACCGCACCCGCCGAGGCGATCAGGAGCGCGGCGGCGCCGTCGGCGATCTGGCTTGCCACCGCCGCGGTGATGCGCCCACCCGGGACGAGCGGCTGCAGCTGTGCCATTTTCTCGAGCGTCGTACCGAGCCGCGGCGTCTCATCGGTCTCGAGTCCATTCAGCGGCGCGATCTCGCGCTTGAAGTAGCCGCGCTCGAGGGCCTCCAGCGCACGGCGGTTGCTCTCCAGCGCGAACTCCTCCATGTCGCGGCGGCTGATGTGCCATTTACCGGCGATCATCTCCGCTGCGCGGAACTGCGAGACCTCCTGGGTCCCGTAGCGCTCACGCCAGCCCTTTGAGCCTGAGAAGGGATCACTCTGTCCGTACGCCGAGCCGGCCACCATGGCGGCACTGATCGGGATCTGGTTCATCGTCTGTACGCCCCCGGCGACGATCAGGTCCTGCGTGCCGCTCATCACTGCCTGCGCGGCGAAGTGCACCGCCTGCTGCGAGGAGCCGCACTGGCGGTCGATGGTGGTGCCGGGCACCTCATCAGGCAGGCCGGCCGCGAGCCAGCAGGTGCGCGCGATGTCACCGGCCTGGGCCCCGATCTGGTCGACGCAGCCGAAGATGACGTCCTCCACCTGCGCAGGATCGACGCCGGTACGCTGAAGCAGCGCCGTGATGGCGTGGGCGCCGAGGTCTGCGGCGTGCACGCCCGCGAGCGTGCCTTTCTTCTTGCCGGTCGGGGTGCGTACCGCCCCGATGATGTAGGCCTCGTTGCTCATCGTTCGATTCCTCTAGCCGGTTGCGGCAAATGTCTGATCGGGTCCCAGGGCGAGCCCGGAGCACACCAGCGCCTGCAGGCGCCGCGCGTGGAAGCTGCGCTCACCCCAGGCCCCGGCGAGCGCCCAGGCGCGCTTCATGAAGAAATGCAGATCGAGCTCCCAGGAGTATCCCATCGCGCCATGCACCTGGATCGCGGTGCGCGCGGCGAGCTCGGCGGCATCGCTGGCGGCGAGTTTGGCATGCGAGGCGCAGGCCTCGGTGCGCGCATCCGTGCCGCCAAGCCGCGTGGCGGCTGCATACACGACCGGGCGCGCGAACTCGAGCTTCACGGCAACGCTCGCCAGGTGGTGCTTCACCGCCTGGTAGGAGCCGATCGGCTTACCGAACTGCACCCGCTCCTTGGCGTATTCGGACGCGAGCGCGAGCATGCGCTCGGTGAGCCCGAGGCATTGCGCCGCGCTGAACACGCTGCCGCGGTTCAAAATCCGCGCGCCGACCTCAGCGGCGCGCGCGCCGCTGACGAGCGTGATGCCGCCGGTGACGGAGGTAAGGTCCGGCTCGAGCAGCCGGCGTCCGGCATCCACCGAGGCGCGCACCGGCGCCTTCACCGCGTCCGCGGCGGCCAGCAGGATGCCGCGCGGCGTGCACAGCAGCCAGTGGCTCAAGCCCGGGGGCGCGTTCACCAGGGGATTCTGCGGGTGGGCGACCGCGACGCGCGCCTCACCGCTCGCCACTGACGGCAGCAGCGCCGCCGCGGCGGGTGCGTCTGCGAGTTCCGTGAGGGCCGGCACCGCGAGCGCTGCCTGCTCGATCAGTGGCTCGGGCAGGACGGCGCGGCCGGCCTCTTCCGCGAGCAGCACGAAGTCGGCATCGGCAAGTCCGAGTCCGCCGCTGGCAGCGGGGGCGCGCACGCCGAACAGCCCCAGGTCCGCGAGGCGCTGCCAGCGCGTCTGCGCGTCGGCGTCACGGCCGTCGAAGAGTGCCCGCAGGGCCTGCGGCGCACACAGGTCCGCGGTGAGCTCCCGAAAGGCTGCGGCCATCATTCGCTGTTCGTCGGTGAAGGTGAAGTCCATCGGTGCGTCAGCCGCGCGGCAGGCCGAGCAGCCGCTCGGCGATCAGGTTGCGCTGGATTTCGTTGGTGCCCGCATAGATGGGGCCGGCGAGGGAGAAGATGAAGCCCTCGAGCCAGGCATCGGTGTCTTCGCTAGCCGCCCCCGGCAGCAGCTCCGCGCGCGTCCCGAGCAGGCTCATGGCGGTGCGATGCAGCTCGAGGTCGAGCTCGGACCAGAAGATCTTGTTGAGGCTCGCCTCGACCCCGATGGAGCCCCCCGCCATCAGGCGGCTCGCCGTGCGGTAGGTATTGAGGGCATAGGCCTCCGCGTCCATCCAGGCCTGCGCGACACGGCCCACCAGCGCAGGATCCGCAGACGCGGCGCGGCTCCTCCACAGCTCGACCAGCCGCCGGGCAGCCACCTGGAAGCGCGCCGGACTCCTCAGCATCAGGCCGCGCTCGAAGCCTGCGGTCGCCATGGCGATGTGCCAGCCCTGGCCCTCCTCCCCCAGGCGGTTAGCCACCGGCACGCGCGCGTCCTCGAAGAAGATCTCGGCAAAACCGGGCTCACCGTGGATCTGGCGGATGCCGCGCACCCGCACGCCCGGGTGGCGCAGCGGCACGAGAATGAAGGTGAGGCCGCGGTGGCGCTCGGCGGCCGCATCGGTGCGGAAGATGCCGAAGGCCCAGTCGGCGAATGCGGCCCGCGATGACCAGATCTTGTGGCCCCGGAGCACGTAACTGTCGCCCTCGCGCACCGCGGTGGCGCGCAGCGCCGCCAGATCCGAGCCCGACTGCGGCTCGCTCCAGGCCTGCGCCCAGATCTCTTCGCCCGCGGCCATGGCCGGCAGGTAGCGGGCCTTCTGGGCCGCGCTGCCGAATTCCATGAGCGTCGGTCCTAAGAGAAAGATACCGTTCTGATTCACGCGCAGCGGGGCAGCGGCGCGGTAGTACTCCTCCTCGAACACCAGCCAGTCGATGAGGTTCGCGCCGCGCCCGCCGTACTCCTTCGGCCAGGTGATCATGCCGTAGTTGCCGCGCGCGAGCGTGCGCTCCCATTCGCGGTGCTGCGCGAAGCCCGCCTCGCTCTCGAGGGTCTTCAAGGGCGTCGCCGGCACGTTGGCGGCCAGCCACGCGCGCACCTCGGCGCGGAAGCGCTGCTGCTCGGCGGTGAAGGTGAGGTCGAGCGCCATGGCAGCTACTTCAGTACTTGGCGCTCTTCTTGTCCTTGACGAAGGCGTCGCGGGCCTTCTGGGAGTCCTCGTGCAGGTACATCTCCAGCGTGAAGCCCTGCTCGAAGCGGTAGCCGTGGTCAACGTCGCGCGGCTCAAGCCCGTTCAGGGCCTCCTTGGCGAGCACCAGCGCCCTGCGGCTCTTGGCGGCGATGACTCCTGCGAACTCGCGCGCCTGCGCGAGGAGTTCCGCCACCGGCACCACCTTTTCCACCGCTCCCAGGCGGTAGGCCTCATGGGCCGGGATGCGCCCGCCGGTGAAGAAGGCGGCGCGCACCTTGTGCAGCGGCAGCATGCGCGACAGATGCGAGGCACCGCCCATGGCGCCGCGATCGATCTCCGGGAGCGAGAAGTAGGCATCCTCGGCGGCGATCACGACGTCACTCGCACCGCACACCCCGATGCCGCCGCCGATGACGAAGCCGTGCACCGCGGTGACCACGGGTACCTCGCAGGCGCGCACGGCGCGGAAGGTGCGGTAGTTGCCCCGGTTCAGGTCGACGATGCGCTCGGGGTGCTGCTGCATCTCCTTGATGTCGACCCCGGCGCAGAAGCCCGTGCCCTCCGCGCGGATGAGCAGGCAGCGCACCTCCGGCAGCGCGCCGCTCGCAGTGATGATCCCGGCGAGCTCGTTCCAGCCCTTGGAGTCGAGCGCGTTGACCGGCGGATGGTCGAGGATGACTTCCCCGACGTGCCCGTGGATTTCTGTGCGGATGGCCATGATCCCCCTCCTTCAGGCCCCGGCGCTTACACGCCGCGGCCGCATTTTCAGGCTGCCAGCGGCGCCCCAAGGGCAGCCAGGCGCTCACGCGCCTCGCGCACGATGCCTTCGATCAGCTCATCACAGCCGGGCAGGTCCTGCAGCCGCCCGGCAACCATGCCGGTGGCGAGCAGTCCGCGCTGCGGCTCGCCTGCGATCATGGAGCGCTGGAACATCACCGGCGCGATCGCCGCCATCAGGGACTGGCCGAAGCTCATCTCCGAGGCGTGCCCCATCTTGCGCGCCGATGCCAGCAGCTGCGTGACGCTGGCACCGGTGAGGCGCTTCATCTGCCAGGCACTGGAGAGCGCGAGCATCAGCATGCGCGCCCGCCCGGCCTTCTCGATGCGTGCCAGCGTCTCGTTGCGGATCATGCGCTGCGGCATGCCGTCGATCTTGGTAGTGAGCAGGATGTCATCGGTGCCGGCGCGCGTGTAGCGCTCCTTGGTCGGCTGCGGCACCGGGCAGTCGCGCGTCATGAGAAAACGCGTGCCCATGGCGATGCCCTGCGCACCGTAGGCGAGCGCGGCCGCAAGCCCGCGGCCGTCCGCGAATCCACCCGCGGCGATCACCGGCACCTTCACCGCGTCCAGCACCTGCGGCAGCAGCACGGTGCTCGCCACCGAGCCGGTGTGTCCGCCACCCTCCCCGCCCTGCACCACCAGCATGTCGACCCCGAGCTCGATCATCTTCTTCGCGTGCTTGACGGCCCCGACCGTGGGTATGCAGGCGATGCCGGCATCGCGGAAGCGCGCGATCATCTTCTTGTCGGGGCCGCGGCCGAAGCTCACCGCGGTCACCTTGCGCTCGATGATGATGTCGACGATGCGCTCGGCACCGGGCTGGAACATGTGGAAGTTGACGCCGAACGGGGCGTTCGTAAGGGCGCGCACCTTGTCGATGGCAGGTCCGACCTCCTCGGGACTCAATACCGCCGCCGCCAGAAACCCGAAGGCCCCGGCGTTGCAGGAGGCGCCGACGAGCTCCGGGCGTGCCACCCACCCCATCGCGGTCTGGATGATCGGGTGGCGGCACCCGAGGCGCTGGCACAGGAGTGTGTTGAGCGGGTCACTCATGCCGGCTTGGCGTCCCGCGTCTCCCCGAGGCGCGGATTACCCTTGATGACGCCCGCGCGCAGCTCATGCGGATCGAGGCGCCGGATGATCTCGAGCTGCTGCGGCGTCGGCGTGGCGGTCATGGCGGGCGTGCCCGCGCTCTCGAGCGCGAAACCCGTGGCGGCCTGCACCTGGCCCAGGGTCACGCCCGGATGCAGCGAGCGCACCCGGATCGCATGGTCCTTGCCGGTGAAATCGAGCACGCACAGGTCGGTGACGATGAGGCGCAGGTCCAGGTGCGCCGCACTCGCCCCTGCCGGCCAGCGCGCCGGGTTGTAGCCGACGCCGCCGACAATATCGACCTCGCCGCGCACGAACACGCGCACCGAGTGATTGGGCACGAACATGGAATTGAGGTGACTGATGCTATTGCCCGGCAGGCCGCGCATGCCGAGCATCTGCACCTTGGGCCGCTGCAGGTCGCCGATGCCGGAAAGATTGGTCTGCCCGAAGCGGTCGATCTGGATCGGGCCGATCATGACGTGCCGCCGCCCGCCCCACACGCAGTCGAACACGCGCGCGAAGGACATGTAGCCGGACGTCTTGGTGCGATAGCCGCCGCGCGGCCCGAGCGGCACCGGTTCCTCGACCAGGAACGCCTCGGCGTCGGTCATCATGAGTTCCGGGGAGTGGGTGAGCTTGGCAAGACTCGCCGCCAGGCGCGGCACCACGCCGATCCCGGAGGCCAGCACCTCGCCGTTGCCGCGCCAGGCTTCGGAGGCGGCCACCACCAGCAGTTCCGCGAGAGTGATGTCGGTGCCCATGACTAGAAGACCGGTGGTGGCAGGCGCGACAGGCGCGCAGCGCCACCGACGCGCGCCAGGTAATCCTCATCGCTCGGTTGCACGAAATCTGCCGCGTAGCGCTCCCAGCCGCCACTCTCGGTGGCGAGCGCGCAGTAGGCCTTCAGGTGCTCCAGGTCCCAGCCGTAGGCCGGAGGGTTGGAGGTCGGGTGGGCGCCGAAGCGCGCGGCGACCACGCCCGAGATGTAGCTGCGCTCGACGGTGTTGAAGCGCGCCGCCTCGCTGTGCTCAAGGTCGAGCCGCTCGCACAGCTCCTCACAGCTTACGTAGCAGTGCGTCGCGGCGCGCGCGAACTGCTCATCGAAGTAAGGATCCGGCCCGAGCGTCTGCACGTTCCCCAGGCGGTCGGCGCGGTCGACGTGCAGTAATGCCGTATCGAGCCTGAGCGCCGGCATGGCGAGCAGCAGCTCGCCGTCGGCATACGGGGAGGTGACGGTGCGGAACTCCGGGTTCAGGGTCATGACGTCCGTGGCGAGGCCCACGCGGGTGGGCAGGAACGGCACGCGCATGCCGGCGGCGCGCAGTCCCCACTGCAGCAGCCCCTCGTCGAGCTCGCGCGCCTCGATGCTGCCGGACTCGCGCGCGCGCCGGAACCAGGGTTCCACCGGGATGGCATCGAGGGAGACAAAGCCATAGATGAGCTTCCTCACCTTGCCGGCCGCGCACAGCATGCCGACGTCGGGTCCGCCGTAGGCGACGACCGTCAGGTCCTTGAGCGCCGAGCGCAGGATCGCGCGGATGAGCGCCATCGGCTTGCGGCGCGGCCCCCAGCCGCCGATGCCGATCGTCATGCCGTCCCGCAGCTTGTCAGCCACCGCGGCGGCCGTGAGCGTCTTATCGAGCATGCGCGCCCCTCAACCGGGCGGTGGCGACCAGCGGTGTCCCCACAGGTCCCCGATAACGCTCTGGGTCGGCACCCAGGTGCGCCAGTCCGGCTGCATGCCGTGACAGCCGAACTCCAGATCAAAGCCTCCCGGGGTCTGCACGTAGAAGGACACCATGAAGTCATTCGAGTGCTTGCCGAGCGATGAGGAGATGTGGGCGCCGGCGGCCACGCAGCGATCGAGCGCGTAGCCGACGTCATCGAGCGTCTTCGCCTCGAGCATGATGTGCACGGCGCCGGAGAGCGCGGGCATCCCGACGAGCGCAAGACTGTGGTGCCTTGGGCAGGCGGCGTGCATGAAATGGATGCCGAGCTTCGGATCAGCCGCGTTCGGGCTCATGGCGAGCCACATCTCGTCGGTGTCCGCAAACCCCAGGCGCTGGTAGAACGCGCGCGCCGCGGCGAGCTGCGGCGCGGGCAGCACGGCGTGCCCCATGCCGACGTCGCCGGCCACGAAACCGCTCAGGCCGCGCGGCGAGGCGAACGGGGTGTAGTCGTAGGTGCGGCCGTGGAACAACTCGAGCGCGTTGCCGCAGGGGTCCTGGCAGAAGGCGAGCTGGCGCACCGCACGGCTGGCCGCCTCCGCGGCCGTCCCCTCGCGCACCTCGATCTTCGCAGACTTCAGCGCCGCGATCGTCGCCTCCAGCTCCGGGGCGTCCTTGAATTCCCAGCCGCAGCTGACGAAACGGTTCTGCTTGCCGGGGATCACCGCGATGCGAAACGGGCGCTCATCGATGCGCAAGCGCAGGCTGCCATCGGCGCCCGCCGCTGCCTCCATGAGACCGAGCACCTCGACCGCGAACTTGCGCCACTGCGCGACGTCCGCCGCTTCGACCACCACGTAGCCCAGGGATCTGACTGTCATAGGATTGCCGGGGACAATAATAGAGAGTCTGCACGCTTTGGTGCGCGGCCTGCGGGCGATGCGAGAACCGACGGCGATTCGCGGCCCGGATTGCGAGATTAAGCCGTGTAGGGCGTCATTGCAAGCAGAACTCGGGATTCTGAGGCACTGATATTACGCAAATGAACGATAATCAGCGCAGGAGCGCGAGCCAGTCGTGATCGCTCGGGCCTGAGACGAGAAAGAACGGATTGAGCACTTCTGCGCGCGTGTTGTAGCGCAGCACCGCGCCCTCGAGGGTGCGCACCGCTCCGCCTGCGCCCTCCACCACCGCGTGGGCGGCCGCGGTGTCCCATTCGCTGGTCGGCCCCAGGCGAGGGTACACGTCCGCTGCACCCTCGGCGACCATGCAGAACTTGAGTGAGCTGCCGACCGGGACGAGTTGGTGCGGACCTAAGCGCGCAAGGAAGGCATCGAGGGAGTCGCCGCGGTGCGAGCGGCTGCCCACCACCCGCACCCGGCTCGCACTCTGGGCGCTGACCCGGATGGCAACGCCGGCCTGCGTGCCGGTCGCACGCCAGGCGCCCTGGCCCGGGATCCCCTGGTAGCTCGTGTCGCGCACCGGCACATACACGACCCCAAGCGCCGGCGCGTGGCCCTCGATGAGGGCGATGTTGACCGTGAACTGTCCGTTGCGCGAAATGAACTCCTTGGTGCCATCCAGAGGGTCGACCAGCCAGTAGCGCTGCCAGCGCGAGCGCTCGCTGTAGGGCAGGTCGGCGTCTTCCTCCGAGAGCACCGGGATCGCGGGCGTGAGGGCGTGCAGCGCATCCTCGATCAGCCGGTGCGCGCGCAGGTCAGCGACCGTGAGCGGGGAGTCATCGGCCTTGGAGGTCGTGAGGATGTCGGCCGCCGCGTAGACCTCGAGGATCTCCGCCCCGGCGCGCCGGGCGATGCCGGTCACCGCGCCCAGGAGCTGCGCCGGCTCGGCGCTCATGCCGGAACCGTGACCTTCAGGCTCTCGAGGTGGCGGATGATGTGCTCGGCCGCCGCATCCGCGTCCATCGCCGTGGTGGCGATGCGGATCTCGGCGTCCTCCGGCGCCTCGTAGGGGGAGTCGATGCCGGTGAAGTTCTTCAGCTCCCCGCGCCGCGCCTTCTTGTAGAGCCCCTTGACGTCGCGCCGCTCGGCTTCCGCGAGCGGCGTGTCGATGAAGACCTCGATGAATTCCCCGGCGGCAAAGAGCTCGCGCGCCATGCGCCGCTCGGAGCGGAACGGGGAGATGAAGGACACCAGCACGATGAGTCCCGCATCCACCATGAGTTTCGAGACCTCCGCCACGCGGCGGATGTTCTCGACGCGGTCCTGCGCGGTGAAGCCCAAGTCCTTGTTGAGGCCATGGCGCACGTTGTCGCCATCGAGGAGGTAGGTGTGGCGGCCTTCGGCGGCGAGGCGCTTCTCGATGCGGTTGGCGATGGTGGACTTGCCGGCCCCCGAGAGCCCGGTGAGCCACAGCACGCAGGCACGCTGGCCCTTCTGGCGCGCGCGCAGCTGCTTGTTCACATCGAGCGCCTGCCAGTGCACGTTCTGCGAGCGGCGCAGCGCGAAGTTGATCAGCCCGGCACCCACGGTGCTGTTGCTCAGGCGGTCGATGAGGATGAAGCCGCCGAGCTCGCGGTTCTCGGCGTAGGGCTCGAAGGGGATCGGGCGATCGAGCTCGAGCTCGCAGACGCCGATATCGTTGAGCTCCAGGCGCTCGGCGGGCAGCTCATCGAGGGTGTTGACGTTGATCTTGTGCTTGAGCGGCGTGATGGTCGCGGTCACCGTGCGGGTGCCCGACTTCATGAGGTAGGCGCGGCCCTGCAGCATCGGCTCCTCGTGCATCCACACGATGGTGGCCTCGAACTGGCTCGCCACCTGCGGCGGGGCGGCGCCGCTGGCGATGACGTCGCCGCGACTCACGTCCACTTCCGAAGTGAGTGTCAGGGTGATGGACTGTCCGGCGACGGCGCGCTCGAGGTCGCCGGCGGCCGTGACGATGCGCGCCACCTGGCTCTCACGTCCCGAGGGCAGCACGCGGATGCGGTCGCCGCGCGCCACGGCGCCGCTCGCGATCTGGCCGGCGAAGCCGCGGAAATCCGCGTTGGGGCGGTTCACCCACTGCACCGGCAGGCGGAACCCCTTATCGGTGGCCGCGTCCGGCAGCGCCACCCGCTCCAGGTGCTCCATGAGGGTCGGGCCCTGGTACCAGGGCATGTTGCTGCCGCGCTCGATGATGTTGTCCCCATACACCGCCGACAGCGGGATCGGGGTGATGGCGGCAAGTCCGATGCGCGCGGCAAACTCAGCGTAGTCGCCGACGATCGAGTCGAAGGTGGCCTGCGAGTAGTCCGCGAGGTCCATCTTGTTGACCGCGAGCACCACGCGCGAGATGCCGAGCAGGCGCACTAGGAAGCTGTGGCGGCGCGTCTGCGTCAGCACGCCCTTGCGGGCATCGATCAGGATGACGGCCAGATCCGCCGTGGAGGCCCCCGTCACCATGTTGCGCGTGTACTGCTCGTGCCCCGGGGTGTCGGCCACGATGAACTTGCGCCGCTCGGTCGAGAAGAAGCGGTAGGCGACGTCGATCGTGATGCCCTGCTCGCGCTCGGCAGCGAGTCCGTCGACCAGCAGCGCAAAATCGAGCTCCGCGCCGCGCGTGCCGAGCTTCTTCGAGTCGCGCTCGAGCGCGCTCAGCTGGTCATCGAAGATCATTTTCGACTCGTACAGCAGCCGCCCGATGAGCGTCGACTTGCCATCATCCACCGAGCCGCAGGTGATGAAGCGCAACAGGCTCTTGTGTTCGTGCGCCGTGAGATAAGCGCCGATGTCGCTCGCGATGAGGTCGGACTGGTGCGCCATTTAGAAGTACCCCTCCTGCTTCTTCTTCTCCATCGAGGCGGCGGCGTCGTGGTCGATGACGCGGCCCTGGCGCTCGGAGGTGGTAGTGAGCAGCATCTCCTGGATGATGGCGGGCAGCGTGTCGGCGGCGCTCTCCACCGCGCCCGTGAGCGGGTAGCAGCCGAGGGTGCGGAAGCGCACCTTGCGCATCACCGGGCGCTCGCCCGGCTTCAGCGGCATGCGCTCATCGTCGACCATGATGAGGGCGCCATCGCGCTCCACCACCGGGCGCTCGGCGGCAAAGTACAGGGGCACGATCGGGATCTGCTCAAGGTAGATGTACTGCCAGATGTCGAGCTCCGTCCAGTTCGACAGCGGGAACACGCGCAGGCTCTCGCCCGGGTGCTTGCGCGCGTTGTAGAGCGACCACAGCTCCGGGCGCTGCTGCTTGGGATCCCAGCGGTGCTGCGCGGAGCGGAACGAGAAGATGCGCTCCTTGGCGCGGCTCTTCTCCTCGTCGCGCCGCGCACCGCCGAAGGCGGCATCGAAGCCGTACTTGTCGAGCGCCTGCTTGAGCGCCTGCGTCTTCATGACGTCGGTATGCACCTGCGAGCCGTGCGTGAAGGGACCGATCCCCTGGCGCAGGCCGTCCTGATTCACATGCACCAGCAGCTGCATGCCGAGCTTCTGCACCATGGCATCGCGGAACTGGTACATGGCCTTGAATTTCCACGTGGTGTCCACGTGCAGCAGCGGAAACGGCGGCACCGCCGGGAAGAACGCCTTCACCGCCAGGTGCAGCATCACGGCGCTGTCCTTGCCGATCGAGTAGAGCATCACCGGGCGCTCACACTCGGCGAGCACCTCGCGCATGATGTGGATGCTCTCGGCCTCCAGGCGCTGCAGGTGCGTGAGCGCCGCGGCGGCGTGCGCCGGCTCCCTGAGCTTGGCTTCAGTCAATTTACGGCTCCCCGCATGCCGTGTACCCCTCGCGTGCGTTGACTTATCAAGTGATAAGTCCTAGTCTTAAATTGTGGCTGTCAAAAGTCAAGCGCCGCCGCCACCACCCCGGAGCCGTGCCGAGGAATCCGGGCGCGAGGTGATCATGGACGCAGCCGAGCGGCTGTTCGCCGAGCGCGGCATCGATGCCGTATCGCTGCGCACCATCAACGCCGAGGCCGGCTACAGCGTCGCCGCCCTGCACTACCACTTCGGCACCCGCGACGGGCTCATCCGCGCGCTGCTCGAACGCGCACAGCCGCAGATGTTCGCGCAGCGCGCCGCCATGATAGCGACCCTGAGCGCGCAAGACGCGCCGCCGCTTGCGGGCATCGTCGCAGCGCTCGTCCTGCCACTCACCGCCGGGATGCTCGAGGATTTCCCCGCGAGCATCGCGAAGCTGCGCTTCCTCGTGCGCCTGTCGTTCGACCGCTCGCCCTACCTGGCCCGCACCATCGAGGACAGCTTCGCGCTGTTTCGGCCGCTGCTGCGCCGGGCGCTGCCTGCGGTCGATGAGCGCACCCTCACGCGGCGCTGGCGCTTCGCCGCGGATCTGGCGCAGCAGGCCCTCGCCAACGCGCTCGAGGGGCACCTCGGATCCCCGCCCGGGGTGACACCGCGGCGAGCGCAGTTCGAGCGCTTCATCGGCGACCTCATCGCCTTCATCGGTGGCGGCCTCAACGCTGCTGCCCACGAGGAGACTCACCCGCAGGCGCCTGCGCGCAGCGGCGCGAGCAGCCGCTCGGCAGCGCTGTAGGGGTCCAGGCGCCGCGCCCGCACCTCCTCGAGGAGCGCAGCCCCGGCGCGCACCTGCAGCTGCGCGAGCACCCCTGCGCGTGCCAGCGCCAGGAACTGCGCCTCGCAACGCCGGGCGCACTGGCGCTCAAACTCGCCGCTGCCCTGAAGATAGGCGCGGTGCGCATCGAGCGCCGCCACGATCGCATCGCCCCCCTCGCCGCGCGCGGCCACCGCGCGCAGCAGCGGGGTCCTCCAGGCGCCAGCGCCGTCGCCGCCCTCGCGCAGGTGCAGCAGGAGTTCCAGATGCCGGCAGGTCGCCTCGCAGCCCTCGCGGTCGGCCTTGTTGAGCACCAGGATCTCGCCGGCCTCGAGCAGGCCCGCCTTCATGGCCTGCATCTCATCGCCTGAGCCCGGCACCGCCACGATGATGGTGGAGTGCGCGAGCCTTACGATGTCCAGCTCCTCCTGGCCGACCCCGACGGTCTCGACGATGACGAGCTCGTAGCCCATCGCATCGAGCACCAGGGTCGCATCGTAGGTCGAGCGCGACAGCCCGCCGTGCGCCCCGCGCGTGGCCAGCGAGCGGATGAATACCCCTGCATCGAGCGCATGGCGGCTCATGCGCACCCGGTCGCCGAGGATCGCCCCGCCGGTGAAGGGGCTCGTCGGGTCGATGGCGAGCACCGCGACGCGGCGCCCGCGGCGGCGCTCCTCCGTGATCAGCATGTCAACGAGGGTGGACTTGCCCGCCCCCGGGGGGCCGGTGATGCCCACCACGTGGGCGCGCCCGGTGGCCGGGAAGATGGCCCGCAGCACCTCGCGGCCGCGCAGGTCGCCATCATCCAGCCAGCGGATGGCGCGGGCGCCAGCGGCTACCCTGCCGGCCAGGACCTCCGCGGCGATGTCCATCACGGTTGCGGCGGCTGCGGCGCGCCGCGCGTGCCCCACCAGGCGCGCAGGTACGCCACGATGTCGCGCGTGTCGGTGCCCATGGTGAAGACCTTGGCGAAGCCCGCCGCCTGCAGCAGCGGCAGGTCCTCCTCCGGGATCACCCCGCCGGCCACGAGCAGCTTGTCGGCGGCGCCTTGCGCCTTGAGCAGCTGCGCGAGACGCGGCAGGTTGCGCGTGTGCCCGGCCGAGAGGCTCGAGACCCCCACCACGTCGACGTCCTCCTGGATCGCCGCGTTCGCCACCGCCTCGGGGGTCTGCTTGAGGCCGGTGAAGATCACCTCCATCCCGGCCTCGCGCAACGCATGCGCAACGACGGTGATGCCGACCGTGTGCGTGTCCATGCCGAGCTTGGCGAGCAGGATGCGCAGCGGACGCCCCGGGATTTCGGCCACCTCACACCCCCGTCAGCTGGCTGTCCGGTGTATGCACGCCGAACACGTCCCGCATCGCATCGCACAGCTCTCCGTGCGTGGCGTACACCTTCACCGCCGCAAGACACGGCGGCACGAGGTTGGCACCCGAGCGCGCGGCCTGCCGCACCGCCTCCAGCGCCGCGGCGACCGCGGCCGGGTCGCGCCGCGCGCGCAGCGCCTTGAGGCGCGCGACCTGCTCCTCCTCCATGCGGTTGTCGGCGCGGAAGATCTTTAGCTGGCGCTGCTCTCCTGGTAGCACCAGGTGGTTCACGCCCACCCACTTGCGGCGCCCCTCCTCCACGTCCTTGTTGCGCTGGTACTGCTCGCGCCCGAGCGCGCGCTGGAAGTAGCCGCTCTCGATCGCCCGCAGCGCCCCGCCCATCGCCGTGATCCTGTCGATCTCCTCGAAGGCTGCGGTCTCGATACGCTTGGTGAGGGACTCGACGTAGTAGGAGCCGGCGAGCGGGTCGATGGTGTCGGCCACCCCGCTCTCGTGCGCAACGATGTGCTGCAGGGCTGCGCCGACGCGGATGGCTTCCTCCGCGGGTAGCGCGTGCGCCTCATCGTGCAGGGGCGTAGTCATCGCCTCCCCGGCGCCGCCGAGCGCACAGGCGGTGGCCATGATGGCGAGGCGCCCGATGTTGTTCAGCGGCTGCTGCAGGGTGAGTGCGATGGTGGTGGGCGAGGTCATCATGCGGATCTTGAGTGCGGCGGGGCGGCTCGCACCGTAGCGCTCCTTCATCAGGCGCGCCCACACCTTGCGGTAGGCGCGCAGCTTGCAGATACCCTCGAAGAAGTCCATATCGACGTTGATGACGAAGTGGAAGTACGGGGCCACGGTGTCGATGTCGAGGCCGCGCGCGAGCACCGCATCGAGGTACGCCATGGCGATGGTCATGGAGAACGCGATTTCCTGCACCGGATTCGCCTTCGCCGGCTGCAGCTGCGCGCTGATGATGGAGATCGGCGCCCAGTTCGGATGGTTGCGGATGATGTACTCGATGCAGTCGGTCGCCACGCGCAGGCCGTGCAGCGGCGGGAAGATGTAGCGCCCGACACAGGTGTACTCGATGAGGATGCCGTTGACGATGTGCAGTACGAAGTCGCGCGTGTCGACGCCCTTCTTCTCCAGGGCTGCGATGATCATCGCCAGGTTGACCGGCTGCGGTGCGTTGCAGACGCTCATCAGGTACTTCAGGCGCTCGAACGGCAAGTCCAGGGCGCGCTCCAGGTCCTCGAGGCTGTCGAGCGCCATGCCGGCACGCCCGACCTCGCCTTCAACGAGCGGGTGGTCGCTGTCGTAGCCGTTGGTCGTGGGCAGGTCGTGCTCGAGGATCAGCCCCTGCAGCCCCTGCTCGAGCATGTAACGCGCGCGCTTCGCCCAGTCCTCGCCCTTGCCGAAGCCGGTGACCTGCGACATGGTCCAGAGCGCCGAGCGATGCCCGTTCGGCTGCGTGCCGCGCGTGTAGGGGTACTCACCCGGGAAGCCGAGGTCGGTGAGATAGTCGAAGCCTGCGGCTTCGAGGTCCGCGGGCGTGTAGAGCGGCTCGATGGGCCACTTCAGCGCCTGGGTGAGAAAGGGTTCGCGCCGCTCCGGGTGCGCGGCCACGTGCGGGGCCCGCGTGGCGGCCTGCCAGCGCTCGGCCTCCTGCGCCACGTCCTGCGCCTCGGGCGCGGCAGAGACGCGATCCTGGGGTCGGCTCATGAGCTCTCCTGCCTTGACCTACGGTATGCGCCGCAACGGCCGCGCCGGCGGCGCCCGCCGGCCGTTTAGTCCGGTCCGTACTTCTGTAAGAGGTGCGCGCTTAAGTCCCCGAACAGGTCGATCTCGATGCGCCGCTCGCTGAAGCGCCAGGCACCGCGCACACGCTCGAAGCGATCGAAATAGCGACCGCCGATGATCGGCTGCAGGTTCAGCACCGGGGTTGCCTGATGCACGATGACGTAGGACTGGCTGCGCGCCGCGTGCTCGCCGTCCGGATCGATGATGACGTTGCTCGTGACGTGGCGCGTGCGCGGCGTGCCGGTCTCCGGGTATACGCGGGTGAACGCTGCGTACATCGCGTCAACCGCCTTGGCGCCGCGCACCGGCTCCGGGAGTGCCGGCACGTAGATGGCGGCGTGCTCAAACAGCGCGCCGATGCCGGCGAAGTCACCACGATCGATGCGGTCGCAGTAACGGTAGATCAGGTTCTGGATCGCAAAATAATCGTCCGCGGTCACAACCCGTAGCCCCCGGCCACCGCGATGCGCTGCCCCGTCACGTACAGCGCCTGGTCGGAGGCGAGGAACACCACCGCGTGGCCGACTTCCTCCGGCTTGCCCCAGCGCTTGAGCGCGAGGTTCTTGTGCACCTCCTTCACCCAGGCCTCATCGAACACCCCCTGGCGGGTGAGCTCGAGGAACATGCCCGCCTCGATCACCCCGAGGAGCACCGTGTTGGCACGGATCTTGTGGCGCCCCTCCTCGCGCGCGATGCCGGTGATGAGCGCCTCAATCGCAGCCTTGGGCGCGACCGAGATGCCGTCACGCTCCGGCCAGCTCAGGTGCCCGGCCGACCCCAGGTGCACGTACGAGCCCCCGCCCCAGGCCTTGAGTCGCGGCAGTGTCGCCTGCATGACGTTGAAGAAGCCGTTGACGTCCTGCTCCATGACCATCTGCCACAGCTCGCGCGTCATCTCCGACAACAGCACCTGTTTGGCGAAGGTGCCGGCGCCAACCACGATGGTATGCAGGCGCTGGTGCTCGCGCGCGGCTTCCTCCACCACCGCCGCCACCCGCGCCGCGTCGCCGATGGTCAGCTGGTGCACGCTCGCCCGGGCACCGAGTGCGCGCACCTCGGCGGCGAGCTTCTCGGCCACCTCCTGCTTCTTGTGGTAGGTGATGGCAACGTCGGTGCCGGCACGCGCGAACTCGCGGCACACCGCCTGTCCCACGCCGCCACTGCCGCCGATGACGAGCGCCGCGCCGTCCGGGAAGATCCTGCTCATGTCGTGGCTCCCTTGTTGAGCATGTCGATGAGGTGCTTCTTCACCGGCTGCACCCATTCGGCCTTGAGCTTCGGGCTCAGCAGACCCGCGGCGTCGAGCTCATCGCACAGGTGCATCTGGTGCGCCAGATCAAACAGGTCGTACTGCGAGGCAAACATGCCACCGCCCCCGTAGGTGATGAAGGATACGCCGTGGGTCTCGTAGTAGCTGCCGTCCTGCCTGCGCCCCGGGCCGCGATTGACCCAGTGGCTGATGATCTGATCGCCCTCGATCGCCCAGTTGAGGATGGGGAAGCTCCAGCCCGCCCACCCGGAACCGACGTCCATGTCGCGCCCGTAGTGCGTGGCGCGGATCTCATCGCGGCTGCGCGCCGTGACCGTCATGGCACCAGCGTACGGACACACGTACAGGCAGTCCTCGCGGTAGAACTTGTCCGCGATCCAGGCCCATTTGTTGGTCTTCTCGGCTTGCCGGAAGGCCTCGGCGAGACCGGCGATGGCCGCCTCGACCTCGGCGCGCGGGTATGGCATGGACAGCTCCCCTATTTCTCGTAACTGACGGTGCCGGCGACCGAGCGCCCGACGAGCTGCGACTCGAGCGTTCCGCCCGCGTAGCTCAGGTGCAGTGCGGTCTTGAATTCCGAGCGCGTCTTGGCGATCTTCCACTGCCCGTCCTGCTTCACGTACTCATCGTGATAGATGAGGCTCACGAAGGTCACCGTCTTCGCCTGCGTGTTGAAGTTGCGGTACTCGAGCGCCCACAGCGCCTTCGCGCGGCTGTCATCGCTGAACTCGATCTCAGGATTAGCGCCGTGGTGCATGTCGAGAATGAAGGGCTGGCAGCCGAAGGTGCGGTAGATCTCGGCGAATCCTTCGCGGTCGCGGAACACGCCCACGTGCCCCATGTCGATCACCACTTCCCCGGTGGCGAAGCAGTTCTTCGCGCTCTCCGGGTCCTGCGAGTCGCAGGCGTTCAGATAGCGCGCCTTCACGCGCCGGATTGCCTCGATGTCCTCCAGGCGCTGCACGCGGCGGCGCAGGTCCTCAAGTTCGCTCATCGCTCGCTCTCCTGCGGGTAACTAGCCACCGATCACCGCCCCGGTCACCTGCGCCGGCTCGCCCAGAAATGCGCGGTCGGAAGGCGGCTGGCGGCCGTCCACATCCTGCACCTTGAGCTCCGCGGCAAGCTCTGCGGCGTAGAAGGTCTTGCCGCTGCGCCCGAGCAGCTGCGCATCGCGCAGCAGGGCATCCAGCAGGCGCCCCAGGAACTCCGGGTGTACCGCGTTCGCCATCACCGCGTCGTACTCCCCGGGGTGCGCCTTCATGACGACCTGCGAGCGCTCGGTGAGGGTCAGGGCCGCCCACAGCGACACTGCTGCCACCTGGTGCTTCTTCAGATCCACGGCCATATCGGCGGACATCTTGTCGATGCCGGCCTTGCCGGCGCCGTAGGCGGGACCGTGCAGGTAGCAGCGTGCCCCGGGGGAGGAAACCATGACGATCAGTCCTTCACGCTGCGGCACCATCATGCGTGCCGCGTGCCAGCTGGCGACGTAGTGCGAGCGTAAGCCCACATCGAGGATCGCCTGCATCGCCAGGGGCTTCTCCCAGAAGCCCCCCGGCAGCACGAGCTCATCCGGGATGGCGGTGACGTTGTTCACCAGCAGGTCGAGCCGTCCGGCCTCGCCTGCAATCTGCGCGAACAGCGCCGCCACCTGCTGATCAGCGGCGTGATCGCAGGCTACCGCGACGGCCTTGCCGCCGCGGCGCGTGATCTCGGCCGCCGTCTCGTGGATGGTGCCGGGGAGCGCGGCGGTGCCGGCGCGAGTGGTGCGCCCGGTGACATAAATCGTGGTGCCGGGGGAAGCCAGTGCCACGGCGGTGCCGCGGCCGATGCCGCGGCTGGCGCCCGTGACCAGGATCACGCGCTCGGAGTTAAGTCCCATGTGTTCCGATCCCCCGAAATCTCAAGAGCCGATCCGCCGCAAGCCTACTCCCACCGCCGCGGGGCCGGGCATCACGCGTATGAGGTATGCGTGCCGCCGCGGGCGGCGCGCCGCCCGCGGCGGCACCGCCCTAGCGGATGTGGTAGTGGAAGGTGAGCCAGTAGCGTCGCGGCGGCGTATAGGTGCCTTCCGCGTAACCGAAGAACGACAGGCCGTTGTAGCCGGAGGTCAGCACGCGCTGATCGCTGAGGTTCTTGCCTTCCACGCCCAGGTCCCAGCGTCCGCTCGGCGCCAGGTAGAAGAGCCCGGCGTCGAGCATGGTGCGCGAGGGCGCACGCAGCACCGGGCTGTTCTGCGCGTCGAGGAACATCCAGCTCATGAAGGACACGTTGGCGGTGAAGCGCACGCCCGCCCCGCTCGCCACGTGCCACTCGTAGGCGCTGGCGAGGTTGGCGGTCCACTCCGGCGCGTTCTGCAGCTTGCGCCAGGTGTAGTCGCCAAGACTGTCGTGCCAGTCGTTGTACTCGTTGTGCAGGTAGCCGAGGCTGCCCTGCAGGCTCCAGTGCTCGGTGACCGCGGCCTGCAGGTCCTCCTCCAGGCCGTACACGGTGGCCTTGGCAGCGTTCTGTGTCAGCACCGCCGCGCCTTCTGTGAGCAGCACCTGGATGTCCTTGTACTGGTCGTAAAAGAGCGCCGTGTTCAGGCGCAGGCGGTGGTCGAGGAACATGGTCTTGAGCCCGAGCTCGGTGCTGTCCAGGTGCTCGGGTTTGTAATCCGTGATATCCGCAACGCTCGTGGGGCGACCATTGACGCCGCCGCTCCTGAAGCCGCGGCTCCACTGCAGGTATTCGAACACGTCCGGCGTCCACTGCATGTCGAGGCTGACGCGCGGGGAGAACTCGTTCGCCTTGGTGGTGCAGGAGAAATAGCGACCCACATCCTGCAGGCTCGAGCAGTCCTTGGCAGGCACCGAGGTGTTGCTGGTGTCGACCACGCCGGTGATCGGGTTCACGGGCAGAAAGATGGTCGTGCCGACGTCGTTCTCGACGAACTGCGAGAAGTCCTTGGTCTCGTGGGTGAAGCGTCCGCCGGCCTCCAGCGACAGCAGGTCGTTGAAGGCGTAGTTGAGGTTGAGGTAGGTGGCGTAGTCCTTGGTGGTCTGGTTGTTGTCGTAGGCGAGGTTGAAGTCGAGCGCGTAGCGCGCCAGGTACAGCTGATAGAAGGGGCTGGTCGGATCGGAGAACTGGCTCAGGGCCTGGAACAGGCCTTCGGCTGTCACGAGATTCGTCTGGTCCCGGGTACGCTCCTCCAGCCAGTAAAGTCCCGCCACCCACTTCAGGCGGCTCCAGGCGCCGCTCGCCTGCACCTCCTGGCTCAGCTGGGTGTCGAGCTCGTTGTGCACATCGCCGTTGTAGTCGACGTAGGAGTTGTCACCGTCGCGACCGAAGTCCGCGTGCGAGTAGCGGTAGGCGCTGATCGACTTCAGGTCGACGTCGCCGCCGAGCTTCCAGTCATTGATCCAGGTGCTGGCGAAGCCGTGCAGGTCATCGCGTACGAGCGGGCCCTCCGCGCCGCTCTGGTCGATGTTGGTCGGCGGCGTGCAGCAGGGCTTCACGAAGGTGTTGAACAGCGACAGGAAGGGCACCGTGGCCGCCGCCGGATCGTAGGCGATCATGACATTGGGGCTGCTCGGCTGCGCCTGGGCCGAGAACTCCGCCGACAGGCGCGAGCTGAAGGTCGAGGTCGGCGTCCAGGAGAGCGTCGCGCGGCCGCCCTCGCGCTCCTCCTTGCCACCGTTGTCGCCGAGCGGGCGCGACTGCCAGCCGTCGGATTTGCGCGCCATGAGGGAGATGCCAAACGCCAGGTCATCGGTAATGCGCTGGTCGGTGTAGGCGTCGAGGGCGTAGGAGTCGTAGTTACCCACCGAGGCGCGGAAGTCCGTGCGGCCGCTGCCCGTCGGGGTGAGCGTCGTGATGTTGATGGCGCCGCCGATGTTGTTCTTGCCGAAGAGCGTGCCCTGCGGCCCGCGCAGCAGCTCGACCCGGTCGATGTCATCGAGCTCGAGGTTGGTGCCGAAGGTGCGTGCGAGGTACACCCCATCGACGTACAGGCCGACGGCCGGATCCGTGCTGAGGAGGAAGTCGAACTGACCCACGCCGCGCATGAAGGCGCTGACCTGCGAGCTGCTGCCGCCGGTGCCGGAGAAGAAGTTGAGGTTCGGCGATACCGTCTCGAGGGAAGTCACGCGCTGCACGTCGAACTTCTGAATGAAGGAGCCCGACAGCGCCGTCATCGAGATGGGCGTGGTCTGCAGGTTCTCCTCCACGCGCTGGGCGGTGACGACGATCTCCTGCAGCGCCGGTTCCCCCTCACTGCTGTCCTCGGCGGCCGGGGTGGCGGATGCGACAAAGTAGGCAGCCACAGCCAGGGCCGCCGTGATGGCTTTTTTCATGGAAATCTCCCCTCGAGTACTCCCTGATTACGAGCCTAAGATCACAACGGCGACTAATCAAGCATAATTCGCTGTGTGACAGCCAGTTTGCTACGCAAATGGAAGTCGCGATGGGGGCCGGAACGTCCCCCAGGCACCCTGCGACAGGAAGCGTCCAGAATGAGACGGGGGCTATGGAGGGCGCGCCGCAACCGTGCTCTACTGCGGTGCATGCTGCGCCGTGGCCCCGTGCCGATGTCGGCCTGGCTGCTGGGGATCCTCCTCTGCGGCCCCCTGGCCGCCGGCACTGTGCCCTCCCCGGTCCCCGACCCCGCCGCCGCAGCCCCCGCGTCCGTACCACCCGCGACTCCACCGGCTTCAGATGCCTTGACTGAAGTGATCGTGCAGACGAGCGAGCCGCGCTTTGTTGCCCCGACCCGGCGCGATCGCATCGGGCGCATCTGGGCGCCGGTCATGATCGATGGCAAAGGGCCGTTCCGCCTGGTGCTCGACACCGGCGCCAACCACTCGGCGATCACGGCGCGCACCGCACAGCTGCTGGGCGCAAGTGTTGCCGGGGATGGCTCCACGCGCGTGACTGGCTTCACCGGCAGCGCCGTGGTGCCCACGGTGCACGTGGGCGAGATGGAAGTGGGTGACGTCTACATCGGACCGGCGGACTTACCGGTGCTCGCGGATGTCTTCGGCGGTGCGCAGGGCGTACTGGGCATCGAGGGGCTCGCCAACAAGCGCATCTACGCCGACTTCAGCCACGATGAGCTCATCATCGCGCGCTCGCACGGTGAGCGTGCGCGCCGCGACTTCACCGTCGTGCCGCTGCGCCTGGTGCACGGCCTGCTGGTGGCCGACGTCATGGTCGGCTCGATACACGCCAAGGCGATCATCGACACCGGCGCCCAGGGTACAGTCGGCAATCTCATGCTGCGCGATGCCCTGATGCGTCACCCGCCGCGTAACGCCGCCCACGAGGACATCATCGGCGTCACGCTCGATGTGCAGGGCGGGGACTACCTGCCGCTGCCGGACCTCGTCTTCGGCGATCACCTGACGGTGAAGGGGGTGCGCGTCACCTTCGGCGATATGTACCTGTTCCAGCACTGGGGGCTCACCCAGGAGCCCGCGCTCACCATCGGCATGGACATGCTCGGCAGCTTCGATGTCATGATCATCGACTATGCGCGGCACGAGCTGCAGCTGCGTTCCAACTACCTCGCGATACGCTAACGCGCGGCGCGGCCGGCGCGCCAGCTTGCCCTACATCGAGGTCGAGCGCTCCGGCACCACCTTGTAGATGACCCGCACTTCGCCGGGCTGGCGGAACGGGTACTTGTCCTGCCCGAGGTACTTCTTCGCCATGGCATCGATGTGCGCATCGGCGCCCTTATGGGTGCGCTCGGCGACCTTGCCGCGCACCTCGAGGTAGCGGTAAGGGTTGTCCGGATCGGTCATGGAGAAGGCGATGCGGCCGTCGCGCTGCATGTTCTTGTCCTTGAGGCGCCCTTCCGCGGTGTTGATGAGCACGTACGTGCCATCGTAGTCCACCCACACCGGTGTCACCTGCGGCTTGCCGTCCGGCATCAGGGTCGCCAGATGCGCGAAAGCCTTCTTCTGAAAGAGATCGAGATGCGTCTGCGGAATGCCCGACTGAACCATGAGTAGTGCTCCTTAGCCCTCTAAGGACGCGCCGCGTCCCGGGGTCTCCATGCGCAGAAAGCGCCGGCGTTCGTTCCACTGGTGGCGCGCGTGCAGGCGTTCGGACTGGTTGGCCGCCTCGGCCGGCAGTGCCTGCAGCGCGCGCAGCGCCGCGGCGTGCGCCATGGCCACGCCCGGGTCACTCTGCAGCAGCGCCCGGTAATGTTCGATGAAGGCCTGCTCGGGCGGTGAGCCGCCGCCGGTCAGAAGCTCGCGCGCGTGCGCGCCGATAGCCGCGCTCTCGCTGACGGGAAGCTCCTGGGCGTGCGCCAGTGCGTGGTCGATGTCGGCGATCAGCCGGTACAGCGGCTGCAGCCACGCCCACTCGGGGCTGGTGGTGATCTGCTTGAGGCGCTCGAGCGGGGATGCCGGCGGCGCGAAGTGCCGCTCCGCTTCCAGCAGCGCGCCGAGCACCCCTTGCAGTGCCTCACTGCTGTCGTGCAGCTGCTTGAGCCAGGGGCGGTCTTCGGCCATGAGCTCGCGTGCGCCTTTCAGTCCGCGCGCAGGGCGCCTGCCGCGGGTCGCCCTAGCGTACCTGCTGGGGCGCAGCGATGCCAGAAAGCCGCCCGGGATCGACAGCGGCCAGTTCGCCGATGTGCTCAAGCGTCACGTCCGCGCTCGGGTAGCGGGCGAGCTCCTCGGGATCGAGCGCGTAGTGACCCTGGCGCACGAACACCGTCGTGACCCGCTCTGCCCATAAAAGCTTGACCGCGGCGAGGATGCGCAGCTTGTCATCCACCACCACGTAGTGACGCGCCGGGTACCGCCGCTCCACCGCGGGCAGCATCTGCTCTTTGTGCAGGTAGATCAGCACCCGGCCCCCGACCGCCTCCCACAGGCCCGAGCGCTGCACCTTGCGGGGCTGGAAGACGACGTCGCCGTCGGACAGGATCACGGTGCGCGCCGCCGCGCCGCAATGGGCCAGGGCTGCCAGCGCACCCGGATAGAGACGCGCTGCGAAGGGGTAGCCGAGCAGGAAGAAGGAGATGCCGAAGAGTTGCGGGTCGTCGAGGTCCTCGAGGCGATAGCGCTGCAGGGCGCCCAGGTAGTCGGCGTAACCCAGCTCGGCCCGCAACGCCTCGAAGATCTGCCAGTAGCGCTCGCGGCTGGCACGCCCGAATTCGCGCTGCAGATGCTCCCCCAGGTCCTCCTGGATCGCGTCGTTGTCGAGCAGCGTGTTGTCGACGTCGAATAGAAACACGACGTCGCCCTCGTCCTGCGCCATGCCTGCTGCCTCAGCTCCCGTCGGCCCCTGCCGGCGAGTGTACCGCGCGGGCCGCGGGTGTCAGAGCGCAGGGGGCAGGGCGATGCGGCAATAAAAAAGGGCGCGGGTCGTTTGGCAACGTCCCGCGCCCTTGAAGTGGCTGGTCTTTAGCGTGCGCTGTAGCCGCGCGCGTCGAGGCAGGCGATCATCGCGCGCCGGTAATCCGGCGAGCTACCCGTGCCCGGCTGGCTGGAACGCGTGGGATCGAATCCCGTCTGGTTCACGGCCCAGCTGTGGCACTCATAACGGTCCGTGCTGGTCTGCTGCTCGGTCTGCCCGTTACGCGGGTATACGTACACATCAGAGGCCGCGCCCGAGGCCGGGGCCGGCTGCGGCGCATAGTCCTGCTGCTGCGGAGCACCCGCGGGCGCCGCCATCGCCGCACCGCTGTCATCGGCGGCCCCGGCGGCATCGGCACTGCCGGCTGAGGGCGGCGGATCCGTCACTACATAGCCGTTGTAGTTCGGGTTCCACGTGTAATAAAGATTGTTGTAGTAGTAGTACGGCAACCCGCCCCACCAGAAGGTGGCGTAGCCGATCGGCAGCGCCGGGTAGAACCAGGCCCAGCCCGGGCCGTACCACACGTGCGGCCAGTAGCCGCCATGCCAGTAGCCGCCGCCCCAATAGTGGCCGCCGTGCCAGTAGGCCGTGCCGACGTGGCCGGCGTAATAAGCCCCGCCCGCGTGGCCGCCGTAGTAGGCGCCGCCGACGTGGCCGGGCGCAAAGCCGGGACGGGCATAATGCGCCCCACCGGCATAGCCGCCGTGGAAGGCGCCCGAGAAGTGCGCCCCGGGGGCTGCGTGGAAACCACCGCCGCCGCCGAAATGTGCACCGCCGCCGCCCGATGCATGGCCGCCGCCGCCGGCGTGCTGGGCATAAGTCAAAGCCGGCGCAGCCGCTACCCCCACGCCGAGCAGCACTGCCGCGGCGGTCCGAATAACTACTCGCGCTCTTGCGATGTTCACTGCCTTCTCCGTATCGGTCCGGGTGTCTTTGGGGATCTCCCGGTCCTGTTCAATTAGACGCCTGCCGGGCGTCCGCGTTCAAGGTAACGATCATTAAAACGCGGTCACGCCCCGGGCGCTGACATAAGAATGGGCCGGTTTGGCAGCTTTTCAATGACACCTGAAACACGGCCGTTCCTGGGCAGGATTCATGCACGGTTCAGCTTGGCGCCACGCTGCCCTCAAACGCCCCTCACAGCACGAGGTTGAGCGCCACCGCCGGGGTTACCGTGGTCGTGATGTTGCGCCCGAGGCTGATAATGCGCACCCCGAGCAGTACCCCGGCACGCGCACTCCAGTTGTACTCGATCGCCGGCGCAAACCCGACCGAGTACGAGGATCCCGAATCCGCGCTCTGCGCCCCTCCCGGGAACGTCCCGGCAAGGCGCGTATTGAAGTTGTACTGGTACACGACGTCCAGGGCGAGCACCCAGTTGCGCGTCACGCTGTACTCGGCGGCGGCATCCACGGTGTAGCCATCGCCCGGATACGCGCGCCCGCTAAAGCCCGATGCTGTGCCATAGACGCTGGCATCGGCTATCGGCACTGAGCCTGAACGCGTGTAGGTGAAATCCAGGCGGGCGCGCAGGATGCGTCCGGTCGGCATCCAGAAATAATCCTGTGAATAAAGCGACAGCCCGGTGGCGTAGGCCCCGGCACCCAGACCGTCGCTGGCGCGTGAGAGGTGATCGTAGCGCCCGGTGGGCAGGGTCTCATCGATGACGAAGGCGATTGTTGGCAGGTAGCTCCCCTCGTGGTACCGGGTGAGGCCGTAGGCGGCCTGCAGCGTCAGGTCCCCGAGCCCGACGCCGGAGGAATTCGGCGCGCCGGCGGGCTCCTGGTAGAAGAAGCGCGGGATCATGCCGAGGGTGAAACGGTCGGTGAGCCCATAGAGCATGTAGGTCAGGGAGCCGAGCTCCTGGTCACGCGGCGCCGCGTGACGTGCGCCGGAGGCGTCCACGGCCCCGGTGCTGATCACGTCGAAGAGGTAGGGCTCGATGAGCGCGTGGCCCTGCGGCAGGCTCGCCGCGGAGGCCGCCAGCATCGGCCCCGTCCACCAGGCATCCTCGCGCGACTCGATGTCGGCGGCCGCCAGCGGCAGGCTCGCCGCGAGCGCGGCGAGCGCCCAACCCCCGCTCCCCTTCAGATCCATACGGCGCGCTCTGTGGCTCATCGAGGACGCCGATGATGCCAGCCACGGGAGGCAGCCCGCAGCGCGCCCGCGGCAGCCCGGCGCGCAGATGCGGAGTTTCCATAAGCACGCCGGGGAGCGCCCGTGACGCACGTCACAGCCCTACCCCGGCCCGTGAACTTCCCGGAACCGCGGTCAGCACTTCGCAAACTGCCACGTTGTTAACGTCCAAGAGCCCGGGGTTTCCGGCTCAATGTCCCAACGGGCCGAAGCGGCCCATGGCAGGAGGAGTTCACCCATGTCGAAGCACTTTCGCACCGCTTTGTCGATTGCCGCCCTGACTGTGTCGCTCAGCGGTTTTGCCGCTTCGGCGATGGCTGACGAGACGCAGTGGCAGAAGGACCATCCGCGTCGCACCGAAGTGAACGGGCGCCTGGCTAACCAGAACGCGCGCATTCACAACGAGGTGAAGGACGGCCAGATCAACAAGACGCAGGCCAAGCAGCTGCACAGTGAGGATCATGCGATCCGCACCGAGGAGCGCACGATGGCAAGCACCAATGGCGGGCACATCACCAAGACCGAGCAGCACGCCCTGAACCAGCAGGAGAACCAGGTCAGCAAGCAGATCGGCAAGTAATCTTACCGAAGCCCTGAGCGGCGGGAGCGCGGCGCACCGCGCTCCCGTCTTCTTTTGTCCTCGCCCTGTCGCTTCAGGCCTTGAGCGAGAAGGGCGTGAAGTCGGTATCGCGGTCGTAGAAGTCCTCGTGTTCGGCGCGCTTGAGGAATGCCACCACCTTGTAGGTCAGCGGGGTCGCGATCACCTCCCAGGCGGACTTCAGCACGTACTGCGTGACGGTGATCTCCAGCAGCTTGTCGGTGGGCCACAGTCCCGAGAAGGCGATGCCGTAGAACAGCGCCGAATCCACCAGCTCCCCGCACAGCGTCGAGCCAACGAGGCGCGTCCACAGCCAGCGCCCCGAGCTCCAGATTTTCATCTTCGCCAGCACGTAGCTGTTGACGAACGAGCCGCACCAGAAGGCGACGATCGAGGCGCATACGATGCGCGGCGTGTTGCCGAAGATCGCCTCCACCGCCGGCTGCTCGGCCTGGAACGAGGCCGCCGGCGGCAGATGCACGATCACCGTGGCCATGATGGCGGCGAACACCAATGCTGCAAAGCCGCTCCACACCACGCGCCGGTCGCGCGCATAGCCGTACACCTCGGTGAGAATGTCGCCGAAGAGGTAGGAGATCGGGAAGAACAGCACGCCTGCAAGGAAGGTAACCGGCCCGATGAGAGGCAGCTGCACGGTAGTCACCTTGGAGGCGCCGATGAGGTTGGCGCACAAGAGGATGCACACGTAGGCGCCGAGGAACAGATCGTAGTAGCGGTAGTTCTTCACGCGGCAAGAGCGTATCAGGCCGCGCGCGCCGGCAGCACCGTGCCGCTGCAGCTGCCGAAGCCGACGCGGGCGCAGCCCGCGCGCTCGCACCAGCCCCGCAGCACCACCCGGTCGCCATCCTCCAGGAAGGTGCGCTGCTCGCCGTTGCTGAGCGTCAGGGGCTGGCGGCCGCCGGCCGAGAGCTCCAGCAGCGAGCCAGCCTCGGCCGCAAGAGCTCCGGACTGGGTGCCGGTGCCGATCAGGTCCCCGGCGCTCAGGTTGCAACCGTTCACGGCGTGGTGGGTCAGCATCTGCGCCACGGTCCACCAGGAGTCGCGGAAGGAACTGTGCGAGAGGCGCTGGCCGGGCTCTCCGGCCACGCGCATCTTCAGGGTGTCGAGCCACACCTCGAGGCGGATGTCGATGGCGCCGGCGGCACGTACCGCCGCGTCATCCAGGTACTCAAGCGGGGGCGGCTCCGTGGGCGGGCGCGTGAATGGCACCCGAAACGGCGCCAGCGCCTCGAGCGTCACCACCCAGGGCGAGATGCTGGTAGCGAAGTTCTTGGCGAGGAAGGGCCCCAGCGGCTGGTACTCCCACGCCTGGATGTCACGTGCGGACCAGTCATTCAGGAGGCACAGGCCGAACACGTGGCTCTCGGCCTGCGCGAGCGGGATAGGGCTGCCGAGTTCATTGCCGCGACCGATGAATATTCCCACCTCGAGTTCGTAGTCGAGGCGGCGCGAGGGCCCGAGCTGCGGCACGCTCGCCCCCGGCGGCAGGAGCTGCCCGCGCGGCCGTGGGAAATCGAATCCCGAGACGCGCACCGAGGACGCACGGCCGTGGTAGGCGATCGGCACCCACTTGTAGTTCGGCAGCAGCGGATTGTCGGGCCGGAACAGTTGCCCCACCGCCGTGGCGTGGTGGATGGAGGCATAGAAATCGGTGAAATCACCGATCGTGGCGGGTAGCTGGTACTGCGCCTGCGCCTGGGGAACGAGCAGGCCCTGCAGCCGCGGGGCGAGCGCGGCACCGGCGCGCAGCGCCGCCGAGAGTGCCGCGCGCAGCGCGCTGGCCGCTGCCGGCCCCTGTGCCATCAGGGCATTGAGGGCGGGCGCGGCGCAGGCGCCAAGCGCCGCGGCGGCGACGCCGCTGAAGGGCGACAGCGCGTGCAGTGCGCCAAGATCGAGCACCTGGTCGCCGATGGCCACGCCACCGCGGCAGGGCTCCCGGGTGCCCGCGCGGCGGAACACCGCGAACGGCAGGTTCTGGATCGGGAAGTCCGCATCCGCAGCGTTCGCCGAGTCAACCCAGCTGCGCAGCGCAGGATCGTGGGTGGCGTTGAGCACGGTCGTCATGCTCCTAGCGTCGGCGGCGCGCCGGCGCGGCCAAGGCCTGCGCAGGCGTGAAGTTCCTGCCGATCCCCTGCCACACCGCATCGTAGTCCTTCTGCAGCAGCGGGCTTTTCAGCGCGTAGCGTGTCGGATGGATCACGCTGCGGGTCTCGAACATGAACGCCATGGTGCCGCTCAGCCGTGCCGGACGTGAGGTGTCGGCGCGGCTGGCTTTCGCGAAGCTCTCGGCATCCGGACCATGCCCGCTCATGCAGTTGTGCAGCGAGGCGCCGCCGGGCTCGAAGCCCTGCGCCTTGGCGTCGTACACGCCCTCGATCAGCCCCATGAACTCGCTCGCCACGTTGCGATGGAACCACGGCGGCCGGAACGTATCCTGCATCGCGAGCCAGCGCGGCGGGAAGATCACGAAATCCAGGTTGTCGACCCCGGGCGTGTCGCTGATGGACTGCAGCACCAGGAAGATGGACGGGTCAGGATGGTCGAAGCTCACCGAGCCCATGGTGTTGAAGCGCCTGAGGTCATACTTGTAGGGGGCATAGTTGCCGTGCCAGGCGACGACATCGAGCGGTGAGTGCGCAAGCGGTGCGCCCCACAGGCGGCCGCCGAACTTGGCCACGAGCTCGAAGCGCCCCTCGCGGTCCTCGTAGGCGGCCTCGGGTGTCAGGAAGTCACGCGGGTTGGCGAGTCCGTTGGCACCGATGGGTCCGAGGTCCGGCAGCCGCAGCGGCGCCCCGAAGTTCTCGCACACATAGCCACGCCCCGTGGCCCCGAGCAGCTCCACGCGCAGGCGCAGCCCGCGCGGGATCACCGCGATCTCGAGCGGTGCAACTTCCATGACGCCCAGCTCCGTGGCGAGGCGCAGCGCGCCCTCCTGCGGCACGATCAGGAGTTCGCCGTCGGCGTCGTAGAAGAAGCGCTCGTGCATGGAGCGGTTGGCGACGTACCAGTGGATGCCGCAGCCACTGTGCGCATCCGGGGAGCCGTTGCCACAGAGCGTGGCGAGCCCGGCAATGAAGTCGGTCGGCCGCCGTGGCAGCGGCGGCGCACTCCAGCGCAGGCGGTTCGGCGAGGTCGCGAGCGCATCGAAACGGCCCCCGAGCGCACCTTGCGGCAGTTCGCGGAATGTCCCGTGCAGGGCGGCCGGGCGGATGCGGTACAGCCAGCTGCGCCGGTTGGCGGCGCGCGGCGCGGTAAAGGCGGTGCCGGAGAACTGCTCCGCGTACAGCCCGTAGGGGCAGCGCTGCGGCGAGTTGCGTCCCTCGGGCAGTGCGCCGGGGAGCGCCTCGGTCGCAAAATGATTGCCGAAGCCGCTCTGGTAGCGCAGCACGGCGGGCTCGGGGACGCGGTTACTCATGGCCCGGGAATCTCCCAAGGGGCGGTCGCGGCGCATTATACTGTCGGCAATCGGTTGCACACGCAACTTTATGGGAGTGCTGCAGTGACTGCCCGACCAAGCGCGCGTGCCCTGCTGCGGCTGCCGGACTTCGTGCCCTTCCGCCTGAACCGCCTCGCCGCCGCCGTCAGCGAGCACCTCGCCGCCATCTATCGCGGCCGCTTTGGCCTCGAGGTGCCCGAGTGGCGTGTCATGGCCACCGTCGGCCAGGAGCGCGGCTGCACCGCCCAGTTCATCGCCGCCAGCACCCGCATGCACAAGACGCGCGTCAGCCGCGCGATTGCACAGCTGCGTGCCCGGGGACTCCTCGAGCGCGCCGCCAGCAGTAGCGACCGCCGCGAATTACAGCTGCGCCTGAGTGCCAGCGGCCGTCGCATGTACGCGCAGCTCGTGCCCCTGGCGCTGGAGCGCGAGCAGCAGCTGCTCGCAGCCTTGAGCCCGCCCGAGCGGCGCGCGTTCCTCGGCGCGCTCGAGCGCCTGGAAACCGACCTCGGGTTGTGAGGGGAGCGCGGCCGGCTGCTAACATGCGCGCCGTGAGAATCTTCAGTGCGTGGCCGCTCGCGGCCCTCCTCGCCTTCACAGCGCCCGGATTGCACCTCGGGACGCCCGATCCCATCCCGGCGCCCCTGACGCATTCGGCGCTCATCACCCTGGAAGGGGCTGCGGCGCCCGGGGCGCTGCTGCTGCGCGTGCGCCCCAATAGCGCTGGGAGTGCGCTCAACATCAGCGATTTCCAGGTCGTCCTGGACGGCACGGCGCTGCCCGTGACGGCGCGCGCGGACGGTGCCTGGCGCGTGCCGCTGCCGCCCGGGACTGCCGGCGATGGCAAGCTCGAGGTCACGGTGACCCACGATGGCATCCGCGAGGTGCTGGCTGCGCACATCGCGCTGCCGCAGGCCGGCACGGCTGCCGCGCCCGCAGCCGGCAGCGGCATTCACAACCAGGTGTTCTGGTGGATCCTCAATATCGCGATCGTGCTGATCGCCGCACTCGCCATTTCGCGCCGCATGTCCTGATTCGGCGGCACGCTCGCGCCCCGCAGCGTGCGCGGGCCGCTACTGTGAAGTAAGCGCCTTCACGTAGCGATAAAAGAACTCGTTGCCCTTGTAGAAGGAGGCGACGCCGACGCGCTCATCGCGGCCGTGAGCGCGCACGTCGTCAACATCGATGGCGATGCCGGTGATGCCGTAGGTGGGAATTGCCACCGCTGAAGTGTAGATCGCATCCGATGCCCCCGCGTCCATGTAGGGCACGACCGGCATGCCGGGCCACATCGCGGCGACCACCTGCTCCAGGGGCTTCACCACCTCAGGCTTGAGCGGCGGTGGGGCGAGGCTCTTGCGGTCCGGGGTCTTGTCCTTGACCGAGCCATCGTCGGCGACGTAACGCACGGTCACTTCGGGATCCGCGATCACCTTGATCAGCTGCTGGCGCACCTCTTCCAGTGAATGACCGGGGAGGATGCGGCAGTTGATGTTGGCCGTGGCACGCTGCGGCAGCGCGTTATTGGCATGGCCACCCTCCAGACGCGTGGCGACGCAATTGGTCCGCATCACGCCGTTGTCCGCGGGTTCCTGTGAGAGCCGCTGCACCGCGGCAGGATCGGCGGGCGTAGCGAGGATGCCGCGGATATCGGCCTGGCGCTGACCGCTCGACAGCTTGGCGAGGCTCTCGTAGTAGGGGCGCGAGACGTTGTTGAGCTCGAACGGGAACTGGTACTTCGAGACGCTGATAAGCGCGTGCGCCAGCTGGTAAATGGCGTTGTCGGCGCGCGGCTCGGAACTGTGGCCGCCCTTGTTGGTGACGCTCAGCTGATAGTCGCCGTAGAGCTTCTCCGTGGCGCCAAGGCGGAACATCTTCGGCACGCCCTTCTCGCTCATGACCGACCAGCCATCGGTGTTAATCGCAAACTCAGCGTCGATGAGCGGGCGGTGGTTCTTGATGAGCCAATCCGGACCGTTGCAGCAGCCGCCCTCCTCGTCGGCCGTGAGCGCGAGAATGATGTCGCGGTCGGGCTTGAACCCTTCGGCCTTCATGCGCAGCACGGTCGCCACCATGATGGCGTCGTCACCCTTCATGTCTGAGGTGCCGCGGCCATAGTAGTAGCCATCCTTCTCGATGAGCTTGAAGGGATCGAGGGTCCAGTCCTCGCGGCGCGCCTCGACCACGTCGAGGTGACCCATGAGCAGCACCGGCTTGTACTTGCCGGTGCCGTGCAGACGCACCACGACGTTCTTCTTCTTGTCGGTCGGCCCGAGCACCACCACGTCCTCGGCCGCAAAGCCGGCGTCACGGAAACGCTTCGCCATGGCCTCGGCGGCGGTCGTCACGTTCCCCACCGAGTCGGTGGTGTTGATCTCGATGAGCTGCTGCAGCACCTCGTGCGCCAGCTTGTTCGAGGCCTGATCCGCGGGCGACTCGGCGGCGAGCGCGGTGGCGGCGGCTAATGCTCCGAGCAGCGTGGCGGCGAGGGATTGCGAAGCGCGTAACGTCATGGACCTTTTCCTTCTACGTGGGCCGCGTGGCGCTGCCGGGCGCTGTTACGCTCCGGAGCAATCACGAGGAGGCGAAATGTGCCCGGCAGTATGCTCGGACGCGGATGCGGATGCTCGGCGCTCGCAGGCGCTGCGGGACCGAAGTCGGCGGTGACCAGGAAGATGCGGTGCGAGTCCTCATCGAGCGTCATGGTGCGCGCCCCGCGCTCGGTCATGAGCGACTGCACGGCATGCGCAGCCCCCTGCGCGCCGATGCTGACGGCCGTGAGTACCCCCGCCGCGCCGCAGGATGCGAAGGCGAGCCGCAGGGCCGGATCGTAGCCGGCGCCATCGACGCCCTCGCCGATGGGCGCGCTCCCCAGCACCCTGCCGCTGCGCGCATCCACCACCACCATGACGTGGTTGTCGCACACCGGGAACAGCCGCTCGCCCGCGGTGTCGATGGCCAGGCCGGAGGGCTCCTCACAGCCTGGAATCGGCCACACGGAGAGCACGGTGAGCGCACGCGCGTCGATCACGGCGATGCTGCTCTTGTCCTCGAGGTTCACGTACACGTGGCCGCGGCCGTCGCTGCGCGCGAACTCAGGCTTGGCATCGAGGGCGATAGTGCCGATGACCTCGTTGCTCAGCGCGTCGATGACGGTCACGTTGCGGCCGCGGCCGTTGAAACTGAATACCCGCCGGGTCGGGGCGTCGTAGACGATGGCGTCCGGATTCTCCCCGGTGGCCTTGATCTCCTTGAGCCGCGCGAGCGTCTTCAGGTCGAACACGACGATCGTGGCTGCGCCACCGGCGCTGATGTAGCCGCGGCCGAGGTCAGCGGCGAGTGCGATGCCGTGCACGCCCGGCGTGTCGGGGATTTCCGCGACACGCGCCAGGGAGCGTGTGTCGATCACATCCACGCGCGTGCCATGGGCGATGAACAGGCGCTGGCCGCCGGTCTCGAAGGCCATGTCGTCCCAGCCGCCCTCCCCCGGCAGCTGCAGCGTCTGCACGATGTGGTACTGCGGGCTCGCCTGCGCCGCCGCGGCGAACACGAGCGCGGCGGCGGCGCCAGCGGCCAGCGCGGCCTGCAGTCGTGGGGAAATAATTTGCAGAGTTTCCTCGCGGTTTTGCGGCCGCTGCCGCAACTTCGTCAGTGGATTAGCCGTGCGCACAGGTTCAGCAGTGCTCCCGGAAAGACGCCAAGCGCGATCACCGCCGCAGCGTTGAGCCCGAGTGCCAGGCGCACGCCGCCGGCGCCGACTGCCGCTGGCGGCGGCGCCGTGACCGGCTCGTAGAAATACATGAGGACGATGATGCGCAGGTAGTAGAAGGCACCCACCACCGACATGGCCGCCGCCATGATCACGAGCCCCAGGTGGTGCGTCTCCCACAATGCCTGGAAGATGCGCAGCTTCGCCCAGAATCCGACCAGGGGCGGGACGCCGGCGGTCGAGAACATGAGGAGCATCATGGCCAGCGCCAGCAGCGGGTCGCGCTGCCACAGGCCCTTGTAGTCATCGAGCTGGTCGGCCTCGTAACCCTTGCGGCTCAGCAGCAGGATCACGCCGAAGGAGCCGAGCGCGACCAGTACGTACATCAGCGTGTAGAAGAGCGCCGCCGCGTAACCATCCGCGGTGCCGGCGACGAAGCCGAGGAGGATGAAGCCGACGTTGGCGATGGTCGAATAGGCGAGCATGCGCTTGAGGTTCGTCTGCACCAGCGCCACGACGTTGCCGACGAGGAGCGTCAGTACCGCCAGCGCTGCCAGCATCTGCGTCCAGTCGGGTGTCATGCCGCTCAGGCCCTGCGCCAGCAGGCGGAAGGCCAGGGCGAAGTAGGCGATCTTCGGCACCGTGCCGATGAAGAGCGTGACGCTGGTGGGAGCGCCCTCATATACGTCGGGAAGCCACATGTGGAAGGGCACGGCGCCGAGCTTGAAGGCGACCGCGACCACGACGAACACCAGCCCCATGATGACCCCGAGCGAGGTCGGGCTGTTCAGGCGCACGGCGATCTCAGACAGGTCGAGGGTGCCGGTGAGCCCGTAGATGAGGGACATGCCATAGAGCAGCGCCCCGGAGGCAATCGCCCCCAGCACGAAGTACTTCATCGCCGACTCCGCCGCGACGCCCGAGTCGCGGTCGAAGGCGACCATGGCGTACACCGAGAGCGCCAGGAGTTCCACCCCGAGGTACACCGTCAGCAGGCTGTTGGCAGACACCAGTACGAAGATCCCGAGGAGCGCGGTGAGCGCCAGCACGTAGTACTCACCGCGCAGGATGTTGCGGTTGATGAGGTAGGCGCGCGAATAAAGGAGCGCGACCGCGACCACCGCGAAGGCCGCCAGCTTGAGCGCAAAGGCGAGCTCATCGGCGACATACATGCCATGCAGCAGCAGCACGCGCTCACTGACGTGGCCGTACTCGACCGTGAGCGCTGCGCACACCGCGAGCGCGATGAGGGTCAGGGTGGAGGTGAGTCCGGCGCGCTTCTCGCCGGCGAACACGTCGACCAGGAGGATCAGGCAGATCGCCACGGTGAGGCTGATCTCCGGGGTGACCGGCGCCAGACTCGACCAGGTGAACAGGGATTCGGGCATGGGACCTTCAGGACTCATAGCTTGGAGGCGATCGCCTGGGTCACCAGGTGCTGGATCGTCGGCTGCATGACCTTCAGCAGCGGCGCGGGCCAGACGCCCACCACCAGCACCGCGACGGCGAGCGCGCCGAGCACCAGGAACTCGCGCCCGTTCAGGTCCTTGAGCGCCGCCACCCGCGGGCTGGTCACCGGACCGAACACCACGCGCTTCACGAGCCAGAGCGTGTAGGCGGCCCCGAGCACCAGCGTCACGGCGGCGAGGAAGGAGTACCAGAAACTGGCGCGGAAACTTGCGACGATCACCAGGAACTCGCCCACGAACCCGGAAGTGCCGGGGAGCCCCGTGTTGGCGAGCGCGAACAGCACCATGAAGGCGGCGAACACCGGCATGGTGTTGATGACACCGCCGTAGTCGGCGATCTGGCGGCTGTGCATGCGGTCGTAGAGCACGCCCACGCACAGGAACAGCGCGCCGGAGATCAGTCCGTGGGAGATCATCTGCACCATGGCGCCGTCGAGCCCCATGCCGGCGCCCTGCACACTGCCGGTGCGGCGCACGATCTCATAGATGACGAAGGCACCGAGCGTCACGAACCCCATGTGCGCGATCGAGGAGTACGCGATCAGCTTCTTCATGTCCTGCTGCACCAGTGCCACGAAGCCGATGTACACCACCGCGATGAGCGACAGGGTGATCACCAGCACGTCGAGCTCGCGGCTGGCGTCCGGGGTGATGGGCAGGCTGAAGCGCAGGAAGCCGTAGCCGCCCATCTTCAGCATGATGGCGGCCAGGATCACCGAGCCCCCGGTGGGGGCCTCGACGTGCGCATCCGGGAGCCAGGTGTGCACCGGCCACATTGGCACCTTGACCGCGAACGCCAGGAAGAACGCCGCAAAGATCCAGCGCTGCTCGATCAGCGTCAGCGGCAGCCCCTGCAGGGCCGCGATCGAGTAGTCCCCGCCCTTCACATACATGTAGATGAGCGCGGCCAGCATGAACACCGAGCCGAGGAAGGTGTAGAGGAAGAACTTGATGGTGGCGTAGATGCGCCGCGGGCCACCCCAGATGCCGATGATGAGGAACATCGGAATCAGCATCGCCTCCCAGAAGAAGTAGAACAGCAGCGCATCGGTGGCCGAGAACACTCCGATCATGAGCCCTTCCATGATCAGGAAGGCCGCGAAGTACTGCGCCGGGCGCTTCTCGATGACGCTCCAGCCGGCGATCACCACCGGCACCGTCATGAAGGCGGTGAGCACCACGAGGGGCATCGAGATGCCATCGACGCCGAGTGCGTACAAGGCGTTAAAGCGCGGGATCCACGGCAGCTGCTCCGCGAACTGCAGCGCCGCGGTGGTGGGGTCGAAGCCGCTCCACAGCGGCACCGCGAGCGCCAGCGTCGCCAGCGAGCCCAGGAGCGCCAGCCAGCGCCCCGCCACGATGTTGCGGTCCCCGAGCATGAGGATGAGCACCCCCACCGCGATGGGCAGCCAGATCAGGATCGACAGGAGACCGTGCATCGTTGTGACTTTTTTCTCTTAACCGTTGGCGTGCGCCAGGAACCAGCCGAGCAGCAGCGCGAGCCCGATCATCATCCAGAACGCGTACGAGTACAGGTAGCCCGATTGCACGCGGCGCACCACGCCGCCGAACCAGCCGATGGCATGGGCCGTGCCGTTGACGAGCCCGCCGTCGATCAGTACCTGGTCACCGCCCTTCCACAGGCCGGTGCCGATGCCGCGCGCCAGGGGCGCCACCACCTGCTCGTTGAACCAGTCGAAGTAATACTTATGCGTCAGCAGGCGCCGCAGGCCGGAGAAACGGCGCGCCGCCGCGTCCGCCAGCTGCGGGCGCCACAGGAAGAACACCCAGGCGGCCACGACGCCAGCGAGCGCCAGCCAGAATGGCGCCGACAGGAAGCCGCGCAGCGCCGTCTGCGTGGCCCCGCCGAACTCCTCGCCCACCTTCGCCACGACATTGTTGGCCGGCAGCACGAAGATCGAGCCCCCGAAGTAGCTGCCGAACAGCACCGGTCCCACGGTGAGCGCGCCGATGAGGACGGAAGGGATCGCGAGTGCGATCAGCGGCAGCGTCACGACCCAGGGACTCTCGTGCGGCTCGGCGGTGTGGCCGTGCTCATCGGTCCGGTGCCCGTCGTCGTGCCCATGATCATGAGCGTGCGCGTCGCGGAAGCGCTCCGGGCCGTGGAAGGTCATGAACAGCATGCGGAAGGTATAGAGCGCGGTCACGAACACTCCGCACAGCACGCACCAGTAGGCGTAGGTCGCGCCGAAGCGGTGCGACTCCCCGACCGCCTCGATGATGGCGTCCTTGGAATAGAACCCGGAGAAGAACGGCGTGCCGATGAGCGCCAGCGCCCCGATCCAGCAGGTGACGGCCGTGATCGGCATGTACTTGGCAAGGCCGCCCATCTTCCTCATGTCCTGCTCGTGGTGCATGCCGATGATCACGGAGCCGGCGGCGAGGAACAGCAGCGCCTTGAAGAAGGCGTGCGTCATCAGGTGGAACATGCCGGCGCTGTAGGCGGAGACCCCGAGCGCCACGGTCATGTAGCCGAGCTGCGAGAGCGTCGAGTAGGCGATGACGCGCTTGATGTCGTTGTTGACCACCCCGAGCAGTCCCATGAAGAAGGCGGTGGTCGCGCCGATGATCAGCACGAACGACAGCGCGCCCTCCGAGTACTCGAACAGCGGCGACATGCGCGCCACCATGAAGATGCCCGCGGTCACCATGGTCGCCGCGTGGATGAGGGCCGAGATCGGCGTCGGGCCCTCCATCGAGTCCGGCAGCCACACGTGCAGCGGCACCTGGGCAGACTTGCCCATGGCGCCGATGAACAGGCACACGCAGATGAGGGTGAGCGCGTTGACACTCACGGTCGAAGACAGCGGGATCAGCGCCGCTGCGATCCTGGGAGCCGCGGCGAAGGCGTCCGCGTAGTGCATGGAATTGGTGAAATAGGCGACGCCGGCGATGCCGAGCACGAAGCCGAAGTCGCCGATGCGGTTGACGAGGAACGCCTTGAAATTGGCGAAGATGGCGCTCGGGCGCGTGTACCAGAAGCCGATCAGGAGGTAGGACACTACCCCGACCGCCTCCCAGCCGAAGAACAGCTGCATGAAGTTGTTGGACATCACGAGCATCAGCATCGAGAAGGTGAACAGCGAGATGTAGCTGAAGAAACGGATGTAGCCCGGGTCATCGCGCATGTAGCCGACGGTGTAGACGTGCACGCACAGCGACACGAAGGTCACCACCACCATCATGAGCGTCGTGAGACGGTCGATGAGGAAGCCGACGTGCATCGCCATGCCATCGCTCACGAGCCAGGTGTAGACCGGCGCGTCATAGACGGCAGCACCGCGGAAGTACACATCGCGCAGCACCGTCAGCGACAAGAGGCAGCTCACCGCGACGCCAGCGATGGTCACCAGATGCGCGCCGCTGCGGCCGATGAGGCGCCCGCCGAGGCCGGCGATGATCGCGGCCACGAGCGGCAGGAGCGGGATGGCGAGCAGCAGGTGCGGATTCATGGAGCGCTCTTTTAGCCTTTCAGCGTGTTCAGGTCTTCGACGTTGATGCTGCGCCGCTCGCGGAACAGCACCACGAGGATGGCAAGGCCGATGGCGGATTCTGCGGCCGCCACGGTGAGCACGAAGAACACGAACACCTGGCCGTTGAGGTCGCCGAGGTAGCGCGAGAAGGCGATGAAGTTGAAGTTGGCGGCGAGCAGCAGGAGCTCAACGCACATCAGGAGCAGGATGACGTTCTTGCGGTTGAGGAAGATGCCCGCCACCGCCAGCGAGAACAGGATTGCCGACAGCGTCAGCAGCTGCGCCAGGCTGATCATGAGCCCTTCTCCGCATCCATCTTGATGAGGCGCACGCGGTCCTTGGCGCGCACCGCGTTCTGCATGTCGACGTTCTGCTTCTTGAGACCCGGGCGGTGACGCATGGTGAGGGCGATTGCGGCCACGATCGCCACCAGCAGCAGCATGGCCGCAAGCTCGAGCGGATAGGCGTAACGGGTGTAGAGGAGCTTACCGAGCTCGAGCGTGTTGCTGTAGTCCGCCGGCTGCGGGCTCGCGCCGCGGCTGGCATCGACTCCGAGTCCGCCCTTGGCCCACACCACGCCTGCGATCTCGATGATGACGGCGAGCGCGGTGAGCCAGCCGAGCCAGGCGAAGCGCGTGAAGCCCTGTCGCAGCTCCGCGAGGTCTATGTCGAGCATCATGACAACAAACAGGAACAGCACCATGACGGCGCCCACGTAGACGAGCACCAGCACCACGGCCAGGAACTCGGCCTCGATCAGCAGCCAGATGGCGGCCGAGGTGACGAAGCACATGACGAGCGCGAGCGCCGAGAACACCGGGTTGCGGGTGCTGATCACGCCGATGGCGGAGATCACGAGGATGGTGCTGAAGAGGTAGAAGAGAATCTGGATCAGCATGGCGCGCCTGCTAGCGGTACGGAGCGTCCGCAGCCTTGTCGGTGGCGATCATCGCCTCGTAGCGGTCCCCGACCGCGAGCAGCTTGTCCTTGCTCATGATGTTCTCGCCGCGCTTCTCCATGTGGTACTCGTGGATACGCGTGAGCACGATCGCATCCACCGGGCAGGCCTCCTCGCAGAAACCGCAGTAGATGCACTTGAACAGATCGATGTCGTAGCGCGTGGTGCGGCGCGTGCCATCCGGGCCGACATCCGAGTCGATGGTGATGCAAACGGCGGGGCACACCGCCTCGCACAGCTTGCAGGCGATGCAGCGCTCCTGGCCGTTCGCATAACGCCGCAGCGCGTGCAGGCCGCGGAAGCGCGGCGACTGCGGGGTCTTCTCCTCGGGGTAGTTGAGCGTGAACTTAGCTTCGAAGAAGGTGCGCGCCGTCACCGTCATGCCCTTGAGCAGCTCGGGCAGCAGGAAAGTCTTGAGGGGATTGAGCATGGGATCTGTTGTTCCTCTTCAGTGGAACCAGGGTCGCGCCCACGGGCCGACCTTGTAGACGAGCATCAGCATCTCGACCCCTATCCATACGAGCGTCACCGGGATCAGCGCCTTCCAGCCCAGGCGCATGATCTGGTCGTAGCGGTAGCGCGGGAAGGTGGCGCGGAACCACAGGAACAGGAACAGCAGGCAGAACACCTTCAGGAACATCCAGCCGAAGCTCGGGTGGCCGAGGAAAGTGTCCCCGAGCAGCGGGTAGCCCTCGAACAGCCCGCGCCAGCCGCCAAAGAAGAACACCGCCGTGAGCGCCGAGATCAGGATCATGTTGGCGTACTCGGCGAGGAAGAACAGCGCGAAGGCGATGCCGGAATACTCGACGTGGAAGCCGGCGACGATCTCCGACTCCCCTTCTGCCACGTCAAAGGGTGCGCGGTTGGTCTCGGCGACCCCGGAGATGAAGTAGACGACGAGCAGCGGGAACAGCCAGAACCAGTTCCAGGAGCCGATGCCGCCCGCCTGCGTGTCGACGATCTTGCCAAGATTCATGCTGCCGGTGGCCATGAGCACCCCGACGAGCGCAAACCCCATCGCGATCTCGTACGCCACCATCTGCGCCGCCGAGCGCATGGCCCCGAGGAAAGCGTACTTCGAGTTCGCCGCCCAGCCGGCGATGATGACGCCGTAGACGCCCATGGAAGTCAGCGACAACAGATAGAGCAGCCCGGCGTCGGCCTTGGAAATGACGAGTTCGGGCGACAGCGGGATCACGGCCCAGGCGGCAAACGCCGGGATGAGCGCGATCATGGGGGCGAGGCGAAACAGGATCTTGTTCGACTTCGCCGGAATGATCACTTCCTTCATCAGCAGCTTGAAGACGTCCGCGAACGGCTGCCCGAAGCCTGGCAGGAGTCCGAACACGCGTACCCGGTTAGGTCCGCGGCGCAGCTGCATCCAGCCGATTACCTTGCGCTCCCACAGGGTCGTGTAGGCGACGCAAAGGATGAGGGCCACGGTCACGACCAGGATCCAGGCGGTGGAGCGCACGTAGTCGGGCAATCCCGTCCACAGGGCGGGGAGCGAGGCGATGAGGGCTTGCAGTCTTTCCAGCACTCGTTAGGTCCTCGAAGCGCCTAGTACGTGACGAGCGGCATGCGACCCTCGCGGGTGCGCTGCAGCGAGGGCGCGCGCCGCACCAGGGCATCGACCTGGTACATCGGCACGTCCACGAGTCCCGCCTCGTCCGACCCGGCCGGCGCTGCGCCGACCGTATGGCTGCCGTGGTAGCCCGCAGGCGGGAGCTGCTGGCAGCGCGCGCGCACTTCCTTGAGCACCTCTTCCGAGGACTGGTAGTCAAAACCCGCAAGGTTCGCGAGGTTGCCGAGTACGCGCAGGATCTTCCAGCCCGGACGCGCCTCGCCCACCGGAGCTGCCGCCCCGGTCTGGCTCTGCCACAGGCCCTCGCAGTTGACGAAGGTGCCGGAAGTCTCGGCGTACGTCCCCATCGGCAGCAGCACGTGCGCGACCGCCTTCATCTCCTCGCTCGCGAACGGCGTGACCGCCACCA